>Ga0209415_10002143_pt1 | contig 37291 bp, 31 predicted proteins | sample PeaSoiSIISIP2007_FD_187696 | JGI IMG/M metagenome (GOLD analysis project Ga0209415, IMG submission 187696) | Peat soil microbial communities from Weissenstadt, Germany - SII-SIP-2007 (SPAdes) (version 2) | ecosystem: Environmental > Terrestrial > Soil > Wetlands > Peat | place: Germany... | reverse complement strand
CGGCCACAGCGTGGCCGCAGGTGGACGCTCCGAGGCGGGGCTACCAAGGGCTCGGCACCTGGCGACCGGCGCGTTGTCGGCCTTCGCGTCCTTCCCGATCGACGAGCCGGGCCGGCCGGCGGTGGAACGCTCTACGGCGACCGCGCCACTGACGACATCGTCTTCGGACGCGGCACAAATGATGGCGAATCCCAGTCACCTCCATGCTCTGTCGGTGGGGGCGCGGGCGGCGGGATCGATTCGCACCCCGCAAGGCGATTCCAAGGACCGCCAGGGGAGACGATTGCCAGAATCGCCAGTCCCGTTGCCGCCTGGGACAGTCCCGAGTGCCCGTGCCGAGGCCGGTACAGTGACCCCCGATGCCGTCGACAGACACGAACCCGGTGCCGGTTAGCTCGTTCTCTCTCGACGCCTGATCGGCCACTGTGCGATTCCGTGAGCGTTTCCCTCCTGGGCGAGGATTCATTCCTGAAGGCCGCGATTTGACGGGCCGATGACGATTCAGGGCGCGCGATCCGGTCGCTCCCGACCCGTCGTTCATCCGGCCCCGCGGCACGCGTTTCGCCGCCCCCCTCGGCGCGCAAACGCGTGGTTGTGGGGAACAGGTGTCGCGCTCGTCTACACGGCGCTGTCGTTCGGCCTCTTCCGTCACACCTGGGCGGACCCCTCCCACCGGCTCATCGGGTGGTGCTGCGACGCGGCGAGCTCCGTCAGCCTGCTGCGGGTCACCGCCGCATCGGTGGTCCATCTCCGGGACCCCCTGCTCGGCAACTACCTGGCGACGCCCCACGGGTTCAACCTGATGTGGCAGCCCTCGGGCGTCCCGCTCGCCGGCGTGGTGGCGACACCGCTGGAGCTGGTCTTCGGGGCGGTCACCACCTACAACGTCCTCGCCACGCTGGCCATCGCCGCCTCGGGGCTGGCGTGCTACCTGGCGCTGCGCCGGTGGGTGGGCGGGGTGGCGGGCCCCTTGGTCGGCGGCCTGCTCTACGAGTTCTCGCCGTACATGGCGGCCCATTCCCTGGGCCATCTCAACTTCACCTTGGCCTTCGTCCCCCCGCTGTTCTTCTCGCTGCTCGGCGATCTCGCCACGGGGCGCCGGTCCGCACCGGTCGCCGGGGTCGGCCTCGGGCTGCTGGCCGTGGTCCAGCTCCTGCTCGGCCAGGAGCTGCTCGTCGGCACGGTCATCTTCGGCGTGGTGGTCTTGGTCGTGCTCGCCTTGTCACGGCCGTCGGAGGTCCGCGCCCGGCTCCCGGCGCTCGGTGCCGGCCTGGCCGTCGCCGCCGCCGTCTTCGGCCTGGTGGGCGGGGCGCCGCTCGCCGTGCAGGTCCTCGGGCCGGAGCGCTTCCACGGCCTCCTGCGCCCCCAGAACACCACCGTCACCGACCTGGCCAACGTCGTGCTCCCCACCGAGATGACGCAGATCGCCCCGCCCGGTGCCTCGGCCGTGACCCGCTGGGGCTGGGAGGTCTCCGAGATGACGGCGTACGTCGGGCCGCTGCTGCTCGTCGTGTCGGCCGTCATCGCCGTCGTCCGCTGGCGGAGCCTGGTGGTCCGCGGCGCCGTCGTGGGTGGCGTCGGCGCCCTCGTGCTCTCCCTGGGCCCTTCCCTGCACGTGGCAGGCGTCGACCGCCACATCCCCATGCCGTGGGCGCTCGTCGGGCATCTCCCGGTCCTGGAGAACATCCTCCCGGCGCGCTTCGCCCTGTTCCTGTACCTCGGCCTGGCGGTCGTGGTGGCGGAGGGGGTGGCGACCCTCATCCGGGCGCGCCGCTGGTGGACGCCGGTGGGCCTGGCGGCCATCGGGGTGGCCCTGGTCCCGCTCGTGCCCCTGCTCTCCTATCCGACGACGGCGGTGTCGGTCCCCGCCTTCTTCGCCGACGGGGCCACGGCCGTCGCCCCCGGGAGCACCGTGTTCGTGGCTCCCGTGCCCCGCGACCAGCCCGGGGACATCGGGCCCGTGCTGTGGCAGGCCGCCACCGGCGACCGGTTCAAGATGGAGGGCGGGTACGTGCTGCTGCCCGCCCCGACCGGACCCGGTCTGGCGGTCACCGGCGGTGCCCAGAACACGCTCACGGCGCGCTTGGACGCCCTGGCGCTGGGCGGGACGAACCCGCCACTGCAGCCCGCCGAGGTGCGGCAGCTGCGCACGCTGCTCGAGCGCACGTACCGTCCCGACGCCGTGATCGTCGGGCCCATGACGCACGGGCGCGCAGCCATCGCCCTGTTCACCGAGATCCTCGGCCGACCACCGGTGTTCCGGGGCGGCGTCGCCCTGTGGCTGTCTCCGGGCCGGTGACCGCCAGCGCCCTCAGCGGCGATCGTGGGTCTGGGGCGTGATCTCCAAGATGAACTGGTACCCGAACATGGTGGGCCAGATCGTGAGGAGGAGACGGTCGAGGGCGCGCAGCACCCTGCCGGCCGGACCGTGCAGGTCGAGGGCGTCGAGGGGGAGTCCCACGGCTTCGAGGCGGCGCACGGTGAACCCTTCGCGCTCCACCAGCCGGCGGATGCTGCGCCGGGTGAAGAACCGCAGGTGGGTGCGGTCGAGGATCCCGCGCTGGTCGTAGTCGAACGCTCCGAGCAGCGAGCGGAACCGGGGGTACCAGTGGGCGATGTTCGGCACGCAGATCACCGCCGTGCCGCCGGCGCGCAAGAGCGCCCGCATCTCCCCCAGCAGCTCCTCGGGCCGCCGGACGTGCTCGAGCACGTCGGCCGCCAGGACGATGTCGAAGTCCGTGCCCACCTGCGCGGGGATGCCCTCGTCGAGGTCGGCCTTGACGAAGACGCCCACCCGCTGGTGGACGCCCTCGAGCTCGAACATGTCCACGCCGGTCACGTGGTGCCCGACCAGCTGCAGGCGCTCGGCCAGGGCCCCCGAGGAGCAGCCGAGGTCGAGGATCTTCCCCGGCTCGCGCGATCCGAGCAGCGCGAAGATCCGGCCGTGGGAGCTGTCCTCGCTCTCTTTGAGCTGGTACTCCTCCGACAGCGCCACGCGCGAGCCGTCGCCGAACCCGGCCTTGGCCAAGCGGAACGCCACCACGTCCTTCGTCACGTCCGCGGCGTAGCGCATGCCGGCGACGTAGCAGATCTCGTCGCCGTAGTACGTGGGGATGGGGACCTCGACGATGCGCTTCCCGGCGTCGTGCAGCTGGATGATGATCTGGGTGTCGAAGTTGAACCCGTCGGCGTTGCGCTCGAACGGGATGTGCTCGAGGGCGTCGACACGGTAGGCGCGGTATCCGGAATGGAATTCGGTGAGCTCGGTCCCGAGCACGGCGTTCTCGAACCTGGTGAGGATGCGGTTCCCCACGTACTTGTAGAGGGGCATGCCCCCCTTGCGTGCCGCCCCCTTCACCATGACCCGCGAGCCGAACACCGCGTCTGCCTCGCCGTCGAGGATGGGCGCCACGATCTGCGGCAGGCACTCCGGCGCGTACTGGCCGTCGCCGTGGAGCAGGACGACGATGTCGAGCCCGTGGTCGATGGCCACCTGGTAGCAGGCCTTCTGGTTGCCGCCGTAGCCGAGGTTGGCGGGCTGGCGGATCACGGTGATCGGGAGGTCCGACAGCTGCTGGTACCCGAGGCCCACCAGGTAGGTCGAGTCCTGGCTGTGGTCGTCGCTGACGATCACCTCGCTGATGCGGGGGCGGAAGTCCGCCGGTATCCGGTCCAGCACCGCCGCCAGCGTGCTCGCCGCGTTGTACGCCACGACGAGGATGCCGATCTTCATCTCACCCGTCTTCACCCGTCCCCCCGCTGTGCCTCACACCGCGCCGTGGCACCCCCACGTCCCCGCCAGCCTACGACCCGGCGCCGAGCAAGGCGGCGGCGAGCCCGTCGAGGATGTCGTCCTCCGACACCAGGCACTCGGGCCGGTCGAATGCGGCCATCACGGCGCCCAGGATGAGCACCCCCCCGACGATGACGTCGGCCCGGCCCTCGACCATGCCGGGCCGGGCGAGGCGGGCCCGGCTGTCCTCGGCGGCCAGGAGCCCGAGCCACCGTTCCACGCCACGGCGCCCGAGCACGACGTGGTGGACCAGGTCCCGCTGGTATTCCGAGATGCCCCGGTCCAGCGCCGCCAGGGTGGACACCGTGCCCGCCAGGCCGACGAGCAGTCCCCCCGGCGCCAGCGGGGGCAGGACGGCGCGGGCCCGGGCGAGGGCGGCGTCGACGGCGCCACGGGCCCCGGCCAGCTCGCCGGGCAGCGGCGGGTCGTGGGCCAGGAACCGCTCGCTCACCCGCACGCAGCCGATGTCGAGCGACACGGCCGCCACCTGGGGCGCCCGCCACCCCCCGCCCGGTGGCGGGTCGCCGGCGACGAGCTCGGTGGATCCCCCGCCGATGTCGACCACCAGCACCGGGCCGGGGCCCACGCTCCCGGGGGGCAGCTCGGCGGTGGCGCCGGCGAAGGAGAGCCTGCCCTCCTCGTCGCCCGACAGCAGCTCGGGCCGCACCCCGAGCACGCCGTGCGCGGCGGACAGGAACTCCTCGGCGTTGCCCGCGTCCCGGGCGGCCGACGTCGCCGCGGCGCGGGCGCGCACCACGCCGTGCGCGTCCATCAGCCGGCGGTACTCCCGAAGCACCGCCAAGGTGCGCGCCATGGCATCGGGGGACAGCGCCCGGGTGGCGTCGACCCCCTCCCCCAACCGGGTGATGCGCATGTGGCGCTCGAGGGTCGACCCGTCGCTCCCCACGATGAGCAGGCGCGTCGAGTTCGTCCCACAATCGATGGCGGCCACCGGGCCGCGCTCAGGCGACGCCATGGCGCCCTCCCCCGGGCGCGGCGCTCGCCGGCCGATCCCTCACGCCGGCGGCACCACGACGTAGGCGCCGCCGTCGACGCCCAGCTGCTCGGCCGTCCAGCGACCCACCGGGTCGTCGCCTCCGGCCAGGTGCCACGCCAGATGGGCGTGGAGGCACTTGACGCCGCGGCGGGTCCCGCCCACCCCGCCCGACGGACGGGGTCCGGTGTGCCCGGGGGGCAGGGCCCGCTCGCGTTCCTCGGCGTAGCGGGCGTGCGCCGCGGCGAGGGCCCCGGCGTCGACCTCCGCCGCCGCGCGCCGGACGCCGCCCGCCGCCTCGAGGCGGCTCACCGCCTCGCGCAGCTCGGCGTCGACCAGCCAGTACCGCGTGGGCATGGGCCGGCCGTCGTCGAGCAGTGGGGCGTTCTCGATGACGGCGGGGACGCCCGCCGCGCTGCGCACACGCACGGCGAAGGCGGCGCCCGGGGGCCGGCCGAGCAGCCGGCGCACCGTCTCCCGGTCAGCCTCGTCGGCCGGGCCGGGGACGGGGTTCAGCGCCAGAACTCCAGCGTCTGGGCGACGCGCGTCCAGTAGCCGGCCGTCGCCGTGGCGCCCGACGCGTCGTGCACGGGGGCGCGCAGCGCCGCAGGCAGCGGGGCCGACGGATTGAGCCCGAGGAGGGTCTCCGAACGCGCCGAGTCGGGCGCCACCGGCTGCCCGCTCAGGGCCGGCGGCTGGCTCTTGGCGTCGGCGGCGGTCAACGGCGGGGGCAGCACGGCGTAGGCACGCGCCCCTTTGGGGACGAGCCCGAAGTCGCGCCGGGCGATGCCCGTCACGATGGCGGGGTCCGACAGCTGGGCGACCTGGCGGGTGAGGGACTGGTCGGCCGCACTCAGGCGTGTCACCTCCCCGGACGCCGACGCCAGCTGGCTGCGCTGGGACAGGAGGGTGCCGAGGGGGAAGCTCGTGACGAGGACGATCAGCGCGAACAGGGCGGCGCCGCCGAGCAGGGCGCGGGCCCGCCGCTGGGGGAGCGTCAACGGGGGGCGCTGGCGGCGCGCCGTGTGCGCTCCGTGCCTGGGCGACGGCCACACCCCGCGGGCCCATCGCCACGCCGACCGGGCGCGGGGGACGGCCCTCGCCCTGCGGCCCACGGCGGCGGCCGGCGTGGGCAGTCTCACCGGCCGCTGCCCGGGGCGCCCGTCGACAGCGCCGAGCGGCCCGGGAAGGCGGCCGACTCGCCGAGCTCCTCCTCGATGCGCAGGAGCTGGTTGTACTTCGCCACGCGGTCCGAACGCGCCGGGGCGCCGGCCTTGATCTGCCCGCAGTTCGTGGCGACGGCCAGGTCGGCGATCGTCGTGTCCTCGGTCTCGCCCGAGCGGTGCGACATCACGCACGTGTACGACGCCCGCCGGGCACAGGCCATGGTGTCGAGGGTCTCCGACAGCGTCCCGATCTGGTTGACCTTCACCAGGATGGAGTTGGCCACCTCCCGCTCGATGCCCTCCTCGAGGCGGGCCTGGTTGGTCACGAAGATGTCGTCCCCGACGATCTGGACGGATGTCCCGAGCGCGCTGGTGAGCTGCTCCCACCCGTCCCAGTCGTCCTGCGCCATGCCGTCCTCGAGCGACACGATGGGGTGGCGGGCGCACAGCTCGATCCAGTAGTCGACCAACTCCGACGACGACAGGCGCCGACCCTCCCCCTCCAAGTGGTAGGCGCCGTCGCGATACAGCTCGCTCGTCGCCGGGTCGAGTGCGATGGCGACCTCGTCGCCCGGCACCCGGCCCGCCGCCTCGATGGCCTCGACGAGCACGTCGACGGCGGCGGCGTTCGACGGCAGGTTCGGCGCGAAGCCACCCTCGTCGCCCACGGCCGTGGACAGGCCGCGCCCGCGCAGCACGGCGGCCAGCGCGTGGTAGGTCTCGGCCCCCCACTGCAGCGCCTCGGAGAACGACGCGGCGCCCACGGGCATGACCATGAACTCCTGGAAATCGATGGAATTGTCGGCGTGCACGCCGCCGTTGAGGACGTTCATCATGGGGACGGGCAGCACGCGGGCGTGCACCCCCCCGACGTAGCGGAAGAGCGGGAGCCCGACGTCCACGGCCGCCGCCCGGGCCACGGCGAGCGAGGTCCCGAGGATGGCGTTGGCGCCCAGGCGCCCCTTGGTCGGCGTGCCGTCGAGGTCGACGAGCGCCATGTCGACGCTGCGCTGGTCGAGGGCGTCGAACCCGTGGAGCACCTCGGCGATCTCGCCGTTCACGTGCTCCACCGCCCCGAGCACGCCCTTGCCGCCGAAGCGGGCGCCGCCGTCGCGCCATTCCGCCGCCTCGTGGATGCCCGTCGACGCGCCCGAGGGGACGATGGCGCGCCCCCCCGCACCGGAGTCCAAGACGACCTCCACCTCGACGGTGGGGTTGCCGCGGGAATCGAGGACCTCCCGCGCCGCGACTTCTTCGATGGCGCTCATAGCTCCCTGGTGCCTTTGTTGTAGGTGTTGTAGAAGTTACTCCGCGCCGGTGCCGCCGAGGCGGAAGGGCGGCACCCGCGTGCCGGTCGGCACTGCGGCGGACCGTGCCGCGTCGGCCCTGCGGCGGAGCGTGCCGACGGTCCGGTGGACGATGCGTCGGCGCGTCCGGAACGGGGCGCGCGCCGGGCGCCACCGGGGATCACTCCCGGGAGGCGACCTCGCTCGACTCCACCTGCCGGCGAAACGCCGCCGCCCGCGCCCGCAGGGCGGTCTCGGGGTCGACCCCGAGGCGGCGGGCGGCGTCGGCCAGGTCGAACAACAGGTCGCCGAGGAGCCCGACGGACTCGGGTCCGCCGTCGAGGGTCTCGCCCGACCCGGGCGCGCCGGGGTCCCCCGCACCCAGACGCTCGAGCCCGTCGGCCAACCGGCGGCGGCGATCCCCCAGCGTGCCGAGGTCCATCCCCACCGATTCCGCCTTGCGCTGGAGCTTCGCCACCAGGGCGAGGGCCGGCAAGGCGTCGGGGATCCCCTCGGTGACGCTCGTGCGCCCCTTCTCCGCCCGCTTGAGCACCTCCCAGCGCGCCGCGACCTCCTCGGGCGTGTCGGCCACGGCGTCGGCGAAGACGTGCGGATGCCGGCTCACGAGCTTGTCGTGCACGGTGCGGGCCACGTCCGCCAGGGTGAAGCGCCCCTCCTCGGCCCCGAGCACGGCGTGGAAGTACACCTGGAAGAGCAGGTCCCCGAGCTCCTCCTCGAGGTGCGCCACGGCCGCGGGGGGCACGTCGGGCTCGGCCGAGGCCACCGCCTCGATGGCGTCGAGCGCCTCGTAGGCCTCCTCCAGCAGGTGCCGGGCGAGCGACCCGTGCGTCTGGGCCATGTCCCAGGGACAGCGCGCCCGCAGGGTCCGCACCAGCTCCTCGAGGCGGACGAGCTCGACGGCCACCGGCGCGGCGAGGCGGGGCACCCACAGCGACGTCAGGTGGTCGGGCTCGAGCGTCCGGTCCACCTCCGACCAGGGCACCTCGACGACGCGCTCGTCGCCGAGCCCGAGGTGGTGCAGCAGCACGGCGGTGCGCCCGGCGTCCTCGCCGGCCACGTCGTCGGCGGCCAGCTTCACCTCGGAGAGCACCGCCCGGCTGTGGCACTGGGCCACGAGCAGCGGGCCCCGCTCCCCCGCCGCACCCGGCGCGAAGGCGGTGGCGTCGACCAAGCGGACGCCCGACGCCACCGGGTCCACGCCCAGGCGCTGCCACACCAGGTCGAGGAACGACAAGGACGCGACGACGTCGAGCGCCACCCGGGCATCGGCGCGCAGCAGGTCCACGGTGCGCTCGGCGACGAGGGGCGAGCCGGGGACGACGTAGGCCACGTACCCGTCCACCGCCAAGGCGGCGGCCACCACCGCCTCCACCATGGCCCGGTAGACGTCCTCGAAGCGGTCGGCCGAGTCGTAGAGGTGGTCGAGGGTGTCGACGGGGCCGGTGGCGACCTCGGCCACGACGGCGGCCGCCGGGTGGCGCGCCGTGCGCAGGAGGCAGCGCTGGGCGCGGTGAACCGCCTGGCGGGCGGCGGGCGCCACCAGGTCGGGGCCGGCCGGGCCGAGCCCCACCGCCACCACCCGGGGGCGCCCCCCGGGGGCCGGTGCCACCGGGCCCATCGCCGGGGTCAGCCGGCGGGGGTGCCCGACCCGCCCGGTGCGGCGGCGGGCCCGGCGTTCTGGTTGGCCGACGGGTCGAGCACGATGGAGGCGGGCGGCGCGGCGGGCACCGTGACCCCGCGCGCCGCGTTCCACGTGCCGTAGCGGGGGTCGATGGTGACGTGGGCGTCGGCCACCGCCCGGGCGATGACCGTGTTCAGGGCGGCGCCGCCCTGCGACAGCAGGCCGCGCCGGAGATCGCCCTCGGCCTGGGCGAAGGGCACCAGCTGGCGCGCCCGCATCTGCACCACGAGCCAGTAGGTCTGCGTGGCCCCGGTCGTCGAGTTGGGGATGGCCAGCGACTGCACGGGGGCGATCTGCCCCACGGCCAGGGCGTCGACCACGGCGGCCACGCTCTGCCCGAAGTTCGACACCACGGTGCCGGGGTAGACGCACGCCACCTGGCCGCCCGGCGGCGATCCGGAGTCCACCCCGGGGCTCTGGGCGGCCTGGGCGACGCTCGTGCCCGACGCCAGCTTGGCCCGGACGGCCTGGGCCGCCGATTGGGAGTCGACCACGATGAGGTTGAGGCAGACCTGGGTCACCTGGGGGATGTGCGACCGGTAGTACGACAAGAGGCCCGAGGGGGTCACGTCGATGTGGTCGACCACCTCCTCGAGCCGCTCCTGGTAGGCGAGCTGGCGCGCCTGGGCGTCGACGAACGCCGACGGCAGGCGGTCCACGAGCGACGCGCCGCTCAGCCCGCACGGCGGGCTCACCTGCGTCGACGCCGAGGAGACCTGCAGCTCGAAGTCCTGGCGCGCCGCGGTGGTGTCGGCCGCCGTGAGGGTGACGTGGCGGGTGGCGAGCTCGTGCTGCTCGATGGCCTGCTGGATCATGGCGTTCAGCGTGTACGCGGCGAACTGCGTGGTCACGGTGGAGTCGCCCACCCCCGACACCGTGGGCAGCGACGTCTGGTTGGCGCTGGCCAGGACGCTCAACGCGCACTGGGCGTCGGGCTGGCTCGACACGGTGGCCAGCTCGCCGTTGAGCTGCGACTGGCTGATGGCGATGCCGGCGGCGGTGGCCGCCGGGGGCGACACGTCGCAGCCGGTGCCGAGGGCGGCCAACGACCCCAGGGCGCCCAGGACGAGGAGGCGTTTCACGGAAGGGGCACTCTACCGGCGCACCCCGGCACGAGACGATTCGGCCCGGGTGCCGCCACGGCCCGGTGCCCCGCCGGCGGGGGCGCCGGCGGCGCCGTCCCCGCCACCGCCGGGCTCCTCCGCCTCCTGGTCGTCGCCGGCGGGGCGGGGGACGAGCTCGCCGAGCAGGGTCGTGAGGGCCTCGACGGGGGCTTCGCCCGGAGCGAGGGTGACGGCGAGCTGCCCGCTGTCCTCCTTCAGCACGGCCTCGGGGCGCAGCCGGCGCAGACGCACGCGCGCCGAGGCCGGCAGCACGAGCGGCGACAGGCGGGCCACCATGGTGCGGCGCCCGGGCAAGGCGGTCCCCTGGCCCGGTCGCGCCCCGGTGACCGACACCTCGCGGACCCCGGTGCGCAGGCATTCGACGCGCAGGCCGGCCACCGCCAGGAGCCCCTCCGCCGGTGCGGGCAGCGGACCGAACCGGTCCAGCCACTCGGCCCGGATGTCGGTGACCTCGCGCTCGGTGGACACCGAGGCCAGGCGCCGGTACGCCTCGAGCCGCAGGTCCTCGCGCGCCACGTAGTCGGCGGGCAGGTGGGCGTCGGAGGGCACGTCGATGGTGACCTCCACCGGCGGGCGCCGGGGCTCCCCCTTCATCTCGGCCACGGCCTCGGCCACCATCTGGACGTACAGGTCGTAGCCCACCGCCGCGATGTGCCCGGACTGGTCGCGCCCGAGCAGGTTGCCCGCCCCCCTGATCTCCAGGTCGCGCATGGCGATCTTGAAGCCCGCGCCGAGCTCGGTCTGCTCGCCGATGGTCCGCAGGCGCTCGTAGGCCGCCTCGGACAGCACGCGGTCGGCCGGGTGGAACAGGTAGGCGTAGGCGCGCTGCCCGGCGCGTCCCACGCGGCCGCGCAGCTGGTGCAGCTGGCCGAGGCCCAGGCGGTCGGCGCGGTCGACGACGAGCGTGTTCACGGCCGGGATGTCGATGCCCGACTCGATGATGGTCGTGCACACGAGCACGTCGTAGCGCTTCTCCCAGAAGTCGATGACCACCTGTTCGAGGGTCCCCTCGTCCATCTGCCCGTGCGCCACCGCCGTGCGGGCCTCGGGCACGAGCGCCCGGATGCGCGCCGCCACCGCCTCGATGTTCTGCACCCAATTGTGGACGAAGAACACCTGCCCCTCGCGCAGCAGCTCGCGTCGCAGGGCCTCGACGACGGCCGCCTCCTCGAACTCCCCCACGTAGGTGAGGATCGGCTGGCGCGCCGCCGGCGGCGTGTTGATGAGGGACAGGTCGCGGATGCCGGTGAGGGCCATCTCCAGGGTGCGGGGGATGGGGTTCGCCGTGAGCGTCAGCACGTCCACGCCGTTGGCCAGCTGCTTCATGGCCTCCTTGTGGGTCACGCCGAAGCGCTGCTCCTCGTCCACCACGAGCAGCCCCAGGTCCTTGAACGCCACGTCGCCGCCGAGCATGCGGTGGGTGCCGACGACCACGTCCACGCTCCCCGACGCGATGCCGGCCACGACGTCGCGCGCCTGGGCCGGGGTGAGAAAGCGCGACAGCATCTCGACGCGCACGGGGTACCCGGCGTAGCGCTCGGCGAAGGTCTGGGCGTGCTGCTGGGCGAGCAGCGTGGTGGGGACGAGCACGGCGGCCTGCTTGGCGTCTTGGACCGCCTTGAACGCGGCGCGCACCGCCACCTCGGTCTTGCCGAAGCCCACGTCGCCGCACACCAGGCGGTCCATGGGCACCTCGGCCTCCATGTCGGCCTTGACCTCGGCGATGGCCCGGGCCTGGTCGACGGTCTCGGTGTAGGCGAAGGAGTCCTCGAGCTCGCGCTGCCACGGGGTGTCGGGGGCGAAGGCGTGGCCCTTCAGGTGCAGGCGCCGGCGATAGAGCTCGACGAGCTCCTGGGCGATCTCGTGCACCGCGGCGCGGGCCTTGGCCCGGGTGCGTTGCCACTCCGATCCCCCGAGGCGGTTGAGCGAGGGCGACTCCCCGCTGCTGTAGGGCGTGAGCACGTCGATCTGGTCCGACGGCAGGTAGAGCTTGTCGTCGCCGCGGTACTCGAGCAGCAGGTAGTCCCGAGAGGCGCCGTTGACGGTGCGCGTCACCATCCCCGCGTAACGCGCCACCCCGTGCTGGCGGTGCACGACGTAGTCGCCCGGCGCCAGGTCGTCGAAGAAGCCGTCGGTGGGCCGGGCGCGGGCGCGCGCCGCGCGGTGGGCTCGGCGACGCCCGGTGATGTCGGCCTCGGCGAGCACCGCCACCTTGGCGGCGGGGACCACGAATCCGCGCTCGAGCGGCGCCACCAGCACGCGCACGCCGGGGCGCGCCATGTCGGGGTGCCCGGGGGCGTCGGGCGCGTCGGGGACGACGGGGACGGCGAGGCCCTCCTCCCCGAGGACCGCCGCCAGGCGGGTGGCGGATCCGAGGCCCTCGGCGCACACCGTGACCGAGTACCCCGCCGCCGCCAGCTCGGCCAGGCGCCCGGCCAGGCGGGCCCGGTCCCCGTGGACCGGCTCGAACCCCTGGGCGGTGACGGCCGGGGTGGAGGGCGAGTCGGCCACCGGGACGACGGACAGGACCGGGGCGGCGCAGCGCTCGAGCAGCCGGTCGTAGGGGACATGCAGCCGGGGGAAGGCGCCCCCGCCCGCCGCCCGGGGCTCGCCGTCGGGCCCCGTGTCGGTGCCCACCCCCCAGGTGACCGCCAGGGCGGCGGCCAGGGCCGACTCCTCGTCGTTGAGCTCGGCCGCCCGGTCGCGCATGCGCCGGGGGTCCACCAGGACCACCCGCCCGGCGGGGCCCACGAAGTCGGGCAGCACGCGGTCGTCCTCCACGAGCCAGGGCAACCACGACTCCATGCCGTCGAAGAGCTGCCCCTCGGCCAGGCGCTCCCACTGCGTGCGCCCCCACGGCTCGGCGCCCACGAGCGCGGCGGCCCGGGCCCGCACCTCGTCGGTGGGGACGAGCTCGCGACACCCGAACAGCTCGACGGCGGCCAGGGCGTCGAGCGAACGCTGGTCGCCGGGATCGAATTCGGTGAGCCGGTCGACCTCGTCCCCCCACAGGTCGATGCGCACGGGCAGCTCGGCGGTGGAAGGGAAGACGTCGACGATCCCGCCGCGCACGGCCAGCTCGCCGCGGTGCTCGACCTGGTACTCGCGCCGATACCCGAGGCCCACGAGCCGGCCCACGAGGGCCTGCTGGTCGACGCGCTGGCCGGCGGCCACGCGCACCGGCTCGGCCCCGGCGTCGAACGACCCCAGGCGCTGCAACAGGGCACGGACGGGCGCCACCACCACGGCCGGGGCCGTCGACGGGTCCCGCAGGTGCCACAGCAGCCGCAGGCGTTGCCCCATGGTCGAGATCTCGGGGCTCACCCGCTCGAAGGGGAGCGTGTCCCACGCCGGGAACAGCGCCACGGACCCCTCGCCCAGGAACGCCCCCATGTCGTGGGCCATCCGCTCGGCGTCGGCCACCGTGGCCGTGACCACCAGCAGGGGGCGGCGCTCACCCAGGCTGGCCAGGCCGGCCAGCACGAAGGCGGCGGCGGCGTCGGGGACCGCCAGGGTGGAGGACCCCGCCACCATGGCGTCGACCATGGCCGGCTCGTGGCGCAGCAAGGGGGGCAGCGAGCGCAGGCTCACCGGATCAGGCTACCGACGGCCCGGGTGTGCGCCGGTCGGGGCGCGGCCCGGGTCGCCTCAGGGCGCGTCGGTGTTGAACCGCTGCATGGCGCCGTCCACGCCCTCGAGGGCGATGGCCTCGACGGCGTCGGCGGCCACCTCGATGGCCACGTCGAGCGCCTGGCGTTCGGCCCGGCCGGGCCGGTGCAGCACGTAGTCGGCCCCCGCCTCGCGCCCCGGCGGCTTCCCGATGCCGATCCGCACCCGCACGTACCCGGGGTCGTGCACGTGGGCGTGCACGGACTTGAGGCCGTTGTTGCCCGCCGTGCCCCCCCCGACCTTCACCTTCACCCGGCCGCCGGGGAGGTCGAGCTCGTCGTGGACCACCACCAGCCGGGCGATGTCGGTGACCCGGTAGCGCCGCAGGAGGGCGGCGACGGCCAGCCCCGACTCGTTCATGTAGGTCTGGGGGACCGCCAGCACCACCGACCGCCCGCCGACGGTGCTGTGGGCGGCGAGCGACCGGGTGCCCTTCTCCGAGCGCAGGCGCTGGCCGTGGCGGGCGGCGAGCAGCTCGACGGTCTCGGCGCCGAGGTTGTGGCGCGTGCGGTGGAACTCGGACCCGGGGTTGCCCAGGCCCACCACCAGCAGGTCGGCGGCCGCCCCGCGGCCGGGTGAGGGCAGCAGGCGCCGCAGGGTCTAGCTCTCCCCGCCGGTGTCGCCCCCCGAGCCGCCGTCGCCGGCGCCTTCGCCCGGCGCGGCGGCACCTTCGGCTGCCTCGCCCTCGGCGCCCTCCGCCCCCTCCTCGAGGGCCTGGACCCGTGGCGCCTGGCCGGCGGCCACCACCGCCTCGGGGTCGAGGTCGGTCACCACCCCCGGCGGCAGCGTGATGTCGGAGACCCGCACCGCCGCGCCGATGACCAGCCCGCTCACGTCGGCCTCGAGGCTGGTGGGGATGTCGGCCGGGCGGGCCTTGATGGGCAGGGCGAAGATCTGCTGGTCCAGGATGCCGTCGGCCCGGTGGAGCTCCAGGGGCTCCCCCACCAAGGTGATGAGCACTTCGGCGGTGATCTCGCGGTTGGGGTCGACGACCTGGAAGTCGACGTGGGTGACCGTGCCGCGTACCGGATGGCGCTGCAGCGCACGGGCCATGGTCAGGTACCGCTTGCCGTCCACCTGCAAGGTGAGCACGGCGTTCAGGCCGGCGTCGGTGCTGAGCGCCGAGCGCAGCTCTCTCGCCACCACGGTGACGGGGACGGGGGCCACGCCGGGGCCGTACACCACGGCGGGGATGCGTCCCTCGTGGCGCAGCCGGCGGGCCGCCGAGGTGCCGGTCGGGCGGCCGGCTTCGGCGACCAGGGTCAATTCAGCCATCGACGGGCTCCTCGGGTGGGCGGATCGGGGTGTCGGGAACGGGCGACACAGCATAGAGGTCCCCGACGTCCGGGGAGAAAAGCCCTCCCGCAGGGGCCGGGCGCCGATGACGACGGGGCCGCCGCCTCGGAGGCCGGGCGACGAGCGCCGGACCTACGAGAGGTTCTCGCCGCCGAAGATCTCCGACACCGAGGTGTCCTCGAACACGGCGTCGATGGCGTGGGCGATGAGCTGGGCCACCGACAGCACCTCGAGCTTGTCGATCCGGCGGTCCTCGGGGACGGGCAGGGTGTTGGTCACCACCACCCGCGCCAGGTGCGACTTCTCGAGGCGCTCGAGCGCCGGATCCGACAGGACGCCGTGGGTGGCCATGGCCCAGACGTCGGAGGCGCCGCGCTCCGACAGCAGCTCGGCCGCCGCGCAGATGGTGCCCGCGGTGTCGATCATGTCGTCGATGAGCACGCAGTGGCGCCCTGCGACCGCGCCCACCACGTCCAGGGCCTCGACCAAGTTGGCGCTGCCGCGCGGCCGGCGCTTGTGCACGAAGGCCAGGTCCGCCCCGACGTGCTGGCTGAAGCGCTCCGCCACCCGGACCCGGCCGGCGTCGGGTGCGACGATCACGACGTCGCGCACCCGCTGGCGCTTGAGCTCCTCGACGAGCACCGGCATGGCCGTCAGGTGGTCGAAGGGGACGTCGAAGAAGCCCTGGATCTGGCCCGAGTGCAGGTCGACGCTCACCACCCGGTCCGCCCCCGCCACCTGCAGCATGTCGGCCACCAGCTTGGCGGTGATGGGCTCGCGACCGCTGGCCTTGCGGTCCTGGCGCGAGTAGCCGTAGTAGGGGCACACCGCGGTGATGCGCTTGGCCGACGCCCGCTTGGCGGCGTCGATCATGATGAGCTGCTCCATGAGCGAGTCGTTCACCGGACCGCAATGCGTCTGCACGATGAAGATGTCGCTGCCGCGCAGGGACTCGTCGTACTTGCAGTAGATCTCGCCGTTGGCGAACTCGCGCAGTTTGACGTTCGCCAGCTCGATGCCGAGGTGCGCGGCGATCTCGTGCGCCAACGCCGGATGCGACCGGCCGGAGACGAGCTCGAGGCGTCGGCGGGGGATCATCTCCAGGTGCCGGGCGGCCTGCTCCATTTCCCGGCCACGCTACCGCGCCGGGGCAGGTGGCGGAAACGGCCCCCGACACTGCGGGAATGTCGTCGCCGGCGTGCTCGGCGCCGTCCCGGGCGAACAGGTCCAAGGCGGCGGCGACCGGGACGGTGCTCCTCGACCCACGTCAGCCATCGAGCGCCAGGCGCAGGTCCTCGAGCACGTCGCCCACGGGGAACGTCACGGGCTCGTCGATGCCCTCGAGGAAGGCAACGCCTCGCGGCGGCGATCTCGTTCATGGTCCTGGCCGGCGCCCCACTTCCGGCGCCCCACTTCCGGCGCCCCGCTCGCCGGCCCGGATCCCATGGCGTTCTCCTTCCCCGTTCCCCGCTCCCCCGAACCGCCGTCCCGGCGGGAGGTCATCGCCACTCGCTACAGTGCCGTCGCTGGGTGACAGTTCCCCGCCGGGTGGCAGTTCCCGCCGGGTGACAGGGCCGTCGGAGGGGTGACCATGTTCTCGTCGGTGGTGGTCGGCACGGACGGTTCGGCGACGGCCAGCGAGGCCGTGCGCCGCGCCATGGAGCTGGCCAAGCTCTTCGGCGCCACCTTGCACGTGGTGACGGTGTACAAGCCCAAGCCCGTCCGGGTCTCCGACGTGCCCGAGGAATTCCGCGAGTACCTGGGTGCGGGCGGCAAGGCCGACTCGCTGCTGGAGGACCTGAGCTCCCGGGCCAAGGCCGCAGGCGTCCCCGTCCAGGGGCACGCCGAGACCGGGGACCCGGCCGAGGCCATCGTCCGGGTGGCCGAGCAGGAGCACGCCGACGTCATCGTGGTGGGCAACAAGGGCATGGCGGGTGTGCGCCGCGTGCTCGGGAGCGTCCCCAACTCCGTGGCCCACCAGGCTCAGTGCTCGGTGCTCATCGTCCAGACCACCTGAGCGAGGCCCCCGGGCCTGCTCTCATTCGAGGGAATCGGCCCCCAGGCGGGCGAAGGGCTCCACGACGGCACCGTCGGGGACGCGGGCGCCGGGGCCCAGCACGGCGAAGGGCCCGACGCGGGCGTGCTCGCCCACCTCGGCGCGCACGGCGGTGCTCTTGGTCACCCGCGCGCCCTGCCCCACCACGGTGTCGAGGAGATGGCAGTCCGGTCCGACCTCGGCCCCGGCGCGCAGCACGCACTCACCCTGCAACACGACGCCGGGCAGCAGCACGACGTCGGGCTCCAGGTGCACCGTGGTGTCGATGTAGGTCCGCTCGGGGTCCCACATGGTGACGCCGCGGCGCATCCAGCGTTCGTTGACCCGGTCGCGCAGCTCGGCTTCGGCCACCGCCAGCTGCGCCCGGTCGTTCACCCCGGCCGCCTCCATGGGGTCGGCCATGCGCAGGGACTCGACCCGGTACCCGGCGTCGTGCAGCACGGCGTAGACGCCCGTGAGCGAGTGCTCGTGGCCTCCCCCGGTGGGACGCAGGCGGCGCAGCGCCGGCGCCAGCACGGAGTGGCGGAAGCAGTGGATGGTCGTGGCGACCTCGTCCACGTCGTCGTACTCGACGCCCACCTCGGCGTCGTCGACCACCCGCACGACGGAGTCGTCCTTCCCCCGCACGACGCGGTCGTGGCCCGTCGGGTCTCTGAGCTCGGCGGTGAGCAACGTGGCGGCCGCGCCTGCGCTGCGATGGTGGCGCACGAGTGCGGCCAACGTCGGCGGGCGCACGAGCGGCGTGTCGCCGGGCAACACCACGACGTCGCCGTCGTCGTCCTCGAGCGCTTCGGGAAGTGCGGTGAGGCCCACGGCCAGCGCGTCGCCGGTCCCGAGCTGCTCGGGTTGTTCGACGAACTCGATGGACAACGAGCCCGGCGCGTGGTCGACCAGCGTCTTGGTCACCCACTCCCCGCGATGGCCCACCACCACGACCACCTTGTGCACCGGGAGCTCGGCCACCGCGTCGAGGACGTGGAGGATCATCGGCCTCCCGCACAGGCGGTGCAGGGGCTTCGGACGCGACGAGCGCATCCGGGTCCCTTCCCCGGCCGCGAGGACAACGGCAGACAGCGGGCGCGCATCCATGCGGTTTAGTCTGTCACCCGATGACGGAGGGGACCGCGCAGGCCACGATGGACTCGAGCAATACCGTTTCGCCCCCGGCGCCCGGGACCCCCACGCCATGCCCGTCCTGACCTCGGGCGTCGACACGTCCTCGGACGCCTACCGGTCGAACCGCCAGGCCATGGAGGCGTCGCTGGCCGAGGTGGAGGCCCAATTGGCCGTCGCCCGGGCCGGCGGCGGCGACCGCTACGTGGAGCGCCACCGGCGCCGCGGCAAGCTCCTGGCCCACGAGCGGATCGAGCTGCTCTTGGACCAGGACTCGCCGTTCCTCGAGATCGCCCCGCTCGCCGCCTGGGGCACCGAGTACACGGTCGGGGCCAGCCTGGTGGCGGGGATCGGGGTGGTGCGCGGGGTCGAGTGCATCGTGTCGGCGAACGACCCCACGGTGCGCGGCGGGTCGACGAACCCGTACACGATGCGCAAGTCCAGCCGCCTCGCCGACATCGCGCTCGAGAACCGCCTCCCCTCGATCAGCCTCGTCGAGTCCGGTGGTGCGGACCTGCCCACGCAGTCCGAGATCTTCATCCCCGGCGGCCGGGGCTTCCGGGACCTGACGCAGCGCTCGGCGGCGGCCGTCCCCACGATCGCGCTGGTGTTCGGGAACTCCACCGCCGGGGGGGCCTACGTCCCGGGCATGAGCGACCACATCGTGATGATCGAAGGGCGCTCCAAGGTGTTCCTGGGCGGACCGCCCCTGGTGAAGATGGCGACCGGCGAGGAATCCGACGACGAGGAGCTCGGAGGCGCCCACATGCACGCCCAGGTGAGCGGGCTCGCCGACTACCTGGCCGTCGACGAGCTCGACGCCATCCGCCTCGGACGCGACATCGTCGGCCGGCTGAACCACCGCAAGCTCGGGCCGGGGCCCACCATGGCGGCCGACGATCCGGTGTTCGACCCCGGCGAGCTCCTCGGCATCGCGTCGGCCGACCTGCGCGTCCCCTTCGACCCTCGCGACGTGCTCGCCCGGGTGGTCGACGGCTCGCGCTTCGACGAGTTCAAGCCGATGTACGGCCCGAGCCTCGTCACCGGCTGGGCGTCGATCCACGGCTACCCCGTCGGCGTGCTCGCCAACCACCGGGGTGTGCTGTTCAGCGAGGAGTCCAACAAGGCGACCCAGCTCATCCAGCTGGCGAACCAGACCGACACCCCGCTCGTCTTCCTGCAGAACACCACCGGGTACATGGTCGGCAAGGAGTACGAACAGCGCGGCATCATCAAGGACGGCGCCAAGATGATCAACGCCGTGTCCAATTCGCGCGTGCCGCACCTGACGGTGAACATCGGTGCGTCGTACGGTGCCGGCAACTACGGGATGTGCGGACGGGCCTACAACCCGCGTTTCCTGTTCGCCTGGCCCAACGCCCGATCGGCGGTCATGGGCCCCGCACAGCTGGCCGGCGTGCTGTCCATCGTGGCCCGCCAAGGCGCGCAGGCGCGAGGCGAGGAGTTCGACGAGGCCGCCGACGCGCAGATGCGTGCCATGGTCGAGTCGCAGATCGAGGCCGAGTCGCTTCCGCTGTTCCTCACGGCCCGGCTCTACGACGACGGCATCATCGACCCCCGCGACACGCGGTCGGTCCTCGGCCTGTGCCTGTCGGTCATCCACACCACGCCGATCGAGGGCACGCGCGGCTACGGCGTGTTCCGGATGTGATGCCCCGGTGATCTCCAAGCTGCTCGTCGCCAACCGCGGCGAGATCGCCCGGCGCATCATGCGCAGCGCGCACGACGCGGGCATCGCCTGCGTGGCGGTGTGCTCGGACCCCGACCGGGGCGCACCGCACGTGGCCGAGGCGGACGAATTCGTGCGCCTGCCGGGCGCCGCGGCAGCCGACACGTACCTGCGCGTCGACGCGCTCCTCGACGCGGCGACGGCCAGCGGGGCGGACGCCGTGCACCCGGGCTACGGGTTCCTCGCCGAGCACGCCGGCTTCGCCCGGGCCTGCGCGGCGGCGGGCCTCGTGTTCGTCGGGCCCCCGCCCGAGGTGATCGAGGCCATGGGGTCGAAGCTCGCCGCCAAGGCCACCATGGCGGCGGCCGGCGTCCCCGTCCTGCCCACGGTGGAGATCCCCGCCCTGGCCGTGGCCGACGCCGGCGGGGGAGGCACGGGCACCGGCGCGCGCCTCGACCGGGCCGTGGCCGACGCCGTCGGCGCGCTCGGCTGGCCGGTGCTCGTGAAGGCGTCGGCCGGCGGGGGTGGGCGGGGCATGCGCGTCGTCGAGGGCCCCGAGGCACTGGCCGACGCGCTGACCTCGGCGGCGCGCGAGGCGGCCGCCAGCTTCGGCGACGGGACCGTGTTCGTCGAGCCCTACGTGCTGCGGCCCCGCCACATCGAGGTGCAGATCCTGGGCGACGTCCACGGCACCGTGGTGCACCTCTTCGAGCGTGAGTGCTCCATCCAGCGCCGTCACCAGAAGATCATCGAGGAGAGCCCCTCCCCCGCCTTGGACGCGGCGCGCCGCGAGGCGCTCGGGTCGAGCGCGGTGGCGGCGGCGAAGGCCATCGGGTACGTGAACGCGGGCACCGTCGAGTTCATCCTCGCCCCCGACGGCCGGTTCGCCTTCTTGGAGGTCAACACCCGGCTGCAGGTCGAGCACCCCGTCACCGAGTGCGTGACCGGGCTCGACCTCGTGCGCCTGCAGCTCCAGGTGGCCGACGGGGCTGCCCTCGGGCCCGAGGTCCTCGGGGCCACCGTCACCGGCCATGCCATCGAGGCGCGCCTGTACGCCGAGGACGCCACCCGCGCCTGGCAGCCGTCGGCCGGCCGCCTGCACCGGTTCTCGGTCCCCGCCGGTCCGCACGTGCGCGTCGACAGCGGCGTCGAGGACGGCACCGAGGTGTCGCCGCACTACGACCCCATGCTGGCCAAGGTCATCGCCTGGGCCCCCACCCGCGAGGAAGCGGCCCGGGCGCTCGCCGACGCGCTGGCGCGCGCCCGCGTCCACGGGGTGACCACCAACCGCGACCTGCTCGTGCGGGTGCTGCGTCACCCCGAGTTCCGTGCCGGGCACATCGACACCGGCTTCCTCGAGCGCCACGACCCGGCCACGCTCGGTGCCCCGCTGGCCTCGGCCGAGACCGAGCGGGTCCACGCCGTGGCCGCCGCGCTCGCCGGGCAGGCGGCGCGCCGCGCGCAGGCCCCCGTGCTCGGCGCGCTTCCCTCGGGGTGGCGCAACAACCCCTCGGTGCCCCAGCGGTGCGCGTTCACGGGACATCGCGGCGAGATCCTCGTCGAGTACCAATTCGACCGCGCCGGGCGCTGCACGTTCGTGGCCGTCGACGGCGAGGAGCAGCGCGCCCTCACCGTGGTGTCGGGCACCCGCGACGCCGTCGTCCTCGAGACCGGCGGTGTCGGGCGTCGCTACGGCGTCGACCGCTGCGGGCCCACCGTGTGGGTCGACGGCCCCGACGGCGCGTCCGTGCTCACCGAGCTCGAGCGCTTCCCCGTCCCCGGCGCCCTGGTGGCGGCCGGCGCCCTGGTGGCGCCGCTGCCCGGCGCGGTGGTCAAGGTGACCGTGGTCGCCGGGGACGCCGTGCAGGCGGGCGACACCCTGGTGGCCATCGAGGCGATGAAGATGGAGCACGAGGTCCGGGCGCCGACGAGCGGCATCGTGGCCGAGGTCCACGTGGCGCCGGGCGACCAGGTCGAGGCGGGCCGGGTGCTCGTGGTCGTCGAGCCTGCGGGCGAGGGCCCATGACGGACGCGCCGGGGCGTGGGCACACTGGGGGCGTGCTGCGCGTCGCCAACTGCTCGGGCTTCTACGGGGACCGCCTCGCCGCGCCGCGCGAGCTCATCGAGGGCGGGCCCCTCGACGTCCTCACCGGTGACTACCTGGCCGAGCTCACCATGCTCATCTTGTGGAAGTCTCGCCAGCGCGATCCGGGGCGCGGGTACGCCACCACGTTCTACCGGCAGATGGAGGACGTGCTCGGCGAGTGCGTGCAGCGCGGGATCAAGGTCGTGACGAACGCCGGCGGCCTCAATCCGGCCGGGCTGGCCGACCGCCTGCGCACGCTCGCCGCCGAGCTCGGCATCCCCGCCACGGTGGCCCACGTCGAAGGCGACGACATCGTGGGGGCCCTCGGCGCGCTCCAGGGCGCCGGCGACCCCCTGGCCCACCTCGACACCGGCCAGGCGCTCGCCGAGGCCGGCCGCCAGGTGGTGAGCGCCAATGCCTACCTCGGTGGCTTCGGCATCGCCGAGGCCCTCGCCGGCGGCGCCGACGTCGTCGTCACCGGTCGCGTCACCGACGCGTCGCTCGTCGTCGGCCCCGCCGTGTGGCACTTCGGATGGCGCCGCGACGACTGGGACCGCCTGGCCGGTGCCGTGGCCGTGGGCCACGTGATCGAGTGCGGCACCCAGGCGACCGGCGGCAACTACGCGTTCTTCGGCGAGGTCCCCGGGCTCGAGCACCCCGGGTTCCCCCTCGCCGAGCTGGAAGAAGACGGGTCGGCCGTCATCACCAAGCACCCCGGGACCGGCGGCCTCGTGTCGGTGGGGACGGTCACCGCCCAGCTGCTCTACGAGATCGCCGGCCCCCGCTACGCCAACCCCGACGTGGTGGCCGACTTCTCCACGATCCGCCTCGAGCAGGCCGGGCCCGACCGGGTGCGGCTGTCGGGCGTGCGGGGGCTCCCCGCCCCCGAGAAGCTCAAGGTGTCGGTGAACCTGCTCGGCGGGTGGCGCAACACGATGACGTTCGTGCTCACCGGCCTCGACATCGAGGAGAAGGCCGATCTGGTGTGCCGCACCATGGCGCAGATGGTCGGCGGCCCGGCGGGCTTCGCCGACTACGACGTCCGGCTCATCCGCAGCGACCGGCCCGACGCCCCGACCAACGAGCAGGCGAGCGCGCAGCTGCGCATCACCGTGAAGGACCCCGACCCCGACAAGGTCGGACGGCGCTTCTCCAACGCCGCCACCGAGCTGGCACTGGCCAGCTACCCGGGGTTCCACCTGACGTCCCCGCCGACAGAGGGCACCGCCTACGGCGTGTTCTGGCCGACGCTCGTGGCGCGCGACGCCGCGCCCGAGAACGTCGTCCACGGCGACGGGCGCCGGGTGGCCATCGCCGCGCCGCCGAGCGCGGCGACATCCGAGGCCGCGCCGCCGAGCGCGGCGACATCCGAGGCCGCGCCGCCGAGCGCGGTGACGTCGGAGGCCGACCCCGCGGGTCGCCCGGCGGCGCCCTCGCCACCCACGCCGACGGGCCCCGCGCGCCGGGTCCCCCTCGGCACCGTCACCGGGGCGCGTTCGGGGGACAAGGGGGGCAACGCCAACGTCGGGCTGTGGGTCACAAGCGACGAGGCCTTCGCCTGGTTGCGCGCGGCGATCGGCGTCGAGCGCTTCCGCCAGCTCGTGCCCGAGGCGGCCGTGCTGGCGGTCGACCGCTATGAGTTCCCCGAGCTGCGGGCCCTCAACTTCGTCGTGCACGGGCTGCTCGGCGAAGGGGTGGCGTCCTCCACGCGCCCCGATCCGCAGGCCAAGAGCCTCGGCGAGTACGTGCGCTCCCGGCTCGTCGACGTGCCCGTGGCGCTCCTCGAGCACGCCCCGGTGCGTCCCCCCACGACCACCGAGCCAGGAGCCGACCATGGACTTTCGTGAGACCGACGAGCAACAGATGCTGCGCCAGGCGGTGGCCGCCATCGCCTCGAAGTTCGGCCACGGCTACTTCTCCGAGCGCGCCCGCAGCGGGGGACGGACCGACGAGCTGTGGGGCGAGCTGGGCGCCGCGGGGTTCCTCGGGGTCAACGTGCCCGAGGAGTACGGCGGCGGCGGCATGGGCATCACCGAGCTGGCCATCGTGCTCGAGGAGCTGGCGGCCAACGGCTGCCCCCTGCTCCTGCTCGTGGTGTCCCCCGCCATCTGCGCCACGATCATCGCCCGCTTCGGGACCGACGAGCAGAAGCAGCGCTGGCTCCCGCGCTTCGGTTCGGGGGAGCTCAAGATGGCCTTCGCCATCACCGAGCCCGACGCCGGGTCGAATTCCCACAACATCTCGACCACCGCCACGCGCGACGGCGACATCTACCGCCTGCGGGGGACGAAGTACTACATCTCGGGCGCGGACGAGTCCGAGGCGGCGCTCGTCGTCACGCGCACGGGCGTCGACGAGGACACCGGCCGGGGCCGCCTGTCGCTGTTCGTCGTCGACCTCGACAGCCGCGGCCTCGACAAGACGCTCATCCCCGTCGAGATCGTGGCGCCGGAGAAGCAGTTCACCTTGTTCTTCGACAACGTGGAGGTCCCCGCCGACCGCCTGATCGGCACCGAGGGCGACGGCCTGCGCCAGGTGTTCGTCGGGCTCAACCCCGAGCGGATCATGACCGCCGCCTTCGCCAACGGCATCGGGCGCTATGCGCTCGACAAGGCCGCCGCCTACGCGCGCGACCGGTCCGTGTGGGGCACGCCCATCGGCCGGCACCAGGGCATCGCCCACCCCCTGGCCAAGGCCAAGATCGAGGTCGAGCTGGCCCGCCTCATGTGCCAGAAGGCGGCGTGGGCCTGCGACAGCGACGCCGACCCCGCCGTGGCGGGCGAGGCTGCCAACATGGCCAAGTACGCCGCCGCCGAGGCGGCCATCGGCGCCCTCGACCAGGCGATCCAGACCCACGGCGGCAACGGCATGTCGTCGGAGTACGGGCTGGCCGACATGTGGGGCATGGCGCGGCTCATGCGGACGGCGCCGGTGAGCCGGGAGATGATCCTCAACTTCGTGGCCCAGCACTCGCTGCAGCTGCCGAAGTCCTACTGACGCCGCCGGGCACGGAGCCCGGCGGCGGGTACGTCAGGCGCCGGCGAAGCGCCGGGCGTCGTCCGCCGCGTACTTGGCCACCACGCGGTCCACGGCGGCCGTGCGCTGCACCGCGCCGACCACCTCGGCCAGGCGTCCCCCGGGCACCGCGAAGGTCATCTCGTCGGGCCGCATGCCCGTGCGGGCCCGGCTGAGGGCGCACCCGACGCTGGCGGCCACCTCGCCGTGCTCCTTGGCCAGGGCCACGATGTGGCACTGGGGCTTGCCCTCGATGCGCAGGCCGGGCAGCGCGTCGGACAGCACCATCATCTGCCGGCCGTTGACCCGCAGCAGCACGACGTCGGGCGCCACGCTGGTGTCGGCGAGCGGCCCGTAGGTGATGGCGTCGGGGCGCTGCGAGACCGACGGGATCGATCCCACGGCCTCGGGCGTCACCCACCCCGACTCGAGCAGCGCGGCCACGTCGTCGTTGCCCGCCACGTCCTCGAGGCTGGCGAGGCCGTGGGTGTAGCGGCCCACCGAGCAGTTGCCGTGGTCCTCGGGCACGGTGGTGAAGCTGCGCTCGGCCGCCCGGACCCAGAACACGCAGCCCGCCGGCACCCGCCCGGCGCGACCGTCGGGGGCCGGCTCGGACATCGGCTCGTCGAACGCCGGCACGCCGTCGGGGGCCTGCGCCCCGAACGTGATGGCGATCGGCGGGACGGCCAGGTGCAGCGCCGTCGAGATGGCGTCGGCCAGCTGGCGGTAGTCGGCGGCGGGCGAGTCGGCGGTGGTGGCATCGGTCATGGGCGCCATCCTCGACCATGCCCGGACGGCGCACAAGATCGCACGGGCGGGCGCCCTACTCCATGGCGGTGGTGGCGTCGGCCACGAAGCTCAGGCGGACGCGCCGGTGGGGATTGTCCACGTTGGTGTCCACCAGGACGATGCGCTGCCACGTCCCGAGGGCCGGGCGCCCGCCGAGCACGGGCACCACCAGGGACGGGGACACGAACACCGGCAGCAGATGGTCCGCGCCGTGGCCGGGCCCCCCGTGGCGGTGGCGGTAGCGGTCGTCGCGCGGCAGGAGCCGCTCGAGGGCGTCGCCCAGGTCGTCCTCGGATCCCGACCCCGTCTCCATGAGCGCCGCCCCGGCCGTGGCGTGGAGGACGAACACCGAGCACAGCCCGTCCCCGCGTCCGGTGCAGAACGACGCCACGCGGTCGGTGATGTCCACGACCCCGCGACGCGAGGTGTCGACCTCGACGACGGTGCTGTCCATCGGTCGGCCGCAGGGCGCGGGCGGTGGCGTGGGGGGCGGCGGGGCGGCGGGCGATCAGCGGTCGCCGGGGAGCGTGCCCTCGACGGCGGCCACGAGTGCGGGGTCCTCGGGCTCGACCCCGGGGCGGAAGCGGGCGACGATCGCACCCTCGGGGGAGACGAGGAACTTCTCGAAGTTCCACTGGACGTCGCCGGCGGCCCCTTCGGCGTCGGGGGCGGCGCTGAGCAGCGCGTACAGGGGGTGGCGGCCCGGACCGTTCACCTCGATCTTCTCGAACAGGGGAAAGGTCACGCCGTAGTTGACCGAGCAGAACTGGGCGATCTCGTCCGCCGTCCCCGGTTCCTGCTCGAGGAACTGGTTGCAGGGGAAGCCGAGCACGCTGAATCCCTGGTCCGCGTACTGGTCCTGGAGGTGCTGGAGCCCGCTGTACTGCGGCGTGAGCCCGCACTTGGAGGCCACGTTCACCAGGAGCAGGGCCTGGCCCTTGTACGGCGCCAGCGACGACTCCGCACCCTGGAGGGTGTGGATGGGGATGTCGTAGAGGTCGGACACGGTGGGTCTCCTGTCGATCCGGGGCCCGAGACGCCCGGCCGCCCGGTGCGCACTGGGCCCGACATGGGTGGCGGGGTGCCGCCAGTGTCGCGCGCGACGGTAGCGCCCGACAGCCGTCGGGCGCGAGATCACCGTCACCGCGCAGGACGGGGGCTTCGCCGTGGCGGTGCGCCAGGGGGGCGCCATGACGCGCCACGCCGTGGTCGTTCCCCCCGAACTCCCCGCGGCACTGGGCTGGGAGGGCCTCCCCGAGGCCGACCTCGTCCGGGCGTCGTTCGAATTCCTGCTCGAGCGCGAGCCTGCGTCCTCCATCCTCGGACGGTTCCGCCTCGACGTGATCGCCGACTACTTCCCCGACTACCGCACCGAGATCCGTCGACGCGGCCCGCGCCCCGACGCCTGAGCGGCGGCGGCAGATCGCCGGGCGGCTGCGCCGGTGGTGCGTCACGACGCCGGGGGCAGCGCCGCCAGGCGCGCCCACAGAGCGTCGTCGAGCTCCTCGAGCGACCCGAGCACGACGTCGGCCCCGGCGAACCCCGGCGGCGGCTCGCCGGCGGCGCCACGGCCCTCGGGCACGGCCACGCACACCATGCCGGCGGCCTTGGCGCCGTGCACGCCGGCGGCGGCGTCCTCGAAGACCACGCATCGAGACGGGTGCGTCCCGAGCAGCCGGGCGGTGTGCAGGAAGACGGCGGGGTGCGGCTTGCCGGCCACCTCGTGCTCGGCCGAGTGCACCACGCTGAACCAGCCGGCCAACCCGTGGCGGCCCACCACCACGTCGATGAGGCGCCGGGGGGACGACGACGCCAGCGCCATGCGCACTCCCTTGGCGCGGCAGAAGCCCAGGGCGTGCAGCACGCCGGGTTTGAGCGCCGCCTCCTCGCCGAGGACGCCGGCCATGGCCTCGACGACCTCGGCGGCCACGTCCTCGGGGGTGGCCCCCTCCCACGGAGCGCGCGCGAACCAGTGGCGGGCGACGTCCCCGACGAACATCCCCTTGGTCTGCCGGCACAGCTCGACGGTGAGCGGCACCCCGTGGCGGCCGAACACGGCGATCTCGACCTCGTGCCACAGGGGCTCGGAGTCGACGAGCAAGCCGTCCATGTCGAACACGGCGGCCTCGATGGCCCTCACCGGGCGCCGGTCCCCGGCGACCGCGCCCCCCGGCCCCCCGGGCGCCCCGGGCGGCACCTGCGGCGCGGCGTCGTGGTCACGCCAGGATGTTCACGGCCCGTGACACCACCAGGGCCACGGTCAACAACGACGCCAGCGACTGCACCATCATCAGCGTCTTCGCCCAGGCCGTGAGCGGCATGGTGTCGGTCGGGCTGAAGGCGGTGGCGTTGGTGAACGACGTGTAGAGGTAGTCGAGGAACGACGGCGACCAGCCCGGCGTGGTGGCCCCGGGCACGGACATCTGGGGGAAGAGGAAGTCGGGTTGGCGGCGCTGCACCCGGAGACGGGCGACCGGACCGCCCCGGTCGAGCTCCCAGTACCACAGCGCGAACACGAGCACGTTGGTGAGCCACACGGGGAGCGAGGCGAAGATCAGGGCCCGGCCGCCGGGATTCTTGGACAACAGCAGGTTCAGCAGCTCGCACAGCGACACCAGGTTGGCCAGGTTGACCATGGCGATGAGGAGGATGGCCAGCGAGCGCAACCGGGCCGACTCCCGCGACAGCCGGCGCGGGCCGGCCACGAGCAGCGCCACGCCGAGCACGCCCTCGAGCGTGGGCACGAGCCAGCGGGGGCCCATTCCCGTGATGAGGCGCTGGGGCAGGACGAGGTACAGGGCCATGGCCGCCACCACCGCCACCGACGCCGGCCACCGGGGCTCCACTTTGGACGGCTCGCCCCACGCCGCCTGCGACTGCTCGACGGCCTCCTGCTCGAGGGCCTCGATCTCGCCGAAGCCGGCCGTGCCCGGCGCGGGTGCCTGGCGTTCGGACGCCGGCTCGTCCTCTCCTCGGGAGCGACCCCCCTGGTCGGCCACCGGGCCAACGGTAGCCAGCCCGCGGTACTGAACACCGGGACCCCCCCGTCCGTATCCTGGGAGACGGCCCCGCCAGCCCCACCTCGTCCGGGGCCGTCGAGACCTCAGAGACCGGGAGCCCGTCGATGCCCTTGCCAACCGACCGCAACACCGCCCCCCGACCCCGAGCGGCGCGCCGACCCGGGCGCCGGCGCGCGTGGGGGCGCAGCGGCGCGCTCGTGGCGGTGGGCGTCGTGGCCCTCGTCGGCGCCGCCTGCAGCTCCTCCACCCCGGGCGCCTCCTCCACGACCACCACGGCCGCCGCCGCCGGCGATGCCTCGGGGAGCACCACGGCGGCCCCGGCGACGGTGCACGCGGCGACCACCAGCAAGGGCAGGATCCTGGAGAACAGCGCGGGGATGGCCCTGTACACGCTGGACACCGACCATGGCGGCCAGAGCACCTGCACCGGTGCATGCCTGGCGGCGTGGCCCCCCGTGACGGTGCCCGCCGGGACCACGCCCACCGCCGCCGCCGGCGTCGGGGGCAGCCTGGGCACGGCCAAGCAGGCCGACGGGACCGAGATCGTCACCTACAACGGCAAGCTGCTGTACACGTTCACGTCCGACAGCTCGCCCGGACAGGTCACCGGCAACGGCGTCGCCGGCTTCTTCGTGGCCACCGTGGCTGGGTCGGGGGCGGCGGCGGCGGCCACCACCACGACCGCGGCGGCGAGGAACGGGTATTGAGCCGGGCGCCCGCCGACACATCCGAACGCGAGGAAGCGGGCCCCGCCATGGCGACGTCGGGCGGTGCGGCCGACCCGGGCGTGGCCCGGGCCAGGAGGCCGATCAGGCTGCGCGGCGCGGTGGCGGAGGCCGCCGACGAGGCCGGGCTGCACGGGGCCTTCGTGGCCCACGGCGGCGAGCTCTACGGGTATGCCCGGCGCTCCCTCGGCGACGCCGGCAGCGCCGAGGAGGTGGTCCAGGAGACCTTCATCCGCGCCTGGCGGGCCCGCGACCGCTTCGACGCCACCCTGGGCAGCCTGCGGACCTGGCTGTTCGCCATCCTGCGCCACGTGATCATCGACCATGCCCGCTCGCGTGCCATCCGCCAGACCGACCCGCTCCCCGCGGAGCTCGCCGTGGCCGAGGACGAGGTGGAGCAGGCCATGGTCGGGTGGCAGGTCGAGGAGGCCATGCGTCGCCTGCGCCCCGAGCACCGCCACGTCCTGGTCGAGACCTACTACCGGGGCCGGCCGGGCCGCGAGGTCGCCCAGGAGCTCGGGGTCCCCGAGGGCACCGTCCGCAGCCGCCTGTTCTACGCGTTGCGCTCCTTGCGCCTCACGCTCGAGGAGATGGGGTGGGACCGGTGATCGTCGATCCCTGCGGCCCGTTCGAGGGCCTCATCGCCCTCGAGGTCGTCGGCCAGCTCACCGACGACGAGCGGGTGGCGCTCACCGCTCACCTCGAGGGCTGCCCCGCGTGTCGCGACGAGCATCACGCCCTGCAGGCGCTCGCCGCCGTCCTCCCCGCGGCGGACCCGGACCGCTTCGACCAAGAGGAGATGCCCTTCGAGCTGCAGACGAAGGTCCTCGGCACCCTGCGGGCGGCGAGCCGGCAGGAGCGCTCGCGCCGGCGCGTCCGCCTGGCGCTCGGGGCGGCGGCCGCCGTCGTCGTGGCCCTCGCCGTGGTGGGCTCGCTCACGTTGGTCGGCGGCTCGGGGAACGTCCGGACGGTGGCGCTGTCGGGGCCCGGCGGCGTGCACGCCACGGTCCGCCTCACCGCGCAGGCCTGGGGCACCGCCGTGCACCTCGAGGCGACGGACGATCCGAGCGACACCACCTTGTGGGTGACGATGCAGACGGAGTCGGGCTCGTGGTGGTTCGCCGGCACCTACCGGACCGCCGCCCACGGGACGGTGCAGGTCGACATGGCGTGCGCGCTGCCCCTCTCGCAGATCGAAGGGGTGCGGGTGCGCGACAGCAAGGGGACCACCGTCATGCACGCCTACTTCGGGTGAACGCGCCTCAGCCGACCCCGCGCTCGCGGTCCTTCCAGTAGGTGCGCCGCAATTCCCGCTTGAGCGGCTTGAACGCGCCCGAGAGCGGGAGTGGCTCGTCGCGGATCTCCACGGACTTCGGCACCTTGAACGACGTGAGCATCTTCCGGGCGTGCTCGATCAGCTCCTCCCCCGACGCCCGCATGTCCTCCTTGAGCACGACGATGGCGTGGACCGCCTCGCCCCAGGCGTCGCTCGGGATGCCGATGACGGCCACGTCCTTCACCGCCGGATGCATCGCCAGGACGTTCTCCACCTCGGTGGAGTACACGTTCTCGCCGCCGGTGACGATCATGTCCTTCACCCGGTCGGTGAGGTACAGCATCCCGCTGTCGTCCATGAAGCCCACGTCCCCCGTGCGGTACCAGCCGTCGCGCATGACGGCGTCGGTCTCCTCGGGCTTGCCCCAGTACCCGCGCATCAGGTTCCCGCCGCGGGCGCACACCTCCCCCGGCGTGCCGGGGGGGCACGCGTTGCCGAGCGAGTCGGTGATGCGCAGCTCGACCCCGTAGACGGGGGTGCCCGCCGCCCCGAGCAGGGCGCCGCGGCGGTGCTCCTCGGGCCCGAGGAAGGTCAGCACCGACGCCGCCTCGGTCATGCCGTAGCCCTGATGGAAGTCGGCGTCGGGGAGCAGCTCGAGCCACCGTGCCAGCACCGAGGCCGTGATGGGGGCGGCGCCGTAGACGAGCTGGCGCAACGAGCGCAGCCGCCGCGCCGAGAACGCCGGGTGCTGTTCGATCATGCCGAGCATGACCGGCACCATCATGGTGGTGTCGATGCGCTGGTCCTCGATGGTCGACAGCACGAGGCCCGGTTCGAACAGGGGGATCGACACCGACGTGGCCCCGCTGGCCGGGATGCCGAGCACGCCGGCGACCACCGCGGCGTGGAACATGGGGGCCTGGAACAAGAATCGGCGGCCCGAGGGCAGCCCGATCTGCATGGCCACGTGGTACAGGTTCAGGATCTCGGCGCGCTGGTCGAGCAGGGCCCCCTTGGGGAGGCCGGTGGTGCCCCCCGTGTACATGAGGATGACCGGGTCGTCCTCCTGGGGCTCGCGCCCGGAGACGGGCTCGGCGGCGTCGAGGAGCTCCTCGTACCCGATCGTGGCGCGGTCACGGTCGGTGAGGCCGTCGCCGGGGACGCCTCCGATGACCACGACGGTGTCGATCTTGGCCCCCTGCTCGGCGCGGGCCCGCTCCAGCAGCGGGGCGAACAGCGGATCGGTGAACACCACGCGGGTGTCGGAGTCGGCCAGGACGTACGCCAGCTCGGCGGCGCTGAACCGGATGTTCAGCGGCGTGATGATGCCCGCCCCGAACAACGCCGCGTGGTACAGCTCGAGGAATTCGTGCCCGTTCATGGCGAGCACGGCGAAGCGGTCCTCGCGCGCCACTCCCAGCTGTGCGGCCAATGCGTGGGCCAGTCGCCGGACGCGATCGACGTGCGTGGCGAAGGTCCCCTCGAACCGGACCCCCTCCTGGGTGACGTCGACGAACCCGACCTTGTCGGCGAACTGCTCCACCCGGGGAAGCAGCAGCCGCGGGTAGACGAGCTCGTTCACGACGCCACGTCCCCTCGGGTGCCGACGATGTCGGCGCCCGTGGGCCCCCCGCGGCGTCGGGCGGCGGGCGCCGGGCGCGGCGCGCCGGCGCGGGGGGTGGCGGCGGCGACCACGTCGGCGAACCCTCGGCGCATGCCCGCAGCCAGCACGTCGATGTCGGCGCAGCGGTCACGATCGGCGAGGATGCCGACCGACAGCTGGTTGGCGTAGGAGAAGGCGGCGATGCCGACGCTCAGGTTCCCCGCCAGGGGGACCACGGGGAACGCCTCGAGCATGCGGGCGCCCATGGCGTAGAGCGCCCCCGCCGGTCCCGGCACGTTGGTGACGACCAGGTTGACCACGGGCTGGTGGTGCACGAGGCGGGCGACCGTCGCCAACGCCGGCTGGGGCAGCGGGTCGAGGAGCCCGATCAGCAGCGCTGCGGCCTGCGCCTGGTGGTGGGACTTGCACCGTGCCACGGCGCCCGACACCGCCGTGAGACGCTCCACGGGGTCGTCCACCCCTATGGGCAGGGGCACGAGCAGCGCCGAGACCTGGTTCCCGAGGCGGTGGTCGCCATGGTGGTCCATGCCCACCGGCACGAGCACCTGCAGCGTCCGCCCGTCGACGACCTCGTGGCGGGACGTGAACAGCGCCTGCAGCCCGGCGGCCACCGCGGCGAGCAGTGCGTCGTTGACGGTGACGCCGAACCGGTGCTCGACCCGCCGCAGCTCGTCCATGGGTTGGCGGACGACCGCCATCCTCCGGCTCTGGCCCACGGCGACGTTGAGCGACGATGGCGAGGCGGCGCCCAGTGCGCCGCCCAGTGTGCCCAGGGCCTCGGCGAGCTCCCCGGCACGGCGCGCCGTGCCCACGGGATCGAGCACGGCGCCCATCGTCCGCCCGGCGGCGTGGACGCCCACGGCACCGCGGCGCGCCACCTGCCGCGCCAGCACCGCCACCTCCGGGGGCTCGGGCCGGGGGTCCCAGACGGGGGCCGGGCGGCGAACGCCCGGCGGATGCCGCTCCCCGTCGAGCAGCACGGTGGCCAGCTCCACGCTGGCCAGGCCGTCGGCCAGCGCGTGATGGATCTTCTGGATGAGCCCGACGCGCCCCCCGTGGAGCCCCTCCACCACCCACAGCTCCCACAGCGGACGCTCCCGGTCCAGGGCAACGGCCATGATCTCGGCGACGAGGCCGGTCAGCTCGTCCTCGCCCCCCGGCGCGGGCACCGCGGCGCGGCGCACGTGGTAGGCGATGTCGAAGTGCGGGTCGTCCGCCCACACCGGGGGGGCCTCCCCGAACGTGGTGAACCGCACCCGCCGACGGAGCTTGGGCACGAGGTGGAGGCGGCGCTCGATCTCTCGGCGGATGTCGGCGAGGCGCAGCAGGCCGTGGCGGTCGCGCAGCGGCCCGCCCTCGAAGACCCCCACCGACCCGGTGTGCATCGGCGTGCGGGGAGACTCGAGGTACAAGAAGAGGCATTCGAGCGGCGACAGGGCCTCGTACCCGGCGGTCACGGCCCGGCGCTCCCGCCGGCCGGCGCCAGCGCCACGACCTCGTCGAACCCCTCGCTCAGGCAGTCGACGAGGACGTCGACGTCGCGCACCGCGGCGGTGTCGACGTTCACCCCGACACAGTCGATCCCGCCCCACGTGATGAGGCTGACGTTGAGGGCGGCACCCGAGGGCGGGGCGAAGCCGTAGAGGCGCTCGACGAGCGCCCCGGCCAGGTACGTGGGCCACGGGGGGCCCGGGACGTTGGTGACGACGAAGTCGTCACCTTTGAGCATCGACCCCCACAGCGCGCTGACGAGGGGCGGGGGCAGGTGGTCGAGGGCGGTGGCGAGGACGTCGCTCATCCCGAGGCCGGGGGCGTGCTTCCACGAGGCGGTCACCGCGCCGACCTGCGACAGGCGCTCGGCGGGGGCGGCGGTCACCGGCAGGACGAAGCGCGCCGGGACGAAGTGGTTCCCGCCGGCGGCGGCGTCGCCGGCGCGCACGGAGATGGGCATGAGCACCCGCAGCTGCGGCACCGGGCGGCCGTGCTTCTCGTGGTACAGGCCCAGCCCGCCGAGCACGGCGGTCACGAACACGTCGTTGAGCGTGTGCTGCGTGCCCGTCGCCGCCGCCCGCAGGGCACCGGGCGCCACGTCGAGCACCGCCAGGCGACGACCGATGCTGCGCCCCGTGAGCACGGGCGACAGCGGTCGTCCGGCGGGTGCGAGCAGGCGGCCGACCGACGACGCCCCCGCCCGCGTCCGGGCGAGCTGTCCGAAGGGGTCCCTCACCCCACCCGCCACCGTGCCCACCAGGCGGCGCCCGGCGTGGGCCGCCCACGCCCCCGGGCGCCGGGACGGCGCCGGGGGGCCGCCGGCGGCCGCCGGCGGCGAGGCATGCTCCGGACGTGTCCGGCTCCGGTCGAGCAGGCGCTGGACCACGTCGAGGCCGCCCACCCCGTCGGCCACGGCGTGGTGGAGCTTCACGACCAACGCTGCCTTGCCGTCCTCGAGGCCCTCGATCAGCACCGCCTCCCACAACGGCAGCTCGGGGTCGAAGGCGGTGGTGGCCCGCACCTGGGCCACGTCGAGCACGCTGCGCAGCGTGGCCGGGGCGGCCGCGCCCATCCGCTGGAGGTGCATCCCCAGGTCGAACGCGTCATCCTCCACCCAGTGGGGGCGCCCCCAGCCGAGGGGCGCGGGGGCCACCGTGGACCGCAACCGGGGAACGGCCCGGGTCACGGCGTCCAGCCGGTCGGCCAGCGCGTCCCACCGCGGCGGCCGGTCGAGCACCAGCACGGCGACGACGGTGCAGCGCAGCACGGGATCGCGGCCGATGGTCCACAGAAGCGCGTCGCTGTCGCTCATCGTGCCCGGCACCCGTTTGGCCGTGCTGGTCATCACCGAACCTCCACGCCTACGCTCCGATCGTGCGACTGTGCATGGGGCGGCGATAGTGCCGGAAGTCCCGAACAGCCCGGCCCTGCGCCCGCCGGTCGCCCAGAGACCCCGGTGGACCACGGTGCGCGACCTCGTCTCCGCCCGAGCGCAGGACCCGGCCCCCGGGCTGCGCGTCGAGGACCGCGCGTGGAGCTGGAGCGAGGTCGTCGCCGAGAGCCGGCGACGGGCCCGGCTGGCGGCGGCGCTCACGGCGGGCGGCGGCCCCCCGCACATCGGGGTCCTGCTCGACAACGTCCCCGAGTACGTGTTCTGGCTGGCCGGCGCAGCGCTCGCCGGCGTCGTGGTCGTGGGCATCAACCCCACGCGCCGCGGCGAAGAGCTCGCCCGGGACATCCGGTTCACGGACTGCACCGCCGTGATCACCGACGAGGTCGGTGCCCGCCTGCTCGAGGGCCTCGACCTCGGCCTGCCCGCCGAGCGCGTCCTGCACGCCGACACCCCGGCCTACGCGACGCTCCTGGAGGAGGAGGCGGGCCCCGCCGGGCACGCCCCGGCTCGGGACCCGGTACCCGCGGACCTCCTCTTGCTCTTGTTCACGTCGGGCACCACCGGCGCGCCGAAAGCGGTGCGCTGCACGCAGGGCCGCCTGGCCGCCATCGCCGGCCGGGCGGCCGACGGCTACGGATTCCGGCGTGACGACGTGTGCTACTGCCCGATGCCGCTGTTCCACGGCAACGCGGTCATGGCGCTGTGGGCGCCGGCGCTGGCCGTCGGCGCGTGCGTGGCCCTCCCCCGGCGCTTCAGCGCCTCGAGGTTCCTCGACGACGTCCGTGGCTTCGACGCCACCCGCTTCACCTACGTCGGCAAGGCCCTGGCCTACGTGCTGGCCACCCCCGAGCACGACGACGACCACCACAACCCGCTGCTCCAGGGCTTCGGGACCGAGGCCTCGGCGCCCGACCGAGCCGAATTCGAACGGCGCTTCGGGTGCCGCCTGGTGGAGGGCTACGGATCGAGCGAGGGGGGCACCGCCATCAATGTCACCCCCGACACGCCCCCCGGATCCCTCGGCCTCCCCCTGCCGGGCGATGACGTGGCGATCCTCGACCCCGACACGTTGGCCGAGCGCGCCCGGGCCCGCTTCGACCCCTCCGGGCGGCTGCAGAACCCCGGGGAGGCCATCGGCGAGATCGTGAATCGCAGTGGCGGGAGGGGCTTCGAGGGCTACTACAAGGACCTGGCGAGCGACACCGAGCGGGTGCACGACGGCGGCTACTGGAGCGGGGACCTCGGCTATCGCGACGAGCAGGGCTACTTCTACTTCGCCGGCCGCCTGGGTGACCGCCTGCGCGTCGACTCCGAGAACTTCGCCGCCGCCCCTGTCGAGCGGATCCTCGAGCGGCACCCCGACGTGGCCGCGTGCGCCGTCTACGCCGTTCCCGACCCCACCGCGGGCGACCAGGTGATGGCGGCCCTCGAGCTGCGCCCCGGAGCCCGGTTCGACGCGCCCGGGTTCTCGGCCTTCGTGGCCGCCCAGCCCGACATGGGCACCAAGTGGGCGCCCCGGTTCGTGCGCATCTCGCGGGGGCTGCCGCTCACGGCGACGGGGAAGGTCACCAAGCCCGCGCTCGGGCGCGACGCCTGGGAGTGCGCCGACCCCGTGTTCTGGAGCCCCGGGCGCGCCGAGGTGTCGTACCGGGCGTTGACCGACGACGACCGGCGGGCCCTGCGCGCAGAGCTCACCCGCCACGGCCGTGCCCGCCTGCTCGGCCCCGACCCGGTGCGCACCGATGATGATCCGCCCACGACCACGACTCGGGCAGGCCCGGGGCACCCGCCGGGCCGCTCTCGACGCACGGACGCCGACGTGCTCTGATCGCGGCCGAACCGAAACGAGAAAGGCGCACCGATGAGCGTGATGAAGCGGCTCTCCGCCGTCATGCAAGCCAAGGCCAACAAGGCGCTCGACAAGGCCGAGAACCCGGCCGACATGCTCGACCTCTCCTACGAGAAGCAGGCCGAGAACCTCCA
>Ga0209415_10002141_pt1 | contig 37319 bp, 38 predicted proteins | sample PeaSoiSIISIP2007_FD_187696 | JGI IMG/M metagenome (GOLD analysis project Ga0209415, IMG submission 187696) | Peat soil microbial communities from Weissenstadt, Germany - SII-SIP-2007 (SPAdes) (version 2) | ecosystem: Environmental > Terrestrial > Soil > Wetlands > Peat | place: Germany... | reverse complement strand
CCATCCTTCGAGCTTTGGGAGCTCGGGACCCCGATTCAAATTCGGGCAGCCCCACTGACCATCGGACCGTCCATACTGCCGGAGCGGCCGGCCTACCGCTCTGCGCGGCTCGGCTCGGTCCGAGCCCCCGGATGCGGGAGAGCCTCCCCTCCTCCGGCCGCCGAGGCCGAGGGTCGGCGGCGCGGACGGAGGCTAGCGCCCGATGCGATCCTCTACCCGGCCAGGCGTGTGCGCAGGCCGGGACGACCGGTGGAATTTCTCCCAGGAACGATACACACTAAGGACTCGAAGAAAGTGAATGGCCGAAAGCCGGACGACCGCGTCCCAAGTTTGTCCGACGAGGTCGGACGGTCCCGGAAACCGCCCCGACGCCATCGCCGACCCGACCCGCTGGGATCGCTCGATCGACTGGGCGAGACGGAACGCGGGCGTCCCGGGGCGGGACTTCGTGACCAACCGTCGGGAGAGGTCGTGGGAGGAGAGGGTCACCTCGACGACCCGAGTCTGGCTCGCATTCTGGCCGTGGAATCGGTACTCGGTGAGGGGTCGGGGAGAGTACCACGCGGACCCCCCGAGGTACGCCGATAGCCAGTAGGTCACGATGTCGGCGGATACGCTGCAGTCCCGGTAGAAGCCGAGGGCCGGCAAGTAGACGCTTCTCCTCACGGACATCGCCGACATGTTGAGGGTCATCAATCCCCGAGACATCGCGCTCGGAATCGGCGGGACGAGACCTTCGGGATGGTATCGGATCGGCGAAGGCGGCGGAAGCGGATCTCCGTTCGGGCCGATGTACGCGAGCCGATTCCGGAGAAAGACGACCTCCGGGTGGTCCTGAAAAACCTCGACCACGTGGACAATCTTTTCCGGGTCGAATCGATCGTCGTCCTCCAGGAAGGCCACGAGGTCGCCCCGGGCCAGGGACAACCCGAACGCGACCTTGTCCCCCATCGTCGGTAGGTCTCCTCGGTTCGTCCAACGGTACGGCAGTCCGGGAGGGTCGATCGACGGCGCTCCGTACGGTGGGTTGTCTTCGACCACGACCACCTCGTCCGGAAGCTGGGTCTGTCGCTTGATGGAGTGCAGCGCGTCGGCGAGAAACTTGGTCCGCCGGTGCGCCGTGACGATGACGGAGACCGTCGGAACGCTCACGGCCCGCTTCCTCGCTCCAGCGGCCCGGCTTTCCCGAGACCGGACCCGGGATGCCCCTCCCCTGCCCGGTCCTTATGCGCGGCGATCGCGCGCTCGTAAACTGCGAGATATCGACCCACCACTTTCTCGATGGAATAGTCCCGGACGACCTCCCGTCCGCGCGCCCCCATCTGCGCGCGAAGCCCCGGATCCTCGAGCCGACGGAGCGCCTCCAGGAACTGGGGCTCCGAGTCGACGCAGAACCCGGCTCCCTGGGCCGCGAGTTCGGGCACCGCGCCCGTCCGATACGCCACGAACGGCCGGCCCATGGCCATGGCCTCGAGCAGGAAGAGTCCAAACCCCTCGTACGAGCTTCCGAGCACGACCACGTCGGCGGCCGAAATGGAATCCAGGAATTCCGACCGGGGCACAACGTCCCGGAAGACCGCGGGCGCTCGTGCTTCCGCGGCCAGGCGGCTCACTCTCTCCCGGCTGCACGGAGAATCGGGAAGGTCGCGGCCGGTGGCGACGAGGCCCCAAGTTCCTCCCGTGGCCGCCACGGCGCGCACGAGACGGTCGACCCGCTTGTTCTCGTAAAACCCCCCCGCATAGAACGCGAAGTGGGCGGACTTGAGCCCCCATCGCGCGCGGACGACCGCCGGGTCCGAGCGCGGCTCGTTGAACTCCTCCAGCGCTATCCCGTCGGGCACGAGCTCGATTCGACCGGGAGCGACCCCCCAGTTCACGAGCTGGGTCCGCTCGTGCTCGATGCTGGCGGCGTAGACCTCGAAATGACGGATTCGGCCGGGAAGGTAGTTCTCGAAATACCACGTGTCCCACGGTCGACGGTGCATCTCGTATTGGTAGAACCCGTGACCGGTCATCACCTGGGCCCAACCGAACGTTCCGGCGAACGGTAGGTAGAAGTCCGCCGACCAGACCCGGTTCCCGCTGAGGTGCAGGACGTCGGGACGGAGGTCCCGTAAGGTCGAGAGGTAGTCCCGGGGAACGTGAAAGCCCCCGACCCGGACCATCGGGATCCGAACGATCGTGACCCCGTGGAGCTCTTCGCGACGGAGAGTCCCCGGATCCTGGCGGGTCACGACGAAGGTATCGATCCCGTGCTGCGCGGCTCCTTCAGCGAGTCCTTGGATGAGCCGTTCCACTCCCCCCACGGCGGGAAAGTAACTGTGGCTCGACAGGACGAGTCGCACACACCCCCGACGGCGAACCAGAGTAAACCCTTCCGCTCGGGAGGCAACGTGCGGGTCCTGCTCGAACGACATCCCCCAGGTCGCTGGAACGTAGGAACTTGGTTTGGCGGCGCTCCCGCTCGAGCTCCGAAAGACTTACCGCGCAGCCAATATCGGTCCGTGGGCCTTCCTCGCTCGAAGAGGGCAGTGATGGGACAGGGACGGAGCGGGAGCGTCACCGATGGGACCCGGTCACGTTCACGAACCGATGACCCCGCGCCGAACCCCCCTCCGTTCGCCGGCGGCGCTGGAACCCGGGTGAGCGTCGTCATCGCAGCCCACACGCGCGTTCAATTCCTCAAGCGAGCAGTCCTTTCCGCCGCGTCTCAAGGTCCGGAGGAGATCGTCGTTGTGAAGTTCACTCGGGACCCTGAGCTGGACGGCGAACTCACGGCCTTGGGGGCCACCGTCTGGATTAGCCGGGAATCCTTTCAAGGAGGGAAAATCGCGGATGGAATCGAGCACTCGACCGGTGACGCGGTCATCTTCCTCGACGATGATGACGTCCTATTGCCCGGCAAAGTCGCCCGGATGAGAGAGGTCTTCGGCGACCCTCGAGTGGTCTTCTGCTCGAACCGATACGTGCCCTTCACCGACGTGCCTCCCGACCGAGGCCAAGCCGGGTCGCTGCGACTCTTCAAGACCGGTGAGGGCAACCAATTCCGCGAGGGGCTGAAGCCGGTACTCACGAGTTGCCTTACGGTGCGTCGGGAGATGATGGTGCCGTGGCTGGGGGACCTCCGACAGCTCACCATCGCCGACCACACGGTCTTCATGATGGCCGTGGCGGCCCGGCGTTGGATGGCAGTGGACCAGAGCGTTCTTACCGCCTATCACGTGAGCCAGGTCGGCGGGGCGCTTCGTCCGGCCCAGTCCATATGGTTCCGCCCCGGCGCGAGCGCCCAGCGTGACATCACCTGGATGCTGGATATGCTGGATTCTCAAACCGGAGGGGTCCGGGAGACGTTGACCCCCGTGGTCGCAGCCGCCGTCATCCACCTCGTCTTCCTGACGGGCGAAACGAAGTTCCGCGATTACAAGCGGACGATGCGGGCGGTCCTGGACGGAGTGGGGCTGCGACGACCATTGACCGTTCCGTCGACCCTGATGTTCGGGTACCCCCTCTCTCCAAAGCTGGCCATCCGACTGAACCGTGTCTGGAAATCTCTGGTCGGATACCAGCATCACCAGGGGTAGCCGCGACGGTTCCCGTGGGAGCCTCGCAAAACCAGGGCCCGTCGCGAACCCGTCCTCGTGCCCAAAGTGCGAAAATCACGATACCCGGAGCCGCAGCCACTCGGGATGAGAGCGGGCCCAAGCAACGGTCGGAGCCAGGCCCCCGGGCAGGTCGGTCTTCGGGGTCCAGTTCAGGAGGCGAGCCGCCTTGCTCACGTCGGGGACTCTGCGCGGGATCTCCTCGAACCCCGCACCGAACGCGACGTGGGGGTCGACATGGGTCGGTCGGAGTTCGGAGTGGCAAGCCTGAAGCACGGCCGCCACCGCTTCGGTGACCGTCCGCTCGACCGGGTTCCCGAAATTGAACGTCTGCCCCACGGCCGCGTCCTTCTCCAGGCAAACGAGGAGCGCTTCCAGGAGGTCCACGATGTACGTGAAGCATCGAGTCTGGCGGCCGTCCCCGTAGATCACAGGGGCCCGACCGTTCAGGACGCGGTGCACGGTAACGGGGATCACGAACGCGGGCCGCTGCCGCGCGCCGTAGATGTTGAACGGTCGGGCGATGACCGTCGGGAGGCCGTACTCGGTATGCGCGGCATTCACGAGGTGTTCGCAGATCCCCTTGCTGGCGCTGTAGCTCCACCGGTCCAGCGACGGGTCTCCGAGCACCCGGTCCGAGGACTCGCTCCAGGGAACGGAGGGATTCCGCCCGAACACCTCGCTCGAACTGAGGTAAACGAAGCGGACAGCGGGCTCCATGCAGGCGCGCAGGACGGTCCGCGTGCCGATCACGCTGGACTCGATGGTTTCCATCGGGTGGCGGACGTACGACTCTACCCCCACGGTCGCCGCGGCGTGGACCAGCGCGTCCGGGCGAGTCGCGAACGCCTTGCGGACCGAGCTCGGGCGCGTCACGTCGCACGTACGATAGGCGAACCCTGGCCGTTCCGCGGCGGCGGTGAGGTTCACCGGGAGCTTTCGTCCGACGTCCAAAGCGAGCACCGAATTCCCTCGGTCGAGCAAGGCGTCCGTGAGGTGGCTCCCGATGAATCCCCCCGCTCCCGTGACCGCGATCATAGTCCGCTTCGATCGACCTCGTTAGGGGACGAGCTCCGGGGTGGGAAGGGGAACGAGGACGCCCTTGATCCGGCCCCGTAGCGGGGAGAGCCGGCTTAAGATTTCATCCTTCAGCCTCCATGCGATGACCAGGACGTAGTCGGGGGGGCGGGCCCGGAGCGTCGCGACCGACGTGATCGGAACGTGCGTTCCCGGGGTGACCAGACCCTGTTTCAGCGGGTTGTCGTCGACGATGTACCCGATCACGTCGTGTCCGAGTCCGCAAAAGCTCAGCAGCGTGGTCCCCGTGGAGGGAGCCCCGTATCCGGCGATCGTCCCGCCCTCACGAGTGAGTTCTTTCACGGTCCGGCGCAATTCGGTCCGAACCGCCTCGACGCGCGCGCCGAACGCGGAATAGGTCTCGAACCGCGTAAGGCCGCCCTCCGCCTCCGCGGCCAGAATCGCTTTCACCGAGTCGCGCACCGGCCGCCGGCCCCCTTCGCGACGCTGGGCAAATACCCGAAGGGAGCCCCCGTACACGTCAGTGCGCTCGGCGTGAAAGGCAGAAAAGCCAGCTCGCTCGAGGAGAAATTTCAGGGAGTGGAGAGTGAAACAATAGAGCAGCTCGTGATAGAACGTGTCGAAGCTGACCGTCTCCGCGACGTCGGGGAAGTAGGCGCGCCCTTCGAGGACCAGGACGCCCTCGGGCCTCATCGCTCCGCGAACCAACTCCAGAAACGCGACGGGGTCACGAATGTGCTGCAGTACTTGGGTGACGGAGATCACATCCGCCGATCCAAATCGGGCGAGGAGCTCGTCAGCGGCGGCGCGGTCGAAGAATCCCGTGATCGTGGGCACTCCCTGGGAACGGGCGATCTCGGCAATTCGTGACGACGGCTCGACACCCCCGACCTTCGCCGTGGGGACTCGCTGTCGGATCGATCGAAGCAGCAGCCCATCGTTACTGCCGATGTCCACGAACATCGAGCCGGGCGATGGTCCTACGACGCGGACAATCTCCTCCGCGAGCGCACCGTAGTGTTGGGTCAGGGTCGCGCCGGTGGGTACGTACGAATAGTTTCGGTAGACCTTCTGGATCGCCTCGACGGGGGCGGGCTCGACGATCTGGACGAGGTGACAACGTGAGCAAAAACCCATGGCAAGGGGGAACTCCTTTTCCGAAGGAATCTCGCTCGTCGGGATGAACGCGTTCCCGAGGGGAAGGACCCCTAACGAGAGAAACTCCCGGACTCCCGTGGCATCGCCGCAGACGTGACACCCCGTGCCCGACGGTTTCGGGGAGTTCGGGGCGCCCATCGATCGGCCTTCGACGCGCGGGGTTCTTTAGCCCTTCGCCGTGTCAGCTCAACGAGAGTCGCTCGTGGCCCCGTTCGTCCCTCGGCCATTCCATCACGGTGATGCCGCTCTCCTTCGTGACCAGCACCGCGGCCCCCGATCGCACCGGCCGACCTTCGAGCGAACGCTCGGTCGCAAGCTCGACCACGACCGAAGCGACTCGAAGGGGGTCGAGCTGGCCGCGCGCGCTCTCGGGGCCGTAGGCCACCGCCCGCATTTCGGTGTCCATTCCGCCGGTGCACACCGAGACGCAGAGCACCTTGCTGCTGCCCAGCTCCTTCGCGACAGCGAGGGTGAGAGAGACGAGGGCCGATTTGCTCGCCGAATACGCCGCGAGGCCCGGGACCGGCACGATCCCGGCGCGGGAAGCCACGTTGACGATCACTCCGCCCCCGGGTAGAGCCGTCATCACGGGCAATATCCGACGAATGAGGTAGTACGGCCCGAGTACGTTGGTCGTGAAGCACCGAAGCGCGATCTCGTCGGATGTCTCGGCAACCGAAGCGGAGGCGTTGGCAAAACCGGCGTTGTTGATCAACACGTCCACGCGGTGGAATCGGGCGAGCGCGGAGCTAACGAACTCCTCGACGGCGGCCGGGTCGGTCACGTCCGTCGGGCGGTGGAATGCCTCTCCGACTCCGGGAGCCTCACGGGTCGTGGAGCACGTTCCGACGAGCCAACCGCGCGACGCGAACTCGCGCGCGACCACCTTGCCGAGTCCCCGGCTCGCGCCGGTCACGAGCACGACCCGCGGCGTCGTGGGATCATCCGCCATGACGCCCCCTGCTGGGGTGCGTGCGTCCGCGGCGCGGTCGGGCCGACGGTGGGGGCGCGGGAGTTCCACTCCCGAGCAGTCGCTCCAAGATGGGTCGGAGTTTCGCCCGGTGCTCCGGGTTTTCGTAGGCGAACTCAAGGTTCGCCTTCAGCCAAAGGAAGCGATCCCCGATGTCGTAACGAGCCCCTCGGAAGGTCGCAGCGTAGACCGGCTGTCGGGTCGTAAGGACCTGGAGCGCATCCGTGATTTGGAGCTCACCGCGGGCGTCGGGCGCGGTGGCCTCGATAGCAGGGTAGATCTCGGGAGTGAACACGTAGGCTCCGGTGATTCCGAGGCGGCTGGGGGTCCGCGAGGGGTCGGGCTTTTCGAGGAGCCGACGACACCGGTAAAGCCCGGGCGCTTCCTCCTCCCCCTCGACGACCCCGTAGTCCCGGACCTTCTCGCTCGGGATCTCCTCGACCGCGAGGACCGTGGCACGGACCTGCTCGTAGCGGGTCCACAGCTGACGAAGGAGCGGAGGTTCGCACACGTTGATGGTATCTCCGAGGAGCACTCCGAAGGGTTCCCCTCCGGTGTGATGGCGGGCGAGGGAAATCGCATCCGCGAGTCCTCGGGGCTCTCGCTGCCGAACGAAATGGATTCGAGCGCGTTTGACGAGGTCGGCGAGGTGCTGCACCTCGGGGTACTTTCCGGGGATCTCGAATTCGGGACTGGAGTCGAAGTGGTCCTCCAACGCCCGCTTCCCCCGCCCCGTGATGATCAGGATGTCGTCCGCACCCGAGGCCACAGCCTCCTCCACGACGTATTGAATGACCGGCCGATCCACGACGGGCAACATCTCCTTCGGTTGACTCTTCGTGGCCGGAAGGAACCGGGTTCCGAGCCCGGCCGCCGGGATCACGACTTTCACCGCCGCCTCCGAGCCCGCGTCGCCGCGCGAGCGGGCAGGGGGTTGCCCTTCGCGGGACCGACGCCGAGCGCGACCACCTTGAGTCGGGCCCGCTCGATGACCGAGGGAGAAAGGGCCCGTCGCAGGTCCACGACAAGGGGTACCCGCATTGATCGGGTCCATCGAAGGGGCCAATCGAGATAATCGGGCCAGTCGGCTTGGATGACGGCGAGGTTCGTCCCCCGAAGCGCCCCGGCAATCGAGGGACAGAATGCGACCTGGCCGCCCGAGAACCCCGGCCGGCGAAGCCATTCCCGCCGGAAGTTGCGCAGCGCGACCGGGTCGTGCACCCTCACTCGGGCTCCCGCGCCGAGCAACCTTTCCACAATGGGAAACGCTCGAGATTCACGAACGTCGTCGGTCCCGGCCTTGAAGGCCAGCCCAAGGACCGCCACGGACTTTCGGCGAAGGGCTCCCGCCGCTTCGCGAATGAGGCCAAAGGAGTGGTCCGTTTGCTCTCGGTTGATCGCGAGGGCCGTTTCGGCCGAGCGGAAGCGGATCCCCAGACTCTCGGCCCGGCCCAGGAAGGCTCGGAGGTCTTTGTCGAAACAGCTGCCGCCGAAACCGGGTCCCGCCCGGAGGAAGGCGCGACCGATCCGCGGGTCCGCTCCGACGGCCGCCACCACCTCATCGATGTTCCCTCCCAGGTTTTCCGTCCAGTGGGACAGCTCGTTCGCAAAGGAGACCTTCAGGGCCAGAAATGCGTTGGAGGCATACTTGACGAGCTCGGCACCCGAGGGAGAGAGCTTCAGGATCGGCGCATCGAAGCCGCGATAGGCGGCGGCGAACCGACGAAGGCTTTCTGCGTCGGTCACGCCCACGACGATCCGCTCCGGACGCAGTGCGTCGCGGACCATCCGTCCCTCGGAGAGGAACTCCGGGTTGGCCGCGATACCGAGCCGGTCCGGACCCTTCCCCGTCGCTCGACGCAGCAGGGGTTCGACGACCGTCTGAGTAGTGCCCGGAACGACCGTACTCTTGACGACCACGAGCCGGTAGCCCCGCACCGACCTGAGCGTCGATCCTAGCTCGCGGATCCCGGCTCGAAGCGGAGCGAGGTCCACCCGTCCTCCGCGACCCGACGGCGTCGGAAGGCAGAGGAAGATGCACTGAGCCTGGTTCGCGAGCTCGTCCGCCCCGTCCACCACGTTGAAGCGGCCCCGGCGGATCTCTGTTTGGAGAAGTGGCTCTAGCCCATCCTCTCGGTACGGGCTATGCCCAGAACGAAGAGCCGCCCGGACCCTTGGGTTGACGTCGTAGGCGAACACCCGACGACCCCGCCGGGCGAAGGCGAGACCGGTGGCGATGCCCATGTAGCCGACCCCGACGATTCCCACGGTCGGGCCGGAGGAAGAACGGCTGGTCACAGACCGCCCCTCCCAGGTGCGCCGGGGAAGATCCGAGGGGTCGGGCGAGCCCGTATCGTGCTCACCATCGTTCGGGTAGCGAGCGCGGAGGATACAAACCTTCCTCGAGTGAACTCGGGCCCGACCTTCACGCGGCGGTTGAGTAAACCGTCAACGGCGGAGATCGTCCCGCCCCTCCCCGGCGCGCGGCACATCCGAGTCCCGGTAGGACGGAGACCGGCGGGAAGGGTCATCCACGGGGGAACCTGCCTCGAGCGACGGTAAAGCCGAGACGTTCGAGTATCGGGAGGCATGGTCGGCGCTCGCCCCCGGAGGCGGGCTCTTGTCCGACGACATGAACGAGTCGCACGCGTTCCTCGATTTCCCGACGCGCTACGAACTCCGCGGGTGGGTTCTCGTCGGACCGTCGAAGCTCTCCGGCGTGCCCCGAAAGGCGAACGCTGCGTCGCCAACCTGATCCGGCCGCGGAATCCTCAAAACTTCTCATGGATGTCTTCGCCCGATGGACGATCCTGAGGCGGACGCGCCGGAGAGCCCACGGGGCCCCGGACCGCGGGTCTTCGCCGCCACACTCTACTGCGAGATGTGCGACCGCACCACTCCCCACCGGATCTTGCGGATGGACCCGGTTCGAAAAAGCGGACGCCGCCGGGTCCAGGGAACCGCCCGGTGCCGGGTCTGTCAGTGGACCCACCGATTCGAATCTCGCGAACCGGGACGGGTTGAGGTCGCTCGGATCGTTTCCGACGGAAAAATCTCGGTGAGGTCGCGGGTCGAGCTGCCCGCCCATCTGCACGTTCAGGTCGGGTCGGGAATTCCGGGGTCCGACGAAGCGTTTCGAGTTCTGCGAATCGACACGCGCGACGGGCATCGAGTTCGTTCCGCGCTGACGGAGGAGATCGCAACGCTCTGGGCCGTCCGGGATGCCGGCGCGGTCGTCCCGGTCTCCATCGTGGAGGGACGATTCACCCGGACCGTGCGTCTGGTGGTTCCGAGGGAAACTGAGTTCGAGGTGGGCGGTCGCTCGACGGTAGAGGGGACCCCGCTTCGTATCGTCGCGCTCCGGGCGCGGGGTAGGACCTGGCGACAGCCGGGCGATCGGTTCCGGGCCCTCGAGGTGAGCCGTCTCTACGGTCGCCGCACCGATATTCCGCCGGCCGGCAGAAGCGATTGGAGCAGCGGACGGGAAATCCCGAGTTCTCGGACGAGCTCCTCCTCCCGGTCCGAGCGTTCCCGTTCCGGTCCCGGAGTGAGCAGGAACCGGATCGTGCCTCGCCGCCGCAGGGATTCCGGGGGAGCGGCGGTCCAGAGGCTCTCGCCCTCGTAGTCGATCGTCCCGAGCGCGAGCTCGTTCGGTAGGTCCTTGAGCGGATGCTTCGTCCCGTGGATGACCCAGGCGCCGCGCGCGACGAACTCCCCGCTCATGGCCGCCTTCGAGACCTGGTCGTGCGTCACCCAGAACGCGGAGACGGAGGCGAGGCCCGCTCGCCACGCTTTCGAGAAGGCGACCGCCCACTGGCCGGCTTCGCGATACGTGGTTTCGCTGAGGGGAGGCGCCCCGGGAGCCGGGTGCTTCACGATGACGCTGGCGGCACCGTGCAGGTCGGCGTGAACGTAGATATCCCCTTCCTTCAGGTGTCGCTTCACCAACTGGTCGTTCGAGCCGGCATCGCGCCCTCCGACGACCACGGCCCCCTCCGAACTGATGAACCAGCGATACCGCTCGAACCAGTGGGAGCGCCTCGCACGGGCGGCCGCTGTCGACCGGGCGGCGCGAGAGGGAGTGGGCACGCTGGAGGCGGTCATGGCCGTGAGCCTCGCCTCGGCGTCCGCGATCGCGCTCACCGCCCCGTTCAACTTGGCTTGGACCCGCTTCGCCTCTTCGAATAGTCGCTGGGCGGTGGTGCGAGGACTCTCCTCGAGGAGCAGCGATACCTTTCGATCCCCGAGGGAAATCTCCCACGAAGGTCCCTTCTCGTTTCGATGACGAGCTTCTTCGAGAGCCATTTCCACCTCGGGGTAGTGATCGAAGACGGCCGCTGCGTCCGCCTTCAGTTCCTCGACGCGGCGACCGAGCTCCGCGACGGCGGCCCGCTGCTGGTCGAGCTGGTGTTCGAGGTCCTTGCGTACCTGCGCCCGCTCCTGCTCTTCCTGCGAGACCGGGGCGGCGACGAGGGTCGGGAAATACTCGGTAGCCGCCGTCGAGAAGGTAGGGCGGAGGACCTCCTCCACGTCGCCGACGTCCCGCCAACGACGGGATCGGTACGGGGTTGCGTCGACCGCGATCCCTGCTCGAAGATAGAGGAACCCGGACGGTCGGTCTCCGACCTCCGACAGGAGTTCCTGCAGCACCCGGTGAAGTTCGGGAGCGAGCTTTCCGGCCTCCGAGGCCGCCGCGCGGGATGCGTCCCATTCTCCCCGTGCCACGATTTCCTCCGCAAGCGGCCCCCCGAGGGCGAGGCGGGCAGCGAGCGTGCTCGCGAGGTCGGTCCGGGAACGGGACAGCTCCGCCTCGATCTCGGCCACTCCCACCGTCCACGGGTCGGTCCGCGTCGGAGGGCGGGCGTACTGCGAACCGATCGCGATCGTCCGGTGCGCCCATCGCCGAGTCTGGGCGACCGCGACGATCGCCCCTCCTCGTGCCACCACCAAGTTTCCCGTCCCGAACATCTCGAGCGCGAGAAGAATCGGTTGCGGTTCGTCGGACCGGCGAAGAGTGACCTCCAGGAACCGTTCTCCCGCCGGGTCGGGGACGCTCTCGACCACCGCCCCTTCGAGGAGGCGACGAAGCTCGCGGGCGAAGGGAGTAAGTTCGTCGGAGTGGGCGACGGCCTCGGAGAGGAGCGCCGCGAACCGGCCGGGGACGAGCAGTAGTTCCCGGCGTCCCTCGCGCGGCACCCGCAGGGCAAGGGACCACCCTCCTGCGGGGAGGTCGAACACTTTGTCGATGCGGGCATGTCGGACCGACCTCAGTTCTCGCACCAGCGCGAGGGTGTCGAGCGAGGTGAATCGGTCCTTCGGTGTGGGAACTGCCGACATCGCACCGACCGCCCGAACGGGAGGCGCGACCCGCCGCCACGCATTAAGCATTCTTCGTGCTGGCCGGACGCATGCGAAGCGACCCGCCCGCCAATGCCCAAGGTTGGCGGGAGCGCGCGCGTGCCTTCGCGCTGCGAAGCGTCGATCCCGTAGCGGAAGCGATCGATCGGGAGGACCGCGTGCCGGAAGAGATCGTCCGGGGCCTTGCGGAAGAGGGGTTCCTGGGGTTGGGAATTCCTCCCGCGTGGGACGGCACCGGAGCAGATACCCGCTCGACCGTCGCCGTGCTCGAGGAACTCTCCCGCGCGAGCGCCGCGGTCGGAGTTCTCGTCGCCGTGCACCTCTCCGTCTGCGCCGCACCGATCCTTACGTGGGGAACGGACGGACAACGCGAACAATTCCTCCGGACTTTGGCCCGCGGCGAGCGGATCGGTGCGTTCGGTCTGACCGAACCGAACGCGGGGTCCGACACGGCCAGTCTCGCGACACGCTACGTCCGCGAAGCGGATGGATTTCGACTGAACGGGACCAAGACGTTCATTTCGAACGCGGTCAGCGCGGGAGTCGTCCTCATCTTCGCCACATCCGACCCGACCCGGGGGCACAAGGGAATCTCGGCGTTCATCGTGCCTCCCGGTACCCCCGGCTTCTCGGTCGCGCAGCGGCTCGACAAACTGGGACTTCGGGGGAGTGAGACGACCGAACTCGTGCTCACCGATGTCCGTCTGCCCCCGAGTTCCCTCCTCGGCGCCGAAGGCGATGGTCTCAGGGTCGCCCTCGGCGCCCTCCAGGGAGGACGGGTCGGCATCGCGAGCTGCGCGCTGGGCGTCGCCGAGGCGGCCTTCGCCGAGATGCTCGGCGCCGTGCGGGCGGATGACGCGGAATGGAAACGGACGATCCTCGCCCGGTCGTATGCCGACCTCTGCTCGGCGCGAGCGCTGGTCGCTCGAGCCGCCGAGGCAAAAGACGCGGGAGCCGACTACGTCAACGACGCGTCGGTCGCGAAGCTCGTGGCCTCCCGCGCCGCCGTCCAGATCGCGGGCGCGGGCGTCGACGTCGCGGGGCCTCGCGGGGTTCGGTCGGGGGCGGCGGCCGAGCGGTTGCTGCGAGACGCCCGCGTATTCCCGATCGTGGAGGGCACCACCGAAATCCAGGAGCTCATCCTCGCCCGGAGCCTCCTCCCGAACCCGCCCGGCCGAAACCCTTTGTAGCGACCCCGGTTCCGAGGGCCGTGCCGTCTCGAGGTCGCGCCTCTGCCTCTCCCGGCTCGGGGGAAGAAGTCCTAGACCGGTTGGTTCCGCTCTCGGAGACCGACCTCGACCCCGCGTGGCAGAAGATCCTCTTGGCCGATGGGATTTCGACCTTGTACCCGCCACAGGCCGCGGCACTAGGCCCCGTGCTTTCGGGAAAGAGCCTACTGCTCGCCTGCCCGACGGCCAGCGGGAAGTCGCTCGTGGCGTACCTCGCCTTGTTGCGCGCCGCGCGCGAGGGCCGGACGGGCCTGTATCTGGTTCCGCTGCGCGCGCTCGCTCAGGAGAAGCTCGAGGAGCTCGAGAAGTTCGAGGAGCTCGGGCTCAAGGTCGGGATCTCGATCGGGGACTTCGACCTCCCGGCGGAAAAGCTCGAAAAACTCGATGTCCTCGTCGCCACCAGTGAAAAGGCCGATGGGCTCTTACGCCGCGGAAGCCCGTGGCTCGACCGCCTCGGAGTCGTCGTCGCGGACGAGGTCCACCTGCTCCGCGATCCCGAGCGCGGTCCCACGCTCGAGGTAAGCCTGACCCGCCTGCGGAGAAGCTACCCCGACCTTCAGATCGTGGCGCTCTCCGCGACGGTCAGCAATTCGGAGGAGGTCGCGGAATGGCTGGACGCCCACCACCTCGCCTCGGATTTCCGGCCCGTCCCGCTCAAGCTCGGCGTCTATTACGACGGCAGGATCACGTTCACCGACCTCTCGGTGCGGGAGATCCCCGCCCCCGGGGACGCGGTCCCGCGCCTGGTCCGCAGCGTCGTCCAAGAGGGCGGTCAGGCCCTCGTCTTCGTGAACAGTCGCAAGGCCAGCGAGCTACTGGCCGCGGCGCTCATCCCGACGGTCCGTGGACTCCTCTCGCCCGAGGAGCGGGGCCGGGCTAAGGCGGCGGCTGCGGAACTGTCGGCGGTGTCGGACGAGGAGACGGAGGGGATCCGACGGCTGAGCGCGCTCCTGCCGAACGGGGTAGCCTTCCACAACGCTTCGCTTACGAATCCGGAGCGTCGCATCGTAGAGCGGGCGTTCCGGGATCGCGCTCTGAAAGCGCTCGTGGCCACACCGACCCTGGCGGCCGGCATCAACCTGCCGGCCCGACGCGTGATCGTGCGGGATACAAGCCGCTACGATGACCGACTCGGCCTTCAGGCTCCGATCCCGGTCATGGAGGTCCATCAGATGCTGGGGCGGGCCGGGCGACCGCGCTACGACCCGGTCGGCGAGGCGCTGCTGCTCGCCCGGACTCCCGAGGACGAGGACCGGATGCTCGACCGGTACCTCTCGGCCGCGCCGGAGCCGATCCAAAGCCGTCTCGCCGCCGAACCGGCGTTGCGCATGCACTTGCTCGCCCTGGTCGCGAGCGGTGCGGTCACGAACGACCGCGACCTGGAAGGGTTCTTCGCCGCGACGTTCTACGGACGGACCCTTCCACTACCCGAGCTCCACGCGAAGGTGAGCTCGGTCCGCCGGTTCCTCGAACGGAGCGAACTGCTGGTGCCGGGAGAATCCCTGCGTGCCACGCGATTCGGTCAGATGACGAGCGAGTTGTATCTCGACCCCCTCAGCGCGATCGTCCTGCGAGAGGTCCTCTCGCGCGCTCCGATCGGCGTCGGAGTCTTCCCGCTCCTGGCGGCGGTGTCCGCCACCCCGGACCTCCCGCCCCTCTTCCTACGACGCGGCGAGGAAGCGGACCTCTTGTCGCGCTTTACCGACGAGGCGGAAGAGCTGCTGGTGAAACCCGAGGAGCCTCCGCTCGACCTCGACCTCGAGGCGTTCCTCTCGACCCTCAAGACCGCCTCGGTCCTCGAGTCCTGGGTCGGTGAGGAGCCGATCGTGGAGATCACGCAGCGGTTCGGGATCGGAGCCGGTGACCTGCGTTCCAAGGTCGAGGACGCCGACTGGCTTCTCTTCGCTGCCGGCCGTCTCGCGAGCGTATTCCAGCGTCGGGTCGGCCGGGCGATCGACGACCTGTCGTTCCGGATCCGCTACGGAGTTCGGGAAGAATTGCTCGACCTCGTTCGGCTCCGCGGCATTGGCCGGGTTCGCGCCCGACTCCTCTACCGAGCGGGCTACGCCGACCGAGAGGCGTTGCGCAACGCGCCGATCGACCGAATCGAGCAGGCGCTGCGTTCTCGTCGACTCGCCGAGATGGTCGTGAGCCAGCTCAAGGGTCGTCCGGAAGGTGCCCGAGTTCCGCCCGCAGGAACCCCGAGCTCGCCGCGGCCACCGGAACGTCGGGGCCGCTCCAGTGTTCGACGACTGGACGAGTTCCCGGCCGACGAGCCATCGTGACCCATTCGTCCACCGGAGTCAATATCCGGACCACGGACAGTGTTCCGCCGCTGCCGCCCGGCCGGATCTCTCTCCGGACGTAGCCGGCCTGCTCGAGCCGTACGATCCGCCGCCAGAGGGTGGTGGTCGGCAGGGGGCGGGCTCCGTGTTCCCGCGCGAGTTCCGCTTCGAGGCGTTTCACCTCCCCGAGTCGCGCCGCACGACCCTGCGCCGCGACCCCAATCGCCCGCACCACCCACGGCTCTACCGAGAGCGCGCGGAGCTGAGTGGACGGTACTCCGTCGCGGACCTCTCGGATGGTAACTCCGAGGATCTCCCGCCGCAGCAGCTCGATCGCCCGCCGTGCCCCCCCGCCGTCCTCGACCGTACGGCCGACGATGCGACTGACGAGATCGGAGGATGCCGGATGTCCGAGCGCCCGCTCGGCCCGATCCGCGACGAGGGTACGGAGTGTCCCTGGGGCATACGGTGCCAGCGGAACGAACGGCCCGATGTTCGTTCGAGAATCCACCGCCCTCTCGACCGCCTGCAATCCCTCGTGCGTCCCGGCGAGGAGCGTCCAGAGGGGAGGCAAGCCCGTTTCGCCCTCGGGAAGAAACCGGTCCGGCTCGGCGAACGCCCGCACGACCGGGGCGAGGTCGGGTCCTCCTACGCCCACGTCGTCCAACAGGACGACCGTCGGTCGCCCCTCGCGCCGAAGGCGCCGCATCAATCCGGCGAGGATCTCCGGTACCGGGAACCCCCGACCGTCGAAGCCGTCGTCGAGTCGTTGGAGCAAGGCGGTGGCGACCCCGTGCGGTCCTCTCAGGAATGGGGTTCGGACCGCGAGAACCCGGGGAAACGGTTCTCCGAGCGCCGCGCGGACCCGGTCCGCGACCTCTCGGGCGGCCCGTCGCGCGACCGTGGAGGTGCCTGATCCCGGAGCTCCCGCTACTGCAACGATCCAGGGAGGTGGGGCGTGCGGAGCCGGCGGGTCGAGGCGGCGGACCAGTTCTGCCACCTCCGAAGCGCGTCCCGGCACCACGGGCGGAAGCCAATCTCGAGCGAGGACCTCGGCGTGCGCGATCGTCTGCATGATATCTGCATAACTATGGATTATAAGAATTCTGTTTACCGAGAGAACGGCCGGATGAAACGTGCTCAACGTGTCGGAAATCCGCCAGCCCGACGTTCACGATCCACGAGCCGGGACTTCGCGCTTCGTTCGGTCGGACTTGGACGACGGTGGTGCGTTCTTGCCTCGCGCGTGCTGTCCCCGGCCCCTTCCTTAAATCCCCTCGAAGCTCGCGAGGGCCCAGAGGGCGCGAATGGGCTATCGATTGACCTTGATACCCGGGGACGGAATTGGACCCGAGGTCACCAACGCGGCCCGGCTCGTGGGCGAGGCTACGGGAGTTTCCCTCGATTGGGAGGTCGCGGAGGCCGGCGAGAAGGCGATCCAGGCGACGGGATCTCCCCTCCCCGACGAGGTGCTACGGTCCATCCGCAAGAACCGGATCGCCCTCAAAGGTCCGATCACGACGCCGATCGGTGGTGGGTTCCGATCTGTGAATGTCGCGCTCCGCCAGCAGCTCGACCTGTTCGCGTCGGTCCGACCGGCGCGGGCCATCGCCGGAGAGGGCACCCGGTTCCCCGAGACCGACCTCATCGTCGTACGGGAGGCGACCGAGGGTCTCTACTCCGGGGTGGAGCACTGGGTCGACCGCGAGCATTCCGCCGCCGAGACGGTGGCGATCGTCACCCGGAAGGCGTCCGACCGGATCATTCGGTTCGCCTTTGAGCTCGCCCGTCGGGAGAAGCGTCATCACGTGACGGCGGTGCACAAGGCGAACATCATGAAGACGACCGGCGGCCTTTTCCAGACGGCCTTCCGGGAGATTGCCCCCCAGTACCCCGACATCGTCGCGGACGAACGGTTGATCGACAACATGTGCATGCAGCTCGCCAAGAAGCCCGAGGAGTACGACGTACTGGTCACGACGAATCTCTTTGGCGACATCTTGTCCGACCTCTGCGCGGGACTCGCGGGGGGACTGGGGGTAGCTCCCGGAGCGTTGTTCGGGGACGAGCTCGCGGTGTTCGAACCGGTGCACGGCTCGGCGCCCAAGTACGCCGGTCAGGACAAGGCGGACCCGGTTGCAGAGATCCTCTGTCTGGAGCTTCTGCTCCGTCGCCTAGGCGAGACAGAGGCCGCGGACCGAGTCTTCCGGGCCGTCTGGGAAACGATCGCCGAGAAGAAGGTCGTCACGTACGACCTCGCCTTGCCGGGCTACACCGAGCGGCCCGTCTCGCCGTCGTCGTGCAGCGCGATGGCGAAGGAGATCGCGCGCAAGGTCCCCCTCGTCGACCCGCATTCTCCGCTCCCGAGACCGAAGGGAACGGGGGCGGTCCACGACCCTCACCTCGAGGCCTGATCGGCCGCTTCTTTCTCGGACCGACCTACGCCGGGTCCCCGACGACCTTGACGATCACACGTTTCGGACGCCGGCCGTCGAACTCGGCGTAGAAGACCTGTTCCCACGGACCGAGGTCGAGGTCCCCCTTCGTCACCGGCAGGACCACCTGATGCCCGAGCAGGAGGTTCTTGAGATGGGCATCCCCGTTCGATTCTCCCGTCCGGTGGTGTTCGTACTCCCCGGGAGGGGCGAGCCGGTCGGCCCAGCTCTCGATGTCGCGGAGGAGGCCAGATTCGTTGTCGTTGACGTAGACCGCGGCCGTGATGTGCATCGAGGAGACGAGCGCCAACCCCTCCCCTACTCCGCTCGAACGGACGATCTCGCGGACCCGGTTGGTGATGTTCACGAACTCTCGCGGGCGCTCCGTCATCATGACGAGGTACTGCGTTCGGCTCGGCATGGGGGGCCGATTCTCCGCCCGTAGCTTTAAGGTGGTCGAGCGACCCTGAATCGGCTCGAGGCGCGCCGATGGCCACACCCCGTGCGGTTCGAATTCCCCGTACTCGCTCCGCCTCGTCCGCCGCCCGACCCGAAGGCAAGGGCGCGGTCGATGCTGCGTCCACGGCTCGGCCGAAGACCCAGGTGCGGACCAATGTGGGGGGTTCGCAGCGGGCGGTCCGGATCTCGGTGCTTTTTGTCGGCACGCTCGCGCTCCTGTACGCGGCGTTCATCCTCTACGACCGGACCGCACCGGGCGGCACCTCGTCGCCCGAGGGAAATGGGGTCCTTCTGTTCACCGGGATCTTCCTCGTCTTCGCCGTCGCGGGAGCGCTCTACTCCCTGACCCCCGCCCCGCGCGCCGTCGAGGTCGACTCCGAGGGGGTCACCGTCATCGGTCGTTGGGGACGGCGCCGCCGCCTTCCTCGCCTGGATCTGCTCACGGTCGGGGTCGTTCGTCGCTATCCGGAAGGTTGGCTTTCCGAACGTCCGGTCGAGCTCATCGAGCTCTCGGGAGAGGACGTTCGGCGTCGAAGTTATCTCGTGGAACCCGACGTGTTCGCGGGCGCCCGGTCGGCGTACGGTCCTCGCTGAGGACCGGATTACTCGACCAGGTCCTCGAGCTCGCCGGCGACCAAGGTCAAGAGTTGGTCGAGCGACCGGTTCTTGAACTCGGTGATGTGCCCGCTGTCGGTCTCGAGGCGGGCGAGGAATTCGTCCCCGTCTCGAACGAAGGAGAGAGAGAGAACGTGCCGACGACCGTCCGGTAGGGGGACCTGGAGCTCGGGCTCGGGTTCCTTCGGTTTCGCGGGGGTCTTTGCCACCTTGGGGCCCGTCGGCTTCGCGGGGGCCGGCGCCGACTTCTTCCCCGAGGCCGGGCTCTTCTTGGCCGCCGGGCGGACGGGCTTCTTTGCGGTGACGGGGCGAGCGCGCACGGCTCGGGCCGGCGTTCGCTTCGCCTTGGTTTTCTGACGGCGGGCGCTTGCCATCTCGAGGGCCCTCGAGTCGGGCGCACCAGCCCCTCCTATTTATGGGTATGGTGGCCGAAGCGGGTGCTTCCGGCCTGCCGCCGGTCCGGGGACACCGCTTTAGGACGGTTCCCGCCTACCTCGGCCCCGATGGCGTCGGCCGAGGAGCCGGGGGGTCTGGGAGACCGCCGACGCCCCATCCGACCCGAGACCCTCCTGCTGCTCGCGGGGCTCGCACTCCTTCTCGTGTTCCTCGCGCTCGAGCCGTACCTCTCCTACGCCGTATTCGGGTCCGACACCGGGGAATACTATCGACTCACCGTTGACCTGGTCTCCACGGGGTCGCTGCCCCACGGCGCGGCATATGCCGGCTGGGGGTCGGCCTACCCCGATTTCCCGGGGATCTACCTGCTCGCGGGCGGCGGGGCGGGGGCGCTCGGGGTCGACCCGTTCAGCGCGCTCACGATCCTGATCCCGGCGATCGCCGTGCTTTCCGTGTTTCCGCTGTTCCTGCTGTTCCGACGGCTCTACCCGCACGACACGGTCGCGTTGCTGGCCGCGGCCATCTCCTCTCTCGTGATGCCCCGTCTGTTCTCGATTGCCCACCCGGCCCCGCTCGCCCTCGGGGACTTCCTGTGCGTCGGGGCCCTGTGGATGTTGGTCGAGAGCCGCCGGGACGTGCGTTGGTATCTTCCGCTCTCGCTGACCGGGGGCGCGCTAATCCTGACGCATCACCTTTCTTCCTACTTCTTCGCCGTCAGTGCCCTCGGGAGCATCTTCCTGCTCGAGATGTGGCGGCCCGGGCTCTGGAGTCGTCGATTCCCCACCCGCGAGCTCGCGTTCGTCGGTGTGTTCTTCACCGGGACCTTCGCCTTCTGGTTCTACGGAACCACGACGTTCGTCGCCAAGGTGCTGGATTTCGCGCTCGGGAATCGGCCGTACATCGGATTCGCCCTCTTCGAAGCGCTGGGCGTGGTCGCCGTCCTCCTCGCCGGGCTCCTCATCCGGTGGCGCCGCGCTCGTCCTCGTTCGACGCGCACCTGGGTCCGTTTGCCGACCGACCGAAGCATGCTCCGAGATGCGATCGTCCTCTGCGTGATCATCTTCGGGGCGATTGGGGTCCTGGTCTTCGCGCCGGTCCCCGGTACGACCCAGGTGACCACTCCGGCCGCCATTCTCTGGTTCTCGCCGGTGCTGGCGCTGGGCATCGCTTGCGCCGGAAGTCGTCGGGTCCTTTCCCCCTCCCGGTCCGGACCGTTCGCGCTCGCGTGGGTCGGCGCCCTCGGAGTCTCGGCCGCGTCGATGATCGCGCTCTCGCTCGTGGCGCCCGCGTTCCCCGAATCGCCCGCGGCCGGGATCTCGTCGACCCTCTCGCCGTATCGGCACGTTGAGTACCTGTTCATCCCGATCGGTCTCCTCATCGCGGTCGCCCTCGCTCGCCTCGTGAGCCGGGCCGGGGACCGAGCCGGTCGCCGAGCGTTCGTGGCCGCGTGCGTCGGCGTGGTCGTCCTGCTCTCGGCGAACGCGGCCATCGTCTATCCGCCCCAGAACGACTTCGGCGGCTTCGAAGAGGGCCTGACGCACGGAGACGCTGCGCTCTGGATGTGGGTCGGTATCGCGGCCCCGCCCACCTGGACCGTGGCGACCGACCATCGTCTGAGTTCGATGATCTTCGGTTTCGATGGAAATCCCGCAACGTGGACGACCACCTCCGCCCTGTTCACGGGCAAGAACTGGTCGCAGGCGGCAGCCGAGCTTCGCAGTTCGGGGACCCCCTACACGAATCGGCCCATCGTACTCGTGGCGGTCGACTCGGTGATGTACTCGGGCGTGGCCCTCGACCCCTCGGCGCCCGCGACCCCGCTGAGTTCCTACGCGATCGCCTGGTTTGGGCAGCTGCCGTTCATTCCCCTCTATGAGAACGGCCAGGAGGTCGTCTATATGGTCGATTCCTCGTTCTTGCCCGGCGGATAGGGAACCAGGGTCCCGTCGGGCAGCCAGCGGAGCAGCGGCGCCCGGCCCTCTCGGGCCAGGTCTCCGAGGGCGCGGCTCGCCCAGGTCAGCTTGACCAGCTTGAGCTCGTGGGCCGCCGGATCGGTGGGAGCGGTTCGTTCGAAATCGAACCCCCAGAGGAGGACTCTCTCCGCACCGAGGTGGTCGGCGAGATACGCGGCCCGGTCCCCGTCGGTGAACCCGCCGACGTCCAATAGGTAGGGTCGGGGCGGTCCGGCCCACGAACCGACGACCGCGCCCGGGAACTGACCGACCCACTCCCGCAGCGCCGGCTGGTTGTCGCCGTGCGCGTGGATCACGACGACGCTGCCCCGCCGGTTCGCCGCGACCTCCGCGGGCACTGGGCCGTCGAGATCCGTAACGATGACCGAAGGAACGAGTCCGGCATCGAGGCACGTCGCGGTCGCCCCGTCGGCCGCGAGGAGCGCCGGCGCGCGGGGGCTCGGTGGGAGCTTCCACAGCGGAGGGGGACCGGTGCGCGGAGCCAGTCCGACCACGACCGCCGTTCGACCGTCGATCAGCGGTCGGAGCCGCGCGAGCGGGTCGCCCCGCGCGGAGGCCGGCAGCAGGGATTCTAGGAGGTCGGCCGCTGCCACCTCCCGTTCGAACGGGAATCCGAACTCGGCTCGGATCCGGTCGTAGCGGGGGACCCACGCGCTGTACTCCACCGGCACCTCAACTCTCCGCACTAACGCTTTATAATGAAGACCCTGCTCCCACCGAGAGAGGAACTTCGTGATGCGACCGTTGGCCCAGGAGATCCTGGCGCACCTGCCCGGAGAGTCGAAGAGGACCGTCGAGGCACCACCGGCGTCGAACGACGACGCGGAGCTCGAGGCCGTTCTCGCCTCCCTCAAGACCAACATCAAGGTCGTCGGGTGCGGTGGCGGCGGCTGCAACACCATCAACCGACTCGCGGAGGAAGGCCTCGAGGGGGCCGAAATGGTGGCGGCCAACACCGACGCGCAGCACCTCCTCGCGATTCATGCGCCTCGAAAGATCCTACTCGGTCGTCGCCTCACACGCGGGCTCGGGGCCGGCGCCCTCCCCCAGGTCGGAGAGCAAGCGGCGCACGAGGCCGAGGACGAGCTCAAGAAAGCGCTCGCGAACTCCGACATGGTCTTCATCACCCTGGGGCTCGGCGGGGGCACCGGCACGGGGTCGGCGCCGGTCATCGCGAAGTGCGCGAAGGACGCCGGGGGAGGAAACCCCCTCACGATCGCGGTCTGCACGCTACCGTTCGCTTCCGAGGGGCTGGTCCGCCAGGAGAACGCGATGTATGGCCTCGAGCGGCTTCGCGAGGTCATCGACACGGTCATCACGATCCCCAACGACCGGCTCCTCGAGCTCGTTCCGCGACTCCCGATCCAGACCGCGTTCAAAGTGGCCGACTCGGTGCTCGCGCGGGCGATCCGCGGCATCACCGAGATCATTACCCGGCCGGGGCTTGTCAACCTCGACTTCAACGACCTGAGGACCATCATGAAGGGCGGCGGGGTCGCTCTGATCGGCATCGGAGAGTCGGAGAGCGACAACCGGGCCGAGGACGCCGTCCTCGAGGCGATCAACTCTCCCCTGCTGCACGTCGACATCGCCGGGGCGACCGGCGCGCTCATCAACGTCACCGGCGGACCCGACATGACCGTGAGCGAAGCCCAGAAGGCTGCCGAGGTCGTCCAGAAGACTATTAGTCCGACCGCCCGGATCATCTGGGGCGCCGCCGTCGACCCCACGATGCAGAGCACGATCCGGGTTATGCTGGTGGTCACCGGAGTTAAATCCCCGCAGATTTTCGCGGGGGAGGCGAAGGGCACCGGACCGGCGCGAAAGCCCGGACCGGACCTCGACGTCGTTCACTAGGTAAGCTATGGCATTCCTCGACCGGGCGCGGCGCGTCCAGGACAACTTCGACGGCCGATTGCGCAACGTCGGCCACGGCAAGTACGGCCGGATCCTCCGGATGGCGCGTCGACCGACCTCGGAGGAGTACGTCAAGGTCCTCGAGGTCACGTGGCTTGGAGCAGTGCTGATAGGCCTGACGGGTTTCGCGATCTACATCTTCTTCACGCAGGTCGGCCCCTGGATCTTCTCGAACTTGTTGAGCGGCCTTTAGGCCCAGAGGCGTGGACGATGGGCAACGAGGGGAACGACGAGGGCATCGGGCTTCTTTCTGGCGAGCCCACCCCGCCCGCCGCGAAGAAGTCCGAGGTGAAAGGAGCCTTTTCGACTCCCGCCACCGCTCCGGTCGCGGCCCCGACCGTTCCCCGGCCCGAAGCCGCCACGCTCCTGATGCTCAAGGCGGCCGACGATACCTCGCGCGACGTGACCGCAGGAACGGTCACCACGCTCTCCGCGGTCCTGACGAGCCGCGCGGCCGAGCCGCTCACCGTGACCCTGGTCATCGAGGTCGGCTACACGTCGACCTACCCCGGAGAGGGCGCCGAGTGGCCCGTCACTTGGACCCCGCCCGGCAAGAAGACTACGGTCGAGCTGTTCGCGCGCAAGGTCACTGTTCCGGTCGCTCTCGCCCCCAATACCGGCGTGCCGCTTTCCTATTCCATCACCGCTCCGGTCGGAGTTCGATACGGGGACCGGGTGGAGGTACGCCTCGCCGCGACCACCCCGGAGGGCGGAACCCCGGTGCGCTTGACCCTCGCGTGCGTGGCCCGTCAGGCGACGCTCGCGATCAAGACCTCCCGAGGTTACGAGCGCGAGGTCGCCGACACGCTGCTCGCGCGAGCCGAGGAGAAACCCGACGTCGTCTTCTCGCTGCTCGTTCCGTCGTCGTTGCGCGGCTACGTCTTTGCCGAGGGAATGAGCTCGGAAGGGGTCCGCGAGATGCTCAAGGGGATCCGCAAAGCCCGCGGGCTCGTGGAAGGCGAAACGACGCTCAAGGAGGTCGAGCCGCTCCTCGTCCCGAAGATCACGGTCGAAGGGTTCGTCGAAGGCGCCATCGTCGAGCTCATCTCGGGCCCGTTCAAGGGCGAGAAGGCCCGGGTGAAGAAGATCGACCAGGCCAAGGAAGAGATCACGGTCGAGCTCATCGAGGCGGTCGTCCCCATCCCGGTGACGGTCCGCGGAGATCACGTTCGCATGTTGGAACGCGGAGGCGGGAAGAGTGGCAATTGAAGTGAGCATCCTCGTCGAGGGAGGCAAGGCGGCGGCCGGGGCGACCCTCGGTTCCGCGCTCGGCCCGCTCGGCGTCAACGTCGGTCAGGTCGTGGCGAAGATCAACGAGCAGACGAAGGAGTTCGTCGGGATGCGCGTCCCGGTCATCGTCCGGGTCGACCCGAACACCCGCGAGTTCACGCTCGTCGTCGGACGCCCGCCGGTCGCCGCGCTCCTCCTCAAGGAAGCGAAGAAGGAAAAGGGGTCGGGAAAGCCGAAGACCGAGGTCGTCGGAGACGTTTCGTTGGACGCTGTGAAGCGGATCGCCGAGGCGAAGGGCGAGGACCTGCACGGGCGGTCGATCGAGGAGAAGATGAACCAGGTGATCGGCACTTGCGTTTCGCTCGGCCTCACGGTGGACGGCGAAGACCCGCGCGCCGTGCTCAAGGGCCGTACCGCCGCGCGAGGTGCCCGATGATGGGAGCCCCGGGAGGACCCCCGCCGGACCTCTCGAACGCCGAGATCGTCGACTACTCGATCCTCGAAGGGGACGGAAAGGTCCGCCTCAAGCTCAAGGACGGGTCGGTCGTCGAGATCCGCCTCGAGATCATGAACATCCTACGGGCCGGCAACGACCCGAACACCGGCCTGCCCGCGTACATCGTGCAGTCCGCGCCCCTCGTGCGGCTGGTGGAGTGTCCGAAAGAGCTCCGCAAGGCGCCCCTGCGCCCGGGCAGCGGCCGCGACGGAAAGTCGATCCCCGGCTTCGGCTGAGCGAATCCGAACCGATTGCCGCGCCGCCCTGCCGGGTTTGCCCTCGGAAGCGTAGGGAGTCCGTCAAAGTCGTTTGACCGTTCGTTCATCCGTCCCGGCGGTACTTTCCCTGTCGGGGAGACCCTTGAGTTTTCAACGCGTACGTACGGCGGGTCGGGAACCCGGGGGCGCTGGTCGACAATCGGATTATGACCCTCGTCCTCCCGGCCGCTGCGCAAGGACCCGTTCTCCTCGCGGAGAGTGACGATGGATCCACTCAAGACCGGCGACCGGCGAGTCCTTGAACGGCACGATTTCCCGGCGCTGTTCACGGCCTTGGAGGCGAAAGGCTACCAGATCGTCGGCCCCACCCTGCGCGACGGGGCGATCGTCTACGACCGCCTGCGCACGGTCGATGACCTTCCGATCGGCTGGACCGACCGACAAGGACCCGGCAATTACCGCGTCGAGCGCCGCTCGGACGAAGCCCTGTTTGGCTACACCGTCGGCCCCTTTTCGTGGAAGAAGTTCCTTTTTCCTCCGCGCGAACGGCTCTGGACCGCCACCCGGGATGGGTCGTCCTTCACGGTCGCCCCCGAACCTGTCGATGGACCGCCGCTGGCCTTCCTCGGGATGCGGGCGTGTGAGCTCGCCGGCGTCGCAGTGCAGGACCGCGTTTTCCTGGGCGGACCGGTCGCCGACCCCGGCTACGCTGCGAGGCGGCGACGGATCCTCCGGATCGCGGTGCAATGCGGTCAAGCGGGGGGTACCTGCTTCTGCGTCTCCATGGGGACCGGCCCTGGCGTCCGTCAGGAAGCGGACCTGATCCTCACCGAGATTCTCGGGGACGGCCGTCACTACTTCCTTCTCGAGGTCGGCTCCTCCGAGGGCGCCGCCGTGCTCACGGACCTCCCGTTAAAGGCGGCGACGGCCGCGGATGCGACCCGGGCCGAAACGATCGTCGCGCACACCGCCGCCACGATGGGTCGAACGCTCGACACCGAGGGGATCCACGAGGTCCTGATGACGAACCTCGACCACCCGCGATGGGAGGTCGTGGCGCGTCGCTGCCTCTCGTGCACCAACTGCACGATGGCCTGCCCGACCTGCTTCTGCAGCAACCAGGAGGAGGTGCCGAGCCTTTCGGTCGAGAAGGTCGAGCGCTGGCGCCGTTGGGATTCCTGCTTCAACCTCGGGCTCACCGAGATGCACGGCCAGGCGGTCCGCAAGACGACGATGTCGCGCTATCGCCAGTGGCTCACGCACAAGCTCGCGACCTGGCAAGACCAGTTTGGTACCTCGGGATGCGTCGGCTGCGGCCGCTGCATTACCTGGTGCCCCGTCGGGATCGACCTTACGGAAGAGGTCGCGGCGATCCGGACGGTCCCACCCGTTCCAGCGACCTCTCAGGGAAAGAAATGAGCGCAAACGCAAAGGAATCGATGGCCGACCTCGTCTTGAGTCACCCGTTCTTCACGGGAATCGACCCGACCCTCGTCCACGCGATGATCTCGAACGCCGAGGTCCGGACCTACGAGGTCGGAGAGATGCTCGTCCGCGAAGGCAAGCCGGCCGAGGAGTTCTTCCTCGTCTTTGAGGGGAAAGTGGCGCTCGAGGTCGGTGAGGCCGACACTCATCGCATCACCGTCGAGACGATCGGACGGGGGGAGCTCCTGGGCTGGTCGTGGCTCGTTTCCCCTCATCGCTGGCGGTTCGATGCCCGGGCCTCGAAGCCGACGAAGGTCGTCGCGATCAACGCCGCGGCGGCGCGCTACGCGCTCTCGTCGCATCCCGCTTTCGGCTTCCAGTTCTTGATGAAGCTCTTGCCGGTCGTCGCGGAACGTCTCGAGAACACCCGGGTGCAGTTGCTGGACATTCATGGACGCTGACGCCCTCCCCGCCACGAGCACCTCCCCTCCCCACAGTACGGGCGCTCGCCACCCGTACGCCCCTCGACCGTTCGTCGTGCTCGCGCGAACACGAGAAACCGCGGACACGGTCACGCTACGGATCGCGCCCCGCTCGTCCGAGCACCGGATCGCGTTTCGGGGCGGCCAGTTCAACATGGTGTACGCCTTCGGCGTCGGGGAGTCGGCCATTTCTATCAGCGGCGACCCGGCCCACTCGGAGGAGCTCGTTCACACCGTGCGCGCCGTCGGCAAGGTGACGAACGCCCTGGCGACGCTGAGCCCCGGTTCGGTCGTCGGCATCCGCGGACCGTACGGTCGCGGCTGGCCGCTCGATGCCGCTCGGGGACGGGACGTCGTGATCGTGGCCGGGGGGCTCGGATTACCTCCTCTCCGCCCGACGTTGTACGAAATCTTCCGCAACCGGGAAGCGTTCGGTCGCGTGGAGATCATCTACGGCGCGCGCACTCCGAAGGACCTCGTGTTCTACGACGAGGTGCAGACGTGGAGGCACCGCACCGACTTGAGGCTCCAGACCACCGTAGATGTGGCGGGGCGCGACTGGTACGGGGACGTCGGGGTCGTCACGACCCGGATCCCGGATTCCCGTTTCGACCCGCCCAACACGACCGCGTTCCTCTGCGGCCCCGAGATCATGATGAAGTTGACCGCGCAGGCACTCGCTCAGCGAGGAGTGCCGACCGACGCGATCTGGCTCTCGATGGAGAGGAACATGAAATGCGCCCTCGGATTCTGCGGCCACTGCCAGTACGGTCCCTCGTTCGTCTGCCGCGACGGCCCCGTGCTTCCCTACCGAGCACTCGCGCCATTCCTCGCCGTGAAGGAGGTCTAGGTACGATGCCGCCCGCGCGCAAACCGCGCTTGGGAGTATTCAAGTTCGCATCCTGCGACGGCTGCCAGCTTTCCGTCCTCGACTGCGAAGACGAGCTGCTCGCCATCGCCGGCGCGGTCGACATCGCGGACTTCCGCGAGGCCTCTCGCGCGGTGCTCGAGGGTCCCTACGACCTCTCGTTGGTAGAAGGGTCGGTCACGACGGCCCACGATGCGCAGCGGATCAAGGAGATCCGCGCCCAATCGAAGGCTCTCGTGACGATCGGCGCCTGCGCCACCTCGGGAGGAATCCAGGCGCTCAAGAATTTCGGGGATGTCGAAGAGTTCCGCCGCGTCGTCTACGCGCGTCCGGAGTTCATCTCGACCCTCGCCACGTCGACCGCGATCGCCGACCACGTTCCGGTCGACTTCGAGCTGCGCGGCTGCCCGATCAGCAAGGTCCAGCTGCTCGAAGCGATCGGCGCGTTCCTGCAGGGACGGGCCCCGAACCTTCCCAACGAGAGCGTCTGCATCGAATGCAAACGTCGAGGCAACGTCTGCGTCATGGTCGCCCACGGAACGCCGTGTCTCGGACCGGTCACTCAAGCCGGCTGCGGAGCGATCTGCCCCGCGTTCACCCGGGGCTGCTACGGCTGCTTCGGTCCGCAGGCGACTCCGAACACGGCGTCGCTGATCGGGGAGCTCAAAGTACTCGGCATGGCCCCTCCGGCCGTCCAACGACTCTTCCGGACCTTCAATGCGAACGCTCCCGCCTTCCGGGCGGCGAGCGAGAGCGTCGCCGCGGAGGCATCGACCCCATGACCGAGAGAACGATCCACGTCGACTACCTGGCCCGCGTAGAAGGAGAGGGCGCGCTCAAGGTGCGCATCCAGGACAACCGGGTCGAGGACGTCCAGCTCAAGATCTTCGAACCCCCGCGTTTCTTCGAGGCGTTCCTGCGCGGGCGCTCCTACCTCGAAGCCCCGGACATCACCGCGCGGATCTGCGGGATCTGCCCGGTCGCTTACCAGATGAGCTCCTGCCACGCGATGGAGCGCGCCCTCGGCATGAAGGTCGACGGCCCGATCCGCGAGCTCCGCCGGCTGCTCTACTGCGGGGAATGGGTCGAGAGCCACGTGCTCCACGTCTACCTCCTGCACGCCCCCGATTTCCTCGGGTACCCCGACGCGATCCAGATGGCGAAAGACTACCCCGAAGCGGTCCAGCACGGGCTCGCCCTCAAGAAGGTCGGCAATTCACTGATGACTCTGCTCGGCGGCCGAGAGATCCACCCGATCAACGTCCGGGTTGGCGGTTTCTACCGGGCCCCGACGGTCGAGGAGCTTCGGGCGTTCCGCCCCGAGCTCGAAGGCGCTTTGCCGCTCGCGGAGGAGATGGTGCACTTCGCGGCCGACCTCGACTTCCCCGACATCGAGGAGGATTACGAGTTCGTTTCCCTGCGGCCGGAGAAGGAGTACCCGATGAACGAGGGAGACGTGGTCTCGAATCGAGGCATCCAGGTCCCTCAGGACCACTGGGAGGATGTCTTCGAGGAGGTCCAGGTGCCGCATTCCAACGCCCTTCAGTCGGTCCGCAAGGGCGGGGGTTCGTACCTGGTCGGCCCACTGTCCCGCTACGCGCTCAATCGCGACCATCTTACCCCTCGAGCCGATCAACTCGCCCGCTCGGTGGGCCTCCCCGATGTCGTCCGGAATCCCTACAAGAGCATCGTCGTTCGCGGCATCGAGACCGTCTACGCGATCGAAGAGGCGCTGCGCCTCATCGACCAGTACCATCGCCCCGAGCGCTCGTGGGTGGAACCTCCGCCGGTCACCAAGACCGTGACGGGCGCCGCCACCACGGAAGCGCCGCGCGGGATCCTCTACCACCGATATCGGATTGGAGCCGGGGGGCTCATTGAGGACGCGAAGATCGTCGCTCCGACCTCCCAGAACCAGAAGCGGATCGAGGACGACCTCTGGCACCTGGTCGAGCGTTCGTTGGCGCTCGACGAAGCGACGTTGACCGACGCGTGCGAACGGGCGATCCGCAACCACGACCCATGCATTTCCTGCGCGACGCACTTCCTCAAGCTCGACCTCGAGCGACAGTGAGACGAGGATGAGCGAACCCACTCCTTCAACCCGCTCGGCACCGGGGCCGCTCCCGCTCGTGATCGGCGTCGGGAACGACCATCGGGGAGACGACCGCTCCGGTCTCGAGGTCGCTCGCGCGCTGCGCGTCCGGCTGGGTGGGAAGGCCCGGGTCGAGGAATGCGCCTCGGGAGGGATCGCCTTGCTCGAGATCTGGCGCGACGCCGACCGAGTCCTCGTCGTCGACGCCGTCCGATCGGGAGCTCCGTCCGGCACCGTCCACCGTCTCGAACCGGGCGATGGTGCGCTGCTCGGATTCCGGGGCGCTACTTCGACGCACGGGCTCTCGCTCGGAGAGGCCGTGGCCCTCGCCGCGGGATTGGGATGCCTCCCGCGCCAGCTTGTGGTCTACGGAATCGAAGCGGAGAGTTTCGAAATGGGGGTCGGCCTCACGCCGTCGGTCGCCCGGGGCGTGGAAGAAGCGACCGCCAGGATCCAGGCCGAAATCGAGTCGGATTCGACCGAACCGGTCCGAACCGGGAGGACCGCCCATGCATGAGGAAGGGATGCTCCACGACGTGGTCCGAAAAGCGACCGAGGTCGCGCAGCGCGAGGGGGCGACACGAGTGACGCGCGTCCGGCTCTGGGTCGGCGCCCGCTCGCATCTCGGCGGACCCGAGCTCAAGGATCGATGGGCTCACGCCGTAACTGGGACCGCTCTCTCCGGAGCGGAGGTCGAGATCGAGACGTCCTCCGACTCGAGCGACCCGAACGCGGAGAACGTGATCCTGCGAAGCCTCGACGTCGACCCGGGAGAAGGACGTCCATGAGCGAACGACGAAACACGTGGCGGAAAGCGCAGCCGAGCGCCGGAACGGACGATTCGAGCCGACCCATGTCGCTGAAGAGCAGGGTCGGCGTGGGGACGCCCGACGGCGCGACCGTCACGAAGGAGTACCCATGTGCTTGACCACTCCGGGGCAGGTCGTTCGCATCGACTCCCCCACCCCCGACGTCCGCCTCGCCGTTGTCGATTTCGGAGTGGCGGTCCGCTCGGTGAACCTCGTCTTCACGCCCGAGGTCGCGGTCGGTGACTACGTGATCGTCCACGCTGGATTCGCTACCCGAAAGCTGGCCGAGGAGGAGGCGCGCGAGGCGCTCGCGTACGCCCGAGAACTCGCGGACCTTTCCGCCGCTCCCATGGCGACGGGCTCGGCGGGGAGCTCACCGTGAGCGACCGGAGCTCCTGGGTCGGACCGGGCATCCTTCTCGTCCTCGCTACGGCGTTCATCAGCGGTCTTTCCACGTTCGTGAATTTCTATGCGGTCAAGGGCACGAGCTCGGACGCGTTCGTCACGGTCCGCAATGTGATGGTGGCGGCCGCCTTCGTTCCGGTGGCGTTCTTCGCCACTCGGTCCCTGCGCGCCCCCGCGCTCCGCACCGTCGACTGGGGACGCCTCGTGCTCATCGGCCTCATCGGCGGCGCCGTTCCCTTCCTCCTCTTCTTCCACGGCCTTGAGATCGCCACGGCCGCGGGCGGCGCCGCCACGGCGACCTTCGGCTACCGGACTCTCTTCCTGTGGGCGACGGTCTTTGGTATCGTGGTTCTCCACGAGAAGTTCCACTGGCGCATCGCTCTCGGCGCGACCCTCCTGCTCGCCGGCAGCGTGCTCATGCTCTCGCTCACCTCCCCGATCTGGACCGACGGCACGGCCTACGTCTTGGCGGCCACCGTCCTCTGGGCCGCCGAATACACGGTCTCGAAGAGAACGCTCCGAGATGTTCCATCGGCCACGGTGGCGCTCGGACGGATGGGATTCGGCGCGATCTTCCTCGTCGGGTATCTCTCGCTCACGACCCAGTGGGGCACGGTCAGCGGCTTTACCGGCGCCCAGTGGGAATGGGTCGGAATCAGCGCCGCCCTCCTGGGGGCGTTCGTCGCGAGCTTCTATCCGGGCTTGAAGCGGGTCGACCTCGGGGTGGCGAGTTCCGCGCTCGTCCTCGGGTTCCCCATCACATGGATCCTGGGGGTTCTCGTCCAGGGTGCCTCGTTCACGCTCGCCCAAGCGGCCGGGGTCGTCGCGGTCGTGGCCGGTGTAGGGGTCGTGATCGGGGTGGTGCAACTCCGCGATGCGTGGTCTTTCGTGCGCCGCCTCGGTCGACCGCAGCCGGACCGGCTCTGAGATGGACGGCGTCGCCCTCTGCGCGAGGTTCAGCATCGCCACCAATCGGCTTCAGTACTGCGGACCGCGGGATGCCGAACCCGCGCTCTATGCCGCGATCACGGAGAACCGGGAGCTCGACCGCGCGCGGGATGCGCTACGGCGGTTCGAGGCCCTGAACCCGTACCTCGAGGCCATCGCAGCGAAGCACGGCCTCGACCCGTTCGATTCTGCCGTCGTCGAGGCGTACTGGATCGGTAATGAACTATTGGAGAAGTTCGACCGGGAGGATTTTCGGCAACTGCTCGACGCGCTGGTCCGTCGGGGACTTCCCCGGTCCACCGCGGGCCGACTCGCCGGGCTGCTCCCGGAACATCCGATCCCGCATCACGCGTTCCACGTCGCTTTCGTCGGAGTGGGCGAAGTCACCGGCCACGTGGAGACCACGATCGCGAACATGGAGGCGTGCCGGCCGGCGTGGGCCGAAGTCACCGGTATCGAGGGCAAGAACATCCGCGTGCACGGCCCGACGCTCGGTCTCCGGGAAGGGCGGCTCACGCTCGAAAAGGACGGCGAACGCGTCCTCCCCTTCGACCCTGCGATTTTGGGCGGGCTCGCGAAGGGGGACACGGTGGCGGTCCATTGGAGCCATCCCGCGCTCTCGCTCACCCCGGCGCAAACGGAGTCCCTGGTGCGATATACTCGCCTGTCGCTGGACGCAGCGAACGAGGCGCTCCCCCGGCTTCGCGCCCTCGCCTAGACGGGAGTAGGGGTCGCCTCTCCCCGCCCGGGCGCAACCCCTTTACGGGGAACGCCGGTGGGCACTTTGTGGTCGACCTTCAGGAGACGCCGGCCGTCCCGCCCATGGATCCCGGCGGGGACGAGCGGTTGGGGTACTTCATCGCCGGCGCGATCCTGATCGGGATTGGCTGGGGGATCGCCGTCGCGCTCAATCTTCTGCTCCATTACCTGTCCGGAACCGGGGGAATGACGGTCGACGGTCACCAGATCACGTCCACCCTGGGGTCGTATGCCTGGGCGACATTCGCCTTTGGCGTCTTCGCCGGAGCGTTCGGAGTCGTTCTGGTGGCCCTGGGACGCAACTCACAGAGAGGACCCGCGGTCCTCCCCGGTTACGACTACTGAATCCGACCGGGCCGCAGGGGTGCCCGGTGCACGCGGCGCGACGGAGGGGTTCGAGTATCGACGGGGCTCTTCGCGTGCTTCTGAACATCGAGACAATCCGAGCAGGTCCGCTCGTCCGAATCCAGACAGTTGCGGCAGAAGGTACGACCGCAAACCGTGCAGCCCAAGCTGGCGGGCGTCCCGCATCGAGCGCACTGACCTACGAGCAAGTTCGGCCCCTCCCGGTGGGACCGCTCAGTCGAGGATTCCACTCGTTTTAAGCCCTTCGACGAAGCCCGACGCGAACTCGGCCCGCGTGACGTAGCGCGCGGCCCGCCGGGCGCGCGGGCTCGCGGACGGGAAGCTCACCCCGAACCCGGCCGCACGCAGCATCGCCACATCGTTGTCTCCGTCCCCGAGGATGACGCAATCCCGCGGGGTCAACCCGAGGGGAGCCAGAGACCGGAGGAGTCCGGGCAATTTTCCCCCACCCGACTCCATGAGATGCAGGGCATAGCCGGTCGACTCGACGTCGACCCCATTGCGCCCCAGGACTCGCCGGACCGCGGCGACAGAGACGTTCGGCTCCACCGCCACCTCGCTCTCGCGCCAGCGGTCCGTGAACAGGCGTCGGACCGGGAGTCCGGCCGCCCGCAGCTTTCGAAACGCGGCAAGGGCCACGCGTCGGTCGGTGAGACGCTCGACCCGCTCGCGTCCGCGCGCGTCCCGGTAGTACACGAGTCCACCGTTCTCGGCGACGATCGACCCCGAGAGTCCCAACGAGCGGTGGAGCGCGAGCGCGATCGGAAGGACGTTGCCCGTGGCGAGGACGACCGGGATCCCCCGACGTTCGAGTCGACGGACGAGGTCCGCGGCGCGCAGGTCGAGGCGACGGTCCGCATTCGTGAGCGTTCCGTCGACATCGGTCACGACGGCGCGCCATCGGTTTCGCCTTGACGGAGTTGGTCGGCGGGGAACGCGTCGCACTTCGATCGACCTCGGAGAACTAGGAGCCACCGCGGGTCCGAACCCGGTCGATCTCCTGGCGAAGGGTGTCGGAAACTTCGCGGCCATCTCGCCGCCCTCGGACCTCCCGCATCACATCACCCATGAGCGGAGAGAACGCGGCTTCTCCCCGCGTCCGGACTATCTCGGCGTTGGCCTCGACCACCCGTCGTACCAGGGCCACGAGGTCGTCCTTCGAGAAGCCGGCGAGCCCGGCCTGCTCGATCGCTGCTTCCACTGAGGAAGCGCCGGCGGCCAGGAGCTCGAGCACTCTCGGAACCCCTTCTTTGGCGATTCGTCCTGCCTCCGTTGCCGAGAGCAGCGCGCCGAGCGTTTCCGGGCTGGGCTCAAACTGAGGGGCGTCCGGAGATTTCCGTGGCACGGCCGGGAGGTCTTGCGTCAACAGCCGAGCTACGAGGCCCGCAGGGTGGCCTTCCTTGGCGAGGGACGTGAATCGCTCCACGAGATCCCCGTAGACCAATTGCCGAACCACTTCCAACGGGAGCCCGTTCGACCGCGCGAGCCGAGCCTCGAGCTCCTCGGGCCGTTCGGGAAGATGCGCCCGCAGCCGCTCCAGTCGTTCCGCGGTGATCGTGATCGGCGGGATGTCGGTTTCGGGGTACATTCGGTCCCGCCCGGGGAGCGGCCGCGAGTAGCGGGTCCGGCCGTCGGGAAGCGGGTCGCGCGTTTCGCCCGGGACCCCGTCGATGGCCCCTCGCGCTCGTTGGGCGACACGATCGAGGCCAAGACGCGCACGTTCGGGGGAGCGGTCGGTCACGACGACGAAAGCGTCGGTGTCCCCCAGGGCGAGACGTTCTCGCAGCTTGGCGACTAGGTCGTCGGTGACCCCGTACGCCGGCAGTTCGTCCGAGTGCACGAGCCCACGAAGTCCGGCCGAGCGGGCATGGTCCGCGAGTTCCCGGCCTAATCGCAGATCGCCCCCGGTGGGCGACCGAAGAAGCCCGCCGAACCCCGGGAGAGCGATGGCGAGAACGACCTGATTCCCGCGACCCGCGCCCGAGAACGGACCCGAGGAGACCTCTCGGAAGAGCTCGGTGGCGTCGTGCGGAGGGTCCGAGGGGACGTGGGCATTTTGTCGTCGGAGCTCCTCCCTCAACTCGAGGAGGAAATTCTGACGAGCGACTTCGCCCTCGACGTACTCCTGGATCATACGGAGTTCCTGGACGCCCTTGATTTCGATCCGATGACCGCCCTCGATCGAGACGTTGACGTCCTCCCGAATCGTTCCGATTCCACGGCGGACCCGGCGGGTCGCGCGCAGGAGCGCTCCGATCTCCTCGGCGACCTCGCGGGCTTCCGAGCCCGAGGTGATCTCAGGCCCGGTCGCGATCTCGACCAGCGGGATCCCGAGCCGGTCGAGTCGGTACGAGACCTCTCCGGGAGACTCCCGGACTTTTCGGGCGGCGTCTTCCTCGAGGCAAATGGTTGAGATCGAATACCGGCGTCCGCGGACCTCGAGCTCGCCGTCCACCGCGACGAGCGCGGTACGCTGAAAGCCCGTCGTGTTAGAGCCGTCGACCACGATCTTCCGCATCACCTGGATCTCGTCGACCGGTCGGGCGTGCAGGAGGAGCGCCAACGTGAGAGCAGTGTCGAGGGCCGCCTCGTTCAACGGGTGCGGTGGCTCCTCGTCCATCTCCACGAGACAGGACGAGGGGCCGGCCTCGTAGCGATAGACGAGTCCGCGAGACGCTTGGAACGCCGCCGCGACGTCGACCGCGCGGCTCTCGCCGCCGGACGCTCGGAGGCTCCGGGTGAATGCATCCGTTACTTGTTCGGTGAGCTCGGCGGGGCACGCACAGAACAGCTTCCCGACCGAGAGCTGTTGGTGGACCTCGAGGCCGGCCTTCACGCCGTGTCCCTCGGATCGTGGCGGTCATGGAATTCGCCCGCTCGATCCTGCGACAGCAGACGAGCGACACCGGCCGCGTCCCTGGCATGCCCGAGGGCCCACACCAACTTCGCATACGCGGTTTCGGGGAGCAGGTCGCCCAGGTAGAGGACTCCCGCGCGCAGGAGTTCACGACCGGTCGAGTAGACGTACGGTTCCACATTCCCCTCGAGGCATTGCGTCGTCATGGCGACCACCACCCCCCGTCCGGTCGCCGCTCGGATCCACCCCAGGTGGTCCGCGCCGACGTGTCCGAGACCCGTCCCCGCCAGCACGACCCCGCGGCATCCCTCGACGAACACGGCGGCACGTTCGGGCGTGAGTCCGGGGTAGAACCATAGCAGAGCGGCGCGCGTATCGATAGGGCCATCGACGCGTACGGGACCGGGTTTCGGGGGTCGTACGGCGAGCCGCACGTCGACCTTACCGGCTTCGACCATCCCGAGCGGGGGTCCGTTCCGGCTTCGAAACGCATCCCGCCGGCTCGAGTGCATCTTCCGCACCCAGGTCCCCCGGTGAATGGCGAACCGGTCGTCCGACGGTCCGGCATGCATCACCACGACCACCTCCCCGATCCGCGAATCGTGCGCCACGGCGACCGCGGCCCGAAGATTCGAGGCACCGTCCGACGATGGACGGTCGGGAGACCTCTGGGCGCCGACTAGCACGACCGGCCCCGGTAGTTCGGGGAGCAAGAAGCTGAGGGCCGCCGACGTGTATCCGAGAGTGTCGGTCCCGTGAGCCACGACAATTCCCTTCGCGCCGGCATTGAAGGTAGCGGCTATCTTCTCCGCGAGGAGGCGCCAATCGTCGGGGACCAGGTCTTCGCTCAATCGGTCGAACACCGGAACGATACGAACCTTCCCGGACGATTCCAGCTCGGGGAAGAACTCCAAGATCTCGCGTTCCTC
>Ga0209415_10002140_pt1 | contig 37350 bp, 38 predicted proteins | sample PeaSoiSIISIP2007_FD_187696 | JGI IMG/M metagenome (GOLD analysis project Ga0209415, IMG submission 187696) | Peat soil microbial communities from Weissenstadt, Germany - SII-SIP-2007 (SPAdes) (version 2) | ecosystem: Environmental > Terrestrial > Soil > Wetlands > Peat | place: Germany... | reverse complement strand
TGACCTTTACCATAGATGGGATGCACGGTGGAAATCTGCGCCACCACGCGATCGGCGGTCACCACGTCGAGCACGTTCAGGCCTTCGAGGACTGAGGTTGCCAGCGTGGTGAAGCCGGCAATCTTCGAACTCGGATGTCCCGCCACCTGGGTGTAGCCGGACTTGAAGGAGAGAATACCTTCAAAGCGGAAAGGATCCGCCTGACTGAACTGGTATTGGCCGTCCCTGGGCAGTTTCACAAATGCCTGGGGTCTGATTTTGTCTTTCAACGGTTGCTCAAGGTCCGCAGTCAGAACATTGGCTTCCGCATAATAGTTGTGAACCGGGTTTGGCTCAGCCATTGATAGTTCGTTCGGTAGGGCTGCCATAAATTTCGCTCCACTCGTTTGAATTCACTTCTGACTTTGTAGTTCAATCGGATATCGGCCGAGATCCACGCTTTCCCCGCCAGCAGTGATGCCGAACACCGCCAGCGTACTGGGCGCATCGCCGCTTCCCGGAACATAGAGCGACAACGTGTCGTTTCCTGCAGCCGGGATCGTGCGCGACCATTCTAGTTTCCCCTGCGAGCCATACAAGTCCAGTTTGTAAGAAGAAAAGCGGCTGTCGGGCGGAACGTTCAGGGACAGCCCAAATGCCTGCCCGGCGTGAACCGGGACTGAAATTGGCTCCGTGCCCCTGACGTTGACGTTGACAACCGCCCATGCCAGGAGCTGCGGACTATTGGCCACCTGCTGCAAGTGCGAGTTGGCTCGATTTTGATAACCAATCACGGCCAGCAATAGGGCAAGAACAGGCACGGCAAATACAGGCCGCAGCCAGGCGAACCATCCGGAGCTTGCCGGTACGGGTACTCGCACCGGAGCCGCTGCCGGCCTGTCGGATAGAATCCCTTTGCTCTCTTCTGATGCCAACAAAACCTTGCTCTGTTCCACGAATAAAGCACCGGCGTGCACGTCGGCCGCACAATCCGGGCAGTCGAAATAATGCTCTTCAAATTCGGCTCGTGCCTCGGGATCGAGTTCGTTGAGCAGATATCGCTCCGTCATGTTTTGACGAACCACCGCATCGTGGTCCATATGTAAAATGCCCCCTCGTATAATCACTCGTATAATCAATAGTGCGCCGGCGCGACCCGGCGTTGCACAGCTATCGGGCCGGAGTAAACTCCGGCGCATCATTATTCTTTAAATATGATGACTTGAACGATTGTTTCGCACGGTGCAGCAACACCCGCAGATACTCCCGGTCCACACCAAAGTCGCGGCAAACTTCATCCTTGTCTCGCTCCTCGAGGAAAACCTCGCGTAAAAGCCTCCGGTCCCGCTCTGGAAGCTGATCGAGAATCTCCCGCACCTTCTGTTGGATTTCCTGGGCAGTCAACCTGGCCAGCGGATCGAGGACCGGAGAGGCGAATCCATTCCGTTCGTCGTCATCATCGAGCGAACCGTGGCGCGCGGTCGTGCGATAGTGCTCCAGCAAGACGTTGTTGCAGATCGAGTTAACAAATGATCCCAGCCTCTCCGGATGAACGAGCTTCTCCTCGCGCAGAGCCACGTAAACGCGGGCGAAGGTTTCCTGACGCACATCTTCGATGGCTTCCCGCGACTGGAGCCGAGAGCGCAATTTCACCTGGATCAACGCGGTGAAATAGACGCGAAAATGCTCCTGCGTGCGAAAGTCTCCCGCCCGCAGCCGCTCGACGTAGGCTTCATCGAAGGAGTGAAATTGCAAGAGCTTACCCCGAGTGTCAGTAGGTGGCAGACAGTGTAGCACTTGGGATAGGGAACTGTGGTCGTTTTCCGGGACGATGGTGAGCGACGGCGTCAGTGACGAAGACGGCCGTTTCAGAGCCGCGTGGCTGCTGCAGCGGTGCCTGGGCGGCGAGATGGAGCGGGCGGCGTGCACAGGGAAGCGTGAAACTTTTATCAATTAGGGCGGACCAACCGATCTGCCTTCTCTGGAGAAGACTGCGAACCAAGCGCCGGAGCCGCTTCCCCTTCGGCTCCGGCACTTTTACTGGAGCCCAACCGGGAGTTTCCAGGTTGGGCTCCTAAACTGTGGCCCATCGCCTGATCTAGCGCGATGTTTTCCACTTATTGGGATAGTGCGGAACGGACAAGAATCGTTTCAAACAATGTTTGGCGAGACGTGTCTGGCAATGTCGGGGCTGTGCGGGGCGGATCCCGATCTTGGCGACCCTTCCAGACCTGGACGCGAAATCACCATTCGTCGGCTATCCACGTCGCTGATTCTCAGATCGGTCAACTCAGCGGAAACTGCCCAAATTGCGCACGAGGCTTCTTGAATGCGGAGACACCTACGGAAGCTTTTCGGGCTCGGTCGCGCCCAGCAAAGCGTCGCGTACGGAGAGTTCTGATGCCAGCCAGACCTTTATCACTTCGAAAACAATCGCCGTGGCGTAGGTAACGGCGATCCAGACGCAAACTTCTTCGATCGGCAGGCGGGACCAAGCACCGATGAAAAGACCTATCATCTGACGATGCTGGAAGTTCCACCAGTTATACGGGACAGCCAAAGTAGCTTCCCAGAGTAGGCTGACGAGCAGCATAAAGAAAAGCGTGAGGCTGAAGGCGCGCCAGTTGATGAAGCGCCGCACAACCGGAAAGAAAATCACTGCTGGAAGCAGGGCTCCAGCGACGAGAAAGGTGAAATAGCCGGGGAAACCTGCCTGGTCTTCAGGAAGGGCGAGATGCTTTTTGTAATACCATGCGGCCCCAACTAAAACCAAAGCGAGGATCAAAGAAGTGGCATGAAACTGCAGAAGGCGGCGCACCTTCCTGGCTTCGCCAGGGTAATCAGGCACGTTGTAAGCGGCCAGCCAGAACTCACCGAGCCATACGTACAGAAGAAGAACTGCGAGAAAACCAGTCAGATAGAAAACATACTCTTCCACGGGAACCGGTCTGCCGAGCGCGGGAGCACCGATGCCCAGGGTCGCTCCTGTGTTGGGATAGTCGAAGAACCACTGTGCAAAAATGAAGTCAAGCAGGAAGCCTAGCGGGGCGAGAATGGCAAGTGTCCACCAGAAAGCACGCTGCGGAATGTGCAGTCCCTCGCTGGGCAGAAACCATCCTGCGATAAGAACGCTGGGGAAGATGAACAGCAGAAGGCTAAAGGTGTAGCCGTGCGGTGTGGAATTCTGGTTGACAGGAGTTAGCGGGGCGGGGACGTGGATAGTTTGCAGCGTAATGGCCGTGGGAATAACGATCATCGCCAACATGGCAGTGACAATCCCGGCACAGGCACTGGGGCTGGGGAGTCCGTGAGAGCGGGGTCCAGGCACAAAGAGTGGCCTCCAGTTCGTGGCGCTGGTTACAACCTCTGAAACGCAGTTTCTGATGCGGGTGGTGCGTGGGATTTCCAACGCGCCACCAGCACCGGCGTGTACGCACTTTCGCACCCGGTCAGTCGTGAATGTACCACCAGCCGGTGACAGCCGGCGGCATGATGGTTGGTCCTTGCGTTCCCTTGCCCAGATAGTAGTCAAACTGGTCGCACACGCCACCCGGCCCAAGCGCCCCCATTACCGCGGGCACACCGTGACTCATGCCAGCGGTCGCTGCGGCGTTGAACCACGCAATTACGATCTGCTGCGGCGGGCCGGACACACCTAACATGTTCTCCGCGAAATCCTGCTCGAAGCTGCCGTCGCCGACCTGTTCCTCGGAATCGAAGCCGGTCAGGAGATGGAGTCCTCCGAAAGCAGGTCCCCACCGTTGGGACGGCGGTCCCGCACTGTCAGCGGCGTCCAAGATGTCGCAGGCGTCCATGATCAGCCAGAGTAATTGATCATTCGGCCCAACCGGGGTCCAGGAACCGTTGTAGTTGATATTGGAATACTGCGTCGTGGCCGTCGGACTCCCGTTCAGCAGACCAGTCACCACCGTGTCCGCGGCCGACGGGTACTGCAATTCTGCGGTGGCATACTCAGCGATAGTGGCGCCGGGCTGGCTGGAATCGAAGCCCTCCGCCCATCCGTCGGTGTTGTTCAGCACGACGGCCGCCGTATTGACTCCCCAGTTCGAATAGTCGGCATCTCCGTTTATCCAAGGCGTTGCCACCAGTGTCCCCGGAGGATTAGGCTCGATGAAATCCCCCGGCCACGCCAAGTCTGCGAGCCATGCGAATACTTGTGTTCCGCCGCCGGCACCCGGGCTCGCCATGCCATTCTGCCAGCCGACACGATCGACCGCGAAATCCGGTTCCCGCGGGCTCTCGGTGCCGTAGCTGGCGGCCGGGCCGCCGCCTTTGCCGAAGGGAACGATATGGGAGGCTACCGTAAGGGCTTCGCTTTCGTGAATCATCACTCCATTCGCGTCGGTTACCGTTACACCTACGGTCTCTCTTCGAGCCAAAGTGACATTGTCGGGCAACACTATACCGGGACGCGGCACGGCCCGCACGAGCGGTACGTAGCTTATCGACGCACCGGTTTGTTCCGAGGCAACCGGATTCGATCCGGCCCACACATACGTGTAGGGCGCCCGGCCGCCACTCACCTCCACAGCCGCTTCGACCCGCTCACGCCCTGACACTCTCAGGTGTACGGTAGGCACAAACCTTCGATCGTCTGTCGCTGGGATCAACTGAACCTTGGATCGCAACTCGGAAACGGTTCCCGTCCGTGGGTTGGTGACCGGGATTTTGCTATTGATGGCATACCAGGGAATGATGAATTTCGGCGAGATCGGTTCTTTCTGGCCGGGCGCGCGCCGCAGAGGCGGGCACCAATAGACAAGTTTCAGGCTGATCCGCGCATTACCAGGAAACAGCTTGGCCACGCGCTCCCTAGCCTCTTCTTCTGGCAAAACCTTTACTGTCGGTCCCTCCTTCAACTCGCGAGTTGCATAATTCAATTGGACGACCGTTCCTGCGCCATTGTAGGTCACCTGCACTTGCGCTCCCGGACCAATCAGCGGATGCCCGCCCTTGCTGAAAAACTCGTAATTCACCCAGGTGTTCAGTTCATGATTCACGGAAGCACCGGCGTTGCTGGCCTCGGTAAAAGTGGCCGTAAACTTCGCATGTCCGGTGGCCGGCTTCGCGGACTCCAGCCGGAGCCCGGCGGAGGCGAAGGCCTCGGCGGTCTTTTTCAAAGCAGTCTCCGTGCCCATGACCGGCAGCTTTTCCAAAGCGGCGAAGTCGATGGCCTGCAGGCGAAGCCGAGTCTCCGGACGCTCTTGTGCAGCCGTGGCGCGCAACTTCTCGAGAATGGCGGGATCGCTAACCGGAACGGTCGGAACAAACAAGTAGCCGTTTGGATCGACAAATGAAACCACACCGTCTCGCAGCAGTAGCCTGTCTGCGGGAATATTCAGCGCTCCAGCCAGCTTCCTGGCCTGCACGTCCCCCATACCCGCCCGAGTCACTTCATACACGGGGAGAGCTGGTTCCGACTGTGCCGCCGCGTTTCCCGCGAACAGGGACATCAGGATGGCCACGCCCGCCATCATCAGCAAAACGGAAAATGCTTCGGATCCCTTCCACGTTTTCACAAAGCTAAATCGTCGCATGTTGTTCTCCTTCGCGCTTCGGGGCCTTTGGTGCTTCCAAGAGGAAGTCTTGGCTGAGGAATAGTGATGATGGATCGGCAAACGTTGCACGGCGCATTCGCGCGGGGTCGGCATCAGGTGCCACGCCGACCACTTGATGCGGTGAAACGCTGACCCAATTCTCGGCACTATTACTTTGGATAACGAATTCATAGTGGGGAAAGCCTCCACACATCGGCGACCCTGCTTCCCGAAGCGATTTGTTTCCCGAAAGGTCTGCTCCACGGAATCCCGGTTTTATGAAAGAAGAACGAGCTGCATCAAGAGGAGGTAGAACGCAATGAAACATATAGGATGCTTACCCCTTATGCTTACCGGTGGAATCTTGCTTGCGCAAGCACAGACCCCAACCGCCAGAACTCTGCCCGTCTATCAGGTCGTCAAGTCCGGAGCCTCAGAGACGGAGGCCGCAGCCCTCGCCAAGCAGCTTCACATCCCCACAGAGGCCCTCGTGAGCGCGCACGGAAGGGTTTCGTTCATCGATCCGGAGAAGTACCTGGCAATTCCAAAGGCTCCCGTATCCGATCCCGAGACAATTCGCCGTCTGCGGGATGCGACGAAGAATAAGAATCCTGCAACGGATATTCGCCTGACGGCCATCGATGTGCATGCCCTGAGCGAGTTGCGCGTGCTGGACGAAAAAATGGCGATTGAGACCACTGCCAGGGCGCTAGAGGACTCGGCGCTCCAGCTTCAATCAGCCACGCCGGTGGCCGGGCACAGCACCCTGACGCTGTACTCCCTCGATCGCGAAGGGAAATGGCTTGCGAAGACCAGGCAACTCGACACCACGGTGAACTACAAATTTACTGTTGATGGCGAGTATCCGCTGATCGGTCCCGGCGCGCAGATGGAGATCACATACGACCATGCAGGCCACGTCAGCCAACTGCTCTACTCGGCGCGCCGGTTGAAAGCGGGAGAGTCGGTGAAGATTCTCTCCGAGGCCGAGGCCAGGGAACGGATTGCGCGCAAGCTGCCTTCCAAAGCCCGCATTACCACGCGCCTGGTTTATTTGTCGCCGCCGCTGGAGGGCTGGCCTGGCCGCGCGGAGGGCTGGCACCCAGCCACCATCCTCCCCTGGTACGCCTTTTACAGTACGACGGAGGCGGCCAATCCAGGCGACCGTTCGGCGGGAGAGATTCGATCGAGAGTCAGTTTTATTCCGGCCACCGACGACGAGCGCTACGTGCCGGCAGTGAGGCTGTCGGCTTCGGCAGATGGTTCCACGGTCCGCGCCCATGCGATGGTGAGGGGCGGCACACCGCCTTACACTTACATCTGGGGCGGGTCGGACGCGGAAGTTTCGCGCAGCAACGGCGATTCGATTCAATACACCGCTCAAACCCGCGCCGCCGAATCGCTGTTGCGCGACCGGCATTTCCGCCTCCCCACGACCGAGCGGGTCAGCGTGACCGTGATCGATGCCAATGGAGTGGCGATTCACGGCCAGGAAATCGTACCCGTTCACCCCCATCCAAATCTGAACTCGCACGGGCCTATCTCGGGCCCCAGCTATGGCGCTGAAAGCCCGGCTGATCCCGGAGAGTGGACCGCGTGCCGGGTGGGCTGGCAGAACGGCATGAGCACTTGGGGCGCGGGCGGTGGCACGCAGAGTTTCGCGTGGCTGGGCGACGATGCTTGGCCCGGAGACTTCATCGAGCCCAATCCGGCGGGAACGCTGGTCGCGACTCCGTGGGTAAACGGCGATGCCGATTACGCGAATTGGGGCATCAACACGGCCGACCTGGTCATCGACATCGCCGACGGCAATGCGGACTTGAAGACCGCGATGCAGCCGGGCGCTCCGCTTTCAGAGTATGCAACCGCAAATTTGTATTCCACCGCGCTGAGTAACGACGTGGGCATCAATCTGAACGGTTATGGCACTCCGGCCTGGTACACGGTGAACTATGCTGCCTCATGGGGGCCGACGGGACCGAACGATACGCTCGACTGGCTGCTTCTGGATGATTGCGACATGCTGGACCCGGAGGATGGTTCGGGGCTGAACGTGGTGCAGCGCTGGGGTGTGGCCTTCAACGGGCTTCACGTCCTGGCGGGCTTCTCTTCACTCGACTACGGCGACGGTCCGTTCGAGAACACCGTTGCCAACAACATACTGGGTGTGGGCGGGTCGCCGCAGACGATCGTGCAGGCCTGGTTCAATGCCGCCCAGTCCACCGGGGCCGGCACACCCGCGGCAATGGGACCGGCATTTTCGATCGGCGGAGGCCTTTTCTGGATGGCCAACATCGAAGATTACTACTGGGGCAAGGGAAGCGTGGGGCCAACCATCGTGCCCAGCAGCTTTGCCCCTGGGGATATTGGCTGGTGGTATCTGAACGGCTCGAATTCGGCAACTCTCGTCTTTCCCTGATGACAGGAGATGTTCCGCGAATTCTGGCATTGCGCCGCACGGCGCTGGGGCAACTTGGGAAGCACGATGTACCCAAGTTGCCCAATAATCTGTTGCCCAAGCACCTAGGTCATTTCGCGAGACTCGTTGTGTTCAGAAGCAGTTCGCTCTTCCTGCATCACAGGCAAACAGGAAGAGATTCCGGGCCAGAAGTCGGGCTTGGAGGCAGCGTGTTATTGCCCTCCGTCGTCACGTCGTCAGTGCTCCGATCTCCTCGAAGCTCGTTTTCGGGACCAATGCCAGAGGTGTGGATAATTTCTGAATAGCGTTTCAGAACTCGGAAATCGACAGGATATCCGATCTCTGCGGAGTGGTGCGTCGGTCACTGCGGTAAGAGGACCAATCGCTGTGCGAGCGGTGAAACGAAATGCCGGCGCGAATCACTATTCTTCCAGTTGCGCAATCAGGCGAAACCTCAACCCCTAGGATTCCGGCGTCAAACAACCGCGGGCTGAGCCGTTCATTATTTAAATCGCCATGAAGGGAAAGAACCCTGGCTCTCGTTCTACGAGTATAGCCAGAGACCATGAGGTGAATATGTCATTAATGCAGGTGGGACTGGCGGATAAAACCGGCGAGATCGATGCGGGACTGTTACAGGCCACAGCGGCCGCACTTAATATTCAGGTCACGCGCGATTTGACGCAGTTCTGGAACGTGCAGGCTTCTGTAAGTTACCTGCCAAGTCCGAAGAAAATACCAGCGGGTGTGTGGCCGGTGTTCTTGGTGAAGGAGTTGCCCCCCGGCGAAGGCGGGTTTCACATGGACAAGCACAACCAGCCCTATGCCGAGGTGATCGGCAGCGCGACCAGTTCGGAATGGACAATTGACGCGAGCCACGAGACCCTCGAGATGCTCGTGGATCCTTACGGTAACCGGCTGCAGAACTCGACCTCGATTGAGATAGAGAATGGCAAGATCGAGGACGGCACGGGAGAATTTGCCTATCTGGTTGAAGCATGCGACCCGTGCGAAGCCGACAAGTATGCATACGCGATTCAGGGCATTGAGGTGTCCGATTTTCTGACGCCGCATTTTTACGATCCGGTGGAAACTCCGGGTACTCGCTACAGCTTTACCGGCGCCATCAAGGCACCACGGCAGATCCTGGCCGGCGGCTACATCTCGTGGGTGAACCAGCAGACCGACGAAATGCAGCAACTGCTCTGGGTGGATCCCAGCAGCCCTCCGACGATTAAGAATTTGGGGCCAGTTCCTCCGGGCATGAGCCTGCGGGTGTGGGTGGACAACGAGATGCATAAGAGCTGCGGGAAGGCCACTGTCCGCAATCCGAAAAAGAAACATTTGAATACAGCCTTGATGGCGCGCAGCAAGATAAAACGAGCGAGCCTGGAGAGCATTGCCCAGGCGCGAGCGAAGTTGTATTGATCGTTCGTACCCAGACGCAAAGAAGTTGGGTAATGCCGCGGACTTAACCCAGCGTCTGCCCTTGGAGTTGGCCTAGAGATTTGTGCGTCTGCAATCGGCCAAGCAACTAGGTCAAGAGCCCGTTCTGCAAATCAACTGGTGGAGTGGCGATAATGGCTCAATCTGCGGACAATCGAACGCTTTACCCAGTGGAGTCAGCAGCGGTAGGATCTGGCGCCGCGAACGCGGCTACACAGACGCCGGATGGTCCTATCACGGGACCACCCGATAACTCCACGGACGACATAGCAAACAAGAAACCCGCATCAACCTCCGCCGCGTCTCCACCCTATTTCCACGAGGCCCTCGAAGATGCCGAGAGGTTGCTCAAGCATTCTGCCGAGATCGGTGTCAACGTCGATGCCGACACTCGTGACCACATCTTGCAGGCAAGGGCTGCCAGTACCGTTACACCAAGCCAGGAAACGGTTGCCAATCTGCTTGCCGCACTCACGAAACTCGCCGCATCCCTCAAGCCCGTTACCGCCGAGAGCCTCAAGGCCTGCACCGATGAGACTCAGCCCACCGTTCGCAGTTACTGGGTGGTAGCCATCTGCCTCGCCATTTTCATCGTCCCGTTCTCGGTGGCCAGTTTTGTTTCTTCCGCCATCTCGAGTGCCATTCACGCTGACATCACTACCGCAAACGACCTGGCCGTAAAGCTCCGAGCAGAACTTGGGACAGCTGCGGTGCCGACGGCCGGAACTCCCGAAAAACCCGAGCTGCCCCAAGGCCTTAACGAACCAGATGTCATTTCTCAACTCCAGCTATACGCCGCCACGATCCGCGCCATCGATGCCCGATCCCGCCAATTGAATGGATTTGTGTTCGACGCGGAACGAGATCCTTTTGCTGGGTACCGATGGAACCCGAAGCAAAGCGATAAAGAGAAAGCAGCCAACGAAGCGAAAATCAAGGATATATTCCAATTACCTGTGGGATTGCCGAACATGCCTCAGGCTCTGGACACCCTCACCACCACCTATCAGGACGTTCGGTTATTCGGTCAAGACATTCTCGATCTTATCTCTGTCTATTATGGCGCCATAACTACCTGCCTTCTTCCGGTTCTATATGCGCTCTTGGGGACCTGTGCCTATCTTTTGCGAACCTTCGAACAGCAAATGGCCGCCCGGACATTCATGCCGTCCGTAGCCAATTCGGCCCGTTTTCTTATCGCCGCGATCGGTGGGGCCGTTGTCGGACTATTTAACAACTTCACCATAACTCAAGGAGCTTCTATCCCACCCCTGGCCATCGCTTTTCTGGTGGGATACGCGGTGGACGTGTTTTTTTCGTTCCTGGAGGGTTTTCTCCAGGCTTTCACCAAGACCAGGAGCAGCACAAGTTCCCCGCAACCGATGCCATCCTCACACTAAAAACCTGGTGGGGTTGGAACTGTTCGCGACGCTCATGGTATGCATTTCGAGGGTTGTGGAACAATTGCTGTAAAATCCGATTCCTCGGACTGAGCGGAATTGGATCCACTGCCGTAGCTGCTGAGGAGGTATATGCCGCCTGGACTGGACAATCTTAGACACATCGTTGTTCTGATGATGGAGAACCGGTCGTTCGATCACATGCTCGGATCGCTGACGGCAGTGAATCCCCAGATCGACGGAATCACCGACCAGCTTGGCAATCCTGATACAACGGGCGCTTTGATCAAACCGCAGCCGCTGGCGCAGTTTCAGGGGCAACTCGACCCGGATCCTGACCACCATTTTCCGGCGGTCGATTTGCAGATCTTCGGCGGGGACACCAGCCCGAATCGCGTGGCGAATATGCAGGGATTCGTGAAAAGTTATTTCAACCAGCAGAAAGACGTGGGGCATTCGCAGAAGATCATGTATTACTTCGCTCAGAACCAGTTACCCGTGCTCACGACATTGGCGCTGGAGTTTGCGGTGTTCAACCGCTGGTTCGCTTCGATTCCAGGGCCGACGATTTGTAATCGCGCGTTTGCGCACTATGGAACATCGTTCGGCAGAGTCGACATGAATCTTCTATATATCAACGAGCCGTTCAAGAGCATTTACGACCGGCTGATCAGCGCAAATCCCAAACACACGGCGAAGCTTTATTACTACGACACAACAAGTTCGACTATGGAGATCACGAACCTGCTCGAGAATCAACCAGAGTTGTTCGGCACGTATCAACAGTTCCTGAACGACTGCAGCACGGGCAATCTGCCCGATTACTCATTTATCGAGCCCAACTTTAGCGATCACGACAGCGACAGCGGCGAAGAAGTGGCCAGCGATCAGCATCCCGACCACAACATCCAGGCAGGGGAATTGTTCATCGCTTCGGTGTACAACGCAATCAAGCAGAACCCGAACCTGTGGCAAAGTACGGCACTGCTGGTCGTCTACGATGAGCACGGAGGAATCTACGATCATGTCGTGCCCCCGGCGTGCACTCCGGATCAATTTACGGCCTCTGCGAATGACACCGGAACCGGGCAGTCGTTTGCGTTTGACCGGCTGGGAGTACGAGTGCCGGCGATTCTGATTTCGCCGTGGATTCCGAAGGGGACGGTGGTGGACGGCCGTGTCTTCGACCACGCTTCGATTCCGGCGACGATCACGAAGTTCTTTCTGGGCGACTACTCGCCGCGATCTCCGCGGGAGACCAGCGCCGACGTTTTCATCGAGCCGAACGTCCAACCGGTTGATCCGGCACGCAACCTGCTCTCGCTTGCGGCAATGAGAACCGATTGCCCGGACTTCGATGTCTAGGAATCCTGCGGCCCAGCCGCCGCACGAAGGAGCACCTGATATGACTCTCGTCCATGTGCCAAGACCGCCGCAAAGCGCGCTGAATCCTGACCGGCCGGTGAATACGCTGCTGAAAGCGCAGATTCAGCATTTGCACGAGGCCGAAAGAAATCTTCCTCCTCGGCACCGAACTGACATTTACATCAACGCTATAAAGACGGAAGGTGAGGCCGCCGAGTATATCCGCCGGGTGACGACGGCGATACACAAGGCGCATGAGGAAGCGGCGGCGAAGCGGGGACGCGGAATCGTAATCGCGGCCGCCGCTGACGACGGCGAAGGATCGGGCCGGAGACGTACGACCACAGCCAAAAGGAAGCACAAGGCCGCGCAAGGTAGCCGGAGATCCTAGCGGGACGAGAGAAGCGGCGTTCCTCAGTTGCGTTTCTCTCTAGATAAACGAGTGGCGGTTTGCCAGAGCAACGCGGGGTGCCTGCCTTCGATGCCGGTAACGTGGCTTCACATCTCGGATCTCCATCTCAAGGCGGACGAGTCGCACGACCGTAATGTTGTACTCGGTGCGCTGGTCAAGTCCGTGAAAGGGTATCGTGAGCGAGAGAAGCGTGCACCTGACATGATCTTCGCGACCGGAGATATAGCGAACTCTGGCCAGCCGAAGGAGTACGAAATTGCCACACTGTTCTTTGACCAACTCCTAGAGGCTGCCGGCTTAGGACGGTCTCACCTTTATCTAGTACCCGGAAACCACGACGTAGATCGAAAGCTGGGGGCCGGTTTAGCAAGAACGCTCACCTCGGGGTCACAGGCGGATGAGTATTTCAGCCCTCGTGTTCCCAAACCACATTTGACCCAGAAATTGGGTGGTTTTCTGCGCTGGCACCGGAGCTATTTTGCCGGTATTCGAATGATGCCCGATAACTCAACTTGCGGGCCTTTGGAGCTGGTTCGGGTGAGGGGACATAGGCTCGTAATCTTTCCGATCAATACAGCGCTATTCTGCCAGGACGATGGCGACCATGAGAAGCTCTTTGTGGGGAGGAGGTGCTTCAGCACTGCCCTGAAGGAGCTCGAGGGGCTCGACGCGAGCCTCAGAATAGCCCTGATGCACCATCCGCTGGAGTTCCTAAGCGGCCTCGAACGCCAGCACATCAGAGCAGGGTTGATTGACGAACTTGACGTTGTCCTGACGGGGCACCTTCATGAGGCGGGTGTCGCGGGTATTCACATGGGGACCGGCCGGAACTTGCACTGCGCCGCAGGTGCAACGTACCAGACCCGCGATTGGCCTAACACGGCTTACTACGCCACCTTTGAAGATGATCATGTCAGAGTCTTCCCCATACATTACGTCGATGTGCCGCGGGAACTCTGGACATTGGATACAAGCCTCTTCCCGTATGAACCGGGCTATGAGATGAGTTTCCCCGTGCCGCGTGAACCCAACTTTCGGAGTTTCCGGCTTCCAGGGTGGGATGGAATGTACCGGGCACCTAGCCGCAAAATCGGGTACGAGACAAAGCCAGCGGCATCGAGCGCGCTCCCACCCAGTCCTGCGCGGAGCGTTAAGTTAATAAGGGCTGCGGGTGAGGACTTCGCGGCTGGGGAACGGAGGAGATCAAGAAAGACTACGAACAATGCCCAAACAAAGGACAAACGGAAGAGCTAGACCTCGGGACGAATTTGCAGGAGGCGGTATGCGTTGCAGTGTGGTGGTTCTGCTGTGGCTTGCATCCACGATGGCGTTGGCACAGGAAGGCATTCTGCAGGCGGACTTTCGCCGCGAGGGCGAACGCGTTGCCGACGCTTGCCAGGGGTTCAGCTTCAAGACCGTGCCCGGATGCGCCATCGAGCTTTTCACCGACCATCCCCTGCACATCGCAGCGGGGAGCATGCCGCCGCAGAACGGATTCGGTGTTGGCGGAGCGTTCGTCGCCGACAAGAACACGAAGAATTGGCGCTTGACTTGGGACGTGGACGCAGTCGGGTCGTCGAACGCCTCGTGGCGAGCCGGCGGTTACATGAAGATGATCCACACGCCGCCTGTGGAGATACATGTCATCACGCCGGTAGTTTCGCAACCTGGGGAGAAGACCGAAACGAAGCCTGCCAAGAAGCCGCGCATCGATCTTGTTCATCCCGATACGGTCGTTAACCTTTACGCGCAGTCGATTTCTCTGAACAAGATAAACTTCTACGGGCTCGGCAACGATTCGACGCAGGCCGGGGCCTCTGTGTTTGGCATGACCCAGACGATCGTTGGAGGCAGCGTCATCAAGCCGGTTTTTGAATGGCCGGCGATCCGCAAACTGAATCTGGCGCTGCTCGGCGAAGTGAACGGGCGTTTCGTCAGCCTTAGAGGCGAATATGGACAATCCTTCCCGTCGATTGAAACTCTCTATACGAATGCGACCGCGCCCGGTCTGAGCCGCCAGCCCGGATTCGCCCATCTGAGCGAGGGCTTTCGCATCAAGCCGGTGTTCGGGGACCACCTTCAACTGAATTACCTGGCAAACTTTCAGCAGTTCTTTGCGCCGTCGAATTCGCAGTATTCCTTTCGCCGCTGGACAACCGACCTGAACCACACGTTCTATCTGTACGGCTACGCAGAAACCGCCCCCAAGAGCACCGACACGAATGGCCCCGACCGATGCGCACCCGCCAACGAAACTTGTGCGCCGGTTTCGCACTCGCGAAACTTAAGCGGCTCGATCAACCTGCGCCTGCTGATTTCTGAATCGATCGCGTCGGGAACCAGCGTGGTGCCGTTCTATTTCCAGCAGACGTTGGGCGGTGCGGACATCGACGGGGCCCCGTCGCTGAGCAGCTACCAGGACTATCGCTTTCGCGCGCCGAACGTCCTGTTGCTGCAGGAAGACTTCGAGCATTCAATCTGGGGACCGTTCGGTTTCCGCTTCATGGCGGATCAGGGAAGGGTGGCGCTGACACGCGGGGACGTCGGCTTCGATCACCTGAAACACAGCTTTGCCACTGGACTTACTCTTCGAGCCGGTGGGTTTCCCATGGTCTACATTATGTTCGCGTGGGGCGGAAATGAGGGGAACCACTCAATCTTCAATATGAATACCTCGCTGCTTGGCGGGTCGTCTCGTCCTTCTCTGTACTAACGTCCTTCAGGAGGAATTATGGAATCGTATACCGTTAGCCAACTTTCAACCATCATCGCTGCGGTCGGCGCCGTCGGTACTGCTGCTTTCGGTTTGGTTGACGCTTTCAAGGCGCTGCCCGGCGGCGGCATCTCCCGCGCTGGTTTCAAATTCATAAGGCAGACTATCCTGAAGCTGGCGCCGGAAGTCGCCTCGCTAGATGGGACAGGCTTGAGCCGCGATTCCTTGCTATACACGCTTCGGTCTCAGTGGATCAACGGTACTGCAACCTCGGATCAAATCAATATCGCGAAGTCCCTGATCAAGCTTCGCCTCACTCCCGACACCTCCGCCGCCCTCGCCAGCGCGACCGGCGTAGATGCTGCCATTCTTTCCCAGATCGCGGCAAGCATCCGATCGGGCACGGCGCTCACGACCCAGCAGTCCGACGTCTACGGACGTTTCGATCTCCTTCTTACGACCTTGCTCGACCAGGCCTATCAGCGTGCCGACCAGCGTTATCGCAATTGCGCTAAAGCCACTGCTGTCCCTATTGCTGTTGCTCTGGCGGTCGTCGCGGCATTGGCCATTCCGAATCATATAACTCTTACACAGGCTGTTTTGGTCGGATTGATCGCGACGCCAATCGCCCCCGTTGCAAAAGACATCGCATCCGCGATCACCACCGCCGGGCAGGCGATCCAGTCCTGGGGAGCTTAGGAGAAGTCATGCCGCGTTGGTTTCTTAGCACTCGCGCCCAATCCGTCGGAGGTCCTGTCGGCCCCGTCAAGATCCTCGACGCCGATCGTCCCGGCTACTCCGGTGACCTAGCGCCCAATTTGCTCGCGGCCATTCGCGGACGCGAGGTTTTCTTCGGCACCCATGGCTTCGAGGTGAACCAGACCGACGGTATTTCGCATCTCAGTTATTGGTTCAGTAACTTGGAAATCGGGAACGCCGTTCCAATTGGAATACTCTGGCCGGGCGATTGCGTCCTGCCCATCTGCATCGACTACATTGCCGAAGGTCGTGAGGCGATCCAGTCCGGCCAACTGCTGGCCACTTTTCTTAACACCAATCTCACCAGCGCCGTTGGACTGTGCTTCGCCTCTCACTCCCTGGGCGCGCGAGTCGTACTCCAGACCATCGACGGGCTGGCGGCGAGCTTTCGTGTCCGCCGTGTTCTACTCATGGCTGGGGCCATCGACAACAATTGCCTTACGGGTGAGTACGGTAACGCCGCCAATAAGATTGAGGAGATCTCGATCCTGGCCTCCACTCGAGACGATGTCCTCGCCCTCGCCTTTCCGCTGGGCAATCCCCTGCAGGGAATCATCGATCGAGGCCATCCTTATTATCACGAGGCGCTGGGACGCGAAGGCCCGGCTCAGCCATATCCGCCAGCCCCCAAGCTCCATCCCAACTGGCAGATACCGGCGAACCTCAACTACGGCCATCATGACTACCTTCCCGGCCAGCAGCTAACTGCGGACTTCCAGTTGCCGGTTGACATCCCACCCGACAACGGGCCCGATCCACCTATCGGAACGCCCCCACAAATTGGGGCACAGTGGAAGCCGGCGTGGTCCGCAGCGTTTGCTTCCACTCGTTACAAATAGAACACGCAAGGCTCGCACCATGACTGAGTGGAGGACTTGCAAATCATGTGTAGCCCGACTGCATTCACACGTGCCCTGTTGGCCTTTGCCTGCCTCCTGTTCCTCGCTCTGCCTGCCGTGGCGACAATCAACGCCTACGGTCTGGGTGCTAGCTTCGACTCGACTCAGAGCAATGTCATCTTCCGCGTCTATTCCTCGCGCGCCACGCGAATAGAGGTCGACCTCTACGCGTCTCCGATGGGTTCAGCCGAGGTGCTCCGCTTTCCGCTTAGCGCCAATAGCAGTACCGGTATCTTCTCCACTTCGATCCCGGTTGCGACGCTGCAGGCAGCCGGCATTACCGGGCCGGTGTATTACGGTTATCGTGCCTGGGGGCCGAACTGGACTTTTTCGAGTGGTTGGACCAAGGGTTCCAGCGCCGGCTTTATCTTGGACGTCGACGCCCAGGGTAACCGCTTCAACCCCAACAAACTGCTGATCGACCCCTGTGCGCACGAGATCAGCCATGACCCAATCAACGCCACCTGGACCGACGGTACCGTCTATGCCTCTGGCGTTAGCTACCGCAACGCCGACAGCGCCAAAGTGGCGCCTAAGAGCATCTTGTGGGCGCCAGTCAGCCAGAGCGTCGGCACCAAACCCACACGCGCCCAGAAAGACGACATCATCTATGAAGTGAACCTGCGTGGCCTGACTAAGAACGACGGCGGCGTCCCCACCACCGTGCGTGGCACCTACGCTGGTGCCGCGCTCAAGGCGTTGTACCTTGCGAGCCTAGGCGTAACTGCGGTGGAATTCCTGCCCGTCCAGGAAACGCAGAACGACGCCAACGACAACACGTCGAACTCGACAGCCGGGCAGAACTACTGGGGGTACTCCACGCTGAACTATTTCGCACCGGATCGCCGCTACGCGTCGAACCAAGCTGCGGGCGGCCCAACCAGCGAGTTCCAGGCCATGGTGAAGGCCTTCCACGACCAGGGCATCAAGGTTTACATCGACGTCGTGTACAACCATACGTACGAAGGCGGGGCGTGGACCGCGAACGATCCAACCACATATACCATCGTCTCCTGGCGTGGGCTCGACAACCCGACCTACTACGAGCTGACTTCTGACATGCAGTACTCGTACGACAACACGGGCGTGGGCGGCAACTACAATACCTATAACCCGGTGGCGCAAAACCTCATCGTCGATTCGCTCGCCTACTGGCGCGACACCATGGGTGTGGACGGCTTCCGATTCGACCTCGCTTCAGTGCTAGGCAATACCTGCACCGTGGGCTGCTTCAACTTCAGCAATACCGATGGCAACACCGCGATCAGCCGCATCCTGCGGGAACTGCCACCGCGTCCGGCCATTGGCGGCAGCGGCGTTGACCTTTACGCCGAGCCCTGGGCGATCGGTGGCAACTCGTATCAGTTGGGAGGTTTTCCGGCAGGCTGGTCGGAATGGAACGGCAGCTACCGCGACACGTTGCGTCAGGCGCAGAACGATCTGGGTGTGATCACCGTCACTACCGGCCAGTTGGCGAAGCGCTTCGCCGGTTCGTTCGACCTGTTCAGCGGCCGCAACCCGTGGAACTCGGCCAATCTCATGGTCGTACACGATGGGTTCACGCTCAACGACCTGTACAGTTGCAACGGCCCCAACAACAACCAGGCATGGCCCTACGGGCCTTCGGACGGCGGCAGCGCAACGAACTACAGCTGGGACCAGGGCGGTGCCGCGACCGACCAGCGCGCCGCCGCACGCGTAGGATTCGCCCTGCTGATGCTGAGCGCGGGCACGCCGTTGATGACGGGCGGGGACGAATATCTGCGCAGTCTCCGCTGCAACAACAATTCCTACAACGTTGACTCGGTCGCGAACTGGCTCAACTACAGCTGGACCAGCGACCAAAGCAACTTCAACGCCTTTGTGCAAGGCATGATCGCCTTCCGCAAGGCCCACGCCGCGCTGCGCCCACTCAACTTCTACTCGAGCGTGCAGTTGACTTGGTGGACGCCGGCCGGCACGACGCCGGATGTGACCTACTTCAACAACGGCAGCAACCACGCCATCGCCTATCAGTTCAACGGCAGCGCGCTAGGCGACAGCTATTCCTCCATCTACGTCGCCTACAACGGTTGGAGCGAAAAGGTGAATTTCACTCTGCCGTCGCCGAGTTCGGGAGCGAACTGGTACCGCGTCACGGATACCTGCGGTTGGGCCGAAGGCCCGAACCAAGTACGCACCCCGGGGGCAGAGGACTCTATTGGCAGACAGGGCTTCGTGTATGGCTTATGCGGTCGCGGGCTGCTGTTGTTGGTCGCAAAATAAGACCAAATCCCGCTCTTACCGCCGGGAACACGCAATCTGGGCTTCCTCTTCATTCGGTCTCTTTGACCTGAAACCAGGAAAGCCTGCGAGCCGCTGCACATCCAGTATTCCTCAATAGCGACGCGGAAACATCGCTTTACTCACCGTCCGCTCTCAGCGATCGGCCTCCGATGCATCGAAAGATGCGGTCCGCACAGTCGCCCAAGTGGCTTGTGCTCGAGTCACGTTGGACCTGTATCGGAATGACCTTTACTTCGAGCCGAAGTACGAGGAATTCCGGCCGCGATGGCGGAGAGATCTTCACCGGCGATACCTTCCACGTGAATCCGGATCGCCGTAGCGTAGGTGTGACGTATGGCTTTCCCAACTGCATTCCTGTATCCGCCGCCAAGGTACGGCAAGTCGCCGCAGCTATCGAGCCTTACGCGTTTCGTCGTGTGTACGGGCAGTGGTGGGATGCAGTCATTCCCGATGGCGGCAAAGATGTTATCCGCCGTTCTGCGGAACGCTACTTGGCAGCGGTCAACGGCAAGTATGACTGAATCGATCTGAATCTCGGAGGCGAAATTCGGCGTCAACCCGCAAGCGCGATGAGACATGATAACTATCCAGTGGGTCCACGTTTTGCTTATTCGCCTTTCTGCGCAATTGTGAACAGTAGACCTAATATGCCATGGGCGGGTAATGCCCTCTGATATTCCAAAGTTCCGGGAAGACTGCCAAGTCTGCGCCCATGAATTTAGCATCCCGACGGCGCTTGAGTCCCTTTTCGAGATTCCGGACCTGATCGTTGCCGTGCGGCGCAATCTGAAGCAGCGCGACTGCAAATCTCATTGTGAAGGCTTCTCGAAAGCCAAATCGTCACAGCGTTTCTTGAGTCCTTTGGCTTCGGCCGCAACATAATCACGAATCATTCGGGCGGAAGAGGGCAATGCCCCCAACGGGTTTGGCCATATTTCGTGCCCGTCAGCTCCGGTGAGAAGCACTATTTTGGCGGCTGCGATCATCTCCGTTGAAGGCGACCAGGGCAATGGTTCGTCAGACCACAGTGGTCATGTCAATGTCTCGCAAAATGGATATTGTATTCGACCATTGTAGCAGCCACTATAACAATCCAAATGGCTTCGGTCCCCGGAGAACGCCGTGATGAGAATGCGTTCAGACCTAATACGAGAGGCGCTGTAGCTTGGCATTTCAGTTTGATGAGGGCCGGTTCCGATAGTTGCGTTCCACTGCCGTAGCCGGGAACCGGTCGCCGTTCAAATCCTCGTCTTCCAGGAGAATTCGTGAAACAACATCAGCAAGAAATCTCCGTGCCATCGGCCTGGGTGGACGGTTCGCCAATCCGGCGGTTGACGTTTTTAGTTTTCCTGCTGCTGGTAACTGCTGCGCTACCCGGAATTGTTCTCGCAGCCAATGCGGCGAATGGGCAATTCATCGCCAACAATACGCCCGCCTATGTTTCTTCGGCGACGAACTTGGGCGCAGTGGATGCGTCCCAGACGATCGAGGTCAGCATCTGGCTGCAACCCCACAATCGCAGCCCGCTCGACGAGTTGGCCCAGGATCTCTACAACCCCAGCTCGCCCAACTATCGCCACTGGCTGAAGAATGCAGACATCGCGGCCCAGTTCGCCCCTACGGCAGCGGAAGCGAAAACCGTGGCAGAGTTTTTTGCAGCGAACAACCTGAAGGTCGTCAGCGTCGGCCCCAACAATTTTTACGTTCGGGCGCAAGGTACGATTGCCAACGTCGAGAATGCCTTCCACGTGCAACTGAACAATTATCAGGTTGGCAGCCAGATCCTGCGATCCAACGCAGCCGATCCATACATCGAGGGACCGGCGGCGGCGCTCGTCCAGGCCGTTTCCGGACTCGACAATGGCGTATTCGAACATCCTGCCATGCTTCAGCCCACCGGTCCGGCTTCGAGCTCAGGCTCGATCACCAATCAAGCGAATCTTTCAAACGTGGCTTCTGCGACTGATTCCAATTCCTTTGAGACCGCTTGCTTCCCTGGTCCAAAAACGGAGACACACACGATGCTCGGAAGCTATCCAAAGGCCACCTACCAGGGCAATTCGTACTCCTCCGGCTCTTTGGGCTGCGGATATTCACCATCGAACATATACGCCGCCTACAATCTGAACGAGCTGTATGCCGAGGGCTACAACGGGGCTGGACAAACCATCGTCCTCATCGACGCATGCGGCTCGCCAACGATCACGGACGATGCCAACACCTTCTCGAAAAAGTTCGGGCTGCCCAAACTGACGGCGTCGAACTTCAATATTGTCTACACCGCTCCATCAACTTGTGAGGGCTACTGGCCCGGGATCGAGGCCGACGTGGAGTGGACGCACGCCATTGCTCCCGGCGCGAACATCGACCTGATGGTTTCCCCGACGCCGTATCCCGAGGACCTCGACGAAGCCATTTTTTACGCCGTGAGTTACGTACTGGGCAACGTCATCTCGGGCAGCTACTACAATCCTGAGTTCTTCGTAGGTGAAACCGAAGCAATTAAGGAAAACCTCATTTCGGAAATCGCGGCAGTCGAGGGCATTGCGACGAACTTCGCCTGCGGCGAGTTTGTAGCTCTTGATCTCCCTTGGCCGGTCAACGTGCCAGCCGACCTTCCCTACGCCACCGGGGTCGGCGGCGTGAGCCTGGCGCTGACTTCCGATGACTCAATCGCATTCCAAACCGCATGGGAGAGTCATGCCAGCGTTTTGCTTCAAAGTGGCGCGATATACGACCCGGCGCACCTTCCTCCCGATAGCGACGGTTTTCTTTTCGGCGGAACAGGCGGACCGAGTGCATTCTTTGCGAAGCCATGGTTTCAGAAGGGCGTGCCTGGAAAGTACCGCCAGGAACCGGACATCTCCTGGTTGGCTGATCCCTTCACCGGTGGCGTGATTGTGGTAAGCACACCCAAGCAGTTTCCGCCGCAGATCTGGTACGTGGATGGCGGCACGGAACTGGCAACGCCGATGTTTTCCGCATTATGGGCCATTGCCAACCAGGAAGCTGGAGCGCCTCTGGGCCAGGCCGCTCCCTATTTGTATTCCATGACCTCGACAACGATCACCGATATCGTTCCTTACGGCTCCGCCGATAACGTCAGCGCAGTCGTTCAAGAGTCGAGTTCCTCAACCCAGCGCTTTGACCCGGCTGCCACGTTGCTCGTGGAGGAACCGAAGTTTGGCAGCAAATTCTATAGCGCACTCTGGGACAGCCCCGACGGCGCCGAAAATACCACCTGGGTGCTTTCGTTCGGCCAAGACTACTTCTTTAAAACGAAGGTTGGATGGGATGAAGTGACCGGTGTGGGTGTCCCGAGCGATGCCAGGGCATTCGCGGATTGGTTCGCGCCACCGGCTAGGTAGTAATTCACGAACCATACCTCAAACGGCGCGCTGTGGGCCAGTATCGCTCGGAGCCGCCATGGGGTACGCGGCAATGCCCGATTCCCAACCAAGGTGAAAGAAACAGTTATTTTGGGGAGGAAGCAATGTACCGGAAGAAAGCCGCCTCGTGTCACTCAGCCCACTTCGGTCCAATGAGGAGGCTAGGAATGATCCTTGTTGTGCTGACCCTAACCTTGTGCGCGGTTGAGCTGGCCACCGCAGTCGACGGGAACTTAGTGGCGCATAATACACCCGGCTATGTAGCCACCGCCAGGAACTTGGGCGCAGTGGATGCGTCCCGGACGATCGAGGTCAGCATCTGGTTGCAGCCCCGCAATCGCAGCGCACTGGATGCGCTGGCTCGCGATCTTTACAACCCCAACTCACCCAACTATCGCCACTGGCTGAAGAATGCAGACATCGCGGCCCAGTTCGCCCCGACGACAGCGGAAGCGAAGACTGTGCAAGATTTTTTCGAGTCCAACAACCTGAAGGTTGTCAGTGTCGGGCCCAACAATTTCTACGTCCGCGCGCGAGGCACAGTCGACAACGTCGAGAATGCTTTCCACGTGCAGCTCAGCAATTATCAGGTTGGCAGCCAGACCCTGGTGGCCAACGCCGGTGACCCCTACATCGAAGGACCGGCAGCAGTGCTCACACAGGCGGTCTCCGGACTCGACAATGTCGTTTTCGAACATCGTTCGCTTCTTCAGCCCACCGGTTTACCCTCGACTTCGGGATCGGTTTTCAATCGGGCAGATCTCGCCCATGCGGCTTCCGCAACTGATTCCAGTTCCTTCGAGACGGTTTGCTTCCCTGGTCCGAGGACGGAAGAATACACCACGCTCGGAACTTACCCGAAGGCCACTTACAAGGGCAATGCGTACTCCTACGGCTCGTCCGGCTGCGGCTATTCACCACCGAACCTGTACGCCGCCTACAATCTGAACGGACTGTACGCCGAGGGCTACAACGGAGCGGGCCAAACCATTGTCATGATCGACTGGTGCGGTTCGCCGACGATTCTCGAGGATGCGAACACATTTTCGAAGAAGTTCGGTTTACCTGAACTGACCGCGTCAAATTTCAACGTCATCAGCTATCCCGGATCATCCAGCTGTTCGGGTGTGTGGCCGATCATCAACCTTGATGTGGAATGGACGCATGCCATCGCTCCGGGCGCGAACATCGACCTGCTACTTCCGGCGTCCGCGGACGACGAGGACACCGATGAAGCCATTTATGACGCGGTGAGTTCCGGGCTGGGCAATGTAATCTCAGGCAGCTATTACCTTCCCGAAAACGGGTTTTCCGCCACCGAGTTGAACAAGGAAAACCTTATCTCGGAAATCGCGGCGGTTCAGGGCATTGCGACGAACTTCGCCTCTGGCGACGACGGCAACGACGCGCCCTATCACGGACCGACCGTCAACGTACCGGCCGATCTCCCCTACGCTACCGGAGTGGGTGGCGCCAGCCTGGCGCTGAACTCCGACAACTCCATCGCGTTCCAGGTCGGATGGGAAAATTACGAGTCATTTCTCACCTTCACCGGACAGATCTTTGATCCGCCGCACGCGCAACGCTTCCAAGGCGGCGCCGGGGGCGGACCGAGTGCGTTCTTTGCGAAGCCGTGGTTCCAAAAGGGCCTGCCAGGAAAGTATCGCCATGTGCCCGACGTTTCCTGGCTGGCCGATCCCTTCACTGGAGCCGTGATTCTGGTAAGCGAACCCACTCAGGTCCCACCGCAGATCTGGTACGTGGTCGGAGGCACTGAGTTAGCAACGGACATGTTCTCTGGGTTGTGGGCTATCGCCAACCAGGAAGCTGGCACGGCCCTGGGTCAAGCTGCTCCCTATCTTTACTCCATGCCATCGGTAGCTATCACCGATATCGTTCCCTACCTGTCCACGCACAACGTCACCGCGGTCATTCACGGTTCGAGCACGGTGACCCACGCCTACAACGCGGCGGAAACCCTGGGAGTCATCGAGCCGCTGTTCGGCGGGTTCTATAGCGCGATCTTTGATTCCCCATGGGAGGAAAACACAACCTTCGTACTCTCGTTCGGCGAAGACTACTACTTGAAAACAAAAGTGGGATGGGATGACGTGACCGGTGTAGGAGTCCCGGATGCCAAGGCATTCGCAGATTGGTTCGCACCCGCAGCCTCTAACAAGAAGTAAATCGATGGAGTCACAGTGTCGCAAGGCACACTGCAAGAGCGGACCAACACCAGCTGGATTTAGGTGGCCAAATTGAAGTCCGCAAGTTGTAACGGTGATTAACGCTCTTGCGGGCTATTGAATGTCAGATTCATACAGAAAACAGGAATAACCGGGAGGAAACAATGTACCAGGAGAAAGCAAGGTTGTACTCTTCACCCCACTTCGGCCGAATGACAACGATTGCGATGAGCCTTGTTGCGCTGATCCTAACCCCATGTGCGGCTCTGCCGGCAACCGCAATCGATGGACAGTTCGTCGCACATAACACACCTCCCTATGTGGCTTCGGCGAAGAACCTGGGGACAGCCGATCCCTCGCAAACCATCGAAGTCAGCGTCTGGCTGAACCTGCACAACCGTAGCGAGATGGACGCGCTGGCGCGGGATTTGTACGATCGCACTTCGCCCAACTACCATCACTGGCTGACCCGGTCGCAAATTGCTGTGCAGTTTGCGCCGACGGCGGAAGAAGCGAAAACGGTAGATGAGTTTCTTGAATCGCATAACCTGAAAGTGGTGATGGTGGGTAGCGACAATTTCTTTGTCAGGGCGCTGGGCACGGTGGGAGATGTAGAGAAGGCGTTCCACGTGCAACTCAACGATTACCAGGTGCAGAACAAAATCATCCGCGCCAACGCCAGAGACCCGTATGTGGAGGGAGTCGCCGGCCTGCTGGTGAGGTCGGTTTCGGGGCTGGACTCCGGGGAGTACGAACATCCCGCGATAGCGCGGCCCACCAGTGTTGCCGTAGGAAAACTGGACCTTACGCTGGACCTAACGAAGACAGCTTCGGCCGCGGATCCGGGTTTCTATTCTTCGAACTGCTTCGATGTCGAGACGCAACAGTTTTCCACCAACAACGACGGCGAGCTTCCCATCGGAACCTACACGGGGAATCACATAAACCTGCAGAGCCTAACGAGTGCAGGTTGCGGTTACACGCCAGCTCCGATTCAGACTGCCTACAATCTGACCGGACTCTATGCTGAGGGATATACAGGAACGGGACAGACCATCGTAATTCTTGACTGGTGCGGTTCATCGACCATCAAGCACGACGCGAATGCCTTTTCGAAAAAGTTTGGCTTGCCGCTGTTGACTTCCTCGAACTTCCAAATCATCTACACCCCGACGCAAAGTGCGTGCATCAGTGAGGATCAAGCAGAAATCAACCTCGATGTCGAATGGGCTCATGCCATTGCCCCCGGGGCCAACATCGATCTGGTCGTTCCTCCCTCAGCGACGTTTCAGGATGTGGATGAGGCCGAGTTCTATGCGGTGAATTATGGGCTGGGCAACTCGATCTCTGGCAGTTATGGTTCGCCAGAAAACGATACCCCAGCGTCCGTGCTGGACACGGAAAACCTAATTTCCGAAATTGCCGCTGTGTCTGGAATCTCCACCAACTTCTCATCGGGCGACGACGGCGACTACACCGCGTTTGGGCTCGCGGCGACCGTCAATGCTCCGGCGGACTCGCCGTGGGCGACCGGGGTAGGAGGAGTGAGCTTGGCATTAAATTCGGATAACTCGATCGCCTGGCAGGCGGGGTGGGGAAACAACTTGAGTTTGCTGGCCGAGTTCGGCGAGATATCCGATCCACCCGTCCCGCAGTACTTCGACTTTGGGTCGGGAGGAGGGCTAAGCAACTGCGCGGTGCAGGATAGCAACGGAAACTGTCTCGCGGGTTTTCCGAAACCTGCGTTCCAGAAAAGTCTGCCCGGGAAATATCGGCAGGTTCCTGACATTGCGTGGCTGGCGGATCCGTTCACGGGCGCAGTGATCGCCATCAGCGTTCCGGGCCAGTCTCCGGCACTGGTTTGGCAGGTGTATGGAGGCACGAGCCTTGCTTGCCCGATGTTTTCCGCGCTGTGGGCAATTGCCAATGAGGAGGCGGGAGCAGCTCTTGGCCAAGCCGCACAATATCTATATTCGATGCCGGCGGGAGCCATCACCGACATCGTTCCGATCAGCAGCGTTCACAACCTCAAGGCCTCGATTCAAGAGCCTACCGGCATCAACAAGTACACTCCCAGCGAGGTCGTGGGCGGGATACCGCCCGTGACGCCCGCGAAGTTTTTCAGCGCGCTTTGGGACTACGGCGATGGTTACAGCACGGCGCTTGGGCTCTCGTTCGGAACCGATTGCACGGTGTCAGCCAGCGATGGGGGAACACCCTGCACTGATCTGTCTGCGTTGCACACGAAAGCGGGCTGGGACAACGTAACCGGTGTAGGGACACCGAATGCGCAAGCATTCGCCGATTCGTTTGCAGTGGCTGGAGCAAAGAAATAACGTTTCGAAGCCGGGAAAGCTTGAGCTCACCGTCACCGTGGTGCTCGGGCGCGGGAGGGCTCGCTGGTATTGCAGGAACCATGACTATCATCATTACGAACGGCAAGCACTCCTATGACTTCGAGCACACACTGCCCGAAAGCCCTAAATAAGGAGCGAACCCTGACAAGCAATTTCTTGCACCGCGCGGTCGCGTTCCTCTATAAACGCCAAGATGTAAAGGCGGAAGTCTTCGATTGCCTGAGTTCAGCAGGTTTGAAACTGGATCCCTCAGATGGGCGCCTCACAATTTCGGATCGACATGGTGGCGGAGCACCCAGCGAAACCGGGACGTTACGTCTTAGCGTGGAATCTCAGAGTTGAAGCATGGCACGTACGCGAACAAAAGAACTACGGCCAGTCATACGCGCCCCAAATCTTTGTCCTTCGGGCGTGTTTTTCACGGCTGCAGCAAGCGTGCAACCAATCCCAGAAATTTCTCTGGCGCTTCCAGCATCATGACGTGCCCAACCCCCGGCTGCACTGTCAGGCTCGCTGCTCGGCGAAGTACGGACTCGGGCACGTGCCAGCCAGCGCGCGAGCGCTCACCGGCAAACAGGTGCATGGGAATGCCGGAATCGAGCACGGCATTGACGTCTTCAAGATAAGCGGGTTGGGAAGTTGTCTCAATCACGGATTGGGCCATCGCCTTGAGGGTTGTAGCGGGCTGCGCATGGAATGCCTTGTCCGCAATAGCAATGCGCTCCGGTGTAGGTTCAATGCCGGCGCTGGTTAGCCAGCCAGCCACGTCATTGCGATAGCTTTGCAGCAACTGGTCGACTTGCGGCAATGTCATGGCCGCGAGTTTGCCGGTCCAGAATGCGTCTTCCACCGTGAAATTGCCTTCGACATTAATGAAGGACTCTACCACCTGCGGGTGGTGGCGGGCGAGCTTTGGTCCAACCTGCGGGACGGGAGAGTTGCATCTGATGTTTTAACTGCATGCCCGTCTGGCGGGCCTCCTCACACCAATTGTTCAGCTGCGGCGTCCCATCTTCCGACGATAAAACTCCCTTGCCTTGTGCCGGTTGCCACAGGTCTTCATCTCACACCAGCGGCGATTGCTGCTCCTGCTATTGTCGATGAAAAGCCAGTCACAGTCGTCTCCGGCGCACTGCCGAACGAGTCTCGTCTCGTCTGAGGTCAGCAGGTGCATTGCCGAGCGAATGATCTCCCACAACAAGCGGTCGGTTATGTTCTTCTTGTCTTGCCACATCCAGGCAAATTCTTTACCTATCGGAAGCACAGCGGCGCGGGCATTCACAGTCCGGAAGAGTGTATTCAGCGCCAACAGGTCCTTGAGCGGCGGATTGCTGTTGGTCGCCGTTGCGGAGAGGATCCTGAATATCCTTTCTCGCAGCGCTATGGCTCGCCGATAGAGTTCAGCAGCGTAGCGCGGACGATTCGTTTCCAAAGTTGCTGCTTCCCGCGCCTCCGAAGCGGAGAGGACTCCTGTTTGCACACCGAACGCCAGGAGGTCCGCATACCCCTTGAGCCGGCTCCTGGGATTGCTGGTAGGACGGTCGTCGACCGTGTTCGCAAAATCCAGGCACAATCGTCCTCCGGTCAGCTCGAACGGTGATTTTGAAATGCGAGGCATGCGACGAACCAAATTCTCCAGTCTTCCTACGCTTGACAACAAATATCAACCCATTCTAGCATGTAACCAGCGTAAATGCTAAGCTGGTTATATCGGATATCCAAACGGAAAGGGTGGAAACAATGGCGGCTGCGAAGGCTGCTGTCGACGAAATCCGAGACAACGAGCGCGCTTTGACGACGCGGTCAATCGAGGGACCATGCGGGCGAATCGACGAAAACTCAAACCTCATCTGAGCCGTGACCTTCGATGATGAATGCTTTGCCCCACGGTTGTCCGAGGTCATCGAATGTCGGGAATGGCAAGACATGAGGCACGCGTTCGCTCGTAACTGGAGGTACAACATGCAAGACATTGTTTCAAACGGTTCGGGCGACTCAACCACAACTCGCCCGCGGGCCGGCGCCGACACTGTAGGCCGTGCAACGGGCGTTCAGGACCCCGAAGCAGGACTTCGGACAAGGCCAATTTTCTGGCGGGTGAAGCGCCGGTTTGGCCATATCCCGCTCTCCACCCGTATTCGTGCGCGCGACCCGAAACTGCTCGAATTGGCCGAGCGATGAGCAGGTAGACAGTCGCACCTGGAGCCGTCTCCCCAAAGCTCAAGGAACTGGTTCAGCTCAAAGTTGCGGCGATGGTATCCCCCCGATGTGGAGTACCAGAGTCGAAAGGCTTACATTTTTGCGCGGAAGCCGAACTCCGTGGCACAGCACAGCTAGGCGCAGGCAGTTGGCGAAATTGGGTCCGTGGACAGCAGCAAGATTCTACAAGACGAGCCGGGGACAATGGACTGAAGATCACGCTAGCCCTTTTGGAGGCGTTCTTCTATGCCCGGCTCGAAAGGGTCGAACGGGACCAACCGCAGGGTCAGACAATCGACCGGAGTGAGAGCCCTCCCCCGACACTCCGGTAGGTTCCGGATCAGCGAGGGAGCGCCGTGTGCCATGCCTTCGATGCCCGTATTGCGTCCGTGAAGGCCAGTTCCGCCCCATGATTGAGCTGCGGAAAGGGCGCTACGGCTGCGAGGACTGTGGTCACATAGCCGCTCCCGTCGAACCAGACTTCAAATGCAATTGCAAGAAGTGCTTGAGATGGACTAAACGTTCTCCGAACGGCACCGTCACGCAGGGAGATTAATCTGAGATTAATTTTTCTGTCCTCAGGAGTCGAAGATGTTGATTTGAAAACGATGGACAGCATTCTGATCCTTCGAATCCTTGGAGCACTGATGATCGCGGGGGTGTTCGTCGCAGCTAGTTCCGCCCCTGCGCAACACGCATGCCACGGTGACCCCCGCGATGGCAATCAACTTTGTCCGCTGATCAGCGCGCAGGTGGCTTCCACGATTCGGTCTGGCTAGCGGGGGGTACGGCATTGAAGGGTATAGGGGATGAGGAGCAAGTGTTGAACTCGATCTTTCCGCTTGTGCGGATCGCGGAGGCTGCTGACCTACCAACGATGGTATCGGTAATCGCGGCGTTCACAATCGAGACTTTTCTGGAAGGCGCACGCACGGACGGTGAACATTTGGCCAAGATGGTGCAAGAAGGCGAGTTCCTTCTCGGCTGTGACCGAAGTGGTGAGCTTGTCGCCTCGGTCTATGTAGAGGTGCGGGGGACGCGAGGGTATTTTGGAATGCTCGCCGTTTCTCCTTCGCAGCAGGGTAAGGGATTCGGGCGAGCGATGGTCGAGAAGGCTGAAGATCACTGCCGAAGACAAGGCTGCGCGGCGATGGACCTAACGGTTCTGAGTCTGCGTCAGGACCTGCCACCCTTCTACCATCGGCTTGGGTACCGCGAAATTGGTACTGAGGAATTCCATCCCTCCCGCCGTCTGAAAACCGGGGTGACATGCCACTGCATCGTGATGTCAAAGATGCTAGGAGAGCGGATTGCGAGGTAACCACGCATAGTAACGGAAGAGAGGGTTAGAGTTACTCCATGGAGATGATCGGAATTTCGTTTTGCACAACGGACTGGACAGAGGTAACCGCCGAGTTGAAGCCTGGGTCCACAGGTCTAGCGACATGGCGAACTCAGCATTTTGGGGCCATTCGGGTTCGAGTGGTCGATTACTCCGCGGGCTACCTCGCCGACCACTGGTGTCGCAAAGGGCATATTTTGTTATTGCTTGAGGGGCAGCTTGAAATCGAACTTGAGGACGGCCGTAGGCTCACCCTTACACCTGGCATGAGTTATCAGGTAGGCGATCAAGCAGAAGCTCATCGCTCTTCATCGCCAAGCGGAGCCAAGCTGTTTATTGTGGACTGATTGCCTTAATGGTCGTGTTCAAGTTGAACGATCACGAAGAGCGTTGGGAGTTGCATGAAAAACCGCAATCGTTCCATTGGGAGCTACTTTATGAAGGCCCGTGGAGCAGGACCAAGCGGGCCTCCATACGACTATGGTGCTAATTATCGGGCTCGAATCGACCTGCGATTTAATTGCGGATCTCGAGGAGGCATTGATTTGCATTCGGTCTTCAAAAGATCATTTTTGGCATGACGCCGAGGTCGAACCATGTGGAATGACGCGGTAGGCTACGAGACTTACGTTGGGCATTGGAGCCGCGCGGTCGCGCCCCGATTTCTTGCTTGGCTGGCGCTCCCGGCCAGACTCCGATGGCTCGACGTTGCCTGCGGAACGGGAGCCCTTACTTCAGCGATTCTCACGGGCTGCGACCCCGAGGAAGTCGTCGGCCTCGATTCCTCGTCTGACTATCTCGCTTCCGCCCAAGGGAGTTGCCGGGAGCCTCGGGCTCGGTTCGTTGTCGGCGACGCAAACGCTCTATCGGTTTCCCCGAAAAGTTTCGACGTGTCCGTCTCTGGTCTGGCCCTGAATTTCATTGCATTCGATCGCGCACTCGCCGAGCAGCACCGCGTGGTTCGTCCTGGAGGAACGATCGCAGCCTATGTGTGGGATTATGCCGGCGAATACGAATTCGCACGCCGCTTTTGGGACGCTGCGCTGAGTATCGATCCACGCGCCGCCGCTTTCGACCCCGGCCGCAAGGCCACAATCTGTCGTGAACAAAACCTACAGGAGGCGCTGGTAGCTGCCGGATGTGCCGGGGTCGAAACTTGCGTCTTCGATGACTCGGGTGCGTTCCCGTCGCGCGAAGCCTATTGGCATACATTCGACGGACGCCAAGGTTCCACTTTCGAATATCTTTCACTGTTGACCGATGAGCAGCGCATCCGCCTCCAGGCTTCGTTGCTCTCGACCATGGACCCTCACGGACCCGTGAAGTTGAAGATACGAGCCCTTGCCGTCAAGGGGCTCCGCAAGTGAAAACCAGAGCTTCCCAATTGTACGGCTGTGGGGAATCGCTGGATGCGGTCTATTGCATCGGTGATGAGGAGATCAATGGGACAACCAAGAGTAAATAGAATCACCTCAGCGGTTTGTGCTGTGTGCGTAATCACTAAGGTTGGACGTGGACATTGTTCTCTGAAGTGTCCAAAGCGGCCTACCTTGCCGACCCTCCGGCTGTGGGCCACGCATCTCCGATCACAAAAAGGCAGGTTTTGACATGGCCTTGATCAGCGTAATCCAATTCAGCCTTGCGGACTATTTCCGCATCATGGTTCAGGAGAAAGTTCACGAACTAGTTAAGCCGCTGTCGAGTGAACAGGTCTGGGAGCGGCCGTTTCCGTACGGAAACAGTATCGGCAACCTCATCCTGCATCTTACGGGAAACCTGAACTATTACATTGGTGCACAGATCGCCGGCACGGGCTACATCCGTCACCGCGACTTAGAGTTCAGTGATAGCGGCAAGCCAAAAGACGAGCTTCTGAAGGCCTTCGACGACGCGGTTCAAATCACGGTCGCGACCATTGAGACCCAGTCCGATCACGACTTGTCCATGCCATACCACGCGGAGCGCGCCGATGGCTCGACCCGGTTCGCCCAGATCCTCGCCTGCACCGGCCATGCCTATCATCACATCGGGCAGATCATTTATTTGCAGAAGGAACTGCTGAGGAGGCGCTAGGTCGGGACCAGAGGAGCCCCATCAAGGCCTTCGTGCCAAGCGAACAGTGTCAACGCTCGACCTGCGACCTGATTAGTCACCTTTTGGAGGAAAGTTCACCTATGCTCAAGTTGAGGTTTGCATTGCCGCTAGTACTTGCCGCAAGCTTCGCATTCGCGCAGAAGACGCCCATTCAGATCACGGCCGACCTTAGCGAGGCGCCGCGCAAGTGGTTTCATGCTGAGATCGACATTCCGGTGACGGCGGGGCCGCTCACGCTAATTTCTCCGAAATGGATTCCCGGGCATCACGGTCCCGGCGGTCCAGTAGCGGACATTACCGGAGTTGTTTTCACCGCGAATGGGAAGACGCTGGCATGGCGGCGCGACGATGTTGATCTTTATGAGTATCACCTGACGGTGCCTGCGGGCGTTACTTCTCTTCAGGCGCACCTTGATTGCATTACGACGAACACCACGAACAATCTGGCGGTGCTCGAATGGGAGCGGCTGCTGATGTACCCGGCGGGCGTTCCGGTGCGCGACATTCCGATTCAGGCTTCGGTGAAGGTTCCGGCGGGATGGGGGATTGGCACGTCGCTGACGCCGTTTTCGCCGTATGATCCCCAGCACCCCACAGGTGGCATAGTGCACTACGCGGCGACCACGGTCGAAATGCTGGAAGACTCGCCGATCGTGACCGGCATTTATTTTCACGAGTATCCGCTGGCGCCGGAACTGACGCCGAAGCACTACGTTGACGTGGTCGGTGATTCGGCCGAGGTGGTGGAGATTCGTCCGACGGTGCTGGAACACTGGAACCGGCTGATCCATGAAGCGTGGGCAATGTACGGGCAGCCGCATTATCGGACGTATCACTTTCTGCTGGCGCTGCGGGGGCAGTACAACGGCGGGGGGTTAGAGCACCACGAATCGTCGGACAATAGGCTGCCAGAGCGAGCTCTGATGACTGATGACGGCGAAATGCAGTCAGCCGATCTGTTCCCGCATGAACTCACGCATTCTTGGAACGGGAAGTATCGGCGGCCAGCGGGGTTGGCAACTCCCGATTACTCCACGCCGATGAAAGGCGAATTGCTGTGGGTATATGAAGGACTGACGGATTATCTGGGTGACTTGCTGGGAGAACGCTCGGGAGCGATTTCTGCGGGGCGGTACAGAGAAGAAATCGCGCTCGATGCTGCCAGCATGGATACAACCACGGGCCGGGCCTGGCGGAGCATTGGAGATACGGCGATCTCAGCTTCTATCTTGGGAGGCGCGGCTTGGGCGAACTGGCGGCGAAACCAGGACTATTATCTGGAAGGCAACCTGCTGTGGCTCGACGTCGATACCACGATTCGCAAGCTGACCAATGATAGCAAGAGCCTGCGCGATTTTATGGCGGTTTTTCTGAATAAGGGTGGCGGCGAGACTCCTACTGTGGTGCCGTACGATTTCAACGAAATCGTTGCTGATTTGAATCAGGTGGTGAAGAACGATTGGGCGGGATTTTTTAATGATCGCGTCAACGGGATCAATCCGCACGTGAACGTCGAGGGAATTGAGCAGGGTGGATACAAACTCGTTTATACGGATAAGCCGAGCGAGTACGAGCGGGCGAGGCTGGCCCTGCCTGGGGGCGGCATCGATGTGTGGTATTCGCTGGGCATATCGCTGGACAGGGAGGGAAGCACCATCTCGGATGTGCGCGTAGGCGGGCCTGCCGATAAGGCCAAGATATTTCCTGGCGAAAAGATCATGGCGGTAAACGACCGGGTCTATTCGAAGGACGCGCTGCGAGCCGCGATCAAGCAGGCCAAGAACTCGCCGGCGCCGATTCACCTCATCCTGCAGAATGACACGCTGGTGACTGAGGTGGATGTGGATTATCACGAAGGGGAGCGGTATCCCACCTTGGTGCGGGTGGAGGGAACGCCGGCGTATCTGGAGCACATTACGAGGCCGCTGGCGGCGGATGCCGCTGCGACGGGAGCACGCTGAGACAATTTCAAGCTACTGAGGCGAGCGTCGCGAAACTGGAGCGCTATGGAGCGAGATCGTCAGCATGATGCCGGAGGTTTGCGTCGGGAGAACATGGTGTTATGGATTCGTGCAGCTCTTATGTCGAAGCCTTCGGGCCCTTTGGTGACCATGTTTGGCTGGACACTGCGCACCAACCGTGAGCTTTGAATGTTGCCGAGTGTCGCCGCTGCCACGCAGAGCGCCCTTACCTGTGGTCGCGATTGATGCGACCGCTCTGCTCGATAACGCCTGGTCGGCTGCCTTCCCTCGTGGCGACACCCAGTTCTTGCAATGTTTATTGATTCCCCAATTCACGCAAATCGTGCGTTCCGGCGGGCTGAAGTTTCTCGCGGACGAACTCGAAATGACCGCCAACAACCGCGGCAAGAACCTGAAAATTCCGGAACTGCCGAAAGCGGTCATCCTGCTGCACGACAATGTCGCCGTCGCCTACGGAGTAATTCCTTCCCTCGATCCTCAAGGCAGGCCGAAGGCGCGATTGGCAGATTTTTATGTGTGGGAGGATGGCCAGTGGCACGCGTTCTTCGCCGAGCAAACTCCGGTGGCGACTCCTTGAACGTCACAACCGGAAGCCCGCAGAGTTATTTCGACATACCCTCCAGTTGACAGAACGTGAAAGGAATAGAAGCGAGAAAAATGGAAAAAGCGACGCTTGTTCATTGGTGCGCGGGGTTAGTTGCACTGATAAGCCTTGTACGGTTACATTTCCTCCCGGAATTTCATCCGCAGGCGAGCCTCGATTAGTGTCCGACGTGCTTGGGCTAGATGGTGATCGTCGTGTTCCGCGATGAAGTACGCCCAGTCTAAGATGCGCATGGGCTTCTGCAGACGCGGATGCAGTGCGCTGCGCTGAACGTCCTCGCTGTTGAGCACTTCGAGCTTGCGCACCAACTCGCCGCGTTGCACTTGTAAGGACGCGAGGAGCGTACCAATCGGCACGTGGTCGTAGCCCGCAATCGCAGTGGCGTGATTCAAGGGGTCGGCGGCGGAAAGCATGGTGGCGCCCGCCATGAACTCACGCAATCGCTGCTCCTCGAGAGAGTGCAAATCAACCAGATGCCCGAGATGCACTTTCACAGACCATTTGTGATTCAATCGCGCGCTCAGCAACTCTTCTGACGCGCTCGAAACCAAGTCGCTGGCGCGAACCGGCGTCCCCCGCATCCGTTCGAGTACCGCCAGAAACGCGCCGACCGGGAGGTCGAACGTGAATTCCCGGTCGATCCATGCTACCGGCTCAAGCGCCAACCCCCCTCTGTGCGGGGGAATGTCAAAATCGTTCTGCCGTTCTTGCGTCATAAAGGGCTGCATGCTTTGCGACACCCGGTCTGTTTCGCCCTGAACCTCTCACACATCGGCGAAAAGCAGGACAGCAAAAGCGCATCCGATATAGCGGAAGGCAGGCGTAACTATTGGCCAGCTTCCTGCCCCGCATTATCCTCCTGCTGACGCTCGGTTAACCGTTCATTGATCATCAAAACCACAGATCATCAAGTCAGGGTGGCTATCCGACCGTCTTGTCGAAGCTTGCTCTCCTGGACATACTGACCTGGCGTGATTCCGAGGAAGCGCTTGAAGCGATGAGTGAGGTGACTCTGATCCGAGTACCCTGCCGATAGGGCGGCAGAGACAACTGTCTCGCCTTGATCCAGGAATTCACGGGCTTTCCGAATTCGAACGCCTTCCAGATAGGCGTGGGGCGGAAGGCCAATCTCCCGTTGGAACGCGCGCGCAAAGTGATAGGGGCTCAACGAGACCAAGTCTGCCAATTTGGACAACGACAAGTCCTGATTAAAATTGGCCTCCATGTATTCGCGTGCTTTTCTGATGGCCGGGCGTTCTCTTCCCACTGATCTTGGCTTCGTGGCCGTGGCCCCCTCATTGATCTTCCGATGTGGCATGCTGATCGCCTCGGGACTATGCTCCTTGGCGAAGGACTGAAATCCTAAACATTGAAAGACTTGGCATCGTCCTGCAACGGGATCGTCACGGTTCCTGTTCGGCAGTGATCCCTGGCGTCAGTCGGGAAAGAACGTGCTAGTCCCTATCCAGAATGTCGCGAGGAATCTGAGATTGTTCTTGTAAGTGCGGGTGACCGTATACTGCTTTCCGCCTTTCACCTGCAGACCATATTCTCCCGTCGAATACGGTCTGATCCCTTCCACAAACGACGCATTGACTAACACAGAACGATGGATCCGAATGAATCCGTACGGTTCGAGCTTTTCTGCCACCACCGAGATTGAGTCACGAAGCAAATAGGAAATCGTGCCTCGTTGAAGCAATACGTAGTTACCTTGAGCCTGAACCGCAACCACATCGCTAGGATGGATAAAGAGAATTCTCCCCTTTACCTTGATGGCGATCCGAGGAGACTGCGGCCTGGCAAGCTCCTCCGAGATTGGCAAAGCTTCCATTGACGCTGCCGCGTGTTCTGCCGCTATACGCCGCAAGTTAGGGTCTTCAGACGATTCCAAGGAGAGCGCCTTCATCAACAATCACCACTCCCATTCGTGAACTCTCGCTGTGCATGCGGCGACAGCG
>Ga0209415_10002137_pt1 | contig 37357 bp, 31 predicted proteins | sample PeaSoiSIISIP2007_FD_187696 | JGI IMG/M metagenome (GOLD analysis project Ga0209415, IMG submission 187696) | Peat soil microbial communities from Weissenstadt, Germany - SII-SIP-2007 (SPAdes) (version 2) | ecosystem: Environmental > Terrestrial > Soil > Wetlands > Peat | place: Germany... | reverse complement strand
GCACTAGCTCGAGATCGAGGCCGGAACCGCCGACGCTTCGCTACTGACCGCCACCGCCGTCCGGATCCCAGACGGCCTCCCGGCGGGGTCAGCCAAGACGTGGTGGCGATCCCGGGTCCGCCGCTCGACGGACAGGCGAACGGCGCGCTGGCCTGTCGGCGGGCCCGGGCGCGCTTTCCGGTCTGGCCGCCAGCCCCGCCGGTGGGCCATCCACCCGCTCCTGTTGCTGCGAGCGGTTCGGTCCGTAGCGCACGCCCGTTGCGTGCAGCAGCAGCGTGAAGCAGAACGACGAGAAGCCGACGATGACGAGCAGGAGCCCGACGACCGCCAAGTGGTCGAGGGCCGACCGTGGCGAGGGCAGCCGGACGTCGTGGGTCAGGTACCAGACGAGGAGGGCGACAAGCAGCCCGACCCCGACGAACATCACGGCGAGGCTGGCGATGACCGAGCGCGTGTAGCGGAAGATCCGGAGCCACCGTTCGCGCGCACGCCCCGTGTAGTCGCAGAACGTCTGGGCGAGGCACCCGAAGAAGAAGCTCTGCAGGCCGAGCACCGACAAGGTGAGGCCAAGAAGCATCCAGTAGAGGTTGAACTCCGTCCGGCCGATGGTGATGGGCCCGAGGCTGAGCGGCAGGGTGAGCAGGAGGCCGAGGACGAACAGCACGGCGCCGGGCTTCAACGCGAAGAACTCCGGGCGGTAGACGAACATCGCCCGCAGGTTGATCCACGCCGCCTGGAACGGCGAGAACCAGCCGGAGCGCTTGTGGTGGGAGAGGCGCCCCTCCCGGTCCTTGTAGAAGGCGACGGGCACCTCGGTGGTGGCGAGGTTCATCCGGACCGACTTCAGCACCATTTCGGACGCGTATTCCCAGGACTGGGAGGTGAGGCCCATCCGCTCGAGGGCGTCCCGGCTGATGCCGCGCATCCCGCAGTGGATGTCGGTGAAGTGGCTGCCGTAGATGCGGTTCAGGATCCAGGTGGTCAGCGGCGTCCCGAGATAACGGTGGAGCGCCGGCATCGACCCGTCCTCGATCGAGCCCCGCCATCGCGACCCCATGACGAACTCGTTCCCCCGGCGCATCTCCTCGACGAAGGGCGCGACTCGCCGGAAGTCGTAGGTGCAGTCGGCGTCGCCCATCACCACGTAGCGGCCCCGCACGAAGGGAAGGGCGTCGATGTACGCCCGGCCGAGCCCCCGGCGCGGCGTCCGGAGCACCCGTGCGCCGAGCGAGAGCGCAAGCTCTGGCGTGCGGTCCGTCGAGCTGTCGACGATCAGGATCTCCCCGGTCGTCCCGGCCGCACGCAGACCCTCTTTGCACCAGTCGACGAAGTCGCTGATGGTCAGCTCCTCATTCAGCGCGGGGACCACGATCGACACCTCGGGCTCGGCCGTGTCGTGCTCGGGCACCAGCAACTCGACGTCGGGATCGCTGCCGGACGGCCTCAGCATCGTGGTCACCCGCCCACTATGTCGCGTAGCCGCGTGGAGCGCTCCACGGCATGCGAGACCGCGCCATCACCCGCTCGGGCATCGCAAGCAGTCCCGCTTCGCGCTACGCCGCGGCCGGCATACCGGAGCGCAGCGCCCGAACGTCAGACCGATGTGGAGGCCGACGGGGTGAAGGAGATGTCGTACGGGTTGACCTTGCCCGCCGGAAGCTGGACCGGCACGCCGTTCACCTGGATCGACACGTACTGCGGCGCCCCGAGGCGGAGTATGAGCGGCCCGTTCGCCGTGTACTGCGCCGACTGTCCCGGGTTGAGCGACCACATCTTCAGCCACGGGCCGTTCGGCTGCGCCTGGGCACCGAGCCAGCAGGCGCCGGTGCTGGTCTTGAAGGTGACCGTGTAGGTGCCCGCCGGGGCGGCGTAGGCGACGATCGTGGCCGAGGACGAGGTCGGCTGCAATGTCGTCGGCGTGTGGCCCTGTTGCTTCGGGGTGCTGCTGCCACCGCTGGCGCCGGCGCCGGCGCTGCGGGCAGGGACCGAGGTCGGCGTCGTCGAGGTGCTCGTCACCGCACTCGGCGTGTGCTCGCGGCTGCCGGCGAGCTGCCAGACGCCGACGCCAAGCGCGCTCAGCGCGACCGCGGCGGCGGCACCCGTGGCCGCGCGCCGCACGATCTGGTGGTGATGCGGGTGCAGCCGACGGAGCGACCGCGGCGGCTTCAGCTGACCGATCGGGGCGTCTGCCTCAGCGTCGAACACGACGGCCGGCTGCGAGGCGCCGACGTGCCCGCCGACACCTGGCTCCGCGCCCGCCCCGTCGTCGTAGCCGAGCACCACGGCAGGGACGAGGATGGTGTCGGGCTCCGCCTCCGGGTGCGGTGCAGGCGCGTCGCCCTGCGGCGGGCCGGCGGCGACAGGGGGCCTGCGCGGCCGGTAGCCCGGGGGCGTCGGCGGCTCGAGGCGGACCCTCGGCGCCGGGACCTGGCGCAGCGCGCTCTGGGCCGGGCGGAACAGGTCAGGCGAGTCCGACGGGAGCACGTGGGGGCGACCGAGCTCCTCCGGGTCCGGGTGGTGCACCGGCGCGCTGGCGTCCGACCGCTTCGCCACGCCGCCGAGGGCCCCGAGGACGCGCTGGTAGCTCCTGACCGATTGGCGCTCAGCGTGGCTGGAGGCGAAGCGCGCCCAGAGCACGCCCAGCACCACGACGATGAAAACGACCAGAACCGCAACCGCTACCACGCCGACGACCTCTCCGACTCCGTCCGCACACCTCTATTCAAGCCCATGTCGGAGCACTTGTGGACCGCGCTTAAGACCCTAATGTTCAGGCTCTCAGCCCGTAACGCGGGCGCAACACGTCCGGGAGCTCCGCGCGGCGCGGATTCTTGCCGTCGCGATCCGACAGCACCGGGTCCGACAGGCCCCAGTCGGCGGCGATCTCGGGGTCGTCCCAGGCGACTCCCAGCTCGTCGTTCGGGTTGTAGTAGCCGTCCACCAGGTACGTAAGCGTCAGGTCGGTGAGCGAGGCGAAGCCGTGGGCGACGCCCGGCGGGATGAACACACCGCGCTCGTGCTCGCCGTCGAGGTCGATGAGCTGCGTCGCTCCCTCCGTCGGCGAGCCGAGCCGGAGGTCGTGGAGGACGACACGGGCGCGGCCGCGTGTCAGGTACCAGTAGTCGGCCTGGTGGAGGTGGTAGTGCAGGCCGACGACGGCGCCCGCCTCCTTCTCGGAGCGGTTGCCCTGGATCATCTCCCGCCCGTGTGGGAACCACGACCGGCGGTAGGTCTCCACGAATCGGCCCCGCGCGTCACCGTGCGCCGTGGGGACCACCTCTACGACGTCGCGGATCACCGCCGACTGGATGATCTCCGCCAACTCGCCGACCTCCTCGTCCAGGTGAGGACGGCGCCGGATCCCGCCACGGCGCCTCCAAGCGCCTCCGACGATAGGTGCTCCCACGAACCTCGTGTGGCAGCCCGCCGCCGGCTCAGGGGAGCCGCAACGTCCCGTCAGCCCCCTCGACGAGCAGCCCCTCGGCGACGAGATCTCGCGCGACACGCGTCGCTCGGCCCTGATCGTCGGGCCACCCGGCGGCGGTCGCCACCTGGTCGGGGGCGATCGGTGCGACGCACGCGGCACGCACCAGACGCCCGCGCCCCTCCCGGTCCGAACCTGCGAAGGGCGCCTGGCGGGTCGTCACCGCGGCCGACCCGAAGGCCGGATCGGGAGAGGCCCCGGATGCGGCGGCGCGCCAGACGCAGGCACCGACGGCAGCGAGCGCGCAGCTGGCGCAGCCTGGCGCACGCGCCGTGCAGACGAGGCTCCCGAAGTCCATGACGGCAAGGTTCCACTCACGACCCCGCCCCGGCGGCACGAGCGAGTCGGCGAGCTCCTGGGCGGGGCGCGCCCCGAGCGCCGTCCCCGCGACCGCGCGGGCGAGGACCCGGCCCACGTTCGTGTCGACGACGCCGACGTCGCGTCCGAAGGCGAACGCCAGGATGGCGCGCGCGGTGTACGGGCCGACACCGGGCAGCGTCACCAGCTCGTCGAGGGTGCGGGGAACCGAGCCGCCGTGTCGCTCGACGATGGCGCGCGCCGTGCTGTGGAGCGCCACGGCGCGACGGTTGTAGCCGAGCCCGGCCCAGTACCGGAGCACCTCGCCGAGCGGCGCCTCGGCGCAGCTTCCCGGGGTCGGGAAGCGCTCGATCATCGTCGGGAACCGTATGGCGACCCTGGTGGCCTGGGTCTGGGCGAGCATCGTCTCCGAGACGAGGACGTGCCAGGGATCGCGTGTCGAGCGCCAGGGCAGGCGGTCGCGGCCCTCGCGGGTGCCGGACCACCAGCCGAACAGCGCGGGAGCGAGCGACCCGTGCGCCGTAGCCCCGGAGGATGAGCCCATGCCGGCTCGGGAGGTCGGAACGGTGGGGCTCAGGTCGCTTGCTGGGCCGGACGGGTCGAGAAGGTGAGGACCCAGTCCTCGTTCGTCTCGCCGTCGATCACGAGGCGCCAGCTGTAACGGGTGGCGGCAGAGAGTGGCAGCGGCCCGAAGTTCAGCGCCAGGGCGACGTCGACGGGGCTTCCGGGCGGCACCGCCACGGGCCGGTTCACCTCGAAGTCGCCGCGGACCTCGATCGGCTGGCTGCCCTCCGGCATCTCGGCCATGACCGGACCGCCGTCCTCGTCGACCAAGAAGAGCTCCCAGTGGTGCGCCCGCTCGACCTCGGTCCAGTCGACGTCGATCTTGAGGGCGATGGCGGACGGCATCGGATCCGGTCCGATCAGGCTCCAGCCGCCGCCCAGGATGTAGAGCTTCCCGTCGGCGACTTGGGCAGCGTCGCAGAGCAGCATCGTCACACGCATCGACGCGACGCTACCGGTTCGTGCGCGCCCGGCGCGGCGCCCAGGCGTGATCCGACGCTGCCGGTAGCCTGACTGGGCGATGCCCGAGCTCGGACTGCGAAACGACGTCTACCGCCGCCCGCTCGCGACGGCACTCGAGCGGCTGGGCCTCGGCCAGGGCTGGCGCTGCGTCGACGTCGGCGCCGGGGCCGGCGACGTGACCGTCGCCCTGGCCGAGCTCGTCGGCCGCGACGGACGCGTCTACGCCGTCGACAGCGACCCGCGCGCCCGGGACGAGGTGGCGGCCGCGGCGGCGAGGGCCGGCGAGGCACAGGTCGTCGCGATCACCCAGGCGGGCGAGGACCTGCTCCTGCCCGAGCCGGTCGACCTGGCGTTCTGCCGCTTCGTGCTGATGCACGTCGTCGAGCCGTCGGCGGTGCTGGCGCGCATGGCGAGCGCCGTGCGCCCCGGCGGCTACGTCGTGGCGCAAGAGCCGGTGACCTCGGCCGGGCGCATCGGCGGCCGGCCGTTGTCGATGCCGGGCGCACGCCACGCCGACGTGGGGGCGATCCTCCCTGCCCTCGTGCGCGACGCCGGACTGGAGCTGGTCGACGCCTGGGCCGAGGCCCCCGCCGGTGCCGGTCCGGGGCCCGTCGCCTCCTACCTGGAGTCGCTGACGGAGGTCGATCCCGGCGACGACCCGGTCGTGCTCCCCCCGCTCGTCACGGTGATCGGGCGTCGGCCGGACGTCGAAGCCCGCTGAGCCCAGCGGCGCCCACCGTCAGCGACTCGGCGCGCAGCGTCGCGAGCTGCGCCGATGCGTGGCGGGTGGCCACCGCGCCTGGCTGGCGCCCCCACCGGGCCGGAGGTCCACTGCTAGCATCGCCGTTCGTCATGCTCGACCAACTCAGCACCAAGATCTTCGGCGACGGCGCGGACCTGGAAGGGATCCTCCGGCTCGCCTCCGACCCCCGTATCTCCGGGTTCACGACGAACCCGACGCTGATGCGCAAGGCGGGGATCACCGACTACGCCGAGTTCGCCGCCCAGCTGCTCGAGAAGGTGACCACGCACCCGATCTCCTTCGAAGTGTTCGCCGACGACGCCGAGGAGATGCGCCGGCAGGCGCTCACCATCGCCTCGTGGGGCGAGAACGTCTACGTGAAGATCCCGGTGACGACGACGACTGGCGCGCCGATGACCGAGCTCGTCCGCGACCTCTCGGGCGAGGGCGTGAAGGTCAACGTCACCGCGATGTTCACCATCGCCCAGGTCGAGGCGATCACCGACGCCGTCCGCGACGGCGCCCCCTCGTATCTGTCGATCTTCGCGGGGCGCATCGCCGACGCCGGCGTGGACCCGTTGCCCTTGATGCGCGAGGCGATCGGCATCATGGCGGCCGCCCCCCGGGCGGAGTGCATCTGGGCGTCGCCCCGGGAGGTCCTCAACCTCGTCCAGGCGAACAGCGTCGGCTGCCACATCATCACGATGACCCACGACCTGCTCGCCAAGCTGGGTGGGCTCGGCAAGGACCTGGAGCAGTTCTCCCTCGAGACGGTCCAGATGTTCTTCCGGGACGCGACGGCCGCCGGGTACAAGCTCTAGTCGTGCAGGTGGCCGTCGGCCCCGTCCCTGGGACGCCGCTCGGCACCAGGATCGTGGTGTGCCCCTTCGGAGCCAGTGAGGACCGTTCGTGAAGCGCGCATGCATCACCGGAGGGGCGGGGTTCATCGGGAGCAATCTCGCCGACGAGCTCGTCGCCCGGGGTGTCGAGGTCGTCGCGGTGGACAACTTCCGCACGGGACGGCGGGAGTTCGTCGCAGAGCTCGCCGAGCACCCCCAATTCACGATGGTCGAGGGCGACGTGCTCGACTCCGCCGTGCTGGAGCGCGCCCTCGAGGGCTGCGACTGGGTGTTCCACCTCCAGGCGAACGCGGACGTCCGACACGGGCTTGCGCAGCCCACCGTCGACCTTGAGCAGAACACCGTGGCGACCTCGCGGGTGCTCGAGGCGATGCGCGCCGGGGGCACCCGCCGGATCCTCTTCTCCTCGACCGGTTCGGTCTACGGCGAGCCGGAGGTGTTCCCGACACCCGAGGACGCCCCCTTCCCGCTGCAGACGTCGCTGTACGGCGCGAGCAAGCTCGCCGGGGAGGGGATGATCTCGGCCTACGCGACCGGCTTCGACTTCACCGGGGTCATCTGCCGGTTCGTCTCGATTCTCGGCGAGCGCTACACGCACGGCCACGTGTACGACTTCTATCGGGCATTGAAGGCCGATCCGACCCGCCTCGTCGTCCTCGGCGACGGGCGCCAGGAGAAGTCGTACCTCTACGTCCGCGACTGCGTGTCGGCGATGCTGGCCGCGGCGTCCTTGCACGAGGACGAGCCGGGCGCCTACGTGTATAACCTCGGCACGGACGAGACGGTCGTCGTCGACGAGTCGATCGAGGTGATCACGAAACACCTCGGGCTGACGCCCGAGGTGGTCCACACCGGCGGCAAGCGGGGCTGGGTCGGGGACAGCCCGCTGATCCGGCTCGACACGACGAAGCTGCGCGGCATCGGCTGGTCGCCGACGCTCGGGATCCACGAGGCGATCGTGCGCACGCTCGAGTGGTTCGAGGAGAACCCCTACGCGTGGCAGGACGATCCGGCAGCCGGGCCCGCGGCCGCAGGGAATGAGAGGGGAGCAGCGACATGAGCGTCATCTTCAGCCGGGCACCGCTGCGGATCTCTCTCGGCGGGGGTGGTACGGACCTGCCGTCGTACTACGGCGAGCACGGTGGGTTCCTCATCGCCGGGGCGATCGACAAGTACGTCTACATGCTCGTCCACGCCGTGTTCCAACGCCGGTACCGGATGAAGTACTCAGCGTACGAAGAGGTCGACGATCCGGCCGAGCTGAAGCATCCGATCCTTCGCGAGACGCTGGTGCGCCACTGGAAGGGGGCTCCGCTCGAGATCGCGTCGGTCGCCGACGTGCCAGCCGGCACCGGCATGGGCTCCTCGGGCGCGTACACCGTCTGTCTGCTCAAGGCCCTCGCCCAGGCGAAGCACACCCCGAGCACCCCAGCTGGCCTTGCCGAGGCAGCGTGTCACATCGAGATCGACGTGCTCGGTGAGCCCGTCGGCAAGCAGGACCAGTACGTCGCCGCGCACGGCGGGATCTGCGCCTACACGTTCCTCCCGTCGGGCGAGGTCGAGGTCGAGCCACTCGAGCTCAGCCCGGACACCCTCAAGCTGCTCCGCGAACGCCTGCTCCTCTTCTTCACGGGCGAGGCTCGCTCGGCCTCGACCATCCTGACGGACCAGGACACGCGGTCGAAGGCGGGCAACACGGCGATGATCGAAAACCTGCATCGCACCAAGGAGATGGGCTACACCAGCCGGGAGCTGCTGGAGAAGGGAGACCTCCAGGGCTACGCCGAGCTGATGCACGAGCACTGGGAGCACAAGCGGCGTCGCTCCCCCGGCATGGCCAACGAGCACATCGACCGCCTCTACGCCAAGGCCCGAGCCAACGGCGCGATCGGAGGCAAGCTCGTCGGCGCCGGTGGCGGCGGCTTCCTGCTCGTCTATTCGGACCGGCCGGAGGAGATGCGGGCCGCCATGACCGAAGAGGGTGCCCCCGAGCTCACTTTCGACTTCGAGTACGGCGGGGCGTACGCGAGCGAGAACAGATGAGCGAAGCCGCGCGGCAGCGGCTTCGCGTCGGGATCGTGGGGTGCGGCCTGATCGGCCGAAAGCGTGCCGAGGCCCTCGGCACCGACGAACTCATCGGGACGTTCGACATCGCTCCGGATGCCGCCGCAGCGCTCGTCGCCGAACGGGGGGGCCGGGCCTGCACCTCGGTCGAGCAGCTCCTCGAACTCGCGCCCGACGTAGTAGTCGTGGCGACGCTGCACCGGGATCTCCCCGAGCTCGCATGCTCGGCGCTCGCCGCGGGAGCACACGTCCTCGTCGAGAAGCCGGCGGGCATCAGCGTCGCGGACGTCGATCGGATTGCCAACGCCGCCGAGGAAGCCGGGAGGCGGGTGAAGGTGGGCTTCAACCACCGCTTCCACCCCGGCATCTCCCGGGCGATCGGCGAGGCCCGATCTGGTGCCTTCGGGGAGATCTTCTACCTCCGCGCTCGCTACGGACACGGCGGTCGCCTCGGCTACGAGCAGGAGTGGCGAGCCGACCCTTCGCTCTCTGGTGGCGGGGAGATCGTCGACCAGGGCATGCACCTCCTCGACCTGAGCTACTGGCTGCTCGGCGAGCTTCCGCTCGGACACGCTCTCGTCCGCACACAGTTCTGGCAGGCACCAGTGGACGACAACGCCGTCCTCGTCCTCGGCGGAGAGGGAGGCGTGGGATCGCGCGATCCCTTCGCACTGCTGCACGTCAGCTGGACCGAGTGGAAGAACACCTTCTCCCTCGAGATCGCCTGCCGCCACGCCAAATGGACCGTGGACGGCCTGGTGCGCTCCTACGGCCCGCAGGTACTGCGGATCTACCGGATGCGACCGGAGCTAGGCCCCCCTGACGTGGAGGAAGTGCGCTACCCGGAGCGTGACACCTCGTGGGAGAGCGAGTGGCGGCACTTCGCCGACGCCATCACCGCCGCTGACGGGCGACCCATCCTCGGTGACCTCTCTTCGGCGCGCTACTGCTGGTCAGTGGTCGAACAGGCGTTAGGACGATGAGGTTCCCCTTGGCCCCATCTCGTGACGCCCCGCTCCCACTGAGTCAGCGGTCTGCGCACCCGACCAGCGGCGCGGACGCGCGCGCGGACGCGTGGTCAGCGCGAATGGCTGAGGAAGAAGCCGTAGATCTGGACGAGCGGGTCCCTCGAGCCTGCCGATCCCGTCTCCGGCACGGCCGCCAACTGGATGCGGTTGAGCCCGGTGTGCAGGTGCACGGCGGGCAGGTAGTACTCGCTGGCGACGTACGCCGATGAGTAGGTATGACCGCCGTACGTCTCCTCGATCCGCAGCTTCTGGCCCTTGGCGAGGGCTGGCCCGTCGCTGAAGCCGCCGGAGAGATACCACGTTCCGCTGGAAGGTGACACCACTTCCACGTTCGTCGGATCAGGACTCAGGTAGAAGAAGAGGTCCTTGCCGTTCCCGACGCCGAGGCTCGTGTAGTTGGCGTGGACCGAGACACCTTGAGGACTCTGGATATAGCTGAGCACGGGGTGGCCGACCAGCATCGCCACGAACGTCGGAAGCGGGCTCGTGAGCCGGTCGAGCGCCCAGTAGACGCTCGGTTGCGAGGTCTCCAGATCCGTGTATGCCTTCGGGTACTCGTTGTAGTACCCAACGAAGGAGATGGCCACGCCGACCAGCACTCCGTAGACGATGGCGATTGTCCCCAGCACCTTGGTCGAACGGCGAAGCCAACGACGCCGCGCGCCGGAGGCACTGAACCAGACCACGAGTGCGGCGAGGATCAGCAGCGGAGCAAAGTCCGCTCCGTAGCGCATCGAGCCGCCCGGGATGCTAAAGGCAATCGACGCGACGATGAGGAGAGCGGTCGCCACCGCCGCCACGACGGCACCGGCGAGCTCCGTTGCGATCCGCTTGCGGCGCACCAGACTCGGCAGGACCAGGAGGGCGAGCACAATCGGGGTGGTCGTGGCGATGCCGCCAATCACCTCGGGCGTGTAGCTGGCGGGTACTGCTCCCGGATACGCCGGTGGCGGCGGGAGCACGAAATAGGGAAAGCCAAGCGTCCACCGCACCGGCGCGACCAGGTAGTAGTAGAGGCTCGGCGCCAGGTAACCGAACTGGTAGTACGGCGTCGTCAGCGGATTGAAGCCGGCCAGCTGGTACCGCGCGCCGAACTGGGTGGGCGAGCCGAAGCGCGCGGTGTTGTACGCGAGCAGCAGCAGCATCACCGCAGCAAACGGCACGACGAGCGGCACCGCCGGTCCGAGGCGGCTCCGCCAGCTCTCGCCCGATGACCGCCGCCAGGCGCGCACTGCCATGACCAAGAGAAGGATCCCGAGTAGCGCCTCGTCTTCGTGGGCGCCCGCAGAGAGGCCGAGGCACAGGCTGCCTGCCGCGAGCCTCCACGGTCGGTACCGGCCGGCCAGTCCGCCCGACGCCAGGAGGTAGAGGCCTGCCATCGCGAAACAGAGAGAGGCCGAAATGTTGAGTTCGTAGACGAGCGGGCTGCGCAACAAGAACGGGGCGAGATTGCCGGCACCAAGCGCGGCCGCGCCGAGCGTCACCTGCCAGGTTCGCACCTTGGGTAGATAGGAGTTGACGAGGAAAGCGAGCAGGAGGAGCGAGCATCCAAGACCAACGATGCAGTAGAGGAACTGTGCGAAGTCCGGCGGCATGGCGCCGACGTGCAGGATGCGCCACGGCATGAGGAGGGTGACCACAGGAGTCGGGCCCCACGTCAGGTAGAAGTGGCTGTGATAGAAGACGAGGTCGTGATACGGACCCTGCTGGTAGGGGTAGTTGAGCGCCGGGTTGTACGGGTTGCTCAGCTTGAGTAGCCCCTTCGGCGGCGCGAGGGCGAGGCTGAGGTGCCCCTTCAGGAAGCCGTCGGTAAGCAGGTTGTAGTCGTCGCGCTGAGGGGCGCCGAAGCTGAAGGTTGCCCCGGTGGACAAGAGCGTCCACAGATAGAACAGGCAGGAGAGGACGTACGTCACGGCGAGCGCGATGCGGGTCCGGACCCGCTGCGAGGATGCTCGCCTCCCCTTCACGAGGTGCGCGGGAGCGGTGGCGTCCTCGACGGGGATGCCGACGATCACGCCCGGCTGGGCCCGAACGACCCGCTCCGAAGTCGCGACCGCGGACTCAGCGCGCAGTGGGCTTGCTCGGACATTGCGGTAAGGAGTCTACGCGCCGCCCGTGCAGCCGGAGGTCTCCAAGCGGCGCGACGTACGACACCGCGCGGGATCCATCGACGGACACCCTGTCCCGCGATGCCGATCGCGCACCGCATCGCCACGCTCGTCGCCGCCGCGGTCCACCGAGGCGCTGGACGAGTCCCTGGCCCCCCGGACAGCGGCTCCCCCCGTTCAGCTCCGATCGCGTCGTGGGTGAAGGGACGTCTCCGCCGTCAGAAGTGCGAAACGAACGCCCAGGTCTGTCGCGCCCGCCCTTCGGGTCCGTGAGGCCGTACTCCAGCGAAGCACTGGGGCCCGGCGCGGCGCACGAGCCCGTCATCTGGCGAGGTACAGCCGGTACACCTGGACGAGCGGTCCTGAGGAGGCGGCAGCCGAACCGCGTGCGGTGGCCCAGATGTCGACCCGGTTCACGCCGAGATGCAGGTGCAGCGGGATCGACACGACCCCGGGCCGCAGGAGGAATGAGCGCGTCGTGTTGTTTTCCGCGTAGTGGACGACGACTTGCGCGCCCTTCGGGAGCGCCGGGCCCGGACCATACCCTCCTGACAGCAGCCAGTTGCCAGAGCCAGGCGATACGACCTCGACCGAGGTCCGACTCGGCGAGAGATAGAAGAAGAGGTTGTTCCCAGCTCCGATGGTCGAGTAGCCAACCTGCGCGCTCACCCCTTCAGGGTCGTACACCGTGGTGAGCACTGGGTGGCCGAGGAGCATGGTCACGAACGTGGGGATGGGGCTCGTGAGCCGGTCGAGCCTCCAGTAGCTGCCCGGGTCGGAGCTCTCCAGATTCGGGTACGCGGAAGGCTCGTAGGCGAAGTAGCCGCTCGTCGACACCGCGACCCCGACGAGCGCCCCGAACAGCACGGCGATGCTTCCCAGCACCTTGGCGAGACGACGGCGCAACCGGTGCGCGCTACCGCTGAAGGCGAACCAGCAGATCAACGCGGGGAACAGGAGCAGGGACGCGAAGTCTGCCTCGTAGCGGTACGTGCTTCCCGGGATCGAGAAGGCGACTGTGAAGACGAGGATCGCGCCACACGCGGCCAGGCCGGTGATGAACCAGGCCAGTTCGCTCGGCAGGCGCCGACGGCGAAGGACGAACGGGATCGAAAAGACGAGCAGCACGATCGGCGTCGTGGTGAGGATCCCCCCGACGGTCTCAGGCGAGTACACCTTCGGCACGCCGAACGGGAACAGCGGAGGCGGTGAGAGGAAGAGATACGGAAAGGCGAGAGAGAATCGGATCGGATCGATGAGGTAGTAGTAGAGACCCGGAGCGACGTAGCTGAGCTGATAGAAGGGTGTGATCTCCTGGTTGACCCCGGCGAGCTGGTACCGCTCGCCGAACTGCAGCGGTGAGCCGAACCGGGCGTAGTTGTACGCGAACAGGAGAACGACGACGAGCGCGAACGGTCCGACGACAGGGGCCGCGAGACGCAACCAGGCGCCCGGGTGCTCACGAGCGGGCCCGGGACGCTCGCGGCGCCATACGAGCACGAACACCAGGAGCAGCAGGAGGCCGAGAAGGATGTAGTCCTCGCGCCCCGCGGTCGCGAGGCCGATGGCGAGGCTGCCGACGGCGAGCCGCCACGGCCGGCGCCTGCCGAGCCCGCCGGAGGCGAGGAAGTAAGCGCCGGCCATCGACCAGCAGAGCGAACAGGCGACGGCGACTTCGTAGACGCGCCCGCTGCGCAGCAAGAACACAGCGATGTCCGATCCTGCGAGCGCGATCGAGGCGAGGACGAGCTGCCACGTGCGCAGGCGCGGAAAGTAACGATCCACCAGGTACTTGAGCAGCAGGATCGAGAACCCGAGCGCCGCGACGCAAAAGATCCACACGGCGAAGCTCTCGGGCATCGCGCCCACGTGCAAGATGCGCCACGGCAGGAAGAGCGTGAGCGCCGGCGCGGGTCCCCAGGTAAGGAAGAAGTGACCGTGATACAGCACGAGATCGTGATAGATCGCGTTGTTCCAGGGGTGATTCTGGCCGGGATCGTACGGGTCCTTGAGGGCGAGGAGGCCCGCCGGCGGGACCAACTGCAAGCTCAGGTGCCCATGCAGGAACCCGTCAGTGAGCAGGTTGTAGTCATCGTTCTGCGCGCCGCCAAACGTGAACTTGTACCCCGAGGACGCCACGGTCCAGAGATAGAAGAGGCTGGATACGACATAGACGATGAGGAGCGAGCACCGATTCCGATTGCGCTCCCACCAACCCGGTGGCGGCTCAGATGTGCCGGACCTGCTCACTTCTTCGACGGAGGAATCGATTGAGCCGGTGTTGGAATCGACTGCCAACTCAGCGCTCCGACCGCGAGGTCGAGTCGTCCGAACGGGCCTCCACTTGGCCTCGCGGAGCCTCCGGTGAGACTGCGCCGTGGACGAAGCGGCGCCGCGCCTCGCGCCGGACGAAGGATGGCAGCGGCGCCCCGCCGTCCTCCGTCAACCCCATCTCGAAGGCCGTCGAACCGGCCAGGACGCCGAGGTTGACGCGCCGACCAGCGGAGGCGCAAGACGGTTGGACGGGTCGATTTCGACGAATCCGCCGGTGGAGGTCGCCAGGGCGTAGGTCTCGGTGACCAAGTCGCCCCGGTGCATTCGCTCGGGCTCGTCGTCGATCGCCATCCACCGGGCCGTCTTCTCGGGATCGGTGACGCACGAGAGCACGATCTCGGGTTTCGCCTCGGTACGCATCTCGCCGGGGAAGGCTACTTCGTCACGCCCGCTCGCCAGCGTTGATGCTCGACGCCCCATGAGGCAGGCCATCCCTGCCCCGTGCCGCGCCACCAGCTACGGGCGAGAGACCTCAGGACGCGTGGCGGTGCGGAGGCTGCGCGTGGCCCGTGAGGTAGGGGCTGCGTGCCACCAGCGCGCTCAGCTCCTCGGCGGGAACTGGCCGTCCGAGCAGGAAGCCCTGCGCGCGCTCGCACTCGAGCGACTGGAGCGCGGCCAGTTGCTGCTCGGTCTCCACGCCCACCGCGGTGACCGTGCAGCCCATCGCGCTCGCCATGCCGATCACGGCCGCCACGATCGCCTGGTCACGACCGTCGCCGGGGAGACCGTTGATGAAGCTCCGGTCGACCTTGATCGCGCCGAGCGGGTGCTGCTTCAGCCAGGTGAGCGAGGAGAACCCGGTGCCGAAGTCGTCGAGGATGATCTGCACGCCGAACGAGTGCAGGTCGCCAAGCGTCCGCGCCGTGATGGCGTTCGGGCGCGCGAGGGCCGTCGCGGTGACCTCGAGACTAAGCAGGTCCGCCGGGAACTCCGCGTGGGCGAGCGTCTGTCGGACGGACAGCGCGAATCCCGGGTTGGAAAGCTGGCGTGGCGAGACGTTGACCTCGAGCCCGAGCCGGCATCCGAGCTCCTTCGACAGCCTCGCCATCGTCTCGCAGCTCTCCCGCAGTGCCCACGCCCCGATCGGCACGATCGCGCCGGTGTCCTCGGCGATCGGGATGAACTCCGTCGGCGAGACCTCGCCGAGGTCCGGGTTGGACCAGCGCAGCAGCGCCTCGACGCCGACGATCTCCAAGGAGGACAGCGCCATCACGGGCTGGAATACGAGCCGCAACTCCCCCCGCTTCTCCGCGCCACGGAGCTGGCGCGCGAGCAGCAGCCGCCGGCCGGTGCGCACGCGCTGACCGCCTTCGAAGAACACGCAGCGGTCCCGGCCTGAGCGCTTCGCCGCGTACATGGCGCTGTCGGCCTCGCGCAGCACCTCCCGGGCGTCGACGGCGTCGCTCCGCACGAGCGTGACGCCGATGCTGCCGGTGATGACCGTCGAGTCGAGGCACGGGAGCGGCTGCGATATCGCCTCGAGCAGGCTGAGGCCGAGCCGCGCCGCCTGCTCTGTCTCGCCGATCCCTTCGGCGATCACCACGAACTCGTCACCGCCGAAGCGGCCGACGAAGTCGTCCGAGGAGACCGCGGCCGAGAGCCGCTCGCTCACCTCGCGGATCATCTCGTCGGCACGGTCGTGGCCGAGGGTGTCGTTCAGCGCCTTCAGCCCGTCGAGATCGACGAACAGGACCGCCGCCGGCGACTCGGGCCCGGCGCGCTGGATGACCTCGTCGAGCACCTCGAGGATCGCCGTCCGGTTCGGCAGGCCGGTCAGCCCGTCGTGGCGGGCGTCGTGGATCAGCCGCTCCAGTGCCCGGTGGCGCTCGATCGCGATGCCCACGACGCGCGACCAGTCCTGCAACAGGGTCAGGTGCTCGGGCAGCGGATGGCGCGGACGCGGCCCGTAGAGCGCCAGCGTCCCGAGCACCTCTCCGCCGGGCGCCTTGATCGGCATCGACCAGCAGTGGCCGAGCCCCGCCCGCCGCGCAAGCTCGCGGATCGGCGCCCACCTCGGGTCCTCGGCGATGTCTGCGGTGATCGTGAGCCGGCCGGACCATGCGGCCGAGCCGCAGGTGCCGACGTTGGGGCCGATCACCGCCCCGTCGATCGCCGCCAGGTAGGACGCGGGCAGGGAAGGTCCGGCGCCGGGGTGGAGCGTGCTCGACGCGGCATCGAGGAGGACGACGCAGGCGATGACCGAGGGGTCGTGGCGCTCGATGCTCTCCACCACGGCGACGAGCACGTCGTGCAGCGGCTCAGCGCGAGCGATCAGGTCGTGCACCTTGTTGTGTGATGCGACGAGCTGCTGGACGAGTGCAACCTCGCTCTTCGCGATGCGCAGCGCCACCTCGGTCGACACGGCCGCGGCGCTGTCGGCAAGGGCGTGCAGATCGACGTCGGCCCAGTCGCGCGACCCATGGTCGCCGACGCTTATGAGGCCGAGCAGCTGCCCGTCGACGGTGACCGGCGCCTCGGCGTAGGCGGTGCCCCGACGTGGGCGGCCGGCGGGGGCAGCGAGGCCGAGCAGGTAGTGCTCGAGCGACGCCGGATCCTGTAGCTCCGCCGCTCCCTCGACTGGGCCCTCGCCGGTGACGACGCTCTTCACGAACACGCTCGCCCCGTCGAGCATCGAGAACGCCGTGACAGCCGCTCCCGTGTCGCGTTGCAGCGCTTCGATCCACCGGTCGATCTCGGGATCGCTGGCGGCGTCGAGCACGCCGCTCCGGCGGAGCATCACGGCGCGCGCCTCGTCCAACGCTCCTGGTGCCGCCGCGCTGGGGATCGTGGGCCGCCGTGCCATGCACCACAGTTAACGTCGGGTTGTCCTGCAGAATTGAGCACAGAAGCCGTCGGCGACTAGCCGCTTGTGCCGGGAAGTTGCGCAGCCGTGAAGCGACCATCCCCGACGCGTTCGCGTGCCGCCTCGTGCGCGGATCGCCCGCCGGCGCGCCGGCAGCATACCGGGGGCAACCCCTTGACTCGCGCCGCCTACCAGGGTCGCTCGGCCGGTGCCGCCTTCGCCGCGGGAGGCCCGATCGTCGCGGCCTCGGGGCCGAGCCGTTGGACGTAGCGGGGGTGGACCCTGCTCCAGCGCGCGCCCGAGGCCGGTGGCACGGCGTCGTCGAGCTCGCCGGCGCGACGGTCGAGGCACTCGTGCCACCCGGCGGCGGCGCGGGCGGCCTTTCCGACGTCGTCGAAGGTGTCGGTCAGCGTGAGCAGGGTGCCCGAGCCGTCGGGTTCGAGCTCGATCCGCAACAGGTCCGCGCCCCAGATCAGCTCCATGACCGACGGCGGATCGAAGACGAGCATCTCGCCGTCGAAGCTCTCGTGGGTGGAGCTGTCGAACCGTAGGCGTGCACCCGCTCGCCGTTCGCCAACGATCTCCTGGGGGAACCACGCCGCGAGGTGCTCGGCCTCCGTGATCGCCCGCCAGACCACCTCTGGTGGGTGGGCGAGCCGACGGGTGAAGGTGGGCACGAAGCGGTCTGCCTCGCGGGTGAGCGTCCCGAGATCAGCGTCCTCCATGGCCGTCTCCTTCGTCGTGCATCTGGTCGAGATGGCGTTCCAGGGCGTCGAGGTGGCTGCTCCACGCCGCGCGGTATGGCCGAAGCCACTCGTCGATCTCCCGCAGGGGTTCGGACCGGAGGCGGTAGAGCCGCCGCCGCGCGTCGACGGTCACCTCGACCGGGCCGGCCTCACGAAGCAGGCGCAGATGCTTCGAGACTCCCGGCTGGCTGATGCCCAGCTTCGCCGTGAGATCGCTCACCGAGCGCTCGTCCTCGCGCAACAGGTCGAGGATCCGGCGCCGGTTGGGCTCGGCGAGCACCTCGAACATGGCCGCCACCATCTCTGGACAGTTATATAACTGTCCAGAGATGGACAGACGGGCGTTCAGGCGATGGTGCCCTCCAGAGCGGGCTCGTGGGCACCTTCCCCGCTCCTCGCGCCCTGCCAGCTCGGGGCGCGGCTTATCCCCGGCCGGCGATCGATCGCGACGAGGGTGAGGAGCACGGTGGCGGCGAGGAAGATGGCCGCCGCGAGGAAGGCCTTGTCAGCGCCGATGATGAAGACGTGGTGCGCCCGGTTCAGCGCCCCGGAGATGTGCGTTGCGCTGCGCGCGGCCGAGCGGCTGGCCTCCCCGAACACCGAGACGAGCACCGCGAGCCCGAGCGAGCCGCCCACCTGCTGCATCACGTTGACGAGGCCCGACCCGGCACCGGCGTCCTCCGGCAGGACGCCGGCCAGCGACGTCGTGGTGAGGGGCACGAACGCGAGGCCATTGCCGATCCCGAACAGCACCAGGGGCCCGAGGACATCGCCGTAGGCGCTCGCCTCGGAGAGCCGCGTGAGCCAGGCCAGGCCGCACGTGGACAGGATCAGGCCGCCGACCATGATCAGCTTCGGTGGAAAACGGTCCGCGAGGAACCTGGAGCTGAGCTGGGAGGCGGCGAAGAGCGCCACGGTGAGCGGCAGGAAGGCGAGCCCGCCGCGCAGCGGGCTGTAGCCGAGGACGCCCTGGAGGAACTGGGTCAGGAAGAAGAACATGCCGTACATGCCGGCGACGAGGAAGAGCCGTGCGACGTAGGACGTGGCGCGGTTGCGGTCCGCGAACAGCCGGAGCGGTGTGATCGGCTGCGACGCGCGCCGCTCGACGAGCACGAACGCCACGAGCAGCAGCCCGCCGACGACGAACGCGGCGATCGTCCCACGATCGCCCCACCCGTCGGTGGCCGCCCGCACGAAGGCGTAGACGACCGAGGCCATGCCGAGCGTCGACGTCAGCGCCCCGGCCGCGTCGAACCGGCCGGCGTTGCGTGCCGTCTCCGGCAGCGTCGTGCGGGCGAAGCCGAGCACCGCGACGCCGATCGGGACGTTGACGAACAGCACCCAGCGCCACGAGACCCACTCGGTGAGCATGCCGCCGGCCAGCAGGCCGAGCGCTGCACCGCCGATCGACACCGCGGTGTACCACCCGATGGCTCGGGTCCGTGCGCGGGCGTCGCGGAACTCGATCATGAGCAGCGCCAGTGCCGACGGCGCCGCGAACGACGCCCCGATGCCTTGCGCGGCTCGAGCGGCGAGGAGCCAGGTGCTCGAGGTCGCGAAGCCGCCGGCGAACGAGGCGACGGTGAACAGCGCGATACCGGCGCCGAAGGTCCTGCGGCGGCCGAGGATGTCGCCGCAGCGCGCTCCGAGCAGCAACAGGCCGCCGAAGGTGAGGGTGTAGGCGTTGACCACCCAGGACAGCGAGGGGGCCGAGAAGTGGAGTGCAGCCTTGATGTGGGGCAGGGCGATGTTCACGACGGTCGTGTCGAGCACGACCATGAGCTGGCAGGTCAGGATGATCGCGAGGACGAGGCGGGGACGGTCCTTCCTCGTGTGCCCGGGTGCGGGCGGTGCGGAGACGGCGAGGGTGTTGTTCGTCACGTACTGGTTCGCTCCTGGCGGTAGAGTTGTCGATGCGGAGGGTTCCTCCGGGTACTATATGGAGGCTGCCTCCGCTTTGCAAGCCAGCAGTGGCGCCGGCGCTCGGAGGGCGCGTCAGTGACGGAAGACGAGCAGACCAAGGCGGGGCGCCCACCGCGTGCGGACGCGATGCGGAACCGGGCTCGCCTCGTCGACGCTGCGACGCAGTCCTTCGCCGAGCACGGCGTTGACGCCTCCCTCGAGGACATCGCGCGCTGTGCCGGTGTGGGCATCGGGACGCTGTACCGGCACTTCCCGACGCGCGACTCGCTCGTCGCCGCCGTCTACCGCAACGAGGTCGACGTGCTCTGCGAGAGCGCGGACGAGCTGCTGGCGTCGCTGCCGCCCGACCAGGCCCTCGCCGCGTGGATGCAACGCTTCGTCGGCTACGTCGCGACCAAGCGCGGCATGGCGAGCGCGCTGAAGTCGATGATGGGGACGAACACTGCGCTCTTCGAAGAGTGCCGCCGCCGGATGAACGACGCGGCGACGCGCCTGCTCGGCGCTGCGGCGGCTGCCGGCGGGGTGCGGAGCGACATCAGCGCGACGGACCTGCTGCGCGCCATGGGGGGCATCTGCCTCGCGACCGACAACGCCGACCTGCCCGAGCAGGCTCGGCCCCTCGTCGCGCTGCTGCTCGACGGCCTCCGTTACGGCGTCGGCGCCCCGGCCACGGCTGATCGGCTAGGCGCCGCCGGCTGACCTGGGCTCGTCCCGCCCTGCCTCGGCCGGTGCCAGCTCTCCCTGGCCGCTTCCGGTGGCGGCGCGTGGCGCGCCAGCCCGCGCCGCGCGCCTTGAGATCGGGTCGAGGGCGTAGTACACCGCGAAGGCAGCCTGGAGACCGAGAAAGGCGAAGGCGTTCAGGAACGCGACGCCCACCGCGACGGTGTACAGGACGCCGCCGATCGTGAAGAGCAGCGTCGCCATCCCTCGCTCCGCCTCCGGGAACGCAGCGTCGAGCAGCCGGCGGCGGTGCGAGGCGTAGAGCCACAGCGCGCCCCACGCGTACGCGTTGGCCGCCATCGTCACGCCGTAGACGACGGCGGCGGTGCGCGTCCCCTGGCCCTTTGCCAGCGCCTCGCCGAGCACGCCCGTCGGGTAGGGCAGGAAGGCGATCGTCATGAGCAGCGCGAGGTTCAGGTAGAGCACCGGCCGGTCGACGTGGCCGAAGTGGCTGAACACCGAGTGGTGGTTCATCCACATGATCCCGATGACCGCGAAGCTGACGACGTAGGCGGCGAGCGACGGCCAGCGGCTGGCGAGCTGGTGGGCGAGAGCGCCGTAACGGCTGGGCTCGGCGACGGTGAGGACGAGCAGCGTGATGGCGATTGCGAACACGCCGTCGCTGAAGGCCTCGACCCTCGCCTTGCTCACGAGCCTCCTTCGACCTTTGCGGTCACTGCATCGCCTACCGGCGCGCGTGATTGCAGCGAGTCTCTCCGCCAGCCGCTGCTGCATATCCTCGTGGCTCGCGCCGAGGGAGTGGCGGATCCGGGCGCTCGGCGCGTCGGGTCGTCGAACGGCCCGAGGAGGAGGTGCTCGGTACCGACGCAGTTGTGGCCGAGCTTGAGCGGCAGTGGCAGTGGCAGTGGCAGCAACGCCGAGCGTCCGGGCACTGCGGGCGCTACCTGCTGAGCGGCAGCATCCCTGAGCTGGACCTGGCGGCGTCGCCGAGGTAGGGGAAGCCGTACGCGTTCTCGACGCTGCGCAGGATCCCGGCGGTGTCGACGTAGCTGGAGAAGCTCCCGGCGCCCTTCGTCTTCGCCGAGATGACGAGCGTCAGCACGTGGCCGCCGTCGTCGCCGAACTGGCCGGAGGTGTCGCTGTCGCTGCTCTCGTCCCACGTGAGGATGATCGTCCCGCCGTCCCGGTACCACGCCGTGCCCATGATCTCGGGGATGCGCTTCGCCAGGAAGCTGTCGCCGTTGGCGAGCGTCGAGCAGGGGGCGTCGTTCCCGCCGTCCTGGCAGATGCTCGGCGAGTAGAACACGAAGGCGGGCGGGCTGGCGCTGTTCAGCTCCGTGATCATCCCGCTCGCAGGCACGACGTCCCCGCACTCTGGCTGGCGCCGTCCCTGGGCGAAGTAGACGAAGGGGTCGTGGCGGACGCCGTAGCCGCCGCTGCCGCTGGCGTTGCTCGTCGAGCAGTCCGACGGCATCGCTCCCATGTACGCCTTCCAGCCGATGCCGGCGGCTTGCAGCTGGTCGGCGAGGTCCTTGCCGGTGATCGATCCGCAGCTCGACGGTGAGCAGTCGCCGCTCGTGCCGCTCTTCTCGAAGGCGTTGCCCGAGATCATCTCGAGGTAGTTGGGCAGGCTGTCATGGCCCCGGGCGTAGGAGCTCGTCGCCTTGAGATAGCTGCCGGCGAGCGAGTTCAGGTAGGAGGCCGAGCCGTTCCCGATGAGCGTGCTGTAGCTCTCGTTCTCCATCATCAGGATCATGATGTGGGGCGCGGACGCCGACTTCGCGCTCGACGTCGGGGTCGTGGACGTCGCAGCGGACACGCTGGTGGTGCTCGTGGAGTGCGTCACAGGACCACTCGTCGCCGACGAGCACGCTGCGAGGGCCAGCGCGCCGGCCACGACGCCCGCCAGCGCGGCCATGCGACGTCGGGCCCGGTCGCCGACCCGGGTCGTCCGCGAGACGGACCCGGGTGAGGACCCTCCGACGCGTCTCACCGCTCGATGCCCGGCGCGCGTACAGGGGAGGACGGAGAAGCCACAGGTATAGGAAAGCGTGCCGGGGACCGCCTCTGCCAGGCACCCCCCGCCCGCGAGGACGCCGAGGAGCTCGAATGAGCAGCTCAGCGTGGCTCAGGAACGACGCGACTTGATCGACGAGCCGCTGAGGCTCCCCGGCCGTCAGCGCTCAGCGATGCTGCGGCCCCATCGAGCGGCGGCAGGTCCAGGCGCGGGGACTCTGTGTGCGGCGAGCGCAGCGACCGGGCGACATCGTTGTCGGCCAGCCGCTCCATCGGCGCCCCCGCGAGGCGGGACCACCTGTTCTGTCGGCGTCAGCTCCTCGGCCATCGCGAGAGCCAGCCAGCTGTCCCGTTGGCATGTCCGTCCTGAGGACCTCCCGCCCGTCGTCGCAGATCGCGAGGAGGGCCCGGCGGCGGCCGGCGGGATCGACGTGCCGACTGATCAGCCGATCGCGCTCGAGCCGCGAGAGCGTCCGGGTGATCGACTGGGGCTGGAGCCGCTCGGCGGCCACGAGCTCGCCGGCGCTCATCGCCCCGCGACGCTTGAGTGGACGAGGACACTCGAGCGGAGCAGCGTCTCGCAGTGGTCGCGTGCGCGAGCGAGGCGGCCACGGAGGCGTGCGCAACGCCGCGCCACTCCCTGCTCGTCGTCGCGCGACCCGGACCGGCGGGCGGCGCTCGCCCGGCTAACTCTGGGTGACCTCGGCACGGCCGCCGGGTTGGGCCGTCCCGCCCGTCGCGACCCGCGGGGCTCACGAAGCGGTGAGCGGCACCATGATGGGATGCGGCCAGACGAGGACGAAGTAGCCGTTGACGAAGTAGGTGTGGGTCGGTGGGCCGAAGCTCGCGGTCGCTGTTTGCGTATCGACATCGCCGAATGGCAGGCGGCGTTCTGCACGAGGAACGTGAACGACCTCGTGGTGTGCCAGCCGACCCGTGAGTTCTTCTGGTGGCCAGCGTCGTGACCGGGTGCGGAGGATCCGCGCGGCGCCTCGGTCAGGTGCGCGTGAGCAGACAAGCCTTGAGAGGCGCCACCCTGGACGGGCTCCCGGGCTTCGGCGGCGCGAGCCCTTCCGCCGCGAGGCGTGCCGGAGTCCAGCGCGCGGGATCGAGCGCCGAGGCGGCGTAGCGCGTGTCGAGACGGACGAAGACCCCGACGCCCGGGTCGGGTATCTGCCTGAAGTGTGCGGCGAACCACTGCCGAAGCCCGACGGTCCACGGGACCCGGCGGATCGAGCTGGACGATTCGACGAAGAAGTCCGCTTGAGCGAACCACGCCCGCCAGTCGGCGACGAGCGCCGGGGCGACCGGTCCACACGACGTAGGCGAGTCCATCGGCGCGGTCGAGAGCCACAGGGCCGTCGCGTCGAGGAGCTCCGGGCAGTGCTGCTGATCCCCTGACAAGCGGTTCGCCTCGATCAGGAGAATCGACGCGTCCGACAGGGTGCAGGCCCCCGCCGGCACGGCGAGGTCGATCGCGGGGCCCGGATCATCGGATGGCACGGTCAGGGCCGCGCCGTAGCTGGCCTCGTTGGGGACGAGCCAAACCAGCCCTGCCACGAGCGCCACGCCGAGCGCGGCCGGGACGGCCCTCGCGGCCGCTCGCCGCCACTCCCCACGGCCGCCGCCGAGCGCGCGCCAGGCGAGCCGGCCGGCCCGGTCGAGAGCGCATCCGAGCGAGAGCGCGAGGAAGGTGGCCGCGAAGTAGGCGTAGTGGTCGAAGAACTCCGACGGCATGAGCAGCGCGGCGACGCTTCCCGCCGTCGCGAGCAGTGCGAAGCGCTCAAACCGGCTCCCCCGGCCGACGAGGGTCGGCAGGAGGCCGAAGACGACCAGGACCAACGCCAGCCCGGTCGCCACGCCGAGCGCGAGGGCGCGGCTGGCGCGCACCCCCGCGATCCCGTCGAGCCCGACGACGACCATGAGACGTTGCCACGTCACCGTTACCAGCCCGCTCTGGCGGGCGAGCTGGGAGGCGATGACCTCGTGGTAGAAGGCCCGCGGAGCAGGGATGAAAAATGGCAGGCAGACAAGCGTGAAGCCGAGCACCGTGCCGACGGCGAGCGGCACCACCCTGCCGACGAGTCCGAAGCTCCTCGATGCGGCGTCCGCATCTCGCGAGCGGCCGAGCGTCGCGAGCGCGAGCGCCGCGACGACGACGATCGCCCAGGTCTTCGTGGCGCCCGCCACTCCGAGCAACGCGCCGCCGACGACGAGGCGGCGCCAGCTACCGAGCTCGCCGCGGACGAAGCAGGTGTTCAATCCGAGCAGGCAGAGGCCCACCATGTACGGCTCGAGCATGAGGGTCCGGTCCGCGAAGAACGCCGCAGGGAACACGCCAAGCACGAGGGCGCCGATCGTGGCGGTCGCGGCGCCCTTGTGGCGGAGGAGGCGGCCCACCAGCCACGCGTCGAGCCCGGCCACGCCTGCGGTGAGCAGCCTCGCCCAGGCGAGCCCGAGCCGGGTGCCCTCGGAGTGGGTGAGGAAGGCCACCGGCGCGAACAGCACCGCGATCCCGGGTGGCTGAACGAAGGTGAAGTCCCGGTAGGGCAGCTTGCCCTCGATCAGGCGGACCGCGGCGCCGAAGTAGACGCCGTCGTCGTACTGGACGACGCCGTGCAGCCCCTGCGGCCTGGACAGGTTGTACAGGACAAGCCCGGTCGCGAGGAGCCCGGCGGCGGCGGGCCCGAGCGTGGGCAGCCAGCCATGCAGCCGACGGAGCAGCGAGCGCCCGGCCCAGTCCTCGACGTACTCGCCGTGGGCTGACGGCACCACTACCGCCGACGGACCCACCGCGTGCGAGGAGGTACTCATCTCGGCAATGTCGAGGAATGTACTGGAGTCACAGAGGAGTGACTCGGTCGGCAGCGCCGAACGGCACCTTCCTGGCTATGCCGATGAGGGGGTCTCCGGGCGGTTTGGAACTTCCTTCCAAGATACGTCGCTAACCAGCGCGTTCGTGCTGGTGAGAAGCTCGCGATCTATGGCGGGAGGGGGTGCGACCTAACACGTGGCATCGATCATCGCCAAGACCATCAAGGGCCCCTCGACTGCCGTGGGCGAAGGCATCGTGACCCACGACACCGGCAGAAGACCCCTACTTACAGGGGTTTGGCCGACTGACAGGTGCTAGCGCGTGCTCGATCTGGCCGCCGCCGTCCAAGGCGGTCCAGTACTCCAACTGGGCACTGGAATTCCATGTCCAGAGCAACCAGCCCGAGATCGAAAGACCACCAAGACGACAGCTCAGCTCCTGCCACTGCACGACCCCTTGTGCGGCAGCACTGGGTGTCGAGAACGACGATCTCGCGGCGCCGAACTCGGCCATGATCACCGGCTTCTCGGTCGTACCCGCATCGAAACTGTCGATCTGCTGCGCCAGGGAACCGAGATTGGAATAGGCGTGCACGTCCACGAAGTCATTTTGCGCCGTCCCGCCGAACACGACTTGGGGACGAACGGTCCAGCTGCGGCGCATGAGATTGATCGACGGTGCATAGAAGCCGAGACCAACGAGGCTGCCCGGGAGCATCCGATGGATCTCGGAGCTCAGAGTGTTCGTCCAGTAGAGCAGATTGTCATTCTCCATAGCGATTCGGGACGCCGGACTCGCCATATTGTAGGTCTGTCCGTTTGCGGTCCTCACGGAACCGGCTTTCCAGTTCAGAGGAGCGGAGCCATTCTTCCAATCTTGCTCTCCCACGAGTTCCCACAGCACGTCCGATAGCGGTGCGCCACTCGAGCGGAGATCAGTGATCAGCGTACTGATATACCGCTGCATTGCTCGGACGTCCGCGGGATCGAGGAAGTAGCTGTTCCACGTGCCGAAGCGAGGGTCGATCTTTGGCGAGAAGCCCCCGGCGCCCGGCAGCTGGCCTGTCACCAGCAGGACCCGTATATCGTCCTGCTGCGCGACCTTGGTGAAATCGGCAAGATTGCTAATGTACGCCGGGTTGAGACCGCTCCCCGTGTTGTTCCCGATCTCGTTCAGGTCGATGAAGACCCTCACCGAGTTGTAGTGCAAAGTTTCCATCTGCTTGAGCGTTCGCACTATCTGGACGTGGTTGTAGAAGCGTGAGGCGAAGGTGTCGTTGCGGTACTGCTCCTTGCCGTCCAGCTTGAAGCTCGTCACTGGTTGATAATCGAAACCTCGCATCTGGAACGGGGCGCGATCAGGTCCGACGACGAATTCTCCTCCGTGAGCGTGCTCGAGCACGGAGAGCTCGGGGGTGATCGGCACCCAGGGCGACCACTCGCCCGCCGCGCTCCGAACCCTCGCATAGCGAGGAATCGCCGAGCTACTCGGCGCTATGACGCTGTCGAGTTGCACGAAGCCCCGGCGTTGGGCCGGGCTCACCGTGGTGATGACGCCAGCGTAGGGCTCCGCAGAGGTCTCGACGGCCGCGATCCCCGAGAGGGAGTCGGTTGCAACGACACGTATTCGATAGTGGAAGTTCGCTGCCTTCCTCGGCGGGCGAGCGGACTGCAGCACCTCCGCGTCCGAGATCGTCGGCACCGTCTCGTCCAAGATGATGCTCCCGGTGACGGTGATGGGGCTGATCCCCGCTCCGAGAAACTCGACGTAGACGGTCTTGGGCAACCGGTCGACCCCGCCTTGCTGAAGCGTCCACGGCACCGTGGCCCCGGGCGAGACGGACTGGGTCCCGCCGGCAGTGTCAAAGGCGCTGTCGTTCGAGATCAGAGCCGAGGTGGCACCAGCAGGCCAGGCGAGGGCGAGCTCGACCAATGGTGAATTGGTTGCGTAAGCGCCATCGTCGATGGAGACACTGACGCCGGTGCCATTTTCGGCGGCGGAGACGTCGCCAGACGAACTGGCAGAAACTTCATCACAGCCGTGACACACCCCTGAGCCAATCGAGGTGATCGCGGCGGCTGCAGGGGGCGCACTCACGATCTCGGATACCACCGGGAGTGACGTCGCCAAGAGCAAGCTGGCCGTGGCCGCTATTGAACCTCCAACGTAGCGCGTTAGGCGGCAATTCCGAACCTGCGACACAGCGGCATTTCTCCAATTCGTCGTCGTTGGAGGGCAACAGATCCCCCCGATCGTCGGCGCTGCCCGCGCCCAGCCGTGACTCAACCATAACGGTGGTCAGCGCCGGAATTGGGTCGGGGTCACCCTGAATGGTGCAAGCCGGGGAATCGTTTCCTGAGCAGCATCGCTATGCATCTGCCACGATCGCCGAGGTGGGCGTCCCGATCGCCTGAAGGCGACGTCGGAAGCGGTCAGCCGCCGAACCGTCGTTCCCTGGCGGCAAAGCTGCGCAGTGCGCGCAGGAAGTCGATCTCGCGGAATGCCGGCCAGTAGGCCTCGCAGAAGTACAGCTCCGAGTAGGCGCTCTGCCAGAGCAGGAAGTTGGAGAGGCGCAGCTCACCGCTCGTCCGTATCACCAGGTCAGGATCGGGCTGGCCGGCCGTGTAGAGATGTCGGGCGATGTCCTCGGTGGTGATCGTCTCGGCGACCTCGGCGAGGCTCGCTCCCTTCGCGTCCTGCTCGTACAGCAAAGCTCGCAGCGCGTCGATGACCTCCTGGCGACCGCCGTAGCCGACGGCCAGCGTGACGTGGGCACCCGTGGCGCAGTCGCGGCTCGCCTCGACCGCCCGCTTCAGGGCCCGTGCCGTCGAGTCCGGCACGAGATCGACGGACCCCGCGAGGTGCACCTGCCAGGTCGGGTCGCGGGCGAGCTTGTCGGCGATGACCTGCTCGATCACCTGCATGAGGTAGGCGACCTCGGCGTCGCCACGGTTCATCAGGTTCTCGGTCGAGCAGACGAACACCGTCACGTGCTTGATACCGGCGGCCTCGCACCAGGACAGGACGTCCTCGACGTGCTCGGCCCCGTAGCGGTGCCCCAGGCTCGGGTTGGCCATCCCCATCTGGCGAGCCCAGCGTCGGTTGCCGTCCATGATGAGCCCGACGTGGTTTGGCAGACGGCTACCGTCGAGCTGCCGGCGGAGCCGGCGGGCGTACCAACGGTAGACGAGGTCCTTGACCAGCACTGTACGACCGTACCCCCGCGCGTCCCGACGATGCGGCTCGCCCCGTGGCGACGTCGTGGGCTGAGTTCGGCCTCGACGACAGCTCTCTCCACCACGCTCGCGGGCTCGGCGTCAATCGCCGGCCCGTTCCGTCGACGACGACGACCATGGTGCTGACCCCGCCGACGCCCGACCCGGTTCTCGAGCTCGTCGATGCTCCCCTTGCCTACGACGAAGATCCGGAGCAGGGGCTGTCGCACTCAGGGCCCGTTGCCGTGCAGGGCCGGACCTCCATTCGAGGGGCCACCGGCATCGCCTGCGACGATCAGGGTGCGCAGCTCGGAGGCCTCCACGCTCCGCCGAACCGCCGCGGGCCGCGGTGACGTCCCAGCTGGGAGTGTCGAACCATGAGCAGCGAGGGCAGGGCTCGCGCAGCCGGCTGAGTTGGAATGTTGCTCTAGTCGCGTTCTGTTCACTGTCCGTTAACCGTCCGTTAGCCTTGTTTGCATGATCCTGGGTCCTGGGGCGCTGCCGAACCTCCTCGCGGCGAGCGCGCCGAACGGTGAGGGATGGCGACAGGCGGGCGAGCTCGGTCTGGCACTGCTGCTCTCCGCGCTCATCGGCGTCGAGCGGGAGATCCACCAGAAGAGCGCCGGGCTGAGGACCTACACCCTGGTCGGCGTCGGTGCCGCGCTGTTCATGCTGGTGAGCAAGTACGGCTTCAGCGATGTGCTCGAGCCCGGCCGGGTCGTTCTCGACCCGTCCCGGGTCGCCGCCGGGATCGTCGCCGGCGTCGGGTTCCTCGGGGCCGGTGTCATCTTCGTGCGCCGGGACTCGGTACGCGGCCTCACCACCGCTGCTGGGGTCTGGGTTACCGCAGCGATCGGATCCGCATCGGGCGCCGGCCTCCCGTTACTCGCCATCTGCACCGCTGGCATCTACTTCATCGTGGCCCTCGCGTTCCCGGTGCTGACCCGCAGGTTGCCCCGGTCGGCCACCGCGGTCTCGGTGCTGCGTCTGCGCTATCCGGACGGCATGGGCATCCTGCGCCAGGTGCTGCAGCTCGCGACCGCGCGGGGCTTCTCGGTCGAGGAGGTCTCGACCGAGACGCTCCGCTACCGGGGATCGCGCGGCGACGAGCGAGGCCACGCGGGCCCGAGGAACGAACGGCCGATGGTCGAGCTGACACTGAACGTCCACGGCCGGTCGTCGGTCGACGAGCTCGCCACGGCGCTCTCCGAGCTCGATGGGGTCGACGCGGTGCTCGCCGGCGACGCCAATGCCGCCATCGAGTAGCCGCGCGGCGCTTCCCTCAGCCATACCGAGACGTGCGACGCCGCCGCACTGTCTTGATGTCGATGGCCTCGCGCAAGCACCTGCCAGACGCAGCGACCGTCGCCGCTCACCGCTCGGTGACGTGCACGTTCACGCGCCAAACGTGGCTCGCACTGGCCTCTTGGCCAGTGCGAGGCTGTGGCTGCCACATTTATAGGCTGATACCTAGAAACGCCTAAAGCTGGTATACGTTTTCAGTTCGTGGATCCAGTCCGGAACCCTTACAGCCCGGGCGCGGGCACGCGACCGCCGGCCCTCGTCGGGCGCGAGCACGAGATCGACGCGATGGACGTCGCGCTCCAACGGCTGCTGCTCGGGCGGGATGGACGGAGCGAGATGCTCACCGGTCTCCGCGGCGTCGGCAAGACCGTCCTACTCAACGAGTTCGAACAGCTCGCCGAGGCTCGAGGCTACTTCCACGAGCACATCGAAGTGACCGAAGAGGGCGACCTGCCCTCGCGTCTTGCCTCTGCCTTCCGGCGGGTCCTGCTTGCGATGGACGCCAGACGCCGCATCGGCGAGCGGGTGCGGAGGGCGCTCGGCGTGCTCAAGGCCTTCAGCATCAGGCTCCCCGACGGTCCTGAGTTGAGCATCGACGTCGAGGCCGTGCACGGCCCGGCCGACTCGGGTGACCTCGCGACGGACCTTGCCGGACTCTTCGTCGAGCTCGGCGAGGTCGCACGTGACCACGCGACCGGTGTCCTCATCACGATCGACGAGCTGCACTACGTGAAGCTCCCGACGTTGGAGGCGCTCGTGATGGGGCTGCACCGGGCTGCGCAGCTGAGACTGCCGATCACGATCGCGGCGGCGGGCCTGCCGTCGCTGGCGAGCCTCACCGGCGAGGCGAAGTCCTACGCCGAGCGCATGTTCACGTTCCCCGTCGTCGGCTCGCTCTCCGGGGAGCAGGCCCGGGAGGCGCTCGTCGTGCCCGCGGCGGACGAGGCAGTCAGCTGGAGCGCCGACGCGCTCGAGCGCGTGGTCGAGGTCACGCGCGGCTACCCGTACTTCCTCCAGGAGTTCGGCAAGCAGGCGTGGGACGCCGCCGACGGTCCCGACGCGATCACCCTCGACGACGTCGAGCGGAGCATCCCGGTCGCGACCGCCGAGCTCGACGACGGCTTCTTCCGGGTCCGGACCGGCCGGACCAGCAACCCCGAGCGCGCCTACCTGCGGGCGATGGCGGAGCTCGGCCCCGGCCCCGTACGGTCCGCCGAAGTCGCCGCGCTCCTGGCGAAGAAGACCACCGCCCTCGGGCCGACGAGGGACGGTCTCATCAAGAAGGCCCTCTGCTACTCGCCTCGTTGGGGGGAGATCGACTTCACCGTGCCGATGTTCGACGAGTTCATGAAGCGGTGGATCCCCGATCTCGCGTCCGTGCGGGACGCCAACTAGGACGAGCTTCTAGCCGTATCGGTCATTTATAGGCACAGCGTTATAAAACCGAGACGCCTCCTGAACGGTAGGCCCGTGGCTGGAGCGGAACACATGATCCGGACTAGCGTGAGCCGAGCCGCGGGTCGTCGCGAAGTGGGTCCGCGCCCGGGGGCGGGCATCCTCACCAGGGGCGCGGCTCCCTTCGCGGGTGTGCGGCCGATTATGGGTGCGACTGAGGGCCCCGTCACGACGGACGCCTCGGCGGCGAACAGTAGACAGGCGTACTGCGTGGATCAGGAAGACAACGAGCCAGCCGCGGACCTGGTGAGCCCTTCGATTCTCGATCTGCTGCCAGGCGCCGCCCCGCCCCCCACCGCGTCCCACGGCCCACACGCCCGACCCTCGCCGGACCACATCGTGGGTGCCGACGACCGGCGCGAGCGGACAACCGCCTCCGCGCGAGGATGGAGTGACCGCCTCGTCGCCGATACCGTGGCCCGTCACCTGGATGTTCACGGCGTCGGCGCGAGCCGGCGAGTGCTCGTCTCGTGCGACGACAAATCGGGGACACGCACCACGCTCGCCTCATTGGGGCTGACGCTCGAGTCGCTGGAGCGAGACGCCATGTCCCGCCCGCCCTCGGCGAACGGAGCCGGCGCGCCCCAGGCTGGCGCCGGGGTCTGCGTGCTCGACGGATCGCTCGAACGGGCGTCGGACCCGGCCGGCCTGCTCGCCGACGTCTACGCGCGGCTGGAGCCGGACGGTCTGCTGGTGGCGACCGTCGCCGATCTCCGCCGCCAGGGACCGGCCGAGGTCGCCCGCGCCTTGCGGCGCCCGTCGATCCGCTCGGCCTTCCCGGGCGAGACGCTCGCCTCGCTGCTCTTCCAGGAGGGCTTCGAGCGCCCGCGCTTTCGTCGCTCAGACGACGGCCGCCTCGTCGCCACGGCCCATCGCAGCGCGCTCGCGCCGCCGCGGGCGCGCACCCAGATCCTGTCGGTCGTCATGCCCGTGTACAACGAACGGGAGACCTTCCGGGAGGTCATGGATCACGTCCTCAAGAAGTCGATCCCCGGCGTCGAACTCGAGATCGTCGTCGTCGAGAGCAACTCCACCGACGGGACCCGCGAAGAGGTGATCTCCTACGCCGACGACCCGCGGGTTCGCATCGTGCTGCAGGACCGCCCCTGTGGCAAGGGCAACGCCGTGCGCGCCGGGCTCGAGCGCGCCACCGGGGACTTCCTCATCATCCAGGACGCTGACCTGGAGTACGACGTGGACGACTACGACGCGCTCCTCGAACCCTTGCGGCGCTTCGAGCGCGGGTTCGTGCTCGGTGTCCGGGGTCGGACGGACGGGGCGAACTGGGGGGTGCGCCACTTCGAGCGGGCGATTCTCGCGAGCCGGGCGATGAACGTCGGCAACGTCGTCTTCCTCACCCTCTTCAACCTCGTGTACGGCCAGCACCTGCGGGATCCCTTCACCATGTACAAGGTGGTGAGGCGCGACTGTCTCCACGGCCTGACCCTCGAGTGCGACCGCTTCGACTTCGACTGGGAGCTCACCGCCAAGCTGATCCGCTCGGGCTATACGCCGGCTGAGGTGCCCGTGCAATACCACTCGCGGTCGTTCTCCGAAGGGAAGAAGATCTCCGTCCTGCGGGACCCGATCACCTGGATCGTGGCGTGTTTCAAGTACCGCTTCAAGTCTCTCGAGCAATGAGGGACCGGCGTGAGCGACCAGCTGTCGGCTAAGCGCATCCTCGTCACCGGAGCGAGCCGCGGGATCGGTCGGGTCGTCGCCACCACGCTCGCGGACCGGCAGGCTGAGCTTGTCCTCGTCGCGCGCGACGCGAAGGCGCTCGCCGGACTGGTGGCGGAGCTCCCTGGTGGGCCGCACCGGTCCATCGCGCTCGACGTGAGCGACGAACGCGCATGGGTCGAGGTCCGGGAGAAGCTCGCCTCCGATGGCCCGCTGCACGGAGTGGTCACGGCCGCGGGCGTGCTCGGCCCGATCGGTCCGGTGGGAAGCTGGGACGTCGCCGAGTTCCGCGCCACACTCGATGTGAACGTCACCGGCACGCTGCTCGCCGTCGTCGCGTCCCTCGAGCCATTGATCGCGGGACGCGGGTCGATCGTCACCTTCTCGGGAGGAGGCGCCACCGCGCCGTTCCCGCGCTTCGACGCCTACGCCGCGTCGAAGGCCGCCGTGGTGCGCCTCACCGAGAATCTCGCCGCGACCCTTATCGAGCATGGCGTTCGGGCGAACAGCGTCGCTCCGGGATTCATCGTCACGGCGATGCACGACGCGACGATCGCGGCAGGTCCCGAGGCCGTCGGCACCGACTACTACGAGCGGACGCGCCGTGCGATCGCGGAGGGGACGGGCGACCCGCCCGAGCTCGCGGGTGAGCTCACGGCCTTCCTGCTCTCGGACGCGGCTACGGGCATCACGGGCAAGCTCATCAGTGCCCGCTGGGACCCCTGGCGCGACGAGGAGTTCCAGGCTCGTCTCCGGGCGGAGAAGGACCTCGCGACGCTGCGCCGGATCGACGACCAGTTCTTCACCGCGGCAGGAGCGGTGGGACGATGAGCGCCGACGGCCGCGCGACGACGGAACGCCCCGCCGAGCTTCCCGGTGGCGACACGTTCTGGTCTGACGAGCTGGAGGAGCTGCACGAGGAGAGCAGCCGCACGCACTTCCTCGACGTGTGGACCCGCACGGCAATGCTCGAGCGGCTGGGGCCGCTCGGTCCGGCGCCGACCGTCGTCGACCTCGGCTGCTCGACCGGCTACCTCCTCGAGGACCTGCGCGCCGCGATCCCGGGTGGGCGGCTCGTCGGGCTCGACTACGTCTTCGCGGGGCTGCCGGGGGCGCTGCACAACGTCCCGACGGCGGCCCTCCTTCAGGGGGATGTCTGCCGCCTACCGCTCGGCGACGCGTCGGCAGACGCGATCGTGAGCGCCAACCTCTTGGAGCACGTGCCCGATGACCTGGGCGCGCTCGCCGAGATCCGCCGGGTGCTCCGGTCCGGCGCGCGGGCGGTCGTCGTCGTCCCGGCCACGCCCGGCGCCTACGACTACTACGACCGGTTCCTCCACCACCAGCGCCGATACGGCCAGGGCGAGCTTGCCGGCAAGGCGCGCGCAGTAGGCCTGGAGGTCCTGGAGGACGTCCGCCTCGGCTCGCTGGTCTACCCTGCGTTCTGGCTCGTGAAGAAACGGAACCGGCTGTTGCGCGACCACTTGCGGGGCGAGGCACTGAAGCACCAGGTGGCCGCCGACATCGCGAAGACCCAGGACTCGCGGCTCGGCCACGTCACTGCGCACCTCGAGCGCCGGCTCCTGCAGCGAGGCGTCGTCCTGCCCTTCGGCATCCGCCAGCTCGCCGTGCTGGAGCGCCGACCGACCGAGAGTTGCTCGACATGACGGGACCCGAGGCGCCGGCGTCGACGACCTTCCTGAGCGTTGTCATCCCTGCCTACAACGAGGAAGGCAACGTCACGAAGGTCTACGACCGGCTGACGAACGTCCTCGAGTCGATCGGGGTCGACTGGGAAGTCATCTTCAGTGTCGATCCGTCCACGGATCGCACGGAGGAAGAGATCCTGGCGCTTCGCGCGACGGACCCCCGAGTGAAGATGCTCCGGTTCTCGCGGCGTTTCGGCCAGCCGATGGCGACCATCGCCGGCCTGGACGCTTCCTCGGGCGACGCAGTCGTCGTCATCGACTGCGACCTGCAGGATCCGCCGGAGCTGATCGGCGAGATGGTCGCCAAGTGGCGGGAGGGCTTCGACGTCGTCTACGCCCAGCGCAGGACGAGGTCGGGCGAGACCCTCCCGAAGCGGATCGTCGCCGCGCTCGGCTACCGCATGATCCGGAGGATCGCCGAGGTGGACATCCCGCCGAACACCGGAGACTTCCGGCTGATGAGCAGGCGCGTGGTCGACAACGTGGTGGCGCTGAAGGAAGGTCACGGCTTCTTGCGGGGACTCGTCGGTCTCGTCGGGTTCCGCCAGACCTGCGTCGTCTACGACCGGGATCCGCGGGCGATCGGGACCGGCAAGTACAACCGCTTCACCGGATCGCTCGTCATCGGGCTGAATGGCGTCGTCGGGTTCTCCCGCTACCCGCTCCAGCTGATCTCCGTCGCGGGCTTCGTCATCGCCGGGCTCGCCTTCCTCCTCGCGCTCGCGTACCTCGCCGTCAAGCTCGCCGGGGCCCGGTTCCCCGTCGGCAACCCCACCATCGTCATCCTGGTCAGCCTGTTCAGCGGCATCCAGCTCCTCTCCCTCGGCGTCATCGGTGAGTACGTCGGGCGGATCTACGACGAGGTGCGAAACCGGCCCAAGTACATCGTCGAGTCCCGCCACGGGCTGGGGGACGATGAGCGCTGAGCAACTCGGGGACGCCGGCACGGGCGCTCCGACGGGGGAGGGACGAGCACCACAGGACCTGCCGACGGTGTGCATTCTCGCGGGCGGCCTCGGCACCCGCCTCGGCGAGATCGCGAAGACGACGCCGAAACCGCTCGTGGAGGTGGCCGGACAACCGTTCCTCGCCCACCAGCTGCGGCTGCTGGCGGAGCACGGGGCGCGACGCGCCGTGCTGTGCGTGGGGCATCTCGGTCAATCGATCGAGGACGTCATCGGCGGCAACTGCGCCGGCGTGGAGCTTGCCTACAGCTACGACAGCCCGGGGCTCGACGGCACGCTCGGCGCCATCCGCCGGGCGCGCCCCTTGCTCGGCGAGCGCTTCCTGGTGCTCTACGGCGACACGTACCTCCGGATCGACTACCGGGACGTCGTAGAGGACTGGACTGCGAGTGGCGCCCCAGCGGTGATGACCGTGCTGCGCAACGAGGGTCGCTGGGACCGCTCGAACACGCTGTTCGAAGATGGCTACGTCGTCTCCTACGACAAGCACCATCCCACGCCGGAGATGGTGTGGATCGACTACGGACTGGGTGGACTCACCACGCACGCGCTCGAGCTTGCCGAGCCAGATATGACCGATCTGTCGGAGCTGTACGCGATGCTCGCCCCCCGCCACCTGCTGCGCGGCTACGAGGCGACCGAGCGCTTCTACGAGATCGGCTCGCCGCAGGCCTTAGAGGAGACCGACCGATTTCTCAGGGCGCGCCGGATCGCGCGGACGTGACGGACACCCGCGCTCGGGCGTCGACGATCGGGTCGGCGCCGGCCGCGCCGCCACCGCGATGAGCACGACCCTCGTCATGGTCGGGCGTGAGGCCCTGATGCTCGCGGTCATCGGCGCCCTCGGGGCCTGGCCGGCGACGTTTCTCCCGCGGCGCTTCGACGGCGTGGCGCGCGCCGCCATGGCGCCCGTGCTCGGGCTCTGCGTGGGGACATGCGTGTTCACGACGCTCGTCTGGTTCGTCCCGGCGGCGGACACCTACTGGCTCGTCCCGCTGCTCTGCGCGCTCTCGCTCGCCGGCGTGGTCTTCCGAAAGGGACTTCGCGCTCGCCGGACGAGGGCCAAGCACGCGGCGCAAACCGACGACATCGACGTGGCTCAGGCGCCGTCGCCGCCGGGAGGTGCCGGACGAGGGCGGGCGATCGTCGGGCTCCTCCAGATCCTGATCGTCTGCATTGCCGTCGCAGGGCCCATCACCTACGCCTTCGCTGTGCGCCAGAGCGTCGGACCGGTCGGGTACCTGGTCGGTGACGCGCAGGGCTACGTCGCCGAGACCGACGGGATGCAGCACCAGTCGATCCAGCAGGCGGTGCAGCTCCACCAGCTCGCCGCCGACGATCCGAACTCGACCTATTGGTCGAACATCAGCCAGAAGTACTGGTCCGACTACGCGAACGGCATCCAGGAGATGGACGCCACGCCCCTGTCGGCGAACCTGAACGAGCTGGTCGGCCTCGGAGCGAGCGACACCCAGAGCGCCTATCTGATCGCCTTCCTCCTCGCCGGAGCGCTCGGCGTCTACGCGGCGCTCCGTTATGCGACACGGCGGGCGAGCTGGGCCGCGGTCCTGGCGGGCGCGATGTTCGGCGGCGCCTTCTTCCTCCAGCTCTTCTTCGACGGGAGCGAGGGCGCCATCACCGGCCTCGCCGTGATCGTGCCCCTCGCGGTGCTGGTCGCCGAAGCCCTGAGACGGCCGCGCCTTGCCACGCTGGTCCTGGTCGCCCTGTGTACCGCGGGCCTCGTCGCGCTCTACCCACTCTTCGTTCCGGCCTTGGTGATCGGCACGCTCATCACCTGCGTCGTCCTGCTCGCATGGCGTCTCCGGAAAGGCCGCATCGCGCTCGGCACCGTCGGGCTCGCTGTGCAGCGCGTTGTGCTGATTGGAGGCCTGGCGGCACTGTTCAACGTCGTCGCCACGGTCAGGGCCGTGAACTACTGGAACCACGTGCTCCACGGCTCCTACGGGAGCTCCGGGCTGCCGCAGTACGGGTTCTTGAAGTCGGGCGTCATCCCGAGCTGGCTCTACCAGGCCCGCCAGTTCTACGACCTCGCCCAGCCGGGAGGCACGCTGCTCGCCCG
>Ga0209415_10002136_pt1 | contig 37373 bp, 32 predicted proteins | sample PeaSoiSIISIP2007_FD_187696 | JGI IMG/M metagenome (GOLD analysis project Ga0209415, IMG submission 187696) | Peat soil microbial communities from Weissenstadt, Germany - SII-SIP-2007 (SPAdes) (version 2) | ecosystem: Environmental > Terrestrial > Soil > Wetlands > Peat | place: Germany... | reverse complement strand
CCGCGGGCCGCCGCCGCTCCGCTGGCCGCGACCGCGGCGGCGCTCTCTTCGGCGCGCGAGGACGGGGCGCGCGCGGGAGCGCTGAACGCGCTCTTCTCCGGCGACGGCCGCTCGCGCGCGGCCGCCGACGGCGCCGCGCGGCCGCTCTCGGCCGCCGCCGCGGACTCGGGCCTGCGTCCGTCCGGCGTCCTCTTCGCGGAGCGCGCCGACGTCCCCGCGCCCCCGCGCCCGATCCTGAGGACGATCGCGGGGCCGGCCCTCGGCGCGGGCTTGGCGATGTGGATCGCGGCGAGCGCGGCGCCGATGCTCGGCATCGCCGGGCTCGGCGCGAAGCTCCTGTTCATCGGCGCCTCGCCCCTGCTCGCCTTCGTCAGCCTGGTCCTGCACGAGATCGCTCACGCGCGCGTCGCGGCGCGCCTCGGCGACGAGATCGCGACCCGCTACGGCCGGGCGAGCCTGAACCCCTTGACGTGGGGGCGTCACCTCAATCTCGACTGGTCCCTGTCGAACCCCACGCCGATGCGGATCCTGCCCGTGGACTTCGGCGCCGCGATCTTCCGCGACGCCGCGCGAGGCCGGGCGCGTCTCGCGGCGGTCGCCCTCGCGGGCCCCGCCGTCAACGCCGCCCTCGCGGTCGCCGGCGCGCTCGCCTACGCGGGCGCGGCCGCGGCCGGCCTCGGCGCGCCGATCCTGGCCGGTCTGGCCGCGTTCGTCTTCATCAACGCGACGCTGACCCTGCTCAATCTCGCGCCGATCCCGCCGCTCGACGGCGGCCACGTCCTCAAGGCCCTGCTGCCCCGGTCCGCGGCGGCGCGCGTCGACGCGGCCTCCGCGCGGCTCGGCGCCTACCGGATGGTCCCGGTCGCGCTCGTGCTCTTCCTCGGCGGCGGGCTGATCCTCGGCGCGGCGGCGGCGCTCACGCAGCTGCTCATCGGCCTCTCGGTCGCGGCCGTCGGCGTCCAGCTCGCGAGCGCGGCCCTGCCCGCGGCCGCGGCGCTCGGCCTGGCGATGGGCTCGCTCGGGCCGTCGAGCGGCGTCCCGGGCGCTCCGCCGGCGGCTTCCGCGCCGCAGCCCGGAACGGCGAGCTTCGTCGTCGTCTTCGACCGCTCGGCGGCGCGCGGGATCACGAAGGACGTGCACCTGATGCAGCTGGACGCGCGCCGGCCGGACTACGCGCAGTCCTACCAGGCCGCCTACGGCGCGCTGATGGCCGACGTCTCCGCCCTCGGCGTCGCGCCGGAGACGCTCGCGTCCTACAACGCGAGCCCCGTCGCGTCCTACCGCCGCATCAACGCCGCGACCTTCACGCTCGACGCGGCGAAGGCCCAGGAGTTCGCCGCGATGCTGCGCGCGCAGGGCCACAAGGTCTACCCGAACGAGCGCCGCCGCATCATCACGCCCGTCCCGTTCCAGCCCGAGAGCGCCGACCCGGCCGCGCGCGCGGCCGTGACGATGGAGGAGAACCTCAAGATCACGCGCGCCGATTCGGTCCAGACGCTCGCCGCGGCGCGCTGGGGCGCGCCGGACCTAAGCACGAACGCGAGCCCGCGCGTCTCGTTCCTGCGCCGCCTGCTGTCGGGCGACGCGCCGGCCCAGCCGAAGGTCGGCGTCGTCGACAGCGGCGCGGACACGGCGCACCCGCTCCTCAAGCGCGTCAAGCAGGTGCTGAACTTCACGACGGACCCCAACGTCGACGACATCGGCCACGGCTCGTGGGTCACGAGCATGGTCCTCAACTACGCCCCGTGGCTGAGGAATCTCACGCACTACAAGACCTTCACGAACGGCGGCGCGACGCTCGACGACATCCTGAAGGCCCTGACCGCCGCGGCCAACGACGGCAACCTCGTGATCTCGAACTCCTGGGGCTCCGACGACGGCGACCCGGAGAGCCCGGACTCGAAGCTCGTGCTCCAGCTCGCGCAGGAGGGCCACATCATGGTCTTCGCGGCCGGCAACGCGGGCCCCGGCGCGAACACGGTGGGCTCCCCGGCGATCGTCCAGTTCAAGGACCCGGCGACCGGCGCGATCCGCGTGATCGCGGTCGCCGCGACCGACCGCGGGATGAAGGTGACCGGCTTCTCGTCGGTCGGCCCCGGTTCTCCGAAAACACAGGGTCAGACCGGCCTCGCGCATCGCCCGGACGCGGCCTCGGTCGGCGCGCAGACCGAGGGCGCCTGGCCGGCCGCGCTGACGGACGCCGACCGCACCGACCCGGACAAGGGCCCGCTGAAGGCGATCTCCGGCACCTCGATGTCGACGCCGACCTTCGCGGGCGCCGTCGTCCTGCTCGCGATGCTCTTCGGCGTGACCGAGATCGGCCCGAAGCTGGACGCGATCGTCGTCGCGCTGACGTCGACGCTGAACAAGACCGGCTTGAACGACGCGGACCACGAGGGCGGCGGCTTCCTGGACGTGCAGGCGGCCTACGACGCGCTGGTCCGGCAGCTCGGCGACCCGGCCGCGGCGAACACGCTCTGGGGCCGCCTGACCGCGCGCGCGCCGGAGCCCGCGCACGTCGCGGAGTACCGCCGCCTGTCCGCCCAGATCGCGCGGGACGAGGAGAGCGACGCGACGTACCTGCGCGAGATCGCGAACCTGCCGGACCGCGTCCGCGACGAATTGCTCGAGCGCCGCGTTGAGGAAGACGCGCCGGAGTACCGCGCGCACCGCGACGCCCTGAGCGCTCTGATCGCCGCGCACCCCGACGTCGAGTACGAGGCCGCCGGCGCCGCGGGGCGCGCGTGGCGGCGCTGGACGGGCCGGGGGCCGAGGACGCCATGACCGCTTCTCCGATGTTCATCGTCGAGGACGACGACCACTTCCGCGAGACCTTCATCGACGTGATGTCGCTGAAGGGCGTCGCGGTCGAGGGCGCGCGCAACGGCGACGAGGCGATCAAGGCGCTCAAGCAGTCCCAGCCGTCGATCATCATCATGGACGTCAACCTCCCGGACGTCCACGGCTTCGACCTGTGCCGCCGCGTCAAGCGCCTGGAGAACCAGAAGGACACGCCGATCATCTTCGTGACCGCCGCGGCGCAGTGCTCGGACCCGCGCGACCGGACCGAGGGCTTCCTCGCCGGCGCGTCGCAGATCCTGCCCAAGCCGATCAGCGTCGAGCGCCTCTGGGCCGCCATCGAGGCGGTCCTCGGCGGCCGCCGCTCGAACTGAGCGGGCCCGACTACGGGGCGTCGGCCTCGCGGCTCGGCGGCGCGCGCGATCGAGAGTCCGCCGCGGAACGCTCCGGACGCTCCTTATTTTGCCAAGATGTGCGGAGGAGGCCGCATGTTTCTTCCGAACGCTCGCAGTCCGCGCACGTCGTCGGCCCGGAGGGCGCTGCTGCTCGCGTCGCTGCTCCTCTCGGCGAGCGCGTCGGCGGGCGAGTCCAGGCTTTCCGTCGCTCCAGGCGGGAATTACGCGTACTGGTGCCGCACGCCCTTGCACTACTGGCTCACCCATTCCTGGAAGATCCCGCTTCGCCTCATCGCGGGGGAGACGGGGCCCGACGGCACGCTCATGGACCAGAAGTGCGTTCTCGGCCGGAAGGACGGGGCGGTCCTTTTCGACGGCGTCGGCTGCTACGGGAAGTGGTCGGAGGAGGGGACGCGATGGGTGGAAGCGTGCCCGGATTCGCCGCTGACCTTGTATCTGCTGCCGGAGCGGAAAAAAATTGAGATCGGCGGCCGTTTCTTCGCCTGGGCCGAGCGCGATCCCGCGATGATGTTCTCCGCCGCCGTCGCCGATCCCGAGACCGATCGCATCGAGATCGTCAAGCTCGCGCTGCCGTCCGCGCAACCGCAGCGGATCTTCCTGTCGACTCAGACCTTCGACTTCGGCGGCGGACAGGTGCAGAATCTCAAGGTCTGCGCCGATCGCCTGAAGATCATGTTCGAATACAAGACGACCGATTTCCCCGAGCGCCCGCTCTCCGTGCAGGAGGTGGCCAACGGCCTGGGCGTCATGACCTACGACGTCGTTCGCGGCGCGCTGATCGGAGTGGCCTCCTATCCGCTGAACAACGAAACGTACCGGAAGCTGGACGTGGACCTTTGCGCGGCGGGCGGGTGAGCCCATGAAGGCCGCTCGGCGCGCGCGGAACTCCTTCGCTTGACAGCGCCGAGTCGTCCTGCTATCATGAGATCGTCGTCGTAATTCCGAGGAGATTCCCCCCGATGGCCGAGATCCAGCTGACGGACGACACCTTCGACAAGGAGGTCTTGGAGAGCGCCCAGCCAGTGCTGGTCGACTTCTGGGCCCCGTGGTGCGGCCCGTGCCGGATGCTGGGACCGGTCGTCGAGGAGATCGCCAAGGAGTACTCGGGCAAGGTCAAGGTCGCGAAGCTGAACACCGACGACCACCCGAACGCCCCGGGACGCTTCCGCATCTCCGCGATCCCGACGCTTCTCTTCTTCAAGGGCGGCAAGCTCGTCGAGCAGCGCGTCGGAGTCCTTTCCAAGGCCGACATCAAGAAGCTGCTCGACGGGATGCTCTCCGCGTAAGATCGTCGTCGCCGTCGTCGTCCCGTCGTCCGTCGTTCCTTTCGACCACTCGGTCGATGAAACCCCGTCTCTACCTCGTCGACGCCCACGCCTACCTTCATAGGGCCTATCACGCGCTGCCTCCGCTGACGAACTCGCGGGGGGAGCCGGTGGGAGCCCTGTACGGCTTCGCGCGCACCTTGATCCAGATCCTGCGCCGCGACAAGCCCGAGGCGCTCGCGGTCTGCTTCGACGTCCCGGGGCCGACCTTTCGCGACAAGCTGTACAAGGACTACAAGGCGACGCGCAAGGAGATCGACGGGGACCTGATCACGCAGCTCAAGCAGGCCAAGCCGCTGGCCGAGACGCTCGGCTTCAAGTGCATCGAGAAGCAGGGGTTCGAGGCCGACGACATCATGGCCACCATGGCCAGAAAAGCGGTGAAGCACGGCTGGGACGCCGTGCTGGTCACGGGAGACAAGGACGCTCTGCAGCTGGTGAGCGACGGCATACGGGTGTTCAACGTCTCGAAAAATATCTGGATGGACCCGCCTCAGGTCGAGGAAAAGTTCGGGATCGCGCCGTCGTCCGTGCGCGACTACCTCGCGATCGTGGGCGACAGCTCGGACAACGTTCCCGGCCTCAAGGGCGTGGGGCCGGTCGGCGCGGTCAAGCTGATCAAGGCCTACGGCTCGCTCAAGGGCGCGATCGCGGCCGCGAAGAAAGGCGACAAGGCGCTGACGCCGAAGCTGGTCCAAGCGCTCAAGGACGGCGAGAAGACCGCCGACCTCGCTCTGGAGCTGATCGCCCTCGACGAGAAGGTCCCGCTCGACGCCGAGCCCGAGGACTGCCGCGTGACCGCGCCCGACCCGGCGAAGCTCGGCGCGGGCCTCGAGCGCTTCGAGTTCCGCGCGCTCGCCAAGGAGCTGGGCGCGCCGCTGCCGGAGCCCGCGCCCGGCGCGGCGGGGGCCGCGCACGCCGCGCCGGCGCCGCGCGGCGGCTCCGTGTCGCTCCCGAACGGGACGGCGAAGGCCGTGGAGCTCAAGGCTCTGGCCAAGGAGCTCGCGAAGGCGGACGCGCTCGTCGTCGCCGCCCTGCCCGACGCCGCGGGCGAGGGGGAGCTGCTCACGACCTCGCGCGTGCGCGTGGCCGTCGGATTGGAAGACGGCCGCGTCGCCGTGCTCGACGAGGCGGGCGCGCGCGAGAAGGCCGCCGCCGCGGCGCTGACGGGCAAGGCGCTCAAGGTCGGCTGGGACCTCAAGGGCTCGCGCACGGCGCTCGCCGCCGCGGGCCTCGAGCTCGCGGGGCCGGACTTCGACGCGAAGCTGGCCGCGTACTGCCTCGACCCGGGCGCGGCGAAGGACCCGAAGGCGGCCGACGCCTCCGAGGCGGCGCTGGCGCGCGCGGGCGCGTCGCTCGGCCGCGAGGAGCTGGTCGCCCGGATGAAGGAGACGAAGGTCTACGACCTGTTCTCCAAGGTCGAGATGCCGCTCTCCGAGGTGCTGTACGCGATGGAGCGCGCGGGCGTGCTCGTCGATGCCCAGTACCTGAAGTCGCTGTCGAAGGAGTTCTCGGCGGCGCTCGCGTCCCTGCAGAAGGAGATCGACAAGCTCGCGGGCGCGCCCCTGCTCGTGCACTCGCCGAAGCAGGTCGGCGAGGTGCTCTTCGACAAGCTCGGCCTGCCCGTCCTGCACAAGACCGCGAAGGGCGGCCGCTCGGTCGACGAGGAGACTTTGCAGGCGCTCGCGGCCCAGCACGCGCTCCCGGGCAAGATCCTGGAGTTCCGCGAGATCGCGAAGCTCGAGTCGACCTACGTGCTCGGCCTGCTCGACCACATCGACCCGAAGACGGGACGCGTGCACACGACGTTCGACCAGACCGGCGCGCTGACCGGCCGGTTGTCCAGCCTGGACCCGAACCTGCAGAACATCCCCATCCGCACCGAGGCCGGCCGCCGCATCCGCCGCGCCTTCGTCGCGCCGAAGGGCCGCGTGCTGGTCTCGCTCGACTACTCGCAGATCGACCTGCGCGTGCTCGCGCACGAGTCCGGCGACAAGGCGCTGATCGCCTCGTTCGCCGAGGGCGAGGACATCCATCGCCGCACCGCCGCCGAGATGTTCCACCTCGACCCCGACAAGGTCACGACCGACCAGCGCCGCGCGGCGAAGGCGATCAACTTCGGCATCGTGTACGGCCAGACCGCGTTCGGGCTCTCCGCCCAGCTCGGCATCCCGCAGTCGGAGGCGGCCGCCTACATCAAGAAGTACCTCGAGCGCTACCCGGGCGTCTCGGCCTGGGTCGAGCGGAACCTGACGCAGGCCAAGAAGGACGGCTGCGTGCGGACCTTGCTCGGCCGCGTGCGCTGGCTGCCGGACCTCGCGGCGAAGAACGCGGCCGTGCGCCAGTTCACCGAGCGCGCGGCGCGCAACACGCCGATCCAGGGCGGCTCGGCCGACATCATCAAGCTCGCGATGCTGGAGATCGCGGGTGAGCTCGCGAAGGGCAAGCGCGGCGCGACGCTGCTCCTGCAGGTGCACGACGAGCTCGTCTTCGAGGCCGACGCGGACCACGCCGCGGGCTTCGCGGCCTGGGCGCGCGGCGTGATGGAGGGGGCCGTGAAGCTGCGCGTCCCGCTCGTCGTCGACGCGAAGGCGGGCCCGAACTGGCAGGACATGGAGAAGATCCCGGCGCGCGGCGAGCCCGCGGCCGCGCGGAGCGCGAAATGACCCGCATCTTCCGTCACGACCCGATCGACTTCCGCGCGATGCCGCCCGCGATCAAGGGCCTGATCCTCGCGACCGTCGCCGGCTTCGTGATCTCCAAGCTGGTCGGGCCGGACATCCAGACCTTGTTCGGGCTCGTTCCGGAGCAGACCGTCTTCCACCGCTGGATCTGGCAGCCGTTCACGTACCTGTTCCTGCACGGCGGCTTCTGGCACCTGCTGTTCAACCTCTTCGCGCTCTGGATGTTCGGCATGCCCGTCGAGGCGCAGTGGGGCGAGGTCGAATTCGTCAAGTACTACTTCCTGTGCGGCCTCGGCGGGGCGCTGACGACGATCGCCTTGAACCCGCACTCGACCATCCCCGTCATCGGCGCCTCGGCCTCGGTCTACGGGATGCTCGTCGCCTTCGCGATGCTGTACCCGGACGCGGTCGTCTACCTCTACTTCCTGATCCCGGTGAAGGCCGCGCACATGGCGATCCTGTTCGGCGCGTTCGAGTTCTTCGCCGGCGCGACCAACGCGACGCCCGGCGTCGCGCGCTTCGCCCACTTCGGCGGCATGGTGACCGGCTACGTCTACATCCGCTGGTGGGACGCGTGGCGGATCCGGGGGAAGTCCTTCTTCAAGGACCTCGTCGAGCGCGAGGAGCCCGCGCCGCCGCGCGCGCGCGCGCCGCGCCGCGAGGCGGCCGCGCCCGTCGGCCGCGAGGACCGCTCGGCCTCGGGGATGGACGAGGTCGACCGCATCCTCGACAAGATCCTCGCGGACGGCCTGGAGTCCCTGACCGACGAGGAGCGCGACATCATGCGCCGCTACTCCCAGAGGAACAAGCCCTCATGAGCAGGCCCAGGCGTCTGCTCGTCGGACTGACCGGCGGCATCGGCACGGGCAAGTCGTCCGCGCTCGCCGAGTTCGAGCGCCTCGGCGCCGCGACCGTGAGCCTGGACCAGATCGCGCGCGAGCAGGCCAAGCGCGGACGCGAGGGCTGGAAGGCGATCAAGCGGACGTTCGGCTCCGCCGTGCTGGACGAGTCCGGAAACATCGACCGGCGGAAGCTGGGCGCGCGCGTGTTCCGCCGCCCGGCGGACCGCAGGAGACTGGAGCGCGCGACTCACCCGCTGATCCTGCGCGAGATGAAGAGGCTGATCGCGAGGCTCGACGGCGTCGTCGTCGTCGACGTGCCGCTGCTGTTCGAAGGCGGCCATCAGAAGCTCTTCGACGCGACCTTGCTCGTCTCGTGCCGGCCCGCGGAGCAGGTCCGCCGCGTCGTCCGGCGCGACGGGCTTCCGTCGGCGGAGGCGCGCCGCCGCGTCGCCGCCCAGTGGGCGCTCGCGCGCAAGCGCGCCCTCGCCGATTTCACGCTCGACAACGACCGCAGCCTCAGCGCCCTGAAAGCGCGGGTCCGCGCCGTGCACGCGGGCCTGTCGCTGCTGTACGGAGGAACTCCGAATGGAAACGCCGACCAAAACGCCTGAACAGACGCAGAATCCCGAGGCGCCGCGCCCCGCCGCGGCGCCGGCGGCGGCTCCCGAGGCGCCGCTCAAGCCCCTCGAGACGTCGGAGCTCGCGAAGAAGACGATCGCCCAGCTGTCCGCGATCGCCCACGAGCTCAAGCTCGACGGCGTCTCCGGCCTGCGCAAGCAGGAGCTGATCGCGAAGATCGTCGAGGGCCAGCTCAAGGCCAACGGGATGATCTTCGACGAGGGCGTCCTCGAGGTCCTGCCCGACGGCTTCGGCTTCCTGCGCTCTCCCGACTACAGCTACCTGCCCGGCCCCGACGACATCTACATGTCGCCGTCGCAGATCAAGAAGTTCGGCCTGCGCAAGGGCGACACGGTCGCCGGCTTCGTGCGCCCTCCGAAGGACGGCGAGCGCTTCTTCGCGCTCCTGCAGGTCAAGCGCATCAACGGCGTCGAGGCGGAGACGCTCAAGGACCGGCCGCTGTTCGACAACCTCACGCCGCTGCATCCCGACGAGGCCTACCGCTTGGAGACGACGCGCGACGAGGTCACGACGCGCCTCATGGACCTGATCTGCCCGATCGGCAAGGGCCAGCGCGGCCTCATCGTCGCCCCGCCGAAGACCGGCAAGACCGTGATCCTCCAGAAGCTCGCGAACGCGATCGCGAAGAACCACCCGGAGACCGTGATCCTCGTCCTGCTCATCGACGAGCGCCCGGAAGAAGTAACGGAGATGCAGCGGACCATCAAGGGGGAAGTCATCGCGTCGACCTTCGACGAGCCCGCCGAGCGCCACGTTCAGGTCTCGGAGATGGTTTTGGAGAAGGCCAAGCGCCAGGTCGAGCTCGGCAAGGACGTCGTGATCCTGCTCGACTCGATCACGCGCCTGGCGCGCGCATACAACACCTGCACGCCTTCTTCCGGGAGGGTCCTCTCCGGAGGCCTCGAAGCGACGTCGCTGCAGAGGCCGAAAAGATTCCTGGGCGCCGCGCGTAATATAGAGGAAGGCGGCAGCCTGACCATCCTGGCCACCGCCCTCGTGGAGACCGGCTCGCGCATGGACGAGGTCATCTTCGAGGAGTTCAAGGGCACCGGCAACTCCGAGGTGTACCTGGACCGCAAGCTCGCCGACCGCCGGATGTGGCCCGCCATCGAGATCAACCGCACCGGCACGCGCAAGGAAGAGCTCTTGATGAGCGAGGACGACATCAATAAGATCTACATCCTGCGCAAGGTGCTCGCGCCGCTCGCTTCGGTGGAGGCGATGGACCTCCTGCGCGACAAGATACTCTCGACCAAGTCGAACAAGGACTTCATGAAGGCGATGGAACTGTCGAACATGGCGGGCTGATGATCGCGGCCGCCCTCGTCGTCCTCTTCTCCGCCGGCGCGCGCGCCGCGACGCTCGGCCCGCGCGCCGACGACTTCGAGCGCTTCTCGGTCCTGACCGCGCCGGGTCCCGACGAGCCGCCGCCCGAGCTCCTCGCGAAGTCCCGCCGGCTCATCTACACGGATTATCATCTGCACGAGGGCGAGAACAGCCCCGCGAAGATCGCCAAGATCGCCAAGGACTACGGCACGACGCTCGCCTCCCTGCAGGCCACGAACAACAACGAGTTCGTGCTCACGTACCCGCGCCAGCGCATCACCGTCTTCAACCGCGACGGCCAGCTCTACCAGGTCCGCAAGTCCTCGGAGACGCTCGACCAGATCGTCGCGCGCTTCTGGAAAGGCGAGGAGCAGAAGCGGCGCGCGAAGGAGCTGATCGTCCGCGTCAACAACCTGCCCGGCATCGCCCTGCTCGCTCCCTACGAGCTCGAGGCGGGCGACCGCCTGCTCGTGCCCGGCGTGAAGGTCAACTTCGACACCTATCATTTCCCGTTCGACTCGCAGGTGCGGCCGCGCATCTCCTCCCCGTTCGGCTACCGCTTCCACCCGATCCTCAAGAAGCGCCGCATGCACGAGGGCCTGGACATCCCGAAGCCGTACGGGACTCCGGTCTACCCGGCGCGCTCGGGCCGCGTGACTTTGGCCGGCTGGCACGAGGGCTACGGGATGCTCATCGAGATCCGCCACTCGAACGGCGAGGCGACGCGCTACGGCCACCTCTCGAAGATCCTCGTGAAGGTGGGCGACGTCGTCCAGCGCGGCAAGACCTTGATCGGCCGCGTGGGCTCGACGGGCATCTCGACCGGCCCGCACCTGCACTTCGAGGTCCGCGACCGCAACGGCAATCCCGTCAATCCGATGGCGACGATCGGCCAGTCGAACGCCACCGTCCGGCGCAAGAAGAAATGAAGCTGGCGGTCCGCGAGTCCGGAGACCCGAAGGGCCTTCCCGTCGTCCTCCTCCACGCGTTCCCGCTCTCGGGCGCGATGTGGGAGCCGCAGCTCGAGGCTCTGAAGGCCTTCCGGACCGTCGTTCCCGACCTGCGCGGCTTCGGCGGCACGCCGCTCGCCGCTCCGTGGTTCATCGAGCACGCGGTGGACGACGTGCACGAGACGTTGTCGTCGCTCGGCGTCGACCAAGCCGTTCTCATCGGCTTGTCGATGGGCGGCTACGTGGCGTTGAGGGCCGTCGAGAAATATCCGTCGCGCGTGAAAGGCCTCGTCCTCTGCGACACCCGCGCCGAGGCCGACGCGAACGAGAACAAAATAAAGAGGGCCGCCGCCGTCGATTTCGTGCGCGCTCACGGCGTCGGACCCTTCGTCGGGCCGTTCCTGAACGACGCGCTCGCGCCGAAGACGTTGTCGGAGAGACCAAAGGTCGTCGAGTACCTCCGCGGGGTCGCGGAGAAGGCTTCGCCCGAGGCCGTCATGGCCGCCCTCGCCGCGCTGGCGGCGCGCGCGGACATGACCGCGGCCCTTCCGAAGATCACCGCCCCGACCTGCGTGATCGTCGGCTCCCAGGACAAGCTCACGCCGCTCGTCCTCTCCGAGGCGATGCGCGCGCGCGTCCCCGGCGCCGAGCTCCACGTGATCCCCGACGCGGGCCACTTCTCGAGCGCCGAGAACCCCGCGGCGTTCAACGAGCGGCTCGTCTCCTTCCTGCGCCGGCTCTGACGGCGCCGGCCGCGCGTATCGTATAATCGCGGTCATGAAATTCCTCGACAGCTTCAAGGCGACCTCCTACGGCCTCCTGCGCATCGTGACGGGCTTCATGTTCCTCTTTCACGGCGCGGAGAAATTATTCGGCGTTCTGGGCGCCGAGCGGCTTTCTCCCGGCTCCCAGCTCTGGGTGGGCGGCGTCATCGAGCTGCTCGGCGGGGCGGCGGTCATGCTGGGCGTGCGCACGCGCCGCGCGGCGTTCCTGTGCAGCGGGACGATGGCGGTGGCTTACTGCCAGTTCCACTGGAAGTTCGCGACGGACGCCGCCTTCTTCCCGATCGTCAACAAGGGCGAGCTCGCGGTCCTGTACTGCTTCGTCTTCTTCTTCATCGCCTGCACGGGCGGCGGGGCGCTCAGCCTCGACAAGAAGGGCTAGGCGTCGCCGTCGCATCCGCGTCATTTTTGGCATACTCTGCGCCATGGCCATCCCCGAGCTGACCCACGAGCAGATCCATTCGATGACGCTGGAGGAGAAGGACCGCTGGTGGCTCAAGAACGTCTACAAGGGCGACATGCCCCAGCTCACGCTGCGCTCGGCGATCACGGGGATGATGCTGGGCGGCGTCCTGTGCCTGACGAACCTGTACGTCGGCATCCGCACGGGCTGGACGCTCGGCGTCGGCATCACGTCGGTCATCCTCTCCTTCGCGATGTTCAAGGCGCTCGCGAAGGTCGGGCTCGGCCACGAGATGACGGTGCTGGAGAACAACGCGATGCAGTCGATCGCGACGAGCGCCGGCTACATGACGGGCCCGCTGATCTCCTCCATCGCGGCCTACATGTCGATCACGGCGGTCGTGATCCCGTGGCAGCACACGATGATCTGGCTGATCGTGCTCGGCGTGCTCGGCGTGCTCTTCGCGTTCCCGCTCAAGAAGCGCTTCATCAACGACGAGCAGCTGCCGTTCCCCGAGGGCTACGCCGCCGGCGTCGTGATGGACAACCTGCACACGGGCACGGGCGCGGAGGGCATGTTCAAGGCCAAGCTGCTCGGCACGGGCGCCGCGCTGTCGGCCGTCGTCGAGACGATGGGCAACGAGAAAGTCATGGGCGCGATGCGCCTGGGCTTCCTGAACCTGCCCGAGCATTGGGACGACATCCTTTATAAGTGGTTCACGCCGGCCATCATGGGCACGCCGCTCAAGGACCTGACCGTGCAGTGGGACACGTCGATCGTCATGGTCGCCACCGGCGGCCTCATGGGCCCGAAGGCGGCTTTCTCGCTGCTCCTCGGCGCGGTCCTCAACTACTGCGTCTTCGCGCCGTACTTCATCCGCGCGGGCGTGATCCCGGGCGGCGGCTTCAAGAACATCACGATGTGGGCGCTCTGGGGCGGCGTCGCGATGATGACGACCTCCTCGGTGTACTCGTTCCTGTCCAAGCCGAAGATGATCCTGGACGCGTTCCGCGGCCTGCTCGGCAAGAAGAAAGGCGAGGACGTGCTCAAGGACATCGAGCTGCCCATGTCGCTGTTCGTGATCGGCATCCCGGTCATCGGCCTGCTGACCGCCTGGGCCGGGAACGCGTTCTTCGGCGTGCAGTGGTGGCTCGGCATCATCGCGGTCCCGATGGTCTTCGTCTTCACGCTGATCGCGGTCAACGCGACCGGACTGACCTCGATCACGCCGATCGGCGCGCTCGGCAAGCTCACCCAGCTCACCTACAGCGCGATGGCGCCGGGCAACGTGACCACCAACATCATGACCGCCGGCATCACCGGCGAGGTCACGTCCTCGGCCGCGAACCTGCTGATGGACATCAAGCCCGGCTACATGCTCGGCGGCAAGCCGCGCCACCAGGCGATCGGCCACGTGCTGGGCATCTTCGCGGGCGCCGCGGTCTCCATCCCCGTGTTCTACGCGATCCTGCACGGCGACACGAGCATCCTGATGTCCGAGAAGCTGCCGATGCCGGGCGCCGTGGTCTGGAAGGCCGTCGCGATGGTGCTCACGAAGGGCTTCGAGTTCCTGCATCCGACCGCGCGCTGGGCCATCGTGATCGGCGCGGTCCTGGGCCTCGCCATCGAGATCGCCAACCAGCGCACGAAGGGCCGCTTCCCGCTCTCGGCCGTGGGCCTTGGGCTCGCGCCGATCCTGCGCTTCGGCGACTGCTGGGCGATGGCGCTCGGCGCGTTCTTCTTCTGGGTCGCGGGCAAGTACTTCAAGGAAAAGAAGAGCCTGGGCTTCCGCGCGCTCGTCGAGAACCAGGAGACCGCGTGCGCCGGCGTGATCGCGGGCGGCTCGATCATCGGCCTGATCCTGATCGTTCTCGAGACGACCGTCCTCCGCTGACCGCCGACCGGAGCTTCTCATGACGCCGAAACTTCGCGCTGGACTCGCGGCCGGCCTCGCGTTCGCCGCGCTCCTCCCGTCGCGCCGGGCCGCGGCGGCGGCCGACGCGAAGGACACGACCTACAGGCCGTGGCACCGATACATGGCCCAGGTGCATTCTCCGAAAGCCGGCTGCTTCACGGCCACGTATCCGAGCACGACCTGGAAGCCGACGAAGTGCGCGCCGCCGCCGAAAAAACGCTTCGACGTCGGGCCGACCGACTACTATGCGAAGCTCGAGTACGGCCGAATAGAGAGCGTGTCGGGAGACTTCATCGATATCTCCGGATTATCCAGCGAAAACAACTCCGAGGGCGGTCCCCTCACCCCGAACGCCTACTCTCTGCAGATCAATCCCAATTATTTCGACTCGTCGGGTCCCGGCGTGCTCATCGGCAACGGCACCAATCCCTGCGCCGTCGATGGAGCGAACTGCGAGGGCTGGCAGCAGTTCGTCTATTTCAACAACGGCTCCGGAGGGCAGATCGTCATCGAGTACTGGCTCCCCGGCTTTCTTTCGACCTACGGATCTTGCCCCATCGGCCGGGCGGCGCAGACCGGGTCGACCTGGACTCCGTCGAACGGGACCGATTGTCTCGCCGGCATCGGCGGCCCCTTCACCCCGAGCTTCGACGTTTCCCAGCTCGGAAGCATCGAGTTCACCGCCGCCGCGACCGGCACGATGGATGAGGCGACTCTCTCGGTCGGAACCGCGACCTATCGTCTGTCCGCCGCGAACGTTTTGGGGCTCAATGCGGACTGGTGGTCCGCCGAGTTCAACGTCTACGGCGCCGGGGGCGGATCCACGGCCGTCTTCAATCCCGGGACGACCGTGACGGTCGTCGATACGGTCACGGGCCCCGACGGGAGCATGATCCCGGCTTCCTGCCCCTTCGCCGGATTCACCGGAGAGAAGAACAACCTCAATTTGACCTGCCCCTGCTTCGCGAACAACGCCGGGCAAGTCTTTTTCACCGAGTCCAACGCGGCGAATCCGGTCTGCTACTGCCCGGCCGGCTCGACGTGGAATCAGAGCACCGCGTCTTGCCAATGCGACGTCGCCGGCCAGATCCTGAATCCCGTGACCCATCAGTGTTCCTGTCCGCTGATCGGCGCCATCGTCAGCCGAGGAGCCTGCGCCTGTCCGCCGGCGCTGGGAAAAGAGGGCGACTCCTGCGCGTGTCCGGCGGGCACCATTTACAACGTGAGGGCGAGACGGTGCGTGCCGAGCTCGTCGACATGCCCGTCCAGCTGTCGTTACGGATGCTACGCGCCGTATGTTTCCCCGCAGGGTCAGCCGGTCTGGAACTGCAAGCCCGGCCCGTAATGGGGAAATCCGGGCAAGCCCCCAAGGCATTCACCCCCGGGCCCCGGGGTTCCTCGACGGGCGGGATTTTGATATAATGGTCAAAGTCGCTTTTTCCCGAGGGAACCCAGTCAAATGAAGAAAGGCATCCACCCCGTCTACCGCCCGGTCGTGTTCACGGACGTGTCGGCGAACAAGTCGTTCATCACCCGCTCCACCGTCAAGGCGAAGGACACGATGACGTGGGAGGACGGCAAGTCCTACCCGCAGGTCAAGCTCGACATCTCCGCCTTCTCCCACCCGTTCTACACCGGCCAGCAGAAGCTGATCGACACCGCGGGCCGCATCGACCGCTTCAAGAAGCGCTTCGAGTCCACCGAGGGCAAGACGGTCGCGCGCAAGGCCGCGAAGACGGCGAGCAAGGTGCTCGCGCATGTCGGCCATACCGCCAAGCGCGAGAAGGTCCTCTCGACCGCGCCGAAGAAGGCCGACAAGGACGCCAAGAAGGCGCCGAAGAAGTCTCCCGCCAAGAAAGACGCCTAGCGGACCCGTCTCGAAGGGAGCCCCGGCCGCACGGCCGGGGCTCCCGCTTTTTAGGGAAGTCCCATGAACCCGAAGATCGCCAAGCTGGACTCCGACTACCGCGAGATCGAGAACAAGCTCGCGGCGGGGGGGCTCGCGTCCGGCGATTTCAAGGACCTGTCGCAGAAGCACTCCGCGCTCTCGCCGACGATCGCGAAGGTGCGCGAGCTCGCGCGATTGGAGAAGGAGCTCTCCGACCTGAAAGCCCTCGAGTCCGATCCCGATATGAAGGCGATGGCGGACGAGGAGAGGCCGGGTCTGGAGGCGCGGCTGGGGCCGCTCGAGGCGGAGATCCTGCTCGACCTCATGCCCAAGGACCCGGCCGACGCGAGGAACTGCTTCCTGGAGATCCGCGCGGGCGCGGGCGGCGAGGAGTCCGCGCTCTTCGCCGCCGAGCTCCTGCGCGCGTACACGCGCTTCGCCGAGTCGAAGGGCTGGAAGGTCGAGGTCCACGAGCTCTCGCAGACCGGCCTCAAGGGCCTCAAGCAGGCGGTGATCTTCGTCGCGGGCAAGGACGTGTTCTCCTGGCTGCGCTACGAGGGCGGCGTGCACCGCGTCCAGCGCGTGCCCGCCACCGAGGCCGCGGGCCGCATCCACACCTCGACGATCACCGTGGCCGTGATGTCCGAGGTCGACGAGGTCGGCGAGATCGAGATCCGTCCCGACGAGCTCAAGGTGGACACCTACCGCGCCGGCGGCGCCGGCGGCCAGAACGTGAACAAGGTCGAGACGGCCGTGCGCATCACGCATCTCCCCAGCGGCATCATCGTCGAGTGCCAGGAGGAGCGCTCGCAGGGCCGCAACCGCGAGAAGGCGATGAAGCGGCTGTACGCGAAGCTCGGCGAGATCCAGCGCGAGAAGGCCGTCGCCTCGAACGCGTCCGCGCGCCGCTCTCAAGTCGGCACGGGGGATCGCTCGGAGAAGATCCGCACCTACAACTTCCCGCAGAGCCGCGTGACCGACCACCGCCTCGAGCGCTCGTGGCACAACCTCGCCGAGATCATGGAGGGCGCGTTCGGCCCCGTCTTCGAGGCCCTGCGCGAGGAGCAGCGCCGCCTGCGGCTGGAGAACGCGGGATGAGCCGCCGCCTCGTCCTCGCCGCCCTACTGCTGCTGACCGCGGCCGCGGCGCGCGCCGACGACGCGGCCGTCTGCGCCGCGGCGCCGGCGCGCGAGGGGCCGGACCTGGAGGTCGTGGCGCAGAGTCTCGGCCGGCACGGGCGCCTGCTCTCCTGCATCTACCGCGGGCGCCGTCGGCGCATGTGGGCGTCGGTGGTCGTGTCCTCGGGCGCCGCCGCTTCCTGGCGCGGGGGGCTGTATCGGGTGATCGAGGACCGCTCCGATCTGGAGCAGAAGATCGTCTACGAGTCCACGCGCCCGTTCGCCGTGCTCGGTGTGCGGCGCAGCGGCGCGGTCTGGCTCATCAAGTCGCGGACCTTGCTCCCGGAGGAGGATGGCTCGTACTCGCTGAGGAGCGAGGTCTTCCTCACGACCGGGACCTCGACGCGCCAGTTGTTCGTGACCGACGACACGAGCTCCGGCGACGGCGGGGAGAGCTGGGACACGTTCCACCGCATCAGCCTGAGCCCGTCGGGGCGGATCAACGTCACGGCGATCGAGCGCTACGTCGACGACCAGGGCGTGCCGTTCCTCTACCGCAAGACCGAGACGAAGCGCGGCTATTGGAACGGAGAGCAGATCGTGTACGGCTCGAGCGTGACCGTGGAGGGCTACTTCATCGCGACTCCCGACGGCGACCGGCCCGCGAACGTCGTCCTCAACGGGCGCCTGTGCCGCGACGAGAAGATGAGCGACTGCGAGAAGGTCGAGAACGCGAGCGTGACCATCGTCGGCCGTGTGACGGCGGATGGCGACGAGGACCAAGTCGAGTTCTACACGGCATGGGGCGGCGGCGCAGGCGAGCGCCCGCTCTATATCCCGTCGGGAGACGCGCAGTTCACGCTCGCTCCCGGCGCCCAGACGCGGAAGTCGGAGTGAGCCGATGAACGCCTCCGATTGGCTGAAGAAGGCCGAGTCCTTCCTCGCCGAGCGCGGGGTCCCCGAAGGGCGCGCCAGCGCCGAGTTCCTGCTGGCCGAGGCTCTCGGCGTCGGGCGCGCCGCGGCCCTCGCGCGCGGCGCCCAGGAGCTCAGCGACAAGCAGGCGCGACGCTTCTGGGAGTGGACCAAGGCTCGCGGCCAGCGCGTTCCGCTCGCCTACATCCTCGGCCGCCAGCCCTTCCTGGGCCTGGACATCGAGGTCACGCGCGACTCGCTGATCCCGCGGCCCGAGACCGAGGAGCTCGTGCTCGAGTGCGAGCGGCTCGTGAAGTCGCTGAAGGTCCCCGCGCCGAAGATCATCGAGATCGGCACCGGCACCGGCTGCGTCGCGATCGCCCTGGCCCAGCTCCTGCCGTCGGCGACGGTCTTCGCGACCGACGTCAGCGACAAGGCCCTCGCGCTCGCGCAGAAGAACGCCCTCGGCCACCACGTCTCGAACCGGATCCGGTTCGTGCGCGAGGACCTGTTCTCGGACCGCGTCGGGCTGCGCGGCTGGGCCGACCTGCTCGTCTCCAACCCGCCCTACATCCAGACGCAGGACCTCGACGCCCTGGAGCCCGAGGTCCTCTGCGAGCCGCGCCTCGCGCTCGACGGCGGCAAGGACGGGCTCGACGCGATCCGCGCGATCGTCGCCGCCGCGCCGAAGACGCTCAAGGCCGGCTGCTTCCTCGCGCTCGAGATCGAGCACCGCCAGGGTCCGGCCGTCTCCAAGCTCCTGCACGCGGCCGGCTTCGAGGGCGTCAACGTCAAGAAGGACGCCTCCGGCCGCGACCGGATCGCGGTCGCGCGGCTTCCCGCGGACGCGTAGCCCCGGCGCAGGGCTCGCGAAGAGGTGTCTATTGCCGGACGACGGCCTCGAGGACCTTGCCGTCTTGGACCGCGGCCGAGACGACGACGCCGAGGACGACGTCGTCGAACGCGGCCTTGACCGGCTTCCCTTTCGGCGCGACGACGTAGTAGCGCGTGGCGGCGTCGGGGGCGAAGCTCATCGTGTCGAACCAGTCCTTGCGGTGCAGGACGAACATGCGCGTCATCGCGTCGCCGCTGCCCGAGGAGCCGCGCTCCAGGACCACGCCCGTCCACCAGCGCACCTTGCCGTTGATCGACGGCTGGTTCCACTGGCCCGCCGGGGGAGCGGGGACGTCGCGGCCGCGGAGGACCGCGAGGCGGGAGACGGCGCCCTGCGGGCTCACGTCGACCGAGACGACGTCGCCGAGCTTGGCGCCGGAGGCGGAGAGCGCGTCGGGCGCGATGGTCCAGTCGCCGCTCGGGCCCGTCTTCAGCATGAGGTCGATCCTTCCGCCGTCGAGCTTCGTGATCTTTCCGACATACGAATCGACGGCCGGCGCGGCGGGCTTGGCGGGGGCGGCCGTCGCGGGCATCGTCCCCGGCGCGTAGATGTCGATGCGGTCGATCGCCATGTCCGGGCCGAAGAAGATCGCCAGCCCGCTGCCGACCGCGATGTCGGAGAGCCGCTTCGGCGCCCCGCCCAGCGTGATCGCGGCGCCCTTCGCGAGGTCCGACGCGCTGAAGCCCATGTTCGTGCCGTCGTTCAGGACGACCGAGATATTGCCGCCGGCGACGGCGGCGACCTTGCCGTCGCTCTCGGTGAGTCCGCCCTTCTGCGCGCGCGCGCCGGCCGCGAGGAGGGACGCCAGCGCCGTCAAAAAGAGGATTCTGTTCATGGGCCGAGGATATCAAAAAACCCCGGCGAAAGGCCCGGCCCGGAAAAATGATAAAGTGACCGCCCGATGGACCGCTTCGTCATTGACGGGGGACGGCCGTTGTCGGGAACCATCCCGGTCAGCGGCTCGAAAAACGCCGCGCTGCCGATCCTGATCGCGACGCTGCTCACCGACGACGCCTGCGTCGTCGAGAACGTCCCGACGGGCCTGCGCGACATCCGCACGACCGTGCGCCTGCTCGAGAGCCTGGGCAAGCGCGTCGCCGTCGACGGCTCCACCGTGCGCGTCGAGTCGACCGGCTCGCTGAAGACCCAGGCCCCCTACGACATCGTCAAGCAGATGCGCGCCTCCGTGCTGGCCGCCGGGCCCCTGCTCGCGCGCTTCGGCCTGGTGCGCGTGCCGATCCCCGGCGGCTGCGCGATCGGCCTGCGCCCGATCGACATCCATCTGAAGGGCTTCGAGGCGATGGGCGCGCGCCGCATCGCCGACCAGGGCGACATCATCATGAGCGCGCCGAAACTGAAGGCGACGACGATCTCGCTGCGCTTTCCCAGCGTCGGCGCGACCGAGAACCTGATGATGGCGGCGGCCGCGGTTCCTGGGCGCACGACGATCAAGAACGCCGCGCGCGAGCCGGAGATCGAGGACCTCGGCGCCTTCCTGACCCAACTCGGCGCGAAGACGACCGGCGCCGGTGGCCCGACGGTGACGGTCGAGGGGCGGGCCAAGCTCAAGGGCGCGCGCCACCGCGTGATCCCGGACCGCATCGAGGCCGGGACTTTCCTGATCGCGACAACCGCGGCACGGGGCAAGGTCCGCTTGACCGGGGCCGACGCGTCGCACTTGGAGGCCGTGATCGCGGCGCTCAAGAAAACGGGCGCTAAGATCGCGTACGGGCGCGGCTGGATCGAGATCGAGATGCGGACGCGGCCGAAGTCCGTCGCGATCAAGACCGCGCCGCATCCGGGCTTCCCGACCGACCTGCAGGCGCCGTGGATGTCGCTGATGACGCTCGCGACCGGGTTCACGAAGGTCCGCGAGACGGTGTTCGAGAACCGCTTCATGCACGCGGCCGAGCTCGGACGCATGGGCGCTCAGATCGCCGTGTCGGGCTCCGCCGCGGTCGTCGCCGGCGTCGAGCAGCTCTCGGGCGCGCCGATCATGGCCTCCGACCTGCGCGCCGGCGCGGCGCTGCTCATCGCCGCGCTCGCCGCGAAGGGCCGCACCGTGATCTCGCGCGTCTATCACGTCGACCGCGGCTACGAGGCCGTCGAGCGCAAGCTCGCGAAGATCGGCGCGCGCATCGAGCGCGCGGCATGACCTACGCCGAGGCCCTCGCCGCGCTCGAGGCCCGGCAGGAGGCGCGCGTCGAGCTCGGCCTCGAGCGCATGCGCGCGCACCTCGCGCGGCTCGGCGACCCGCAGGAGAAGGTCCCGTGCTTCCACGTCGCCGGGACCAACGGCAAGGGCTCGACCTGCGCGATCCTGGCCGCCGTTCTGACCGCCTCGGGACGGCGCACCGGCCTCTACGTCTCGCCGCACCTGATCTCCCCGCGCGAGCGCGTGCGCGTCGACGGCGAGCCGATCTCCGAGGGCGAGTTCGCCGGGCTCATGTCCCGCGCGCTCGCGGCCGACCCGAAGGGCGAGCTCACCTACTTCGAGCTGCTGACCTCGCTCGCGTTTCAGCACTTCGCCGCGCGCGCCTGCGCCGTCGCCGTGCTCGAGACCGGCCTCGGCGGCCGCCTCGACGCGACGAACGTCGTGTCCGCGCCGCTCGCCGCGATCGTGACGTCGATCGACTACGACCACCAGTCGTACCTCGGGAACACCCTGGCCGAGATCGCGGGCGAGAAGGCCGCGATCTTCAAGGCCGGACGACCCGCCGTCTATCCCGAGCTTCCGCGCGCGGCCGCGGCCGTCGTGAGCCGCGCGGCGCGGCGCGGGGTCCCCGTGCCCGTGCGCCGCGCGTGGCCGGCCGCGCGCGTCGACTGGGCGCGCGGCCGGCAGTTCCTGCGCGCGCCGGGCGGGCGCGAATACGCGCTGAGCCTGCTCGGCGCGCGCCAGGGCCGCAACGCGGCGCTCGCGCGGGCCGCGCTCGACGCCTCGGGCCTGGCCGTCGACGAGCGCGCCTGGCGGAGCGGGCTCGCCGCCGTGCGCTGGCCCGGGCGCTTCGAGCCCGTGCGGCTCGGGCGGCGCACGCTGATCGTGGACGGCGGGCACAACCCCGAGGCCGCGCGCGCGCTGGCGGCGACCTGGCGCGCCTCGCCGTGGTCGCGGCGGCCCGCGCGCTGGATCCTCGGCCTCCTGCGCGACAAGGACGCGGCCGGCGTGCTGAAGCCGCTCGCCGCGCACCTGCGCGACGTCGTGGTCGTGCGTCCGCCGAGCCCGCGCGCGCTCGAGCCCGCGGCGCTGGCCGCGGCGGTGCGGCGCGCCGCGCCGCGCGCGCGCGTGACGATCGAGAGCGGCGTCGAGACCGCGCTCGCGGCCTGGCGCCGCGACCGGAAGGCCCCGGCGGCCGCGGTCTGCGCGGGCTCGCTGTACCTGGCGGGCGCGGCGCTCAAGGCCTGCGGGAGGAGCGCGTGAAGGGGCTCGCGGTCGGCGTCGACCTCGGCGGGACTTTCGCGAAGGTCGGTCTCGTCGCGCCCGACGGCCGCCTCCTGCGCGCCGAGTCCCTGCCCACCGAGGTCGCGAAGGGCCCGGAGAACTTCGTCGCGCGCGTCGCGGGCCTGCTGAAGGGCTGGCGCTTCGACAGCCTGGGCCTCGGCCTCGCCGGCGGCGTCGACGCCGAGACCGGGACCTTGCTCTTCGCGCCGAACCTGCGCGGCTGGAAAGGAGTTTCGTTTAAAAAAGAATTCGAGCGCCGCCTCTCCGTCCCCACCGTCGCCGACAACGACGCGAACGTCGCGGTCTGGGGCGGCTACGCGATCGGCCTCAAGAAGAAGCCGCGCCACGTCGTCGGCGTCACGCTCGGCACCGGCGTGGGCGGCGGGCTCATCCTCGACGGGAAGCTCTACCGCGGCGCGACCGGCGCGGCCGGCGAGATCGGCCATCAGGTCATCCGCCGGGGCGGCGTCCTCTGCCGCTGCGGCCGCCGCGGCTGTCTCGAGGCCTACGCGGGCACGCGCGGCATCCTGCGGGCGGCGCGGCGCCTGATGCGCCGGCCGCCGTCCCCGCTCACGCCGAAGGCCGTCGCGGACGCGGCCGGGACAGGAGACGCGGGCGCGCGCGCGGTCTGGGAGGAGATCGGAACCGCGCTCGGCGAAGGCCTCGCGAACGCGGTGCTCATGTTCAATCCCGACGCCGTGCTCGTCCTCGGCGGCGTCGCGCGCGCGGGCCGGCTCCTGCTGGATCCCGTGCGCCGGGTCTTCGCCGCGCAGACCTTCCGCGAGCCGTTCGAGCGCCTCGCGCTCTCCGCGCCGGCCGACCGCGACTGGGGGTGCGTCGGGGCCGCCCTGCTGTCGCGGGAGGCGCGTTGACGGCGGCCTTCCTCGCGCTGGCCCTCGCCGCGCCGGCCCGCGCCGCCGCGCCGTCCGTCGCGGCCTCGACGGCCTCCGCGCGGACCGTCGCCGTCTCGACGGCCGCCGCCGCGCCGCCCGCCGACGAGGTCCTGCCCGCGCCGCCGCCGGGGCGGCGCGTCGACTACAGGGCGGCGCGCGTCGACTACGACGCGGACAAGGCGCTGATCCGATTGTCGACCGGGGCCGTGCTCCGCGAGTCGAGCTGGACGGTCAAGGGCGACGACCTGCTCATCGACGTGGACCGGCGCATCGCGACGTCCGACGGGCCGGTGATCCTCGAGAACTCCGCCGGCGTCCTGTCCGGCAAGGCCGGAGAGTTCGACCTCGGCGACCGCACCGGGACCATGTTCGACGCCTCGGGCGGCGCGGGCGAGTGGCGCATCCATGGCCGCGAGGCGCGCCTGTACGAGGACGATTCCGCCGTCTACCGGACCGCGGACTTCACCTCCTGCGACCGCCTGCCGCCGCACTATCACTTCCACGCGACCTCGGTGAAGATCGTGCCGCGCAGCACGCTCTCGGCCTGGAACATCCTCTTCTACCTCGGCGACGTCCCGATCTTCTATTTCCCGTACTTCTACCGCGACCTCTCGCCCGAGCACTTCCTGCGCTGGCGCCTACAGCCGGGCTACGACCGCCGCAACGGCGAGTTCATCAAGAGCACGCTCGTGACGCCGCTGGGCCGCGGCTTCTCGAGCACGATCTACGCCGACTACTACCTCAAGGAAGGCTTCGGCGCCGGCGGCGAGCTCAACTACCGCGACCCGAAGGACGCGAGCTCGGCGGGCGGCATCTACGGCTACAACATCCGCGAGAACCCGACGGGCCTCGACCGCTGGACCTTGATCGGCTCCGACTACCAGAGCTTCGCCTCGTCGACGGCGTTCCAGGGCCGCCTCCAGCTGCAGTCGGACCCGAACTTCAACAACGACTACGCGCGCTCGAACCTGTTCCGCGTCTCGCCGGAGCTCGTCAACAGCGCGGCGGTCGACAAGCGCTTCGACGCGGGCTTCGCCGCGCGCGTGATCTACGCGCGCGACGACATCCTGAGCTCGACCGGGACCGTCCTCGACCAGGGCGGCGTGCGTTACGTCCGCAACACGGAGAGCCTGCCGCGCCTCGAGTTCCAGACCGAGTCCTGGAACGTGCTCGATCTCCCGTGGCTCAACTCGTTCAGCGGCTACGCCGACAACAACTACGACTTGACCCGCGGCTTCACCCAGAAATCCGCGAGCGGGCAATGGGAGGCGACGCGCGGCTTCACGCTCCTGCGCGGCGTCACGCTGACGCCGCGCACCGACGTCAGCGAGACCGGCTACGACCGTTTCGACGACTACATCAACACGCCGTCGACGACGACCGTCACGGACGTCGCGATCGCGCGCTGGACGACGGCGGGCGACCTGCGCTTCAACACGCGCGCGGGCAACGTCGACGTGCGCGAGACCTACGCGCAGAGGCTCCGGCCCGGCGCGATCGACCGCGACATCGGCGCCAACGACCACGGCATCGAGCAGAACGACGTGCAGGTCTCCGACCTGTGGATGCCGCTGCCGAGCCTGTGGGCGCGCCTCGCGACGGGCTTCGACAACCGCGTCTACAACGACCACGCGCTCGGCGGTCTCGGCCGGATCGAGCCGGTCGTCGGCGAGGCGACGTGGACACCGAGCGACCGGCTGACCGCGGTCTTCCGCAACGACTACAAGGTCGGCCAGGGGGAGCGCGCGCTGATCGCCGACTTCTCGTACGCGAAGGACAAGGGCCCGGCCTTCGGCGCCGGCTTCGAGCACAACCTCGCCGACCCGCAGAACTACTACCAGAACTTCAACTTCACGATCGCCCCGTCGAGCGCGAGCTGGAAGCTGATCGCGACCGCGCGCACGGTGTTCGACACGCTCGGCGGTCCGTCGCGCCTGCACGGCCTGCGGCTCTACGAGAAGGACCTCGCCTGGATCGAGACCTGGCACGACTTCATCACGAAGGTGGTCGGCGCGGTGCGCCCCGGCGGCGTCGGCGAGATCTCGTTCGCGGTGAGCCTGCGCCTAGGCCCGTCCGGCGGGAAGACGCCCCCGTCGCAGTCCGAGTGGGAGCGGCAGTTCTTCCCCGAGGCCGAGCGCGAGAACGACTACCACCCGTAAAGAAGAAGGCCCCGGCCGAGTGTCCGGGGCCTTCGACGTCGCGCGCCAGTCCGATGCGGTCAGTATAGCCGGAGGCGCGCCGGGACGCTACGAAACGAATGGGAAACTTTCGTCAGTACGTCGTCCAGACGCTTCCTTTCGTGTCCGTGTGCGTGCAGCCGACGATCACGGAGCCGTTGTTGGCGTCGCTCGTGACGTTGTCGAAGAACCACTTCCCGGCGTCGGTCGCGGCGGAGATGACGCCGTCGCCCTCGATCGAGGTGTCGCCGTGATAGTTCGGCGTCTTGAGGTTCGGGATGCTGCCGAGCACCTTCGGCGCCAGGGTCATCGAGGCGAGGTTCGTCGGGTACTGGCCCTCGAGCTGGCCGTAGTAGATCGTGAGGCTCGAGCGGATCGCGCCGAGGTTGCCCTTCGTCGCGCCCTCGCCGGACTTGCGGATCAGCGAGGCGAATTTCGGGATCGCGATGGCCGCGAGGACTCCGATGATGGCGACGACGATCATCAATTCGATGAGGGTGAAGCCTCGAGGCTGTTTTCGCATGCCGAGAGTTTAGCCTTCCGCGGAGAATCCGTCAATCGGCCGCGCGGGATTTCAGGAAAAATTCAGCGCCCGGCGGCTCCCGCGTTCCGCCGTTCGGGAGCGAAATGCTAAAATCGCGCCGTGGCTTCCGACCTCTGGCTCGTGACGGGCGGCGCGGGCTTCATCGGCTCGCATCTGGTCGAGGGGCTCGTCCGCCGCGGCGCGCGCGTGCGCGTCCTCGACAACCTCTCGACGGGAAGCCTGTCCAAGCTCGCCGCGGCGCGCGGCCGCTTCGACTTCGTGAAGGGCGACGTCACTCGCCCCGCCGACTGCGCGAAGGCCTGCCGCGGCGCCGCGTACGTGCTCCACGAGGCCGCGATCCGCTCCGTGCCGAAGTCGATGGACCGGCCCGGGCCGTCGAACGAGGCCAACGTGACCGGGACCTTGAACATGCTCGTCGCCGCGCGCGACGCGAGGGTCCGGCGCTTCGTCTACGCGTCCTCGAGCTCGGTCTACGGCGGCTGCAAGGTCTTCCCGCAGAACGAGGACATGCGCCCCCAGCCGCTCTCGCCGTACGCGGTCAGCAAGCTCGCGGGCGAGCAGTACGCGGTGGTCTGGGCCAAGTCGTTCGGCCTGGAGACCGTCTCGCTGCGCTACTTCAACGTGTTCGGGCCGCGCCAGGACCCGGAGTCGCTGTACTCGGCCGTGATCCCGAAATTCATGGAGCAGGCCATGGCGGGCGTCCCGCTCGACGTGCATTGGGACGGGAAGCAGTCGCGCGACTTCACGCACGTGTCGAACGTCGTCGCGGCGAACCTGCTCGCGGCGAAGGCGCCGGCGCGCGTCTCCGGCGAGGTGTTCAACGTCGCCAACAACTCGACGCATTCCTTGCTCGACATGATCGGCGTGATCGAGCGCATCGTCGGCCGAAGGCTGCCGCGCCGCCATCACCCGATGCGCGCCGGCGACGTGCGCAAGACCTGGGCCGACAACCGCAAGATCCGGCGCCTGCTCGGCTACCGGCCGGGCGTCGGCTTCGAGGAAGGCCTGCGCGAGACCTGGGATTGGTTCGCGAGAGGGCGCGCGTGAAAATTTTAGTGACGGGCGGTCTCGGCTTCATCGGCTCGAACTTCATCCGCCACGCGCTGAAGGCGCGGCCGTCGTGGAAGATCGTCAATCTCGACAAGCAGACCTACGCGGGCAATCCGGCCAACGTCGCGGACCTGCCCAAGCCGCATCACCGCTGGGTCAAGGCCGACATCTGCGACGCGCGCGCGGTCAACGACGCGATGAAGGGCTGCGAGCTCGTCGTTCACTTCGCGGCGGAGACGCACGTCGATCGATCGATCCTGGACGCGTCAGCGTTCCTGAAGACGAACGTGATCGGAACGCAGGTCCTGCTCGACGCGGCGCTCCGCCTCGGAGTCCGCCGCTTCCTGCACGTTTCGACCGACGAGGTCTACGGCTCGGTCGCGAAGGGCTGTTCGAAGGAAGACGACCGGCTGGAGCCGAACAGCCCTTACGCGGCGTCGAAGGCGGCGTCCGACCTGCTCGTGCGCTCGTACTTCGTCACGCACAAGGCGCCGGTCGTGACCACGCGCGCCTCGAACAACTACGGCCCGTACCAGTACCCCGAGAAGGCCCTGCCCCTCATGATCACGAACTTCATGGAGGACAAGCCCTTCCCGATGTACGGCGACGGGCGCCAGGTGCGCGACTGGCTGCACGTCGTCGACCACGCGCGCGCGGTGCTGACCGTCTTGGAGAAGGGCGTCCTCGGCGAAGTGTACAACGTCGGCGGGTCGTACACCTGCCAGAATCGCGAGCTGATCGCGCGCGTGCTGAGGCTCATGGGCAAGGACTCCGCGCTCGTGACGCGCGTCGAGGACCGCAAAGGCCACGACCGACGCTACGCGCTCGACTGCTCCAAGCTCAAGAAGCTCGGATTCCGGCACGCGTACGATTTCGAGAAGGGCCTGCGCGAGACGATCGCCTGGTACCGCGGAAACGAGCGCTGGTGGCGGCCGCTGAAGGTGGCGGGCGGCTACCGCTCGTACTACAAGGCGCAGTACAAGAGAGCATGAGCAAGAAGAACGTCGTGCGCAACGGCCATCGCCCGGCCGCGCCCGTCGCGTGGGGCCACACCGGCGGCGGCTGGATCGAGGCGGTCGTCGGGCCCATGTTCTCGGGCAAGACGCAGGAGCTGATCCGCCGCCTGCGCCTGACCCAGATCGCGCGCCAGAAAGCGCAGGTCTTCAACTCCGCGCTCGACGTGCGCTACGCGAAGGACCACATCGTGAGCCACGATCTCAGCAAGACGCCGTCGGCGGCGGTGACCAAGGCGCGAGACATCCTGTCGCTCGTCCTGCCCGACACTCAGGTCGTCGGCATCGACGAGGTCCAGTTCTTCGATCCCGAGATCGTCGAGGTCTGCGAGCGCCTTGCCGACGAGGGCCGGCGCGTGATCGTCGCGGGCCTGGACCAGGACTACCGCGGCGTCCCGTTCGAGACGACGTGCCGCCTGATGGGCGTCGCCGAGTTCGTGACCAAGAACCTCGCGATCTGCACCGTCTGCGGCAACCCGGCCAACCGCTCCCAGCGCCTGTCGACGGGCCGCAAGGTCATCGAGGTCGGCGCCGCCGACAAGTACGAGGCGCGCTGCCGCCGCTGCTTCAAGAAATCCTGACGGAGGCCCCATGCCCGACCGACCCTACAAGACCGACAACCCCGTCGCCGTGATCGAGACCACGCTCGGCAAGATCGCGATCGAGCTGTTCCCGCGCGAGGCGCCCGGCACCGTCGCGAATTTCGTCAAGCTCGCCGAGAAGGGCTACTTCAACGGCATCCTCTTCCACCGCGTGATCCCGGGCTTCATGATCCAGACCGGCGACCCGACGGGGACCGGCCGCGGCGGCCCCGGCTGGACGATCAAGGACGAGTTCCATCCGAAGCTGCGCCACGACAAGGCCGGGATCGTCTCGATGGCCAAGACCGCCGCGCCGCATACCGGCGGCTCGCAGTTCTTCATCACGCACGACGCGACCGAGTTCCTGGACGACAAGCACTCGGTGTTCGGCCAGGTCATCGAGGGCCAGGACGTCGTCGTGAAGATCGGCGGCGTGCCGCGCGACGAGAACGACCGCCCGCGGTCGCCCGTCAAGATGGAGCGCGTCGTGCTGGTCCAGCCGCTGCTCGCGAAGTAGCGCGATGGCGGACGGAACGCTCGACGCGCTGCGCGAGCGCCTGCGCTCCTTCGAGTCGCTCGTGAAGGCGGCCGGCGTGCTCGAGTGGGACCAGGAGGTCGTCATGCCGCGCTCCGGCGCGGCGGCGCGCGCCCTGCAGTGCGGCGCGGTGCGCCGCGCGGCGCACGAGCTGCTGGTGTCCGACGAAACGCGGCGGCTGCTCGACGCGCTCGCGCCGAGCCTCTCGCGCTCCGGCGACGAGAGCGACGACGCCGCGCTCTGGCGCTGGGCCGAGCGCGAGCTCGCGCGCCGCCGGCGCCAGCCGGCCGAGCTCGTCGAGGAGCTCGCGCGGCAGTGCTCGCGCGCCTCGGAGGTCTGGGTCGAGGCCCGCGCGAAGTCCGACTTCGCCCTCTTCCGCCCCGAGCTCGAGCGCATGGTCGAGCTCAAGCGGCGGCAGGCCGAGGCGATCGCTCCCGCGGGCGATCTGTATAACGCTTGGCTCGGCGAGTACGAGCCCGGGATGACGACGGCCGACGTCGACCGCCTCTTCGCCGCGCTCGAGAAGGGCCTCGTCCCGCTCGCGCGCGCGGCCTCCGCGCGCCGTCCGCCGGCTCGCGCGGAGGCCCTGCGCGGGACCTTCGGCCTCGCGCGCCAGCGCGAGCTCGGCGAGGCCGCGGCGCGCCTGATGGGCTTCGACCTCGCGCGCGGGCGCCTCGACGTCTCGGCGCATCCGTTCTCGGCCGGGCTCGCGCGCGACGACGTGCGCCTCACGACGCGCTACGACGAGCGCGATCCGTTCGCCGCGCTGTTCGGCACCATGCACGAGGCCGGCCACGGGCTCTACGAGCAGAACGTCGCGCCCGAGCTCGGCGACGGGCCTCTCGCCGGCGGCGCGACGATGGCCCTGCACGAGTCGCAGTCGCGCCTCTGGGAGAACCTCGTCGGACGCTCGCGGGAATTCTGGACGGCCTTCCTGCCGCGCCTGCGCGAGCTGTTCCCGCAGGCCGCGCGCCTCGAGGTCGACGACGTCCTCGCCGCCGTCAACGGCTCGGAGCCGACGCTGATCCGCGTCGAGGCCGACGAGCTCACCTACAGCCTGCACGTGCTCCTGCGCTACGACTTGGAGCGGCGCCTGCTCTCCGGAAAACTGCGCGTCGCGGAATTGCCGGAGGCGTGGGCCGCCGGGATGAAGTCGCGCCTCGGGATCGTCCCGCCCGACGACGCGCGCGGCGTCCTGCAGGACGTGCACTGGTCGTCTGGGCTCCTCGGCTACTTCCCGACCTACGCGCTCGGCAACATGATCTCGGTGCAGCTTCACGACGCCGCGCTGAAGGCCCGGCCCGAGATCCCGTCCCGTCTCGCCGCGGGCGACGCGTCGCCCCTGCTCGGCTGGCTGCGCGAGAACGTGCATCGGCACGGCCGCAAGTTCGGCGCCGAGGAGATCGTGCGGCGCGCGGCGGGCGCGCCGATCTCGGCGGAGCCGTACCTGCGCTATCTGCGCGGGAAGTTCGCGCGCGCCTGCTGAGCGCGCCGCCGCGAAGCGCCCTGGATCACCGCTTCGTCTCGAGGAGGCGATGCACGGCCGCGACGAAGGCGTCCTTGTCGATGGGCTTCTTGAAGAACCCGACGGCGGCGGATTCGTGCTTGATCATGTCGATCGTCGAAGCGTCGAGGCCGCTGCCGGACATGATGACGACGGGGATGCTGCCGGCGCCCGCTCCCGGCAGCGCGCGCAGGAAATCGTAGCCGCCCTGGCCGGGCATCATGAGGTCGGTGATGATGAGGTCGGGCGTCTGGCTCTCGAGCTGGACCGCGGCGTCGCGGCCGTCGACGGCCGTGATCACGCGGAAGCCCTCCATCGTCAGGAGCATCTGGACGACGACGCGGAGGTTGTGGTCGTCGTCGACGACGAGGATCAGCTTGTCGTTCGGCGACGCGGGCGGCGGGATTGCGGCGCTGCTCATTCCGAGGTCAAGTATAACATCCGTCAACGGCGCGCCGCGCGCGAACGACGGGGCTTATTTCACGTGCTTCGCTCTCGAACCAAACGCTCAGAGCGTTCCGCCGTCCCCGAGCAAGACAGGAGTTTGTTCGCGGTTCTGGCGGCGCGCTTCATCCTGAACGCGGGGGCTGAGGTAATCGAAGAGGGCCTTGGCCGACGACTTGCCGTCGCCGAGCCCCTTGAAGAAAAAGTAAGAGAACATCCCGTGCCTCTGTTCGTCGAGGGTCCCGGTGATCTGGTCCCCAGAGGCCGCGGCGAAGACCGTGATCTTGCCCTCCGGAACGATCCCTTGCTCGACCTTGGTCACGAGGGGCCGCGCGCCCTTGGCCAGCACCGAGCGCCCGCCCGCGCCGGAGAAGCACGCATCGAGGGCGACGATGACGCGCCGGGCCCGCGTCTTGGCCAGGTCCGCATAGAGATTCTTGAGCGGATAGGCCGTCGAGCGGAGGAACTGCGGGTCGCCGTCCCACGGCACGAGGAAGGCCTCTCCGGTCTGCGGGTCGGGAGCGCCGTGGCCCGAGTAATACACCCACAAGGTGGAGGTCTCCTTCACGTTGCGCGGCAGCCACTCTTCCAGGTAGCTCTTGAGCTTGTTGCCGGTGGCGGCGGAGCCCTCGAGGGCGATGATGTTGCGCGCCGGGATTCCCAGCGCCTCGAACTGCCGGCGCGCCGTCCGCGCGTCGCGCGCGCTGAAGTCGGCCTTGGGCAGGCTCTGGTAGTCCTCGATGCCGATGACGAGCGCGAAATCGTCCGGGCGTTCTTGGCCGCGGCCCGCGGGCTGGTCGATGTCGGAAACCACGGACTCGTCCGCCGCGAGATCGTTCGGCTCCGCCGGAGGCGGCGCGCTCGGGCGCCGGGCCAGCAGCCGCCGCCCGCCGGCCTCCCTCAGGACGTCGGCGGTTTCGGAATGCCCCCTCTTCGCGGCCAGCGCCTCCGCCGTGAGGCCCGCGCCGTTCTTGGCGGCCGCGTCGGCGCCATGGGCCAGCAGGACCTGCACGACGTCGGTGTAGCCGCGGTAGGCGGCCAGGATCAGCGGAGTCGCCCCTTCGACGTCGTCGTCGATCGAGGCTCTGACGAAATCGACGGACACGCCGCCCATGGGGCGCGCGCCCTTCAGGCCGTAGGTCTCCGCGTAGAGCTTGAGAGCGATGTTGTACGGGAAAACGGCCTCCCGGTTCGCCTTGCGTTCGAGGAGGAGCTTGACGACGTCCGTGTAGCCGTTGAAGGCCGCGAGCTGCAGCGCCGTCGCTCCCACGTCCATGACGACGTCGATGTCGGCGCCCTTGTCGAGCAAGAGCTTCGCCACCTCGGAGTGGCCGGTCATGGCCGCCATCATGAGCGGGGTCCCGCCGTAGCAGATCCCGTGGGCCGCGGCGAAGAAACCCGCGCCGCAAGTCCCTGTCGCGTCGGGACTGGCTCCTGAGTCCAGAAGAGAGCGGACGCGGCTGGCTTGACCATCCCGCGCGGCGACCACGAGGGGGACGGCGCAGCCTTGGAGGAGCGCCGAGACGACTGCGAACGCCAAAACAAGGCCGGCCCTCTTCATCATAGGCGAGCAGTTTATCACCTTGGTCGGCGGCTTTCCAACAACCGCGCGCCGCGGGGAGCTACGCGTGCGGCTTCTTCTTCCAGTGGTGCTTCTGCGGCGCGCCGTGCGCGTGCGGCCGGGGGCCGTGCGCGTGCCCGTGGGCGGGCCGCGCGGCCGAGTGCTGATACGCCGGCAAGGTCTTCTCGTGCTCGTCGAAGAGCTCGGGCGCGGTCAGCGCGACGAAGCGGCCGAGGATTTCCTCCAGCGTCATGTCCTTCGCGGCGCGGCCCCACTCCGGGCCGAGGAGGCCGGCGGCCTTGGAGAAGTTTTTCTGCTCCTGAAAGCGCGCGAGGAGCCGCGCGACTTTTTTCAAAGCGACGTCGCGCCGCGCGGGGATATTGCCTTCCTTCATGCGGCTCTTCGTCACGTGCTCGAGGCGGTTGACCATCGCGCGGTGGCTCGGCGCGACGAGGCTGACGGCGAGGCCGGCCGAGCCGCTGCGCGCGGTGCGGCCGATGCGGTGGACGTAGACGTCGGTCTCGCGCGGGATCGAGTAGTTGATCACGTGAGTGAGGTCCTTGACGTCGAGCCCGCGCGAGGCCACGTCGGTGCAGACGAGGACGTTGGTCTTGCGCTCGCGGAAGGCGCGCATCGTGCGCTCGCGGTCGTCCTGCGACTTGTCGCCGTGCAGGGAGTCGACGCGGAAGCCCTGCTCGGTCAGGAACTGCGTGAGGTCCATGACCAGCGACTTCGTCTGGCAGAAGACGAGGCCGTAGAAGTCGTCGGCGAGCTCGATGAGGCGGCGCAGGACCGCGGGCTTGTCGCGCTCCGGGACGACGTAGTAGACCTGGGCGACCGTCGTCGACAGCACCTCGGTCCGGTTGCCGTGCGCCTGCTTCGGCTTGCGCAGGTACGCGTCGGCGACGCGGCGCACCTCCGGGCTCAAAGTCGCGGAGAACAGCCAGATGTGGGCGTGCTCGCGCGCGGTCGCGCGCAGGATTTTCTCCAAGTCGTCCTTGAAGCCCATGGAGATCATCTCGTCCGCCTCGTCGAGCACCACGGTCTTCACGCCCGAAAGCGACAGCGTGCCGCGGTCGATGTGGTCGATCAGCCGCCCCGGCGTCCCGACGACGAGCGCCGGATGGCGGCGCAGTCCCTCGAGCTGCTCGCCGTAGCCCGCGCCGCCGTAGATCGGCAGCGCCTTCACGCCCAGGTGCTTGCCGAACAGGTTGAGCTGGCCGGCCACCTGGAGCGCGAGCTCGCGCGTGGGGCAGAGGACGAGGCCCTGAACGCGATGCTGCGCGGGCTCGAGCCGCGCGATCAGCGGGAGCCCGAAGGCCGCGGTCTTCCCCGTTCCGGTGGCGGCCTGGCCGATGAAGTCCGTCGGCCCGGCGAGGAGGATCGGCAGGGCCTCGCGCTGGATCGCGGTGGGCGCGACGAAGCCGAGCTCGCGGATGGCGCGCGCGAGGGGCTCGGCCAGCTTCAGGTCGTCGAATGATTCCAAGGTCGGCTCCGGCGCCGCTTCGGGCGCGGGGACACTCTACCACTTACGCCCCGCGCGCCTGACCGGAACCGGGGACTGAGGTAAAGATCAAAGCATGTCGATCGTGTAGGTCATGTCGGCGCGAGAAGAGACGGGCGGCGGCTTCTTCCTCCACAGCTTGATCACGGCCCGGGCCGGGAGTTCGGGCACTTGCATGAACGTGGCGGCTTGCACGGGACTCATATTATTGCAGTCGCCGGGAAAGCCGCAGCTGGGCCCCGCGTGAACGTGCTGAACGAGCGGCACGGGCCCGTAATGCTCGTCGTGCTTGCCGATGTTTTTCGATTGGAGCGGGTCGATATAGAAGTAGTTGAAGCCCATGTCGCGCGCGTTGTACGCCACGATCCACAGCATGCGCGCGTTCTCGCCGGTGTAGTTGCGCGGACCGATGAAGGCGAAATAGCGCGACACGTCGTAGACGACGCGCGCGGCCGAGCCCGCGCAGTTCCACGTCAGTTTCAACGGAACCGGATCGTAATTCGTCGCGCCGTTCGGGAGGTAGCCTTCGACGGCGACGGGTTCGCGCACGGCGATAAGCAGGTGCGGGTTGAAGAGGAAACGCGACTCCTCCGAATCGCCCTGGGTACTCATGACTCCGGGTCCGTAGAAGTAAATGCCTTCCATGCCCCACCAGGGCTTGCCGTCTTGGATTTCTCCGAAGATGTCGTCGTCGGGCCGATATCGAGAAACCAATTCGGGCCGCTCGGCAACGATCGCTCGCCGCATCTCGTATATCTGCTCCTTCATGAAGCCGTCCAGCTTGATGGGCGACCGCAGCGGTACCGTGAACTCGCCGGTCGCCTGACCGGACGAGGTCCCGAAACAGAGCTCCGGCGGGCGCCGAAGAGAAAACCAGTTGTCCCACGACCACCACGCGGCCGCGGCGAGGAGAAGAACGCTCAGCACCGACGTTCGCGCGCCTTGGCTCGTCGTCAACCTCGCGGAGTCCTGCCCAAAGCGCACATTTCCGGGATCAAATCACAGTCTCCGTCCGCGCGCGATCGCGCTACTTGAGGGAGCGCGCCAGGCGCGCCGAGGCCAGCGCGTCGCGCGCCTGCAGCGCGGTGAGCATGCTCGCGTAGTTCCAGGTCAGGTCGCGCGCCGAGGCCATGTAGCCGCTGTCCTTGTCCATCTGCTCGGACAGCGAGCCGTCGGCGTTCGCGTGCTTCTTGATGCAGGCGAGCTCCAGGTCGCCGTCGCTCGCAAGCCCCTTGATGACCTTGTCGAAGAGCGGGTCGCCGGACGAGAGCGTCGCGCCGGCCTTCAGCGCGGCCTTGTCGGCCGGGTCGCCGACGAGCTCCTGGAAGAAGGACAGGTCGGCGGCCTCGATCGGGATCGCGCCGCGGCTCTCGTACTCGGCGGCGGCCATGTACTCGAGCTGGGCGTAGGCCGCGGTCAGCAGGACCCACGGGTTGCCGCCGACGTACTTGTCCTCGGGATAGCGGCCGATCGCCACGCCGGGGCCGCCGGCGTTGATCGCGTATTCCGAACGGAACTTCTGCTTCAAGGCCTCCGCGGTCGCGAGCACGCGCGCGTCGGTGGGCGAGAAGAAGGAGAGCTGGGGCGGGTTCTCGACGGCGCCGTCGAGCGGGCGGCGGTGGATCGCGCCGAGGATCACGGCGGCGTCGAGATCGCTGGCCTTGTAGTCCAGTCCGCCGTCGCGGTCGACCGCGGAGTCTATGTAGCCGGCCTTCGGGTCCCAGTGCGCGGCGAGCGCCGCCTCGAGCGCGACGGCCTGCTGGTGGTACCACGTCGCGGCGTCGTGGTCGCCGAGCTGATCGGCCAGCCACGCGCCCTCGTACAGCGCCGTGCGCTGGGCCATCTGCGTGTCGAAATGATGAGCCTTCACTTCCTCCCAGACGTCGAAGCTGGTCTCCTGCCGATGATGGGAGACGTACTCGAGGTCGCCCTTGATGCCGGTCGTCATGTCGCCGTAGAGCTTCGCGGCCTGATCCTTCTTGCCGGCCTTGAGGAGAGCGGACGCGAAGCCGATCAGCGTGCTCGCCTCCTCGGCGGGCGTGTCGTCCTGCGGGCGGCCCCAGGGCTCGTTGAACGCCGAGCCGTCCATGTTGAACTTGGGCTCGCCGAGCCCGGTCAGGGTCTTGGCCGTCTGCTCCTTGCGCACGAACGCCGCGTAGTCGGTCATCATCTTCTCGAACGAGGCTTTCTGCTTCGTGTCCGCCGCCGCGGAGTACAGCGCGACGACCTCGTCCATCGTCAGCGCGGCGTCGCGCCGCCAGTTGTACCAGTAGTTCGGATTCTCGCGCGAAGGCGAGGCCGCGACTGAGCCGGGCGCGCCGCCCTTCGGCGAGATGTTCGCCTCCATCTTCCGCAGGGCGATGCGCCGCTCGGCGTCGAGCCAGACGTTGAGGCCGGGGTCCGAGACGACGACGTCGCCGCCGTTCTTGGCGCCCGAGCTGCCGTCGAAGAGCGGCCCGCCCGACTCCGCTCCGGCCGCGGACGCCGGCACCGACGGCGACGCCGGAGACGAGGCCGAGGGCTGCGGCGCGCCCTGCCCGCCCGTCGCGCGGGCGGGGTCCATGGTCGCGCGCGCGGCGGAGGGCGCGGCGGCGAGCGCGGCGGCGAGGGCGACGGCGAAAAGGGAGTTCGTTCGTCTCATATTTTCAGATTGTAGCACAGGCTCCGCGGCGCTACGGCAGCAGTTCGGCGTCGACGGAGCGGCGATTCCGGGTCGACGCGGGCGGAGGCGGCGCGGACGCGGACGCGGCGGCGACGGGCGCGGCCGCCGGAGCGGCGGGCGCGGCGGGCACGACCGCGACGGCGGCCGCAGGCGTCGCGGGAGCCCCGGGCTTCTCCGCGAGCCGCGCGGCGACGACGGCGTCGAGCTTCGGGAACTGCGCCTTCAAGTACGCGTTGCCCTCGGCCTGGATGCGGCCCTGGTCGGGCCCGGCGCCCTGCGGCGCGCCCTCGCCGTAGCCGCGGTAGAGCCTGTCGAGCACGTCGTCGCCCTCGACGACCTTGCCGATCGGCGGGAAGCCTTGGGCGTCGAGGAACGAGTTGTCCTTGAAGCTGATGAAGAACTGCGTCGTGCGCGTGCCCGGCCCCGCGGTCGCGAAGGCGACCACGCCGCGCTGGTTCGATTGGCCCGCGCCCGGATCGTCGGGGATGCTCGCGTGCTGCCACTTCGCGGCGACGGCGGGATCGCCGTGGATGCCGATCTGGGCCATGAAGCCGTCGACGACGCGGAAGAACT
>Ga0209415_10002134_pt1 | contig 37377 bp, 34 predicted proteins | sample PeaSoiSIISIP2007_FD_187696 | JGI IMG/M metagenome (GOLD analysis project Ga0209415, IMG submission 187696) | Peat soil microbial communities from Weissenstadt, Germany - SII-SIP-2007 (SPAdes) (version 2) | ecosystem: Environmental > Terrestrial > Soil > Wetlands > Peat | place: Germany... | reverse complement strand
TAATGTGGCACAAACGCAAGATCCTCCTCTTTAAATATGTCACCGGGGCGGTCATCCGAGGCGCCGCGCGAATAGCCCCGATTTAAGGGATGAAAGTCTGATTCCATTGGGCTTTTCCGTTAGCATTTTTGTGCGGGTCAATCCGGAGTGTCCGTCCAATAGAATCAAGTGGACACGATACGGTGGGGAATCGGGGACTATTGACATCAATTGCATGCGGAGGCCAAAAACGTACGCGCAGCACGCGGAATGGACCGCTCTCTTTATATAAGGAGTTGGCAGTCTACCTAATGCCCCATTTGCACCAGAACCGTCTGCTACGGCACCTTGAAGAACGGCGCGGGGATTAGGATCTTGTTCTCGATCGACTGCACCAGCGGGCGCATCTGCACAGCATAGGCCTGCCATTCGGGTGATGCCTGCAGGGCTTTACGTCGTTCCCAGCGGTCGTCCATGCTCGTGTAGCCCCACAGGTGCACGATCTGGTTCAGCTGGCCGATGTCCGTGAAATAATATCCGACCATGTTGCCGAGGATCTGCACCTGGACCGCGAGGCCTTGTTCCTCGTAGAGCTTGAGGAATTTCTGTACGTTGCCGTTGTGCAGCGTATAGGTGCGTTGATCGACGAACCTGGTGAGGCGCTCCCTGGCGTCAGCCAATCAGTTCATCCTTGCGATCGTCGGTCTCGCCGAAGCGCTTCATAATCGGTGGAATCGTGCCTTCGTATACGCGCTGCAGGTTCTCACTTATCTTCGCGTTTTCGCGCTCGAACAGGCAGTTGCCGTCCATGTCTGAGGCGACGATGAACGGGCCCATCTTGTGGCAGCGAATGACCCACATCGCCTGGGCCAAGCCCAGTTCCTCCAGCCAATGCACGGCCTCGACTTTCTCGATGCCGCGTCCCAGCAGCGCGCCGGTCCCATAGCCGACCGTCGACAGGTAAATCGTTCCGTTCGGAACAAAATAACCTTTGTAATCATGCGACGTCATGCCGCCCTTTCCGATGATCAACCGTGCCTGCGCCCGTGCCAGCCAGTCCGGCAGCCACTTGGCGAAGCGGAACGATGCGGTGGCTGTAACCGCGCCCATGTGGAAGCTACCGTCGTCGCGCACGGCGACGGCCGGTGAGCAATGGAAATTGGCGGCGCAGGCCGCGGCAAGGCCCGTGGGTAGTTCGGCGCCGTCTTCGAGCACTCGCATGTAGACGCCTTCGCGCGCGGTGTAGATCAGGCCGTCGAGGTAGACGATGTCGCCGAGCCGGAGCCCAGCCAGGTCTTCGCGCGAAGGAGTCGTGCTAAGCGGAATTTCCCGGACCTTCATTTGATGGCCTCCAAGGCGGGTATTTCCCATTCGACGGTTTCGCGGCGCTGGTAGGCGGTGAACCAGTCAGGGTCGGTGCGAAATTGCACCCGGCCGTCGGGGTAGACGCGCGCGACGGCGCGGCGCGACGACAGGCAGAACGCATGCACGCTCATCTGCATCCCGCCCGTGTGGCAGTAGCCGACCTCGATGTGGCAATCGATTACCATGTGCTTGCCGACGAAGCCCATTGCGCCCATCCCGATCGAGTTGCCGAGGGTTTTGAATTCCCCCTCGAGGGCTGCGATGCGCGGGTCGGGATTGCGATCGCCGACAACCCGCAGGCATGCGGCACGCTTGCCAAGGACCATGCAGGTGTCCTTGCTCCCGCCGAGGCCGATGCCGATGATCGCAGGCTGGCAGGCGAGGCCGCGCCTGCCGAAAGCGACTAGGCTGTCGAGGAAGAAGCGCTTGATCCCCTGGATGCCATCGGAGGGGAACAGCATCCGGTAATCGGTGCCGAACAGTCCGCCCTTGTGCACGGCGATAAGGTCGATCCACGCGCCGCCGGGTTCGAAGCCATACTCGATCTCGGGCGCGCCGATGCCGACGTTATTGTTGTGATCGGTTCGCCACAGCGGATGCACGCGGTTCGGGCGCAGCGGCACGGCACGTGTCGCGTTTGCCGTGGCGCGGCGCAGCGCTGCTTCCAGCGCGATTGGACCGCCTTCGATGCGTGCATCGTTTCCCATCTTCACGTACCAGCGCGGCGTGCCGGTGTCGCCGCACATGGCCCGGCGGTCCTGCTTGGCGGCCTCGTAGTTCTTGAGCATCGCTTGCAGCACGAACGAGGACAGCTCGCCTTCCTCTGATGCGGCAGCGAGCTTCAGCCCCTCCAGGTAGTCGTCCGGTATCTCGATGGAGGCCTTGTCCATCAGCGTCTCGGCCGTTCTCTGTATCAGTTCGATGGGTATCATGGCGCTGCCACCAGGGTGTCGGGTTCGCCGGCCGGCAGGATCGTCTCCCCGGGCCGGACAATGGTGAATTTGACCGCTGCGCGGCTGACCACGAGTTTGTCGCCGCCGCTGCGGACGACGGTGAAATACGACTCTTCGAGATCCCCGGCGTCCGGGAAATCCTCGCGGTAATGCGCGCCACGGGAATTCTCGCGCGCAAGCCCCGCGCTCGCGATCGCGAGCGACACATCACACAGGGACCTGAGATTCAACCAGTCGTGCCACGTCAGGTTGAACGCCAGGTTGTCGGCAGCAACGCCGGTCTTCATCAGTTCCTCGGAAATGCCGGAGATGCGCTGCAAGCCGCGCTGAATGCCGGCGGCCGTGCGCACGACTCCGACATGGTCCCACATCACATCCTGCAGTTGCTGGCGCAGCGGTTGCACCAGCGCCGGCTTGCGGGTCAGCGGGTGGCAGGCGCGCTCGATCTCGGCCTGTAACACTGCCTCGTCTGGGTCCCGCAAAGCGTTCATGCCGCGTATATCTCGGCCCATCACGTCGCCGGCAATCCCGCCATACACGGTCGAATTGGCGACCCCGTTGCCGCCCAAGCGGTTCGCTCCGTGAGTGCCGCCCGCATCCTCGCCGGCGACGTAAAGACCGGGGAGCGCTGTCCGCGTGTCGACATCGACGATGACGCCTCCCATGAAATAGTGCGCGGTCGGCACGACCTCGACCTTGCCCGCGGCGAGATCGAAGCCGCTGTCGGCGCAACGCTTGACCATCCCCTTGAATCGCTGCCGGACCAGGTCCGGGCCGAGGTGACCCATCGAGATGTGCACGCCGCCGTTGTGGGTAACATTGCCCTTGCGCATTTCGGCATAGATGCTGCGGCTGACGACATCACGCGTCGCGCGTTCACCGCGCGCATCATAGTCAAACATGAAGCGTTGTCCGCTGCCGTTCAGCAGATGCCCGCCGGCGCCTCGCAGGCCTTCCTCGAGGACGGTACCGGTCATGCGTGTGTGCTCGCCGGCGAGCAGGCCCGTGGGATGAAACTGCACCATTTCCATATCCCGCAGCGCGACCCCAGAACGCAGCGCCATGGCGAGACCATCCATCGACTTCTCGCCGGACGGCGTATGGTACTTGTACATCGTCGGACCGCCGCCAGTCGCCATCAGCACGGCCTTCGCGCGTACGAAGCGGAACTGGCCGCTGCGCATGTCGATCATCAGCACGCCAGATAGCGCCGAGCCATCGCGCGTCCGCACCAAGCCGACCGCGCGATGCTCCTGCAAGCGCTCGATGGGGCGCGCGAGGACCTGCTCCATCAGGCGGCTGATGATCTCGATGCCAGTCAGGTCGCCCTTGTGCACGGTACGATCCGCGGTCTGCCCGGCGAAGGCCTTTTGATGCAGGGTTCCGTCCGGATTGCGATCGAAGAAACAGCCGACTTCGTTCTCGAGTTCGCGTACGCGCACGATCGCCTGTTCGCACAGCCGCCAGGCCATGTCCTGGTCCGGCAGCCATTTGCCTCCATGGATCGTGTCCATGAAGTGACGCTCGACGGTGTCGCCGGTCCCGAGCGCGACGTTGTAGCCGCCCTGTACCATGCGCGTGCAGCCGCACTTGCCGAGCAACCCCTTGACGGCAATCGTGATGCGGGTGCCGGGTGGTGCCGACTGCTGTGCGTGCAGCGCGGCGAACAGTCCAGCCCCGCCAGCGCCCAGGATCAGGATGTCGGTGTCGTGACGGGCCAGGGTTGGGCTGATCGTCATCGTTACCACGCGCGCAGCAGGAATACGCCGCCGAGCAGCAGCGCGAGGCTGACGGCGCCCAGCGCCAGCGTTTTCTGGCGCTCGCTCCATGGCAGGAACTCGAGCGCCAGCAGGCGCAGCCCACCGAAGAAGTGCACCGACAGCAGGAACACGAGGCCGAACTCGGCGAGCTTCACGGCAGGCGCCTGCGCCCACTGTAAAAACCCGTCAAGTCGTGCGGGGTGCCTCAGCGCCATCGCGAGGATCGAGAAATGCACGGGCAGGAACAGTGCCAGCGCCAGGCCCGACAGCCGGTGCAGTAGAAATGCGAACCACAGTGGGTGGGCGCGCGAAATCCAGCCTACGGCCATGTGACCACCAGGACCGCATGCTCACCCAACAGAAGAAGTCCAATGCCGGCTACCACCGTGAAGGCAGTCAGCCAGACTCCCGTCACCCGCGCCGTCTCGTGCAGGATGACGCGCAGGCCGATCGCCGCATGCACTGAAACGGCGAGGGCGAAGAGGCCGTAGAACAGCATAAAGAACACGCTGCCTCGCGTCCGGGCGAGAATCTGCGCGGTCGTCAGGCCACCGCGGATCGCGTACGTCATCACGACCAGGTGGCCCAGTACCAGGGGCACCATGAGCATGGCGCTGAGGCGTTGCGCGAGATAAAGGCGGACATCAAGCATTCTTGCGTTTCCCCCAGAGTGATCGGACCGTCTCGCGTTTCAGGCCCGCGATGGCGGCCAGCGGATTCAGGTCGGTGGGGCAGTAGCGGGTGCAATTGCCCATCGAATGACAGTTATGGCAGCCGCCCTTGCCGGATACGGCGTCCAGGATCTGTTGCCTGGCGCCATCCTTGGGATCGTTGACCAGCGTCCAGGCGCGCTGCAGCGCGGCCGGGCCCAGGAAGCCCGGGTTCGCAGCGACCGTGTCGCAGGCTGCGTAGCAGACGCCGCAGTTGATGCACTCGATGCGTGCATCGATCTCGACGCGCGCCGCGGAACCGGGATCTATGGCTTCGATCGCGTCCTTGCGCGTGCGCGTCGGATGATGCACGCCGCCAGCCCGGACCCATTTGTCGAAGAATGGATCCATGTCAGTCACGAGGTCGTTGATGACCGGCAGGTTGCGTATAGGCTCGATGCGCACGCTGTTGGACTGCAGGACTTTCGAGACGTGTGTCCGGCAGGTCCAGCGCGGCTGGCCGTTGACCATCATCGAGCAACTGCCGCACATGCCGACCCGGCACGCGAATCGGTAGCTAAGCGTCGGATCGGCGTATTGCTGGATCCACGAGACGACATCGAGCACGGTCTGGTTCTCCTGCCTCGGCACCCGGTAGGTTTGGAACCATCCGCTCGCGCCCGTGCCTCGCCGTATCGTGACGTCGATGTGCGCGCCGTGCTCGCTCATCTCGGTGCCGCGTCCATTAGAACCGCCCTTTCGACGGGTTCAGATACTTTTCCGCCACTCGCATCAGCATGTCGGTGCCATAGCCAATCAGGCCGATCAGCCCGGTGCCGACGATGACGAGCTCGGTCATCTTGCGTGTCGCGCGCAGTTGGGTCACGCACCCGGCCGCGGCCAGGTCGTTCCTGAGGTCAGTCTCTGGCGCTCGAACAGCGTGATGTTCGTGGTGCCGACCTGGGCAAGGTGATAGGCAATCGGGCATCCCGCGACACCGCCTCCGATGATCGCGACGTCACTCTCGCGACGCTCGACATCCATCGGGGTTCAACCGCTCGGACGTCATCCTATGCTTAATAAAGTTGCTGAAACGCGCTAATTTCTTACATCGAGCGCAACTTTTCCTTACAGATCCGGACCCCGTTAGGGATGCGTGGGCAACGGCGCGGAAGTGGCCGGTTCGAAGACGCCCATTTCGACCGCCTCGACGAGGCGCTGATGGACTTCCCTGACCGCAAAGGCTCGGACGTTGCCGGAACGGCTGATCAGTCCGAGGCTGCGAAGCAGTCGCCCATTGTCGAGTGGTATGTGTTTCAGGGGCAGGGGATTGGGCTGCGGGATGCTGGGCCGCGGAACTATCGATACGCCGAGGTTCGCGGCGACCATGCTCGAGATGCTCTCCAGGCTTTCGAGTTCCATGCTTTCTCGGACGTCGATCCGGTTCTTTTGCAGCCATTCCTCGATGACGCCACCAACCACGGCGTGGCGCGAGAAGCGGATGAAGGGCTGCGTGCGCAGCAGGTATATCGGGTCGTCGCTGTCGAGGATGTTCGAGCTCAGCAGTTCCAGCGGTTCGTCAACGATGGGCGCCCAGCTGATGTTGCGCGAGATGAACTGGGGCCGGGAAATGATCGCCATGTCGAGCGAGCCGCGTTCGACTTGCCGCATCAGGTCGAGGCTCAGTCCGGAGACAACAATGATGGCCAGCTGGGGATAGATGCGCGTTAGTCGCGCAATGGCCATCGGCACGATACCGACCAGCGTCGTCGGCACCGCACCCAGCCGGATGATGCCGCTGACACCTTTCTCGCCAAGGATGGACGGCACCAGCGCATCGTAGGCCTCGACCAGTTCCCGGGCTTTCGCGACGAGCGCGAGGCCCAGCGGAGTCAGCTTTGGAGTCCGCTTGCCGCGGTCGAATAACGCCAGCTTGCATTGTTGTTCGAGCACCTTCATTTGCTGGCTAACGGCTGCGTGCGAGATATGCACCGCCTCCGCTGCGGCTACGAAGGAGCCATGTTCGTGTACGGCGAGTAGGGTGCGTAGCAGTCGGATTGACACGTCGATCTTGCGCCAAGTTACGTAAGCAAAATTATATATTCCAGAAAAATATTTGACAAATCCGTAAGAAAACCTTTCATGTAATCCATCGCTCCTCTAACTTCGTCTTACCCTGAGCTTGTTTCTGGTGCATTGCGGGATCGTTGGGCCTTTACCGGGAACTGGGGACGCCGCTCGTCGCAGTTGAAACCCGCTCGCCGGGTTCGCGCCCGAGGCGGTGTCGCTCATGACGGAGCTCTGGCGTTTGGCGGCTGCGGATCAGACGGGTGCGCGTGAGGGCGCTGCCGAGGACGATTCGGCGACACGAATGCTGCGGGCTGAGAGGGACGCGCGTGACGCCCAGGCCGATGCGCTGAAGACGCTCAATCAGGATTTACAGCGCCACCGAGCGACGGCTGAAAAGTCGTTGGCGGAGGCACGCGCGCTCTTGACTCGCCGAGAAGCTGCGCTCGGTGACGAGCGCGCCCGCAGCGCGTCCCTCGACCAGGCTCTCGCCCAGGCTCGACTTGAGCTCGAGGTCGCACTTGAGCGGCACAAACTTGCGCTCGCGCGCGTTCCGCGGCCTTCTGGTCAATCGGTCTGTCAAAAGCGCAAGTCGCGAAAGGCCGCGCTGTCAGCGTCAGCCAGACGTGCGAAGGCGGCTAAACGGCCAGCCAGCAAGAAATCCAGTGCCGGGCACGGCCGCAACGCTGCACGTACTCACCAGACATCTCGCAATCAGAAGAGGAAGTGAAGGTGTAACGACTATCCGAAGCCCTTTGGCTCATGCGTCGCCAATCCGAACTCGAGGACGCGACGCGCCGACCGGGAGAAATCCGCGTCAATGAAAAGAGCGGGTCATTCCACCTATGACGCGACTAAATTGCTATATTTTCCAATATGTTAGCATCCAGCAGCGCCCAACCAGACCCAGCTAGACCTAAGTGAGGGAGCGTCTCGATTGGAACGGATTTCACACAAATTCAGGGTCTGCGAGGCCAAACACAGATTGGGTAGCTACGGATGGGCGTGCAGCACTGTGCATAGTTTAATCGTCGCTCGCGGCGGCTCGCGCAAGCTGCTGCCTAAGGGGGCTATGGCGCGATGAGCTACGATTTGCATCGGGCCGTGTCATTGCCGGACACCGGCAGGTTCTTCGAGATCCGTTTCGAGTCGATCGGCGGACTCGGCGCCCACGCTGCCGGCCAGGTGCTGGCCACCGCCGCCGTGCTGCGCATGGGCCTGAACGGCGCGCACTTCTCATCCTACGGCTCGGAAAAAAAGGGCTCCGTGGTGCGCTCCTTCGTGCGTCTCGGCCCGTCCGAGCGGCCGATCCGGACCAGCGCGCCGGTCGAGACACCCGACGCCATCGTCGTGTTCCACACGGCGCTGCTGCACAACCCGGCCACCTGGGCTGGCCTGATCCGCGATGGCACTTTCATCTACAACGCATCGCCCGGCCTCATTCCCGCGGAACTCGCGGCACTGCCGCGCTCGGCGCGCGTCATTCGGATCGACGCGCTCGGTATTTCAATCGAGGAAAAGTCGCGACCGAACGCGGTCCTGCTGGGCGCGCTGTGCGGTGCTTTGCCGTTCCTCGAGCGCGACATCGTTCTCGAGGCTTTGTCGGAGGAGTTCGCGGGCAAGCACCCGGAGGCGGTCGCGACCAACGAGCGAGCTTTCCGCCGCGGTGCCGCGGAATTCGAACTGCTTGACGACGTTGGTCACGCCGCGGGTGACCTGCCCGCCGTCCGCCCGGAACCCACATGGGGATACGCGACGCAGCCACCGGGCGGGATCATCACGACGCCCGGCAACATGGCCTGGAACGATCTGTCGGTGTCGCGCACCGGCTGGCTGCCGATGCTCGACCCGGCGAAATGCATCCACTGCGGCGTGTGCGACCTGGTCTGCCCCGACTACTGCCTCGCCTGGGGCGCCGGCGAAGAGGGCGGCAAGTACGAACGCATGCTGATGGGCATCGACTATCGCTACTGCAAGGGCTGCCTGCGCTGCGTCGAGTCCTGCCCGAGTGGAGCGCTGACGCGACACGCGGAGACACCCGGACTCGCCGAGCGCGCACGCGTGCCGCTGTTCCCGGGTTTGATCGAATGAGGGCGCGACAATGACCAATCTGCTCCCGGCTAGCGCGCCGCGTACCGTCGAGGGCGCTGCCGTGGTCGCGCTGCGGCAGACCCTCGAGTTCCGCAGCGGCAACGAGGCTGCTGCGCTCGCCGCGCGCGACATTGGCTTTCACCTCATGGGCTACTTCCCGATCACCCCATCCACCGAGGTCGCGGAGAACCTCGCCAAGATGCGTGCCGAGGGCGAGCACGAGATGGTGATGGTGGCGGGTGACGGCGAGCATGGCGCCGCTGGCATCTGTTATGGCGCGGCGCTCGGCGGCGGCCGCGTGCTCAACGCCACGAGCTCACAGGGCCTCCTGTACGCGCTCGAACAGCTGCCGGTGCAGGCGGGCACACGCGTGCCGATGGTGCTCAACATCGCGGCGCGTACGATTTCCGGACCGCTCGACATCCGCGGCGATCACTCCGACATCTACTACGCGCTGAACACCGGCTGGATCATGCTGCTCGCGCGCGATCCGCAGGCCGTCTACGACCTCAATTTCGCGGCCGTGCGAATCGGCGAGCACGCCGACGTGCGGCTTCCGGTCATCGTCGCGTACGACGGCTTTTTCACCAGCCACCAGAAGCGACGCATCCGGGTATTCGACGATCCCGAGGGCGTCAAGCGTTTTCTCGGCGACCGGCCGCCGATGCCGACGCCGCTCGACACGGAGCATCCGGCGACCTTCGGCCCCTACATGAATGACCCGGACCTCATTAACAACAAGGTTCAGCTGTCGCAGGCGATGGAGGCGGCGCGCGACGTGATCCCGCAGGTGCTCGCGGAGCTCGAACAGCTGACTGGCAGGAAGTACCCGGTGCTCGACGCCTACCGCATGGACGATGCCGAGGCTGCGACCGTGCTGATCAACTCGGCTGCGGAGACCGCCAAGGAAACCGCTGACCAGCTGCGGTCCGACGGTCGCAGGGTCGGCGTGCTCTCGCCCAACGTGCTCCGACCCTTCCCGGCGAAGGAGTTCCGTCGGGCGCTAAAGCAGGTTCCTGCGGTCACGGTCGGCGACCGCGCGGACTCATACGGCGCTGACGGCGGCAACCTGTCACTCGAGCTGCGCGCCGCATTGCAGATCGATCCCGACAATCACACGCAGGTCGTATCGCGCATCTATGGCCTCGGTGGCAAGGATTTCTTCGCCGGCGATGCCGGTCAGTTCTTCGCGCTCGCGCTCGAGGCCGTTGCAGCCGGCCGGGTGGATGTACCGTTCGCCTACCACGGGGCCACTGCGGGCTGCGGCGATGCGACCGCGCGACCGGGCCTGCCGCCGGTTACGGGCGCGAGCGTTCCGAAGGACATGGCACGGATTCACCGCGACCCGACGACGGGCAAGCTCGCGGTCGAGCTGCAGCCGCTATGGAAGATGACGGAGGTGCCGAATCGGATCGGACCGGGTCATGGGGCCTGCCCGGGTTGCGGGGCGTTCCCGACGCTGCACCAGGTCTACAACGCCATGGAAGGCGACGTCGTCGTGCTGTTCCAGACCGGTTGCGCGATGGTCGTGACGACCGGCTATCCCTCCACCGCGCACCGCATCAACTACGTCCACAACCTGTTCCAGAACGGCGCGGCGACGCTGTCCGGCCTCGTCGAGATGTACCACGAGCGCGTGCGGCGGGGCGAGCTGCCGGGCTCCAAGGACATCACCTTCCTGATGATTTCGGGCGACGGCGGCATGGACATCGGCATGGGCGCGGCGCTGGGCGCAGCCAACCGCAATCACCGCATGATGATCCTCGAGTACGACAACCAGGGCTACATGAACACCGGCGCCCAATTGTCCTACTCCACACCGTTTGGACACCGCACGACGACGAGCGAAGTCGGCCGCAGCCTGGCGGGCAAACGCTACCACCACAAGGATACGGCACAGATCTTCGCGGCGTGCCACATACCATATGTCTTCACCGCGAGCGAGGGCTACCCGGAGGACCTGATGCGCAAGGTCGCCAAAGCGCAGTGGTACGCGAAGCACGAGGGGCTGGTGTACGGCAAGATCCTCTCGTATTGCCCGCTCAACTGGCGCACGGCTGACGACGCGAGCCAGCCCGTGCTGCAGGCGGCCATCGACAGCTGCTTCTTCCCCCTGTACGAGGTCGAGCACGGCCACACAGCGCTGACCTACGACCCGGACGCTACCGGTCGCCGCCGGCCGGTGGCCGACTGGCTCGGACTGATGGGCAAGACGCGTCATCTCCTCAAGCCAGAGAACGCCGACACCGTCGCGGGTATTCAGGCCGAGACCGAGCGACGCTGGGCGCGCATCAAGGCCATGCACGGGCACCCGCTGCTGTAGGAAATGCCCATGGCCCGAATCATCGAAGCCCATCGCCTCACGCCGGTCACGAAGTTCTTCCGCCTTGACGCGCCGCTCATCGCAGCGTCCGCGAGGCCGGGCCAGTTCGTGATGCTGCGGGTGCGCGAGGCCGGGGAGCGGATCCCGATCACCATCGCGGACTACGATCGCGACGCGGGCACGCTCAGCATCGTCGTGCAGGACGTCGGCGCGACGACCAGCCGGCTGTGCGCCCTCGAGGCCGGCGACGAGATCCTCGACGTTGCGGGCCCGCTGGGCGCGTACATCGACATCCCGGCGGGCGGGCACGTGTGCGGCGTTGGCGGGGGCTTCGGGGCCGCGGCGCTCCTGTGCCTGATGCGGGAGTTCACTGCACGCGGAGACACCACTACCGCCATCCTCGGAGCGCGCAACCGGGAGCTGCTCATCCTCGCCGACGAGCTCCGGCCCCTGTGCGGCAGTCTCGAAATCTGCACGGACGACGGCTCGGCGGGATTCAAGGGTTTCGTCAGCGAACGTCTCGCGCAGCTGATCGCGGGTGATGGGCCAGGACGTCCGGACTGCGTGATCGCGATCGGGCCGATGGCAATGATGCGCGCCGTGGCCGAGACCACGCGGGGTTCGGGCGTCAAGACGCTCGTGTCGATGGACCCGCTGATGGTCGACGGCACCGGCATGTGCGGCGGTTGCCGCGTCAACGTCGGCGGCAAGACGATGTTCGCGTGCGTGGATGGACCCTGCTTCGACGCGCACGAAGTCGACTTCGACGTCGCCATGCGACGCAACAAGGCGTATGTGCGGGAAGAGAAGCAGGCGCGCGATCGCCTCGCCTGCATGGCACATCGGGAGGCACGCTGATGCCGGTCAAGCGCAGCGACAAGACCCAGATGCCGGTGCGTGAAGCGGCGCTGCGCGCGCATGACTTCAACGAGGTCAACTCCGGTTATACGGCGCCACGGGCGTCCTTTGAGGCGGAGCGCTGCCTGCGGTGTCAGGACCCGGTGTGCGAGGACGGTTGCCCGGTCCGGGTGCCGATCCCCGAGTTCATCCATCTCGTGGCGACCGGCGACATGCGCGGCGCTGCGCGGCTCCTGCGCGCGGCGAACCCGCTGCCGGCGATCTGCGGACGCGTCTGCCCGCAAGAGTCGCAGTGCGAGTCCCGGTGCAGCATGACGAACCGCTTCGAGCCGGTGGCGATCGGCCACCTCGAACGCTACGTCGCCGACTGGGAGCGCACACAGCCTCCCGCGGTCGAGGCAAAGATCACCCGGACCGAGAAGATCGCGATCGTCGGCGCCGGTCCTTCCGGGCTCGTGTGCGCCGGCGAGCTCGCGCGACGCGGCTATCCGGTCACGATCTACGAGGCGCTGCACGCGCCGGGTGGCGTACTCCGGTACGGCATTCCCGAATTCCGCCTGCCAAAGACGATTCTCGACTGGGAAATCGGCATGCTGAAGGCGCTGGGCGTCGAAATCGTCTGCAATGTCATCATCGGTAAGACGATTACGCTCGATGCGTTGTTCAACCGAATGGGTTACGCAGCCGTGTTCATCGGTACCGGGGCCGGATTGCCAAAGTTTCTCGCCATTCCGGGCGAGAACCTGAACGGTGTGATGTCGGCGAACGAGTTCCTCACGCGGGTCAATCTCATGCGGGGCTACGAATTCCCGGAGTCCGACACGCCGGTACGCGTCGGCAAGCGGGTCGCTGTGATCGGCGCGGGGAACACCGCGATGGACGCCGTGCGTACCGCGCTGCGCATGGGCGCCGAGGAGGCGATGATCGTCTACCGTCGCAGCGACCGCGAGATGAGCGCCCGCGTGGAGGAGTACCAGCACGCGATCGAGGAGGGCGTGGTGTTCCACTGGCTCACGAACCCACTGGAAATCGTCGACGACGGCAGCGGCTGGGCGAGCGGCCTTCGCTGCCAGAAAATGCGGTTGAGCGAGCCCGACGCCTCGGGCCGCGCGCGACCCGTCCCGGTCGCAGACACAGAGTTCGTGCTGCCGGTCGAGAACGTGGTGCTCGCTATCGGCACGACACCGAACCCCCTGCTCACGCGCACCACTGCGGGACTCGCAACCGACGCGAAGGGCTGCCTTGTCGCCGACGAGCAGACCGGACTCACGTCCAAGGTGCGAGTCTTCGCGGGTGGCGACGCCGTTACTGGCGCCGCGACTGTGATTCTCGCGGCCGGCGCCGGCAAGCGTGCGGCGCAGGCAATACACGATTCGCTCGCGGCGGCCGGTTGACGCGCTCCACGAGCTCGAACGCGGGAGAAATTAGCCGGGGTGAATCCCTTCCCGAATTGACCGATGACGGCGCGGAACCAAACGCGCGGCAGCACGACAACTTATTTGCAGCAATCAGTTAGACGCGTCCCGAGCGTACTTGCGACTTTTGACCGGACGGAGCTGCCCAATAGCATGTTGACCAATAGCTATCGAATGAACTGCCCTGGATTCGGAGCTGCCCCAAATTATCTTGATCGCTGGTCCCGGCGCGCCAGCCCCCATTTACGTAACAGTCGCCGGTTTTAAGCGGCGGTCGCTGTAAGAAAGTGGCCAGGTACTAATAACAATCATACGCGTTCTCATGTGCATAGCGGACCGCCGTGAACGTCAACTTCCTCGTGACATCCCCCGTACCGCGAGGGTCTACTACCGTCTGTGTCCGCGGTGCGGAGCACCATGGTGTTAGTTGATCTCTCTGCTTTGAATTCTGGCCGTGAATTGACGGCTATGGCTTGAAGGAATAGAACAAAAAACGACCTAGACCCAAGCATGACGTACGCACAGGACGCGAGAAGATCACATGACGCCGAATCAGTTTCAGATTGTCTACTTTGAAGCCACGCGCAGGTGCAATCTACGCTGCCCTTCTTGTATGACCGGTAGCAATGACCCGCGAAGAGTACGAAGGCGTGTTCTAAGTGAATTGACTCTGGATGAGATCCGAGACCGAATCCTGCTTCCCGCCCGCCGGCTCGGGGTCCATACAGTGGGATGGAGTGGAGGCGAGTTCTTACTGCGCAAAGATGCTTTGGATTTGCTGCACCTGACCGTGGATCTGGAACTTGGGTGTTCGGTCTTGAGCAACTGCAAAGCGCTCACGCGCCGACGTCTGGAGAGGATCCGAGATGTAACACGGGGTCGGGCGAAAATTATCGTCGGTGTGAACGCCCTCGATGAGGGAAACCGCTGGAGCCGGGATAACGACTCGGACCGTTCGATCCAGGTGCTGGAGGATTGTGCCGACCTGGGACTGGGCCGGCACGTCGTGATCACGATCGGCAAATACAATACCGAGAGCTTCGAGAAGACCGTTGAGTTCATCGTCAAGAACAACATCTCTTACAATCGCTCGCCGTTAGTCGCGCGTGGGTCGGGATCCCAGTGTTTTGATCAGATGGGATTCGACAAGAACGATTTGGAGCAACATTTTCACCCGGCGCTTCGCCGCAATCCTCACGGCTATGTGAGCTATACGCCCTTCTTCCTTTCGCCCGAATTGCACGAGCAGGCGTCCGGCGGAATCCGCAACAATACGATTCCAGCAAACCCCGCAATCGGTTGCTGGGCCGGGTCGTGGCTCGCCGTCAACGCAGAGGGGGATGTTTCCGTCTGCCCCGTGTTGCTAGATGTGCTGAATGCCGGAAACGTGCGAGAGAAACCGATCGATGAGCTGGTCGAGTCCAGCTCTCTCTTCGCCGACATAACCGACCGCTCCCGGCTCAAGGGCCGCTGTGGCCAGTGTCGCTATCAGTACACCTGCGGCGGATGTCGAGCCATGGCGTACTTTCATACTGGGGATTACATGGGCGAGGATCCCACCTGTTTCTTTGATCCTGTGGATCGTTCCACCGTCAGCGAACATGAAGAGGAAACGAACCGCGTCTTCAAGAAGTACCTTGTGGTGGCGCGAGCGGCTGGAGTCTACCGGCCGCCGGTAGACCGTCGGAGTGGAACGTCGCCGTTGCCAACCGAAAGGAGCAAATGCTGAAGCCCTTCGGCCCCTGCAGTGCGTACCAATGGATTCCGCCTCAATCTAGTCCGTGCCAGGTTGAGACGACGGGTTGAACGTCCAGGCGACACTTCCGGATAGGCTGTTCGCCGCTCTCCAAGTTGCCGGGCTGCCGGAGGTGCCGGGAGAATTCTCCGTCGTGCCGCGGCATCAGGTCCTCCCGAGCACCATCCTCGCGGAAATAGCCGGTTTCATCCATGTATTTGACCAGGTGACCACCCGTCAGGCCTGGCAGGCGGCAGCCCGGCGTGAGGCGCCGGCGATTGCGCAGCTAAGGCGCGCAGAAGTTTGCTTTTTCAGCGCTTGGGATTTTCACCTTCCGCCTGAGGGCGAGTCGCAGCTTATCGAGTTCAACGACAACGGGTCGGGATTCCTTTTCGCCGCGATCATCAATGCGGTGTATCACGAGCTAGCAGGCCTGGAGCAGGAGGAATGGATAGCAGCGCCTGCTCCGCTCCCCGCGTTCAACCAACACATTGGGGACTTGGTGGAACAAGAGGCCAGGGCATTCTTTGAAGAATGCCCAGCCGACTTATTTCTCATCCTTGATGATGCCGAATCGTTGCAACATGGCAAATTTCGCAGAGAACTCCAGCTGCTCTGTGATCTCCTGAGCCGGCGGGGCTGGCGGGCTGAGCTCGGATGTCCCGCGGAGACCCGCTGGGACGGCCGGCAACTGTTGTTCAAGGGGCAGGCAGCCAGGTTTATCGTCAACCGCTCGACCGATTTCCTCTGGCAGTCCGCGGACTTCTCGGCCTTGCGGAGGGCTTATGAGGCGGGCCGGGTCTATGTCGCCCCCAATCCCTTCACCTATGTCACGCGCAGCGATAAGCGGTTGCTCGAATGGCTATCGCTGCCCCATTGGGATGAAGACTTGGGGATCCACCCCGGGGAACGTCAAATCCTGAGCGCCCATGTGCCGGAAACGCATCTGGTACGCGCCGAAAACGTGGAAACATTGGCGCATCGAAGATATGACTTTGTTTTCAAACCCCTCCACGGATTTGCAGGACGCGGGCTACTCGACAGCGCCGCAGTGGGGCAAGCGCGCCTTCGACGTCTCGTGAAACATAGTGAGGGCTATGTAGCGCAGAGATTGGTTCCAAAACCTTGCATCGAAGTCGACGGGATACCTTTATGGACGGATCTCCGAGTGTGGGCCTACAGGGGGGAGATTTTTCTCCTGTCGGGGCGCTCTTCCCGTCGGCGGGACCGGTTGGAGTTAACGCCGCCGGGCGGGTGGCTGCCTACGTATGGGTCTCTTTAGCGTCGGGTCAATGCCAAGCGGGTGCGATGCAAATTCGGCCTTTGCATGCAGCTTGTATCGACAAACTCGGGGCGACCGCCCGCGCCGCTAATATCAAAATAATTCGGTACTTTACAATTGCGCCTGGCGAGGATCGCGCGGAATCGAATGCTGATTTCGCAGCCTTTCCCAAGGTTCGTAACATGTCCCGACAGTGGCTGCACCGGCCGGTCGATGCGCCGTCAAAGAAAGACATTGGTACCGGTCAGTAGATCGATTCGCTCAGCGACATCGTTGTTCGACGAGACGCCACTGGCGCAGTAGTTGCGAGAAGGGATGGAAGCGGTTGTCCAGGACGGGCAGATGGGAAGTTACAGGGCAGCCTCGGCCAGGTAAGCATGCAGCGCGGCCACGACCTGTGCACCCTCGCCGACCGCGGCCGCGACACGTTTGACGGATCCGGAGCGCACGTCTCCAATCGCAAATACGCCTTTGCGACTAGTCTCCAGCGATCGGCGGTCACTGTTCCCGTCCCGGCCGGTCGACACGAATCCCTTCGCGTCGAGTGCAATGCCCGCGCCGGACAGCCAATCCGTGTTCGGGTCCGCTCCAATGAAGAGAAACAGGTGGCGCGTCGCACGTCGCACGTCTTCTCCCGACGCGCCTTGCCGCCAGCGGATTGCCTCAATCGCGCCATCGCTCGATTCCACGCCGGTGATCTTGGTCTGCGTGAGGACGCTGACGTTGGGAAGCGCGGCAATGCGGTCCACGAGGTAACGTGACATGTTCGCTGCGAGGTTCGGTCCCCGCACCAGGAGCCATATCTTCGCGACCTGACCGGCCAGATAGACCACGGCTTGTCCGGCCGAATTGCCACCGCCCACAAGGGCGATCTCCTGGCCGGCGCATAGCTTGCGTTCGAGCGGCGACGCCCAATAGTGAACGCTCGACGCCTCGCAGCTATCCAGTCCAGAAATCTCCAGCCGCCGATACCGGGCGCCACTGGCAATGACGATCGCGCGGGCGTTGACGCGTTCGCCGTTCGCGAGCGTCAGCGATTTGCGGTCCGCCTCCGCGTCCCCGATCGGCTTGAGGCTGCGTACTTCGTCGGGGATTGCCATCTCGACGCCGAACTTCTGCGCCTGGTTGTAGGCTCGCGCCATCAAAGCCATTCCGCTGATGCCCGTCGGAAAGCCCAGGTAGTTCTCGATCCGGGCCGACGCACCAGCCTGGCCCCCGAACGCCCGGCAGTCGAGCACGAGTGTCGAGAGGCCCTCGGATGCCGCGTACACTGCAGTCGCGAGACCAGCAGGTCCCGCACCGACGATGGCGACGTCATAGACTCGATCCGGGTCGATCGGCCCCACGAGGCCGATACAGCGCGCGAGGTCAGACTCGCTGGGATTGCGCAACAGCTGCCCGGTGGGGCACAGAACGATCGGCAGTTGGCCGGGGTCGACGTGGAAACGATCGATCAGCGCTTTCGCCGCCGGATCCGTCTCCGGGTCCAAGTGTTGATGCGGGTGGCCGTTGCGCGACAGAAATCCTTCGAGCCGCAGGACATCGCCGTTCCCGGGGCGCCCGACGATCACTGGCCCGCCAGCCCCCGTCTGGATCAAACCGACACGGCGGAGGATCAGGGCCCGCATGATGCGCTCCCCGAGCTCCGCCTCCGCGACCAGCAACGCCCGGAGTCGCTCCGGCGGGACGATCAACGCCTCGACCGACCTCTTCGCGTACGCATCAACAAGCATGGGTCGTCCTGACAGCTGAGCCAATTCGCCGATGAACGAGCCAGGGCCGTGCGTGACGATCGGCTCGCGGTGACCCCACTCGGCATGCCGCGTGATGTCCACGTGGCCATCCAGAATGATGGTCAAGCCGTGGCCGCGCTCGCCGAGCCTTCCCAGCGCCTCGCCCGCGGCGTACGAGCGGACGTCACCGAAGCGTCGCAGTCGCTCGATTTCCATCGGGTCGAGCGTGGGAAACATCTGATCGCGCCGGGTATCGGCGATCAACCCAGTCGGTTCCGCCATCCTTCCTCCCTGCCCGATTACATCAACTATTGTCCCGTCGCCGCTCCAGCGAATCGCCTGGCGGGCCTCCGTGTCATCCGACGAGCGAGCCGTTCGAGAGTGTAGACTCCTCGACCCGAAAGCCGATCAATACAATGCCATGCCTCAGAGATGCCGCCATCTGACCGCTGTCAAAACGGACCGGCCCAACACCGACGGGTGCGAGGAATGTCTCAAGTTTGGCGATACGTGGGTCCATCTGAGGCTCTGTAACACCTGCGGGCACGTTGGGTGTTGCGATGACTCCAAGAATCCCCATGCGACCAAGCATTTTCATGCGACGCAACATCCGATCATGACGTCGCTGGAGCCGGGCAGTGACTCATTCTCGAATCACCGTTACCGCGCGGCGCTCACCCGGTGCGGCCGGGCTGTGGGCAAAATAATAGGAGCTCGGGCGGACGGCTCGCGGGCCACGAGACCAAGGTCGCAGGTTGCTGGCCCTCGCAGGAGTCGATGGACGACAGGTGGCGCACGAGCGCTGTCGCTCATTGCGGCAGCTGTCGCTTCAACCGCCTACCCCGGCATGAGTACCGCGCAGTCAGGGTACGCTGGGCTCGTTCGACGAGTCTCGCCCAGCGTCGTAACGGTGCTCGTCGCAGAGCAGAGCCAAGACGCCGGCCAGCGCGCCGCGGCTCGAGCGACCGCCGATGCCGGCGATGAGGCCATGCGCGAGATTATGCGTCGTCTGATCTCCGGGCCCGGCAGTAATTTAGAGCCGCCAGATGGCGGATCCGTGCTCGGCTCGGGGTTCATCATCCGCGCCGACGGTATTATCGTCACGAACCGTCACGTAATCGTGGGCGCCCGCACCGTGCGAGTGCGACTATCGGACGCCCGTGAGGTGCCGGCACAGGTCATTGGCGCGGACGCGCCGACAGATATCGCGCTTCTGAAAGTGGATGCCGGCCCGCTGCCTGCGCTTCGCCTCGGATCCTCGGAGAAGGTGTCGGTGGGTGATGCTGTCATAGCGATCGGCAACCCATTCGGACTCGGGCAGACAGTCACCGCCGGGATCATCTCCGCGCGCGGCCGCACGCTCGAAGAGGATCCGTACATCGATTTTCTCCAAACGGACGCGGCCATCAATCGCGGGAATTCCGGCGGACCCTTATTGTCGGCGGACGGGACCGTCGTCGGCGTCACGTCAGTCATATTTTCTCCTACAGGTGCCTCCATCGGCCTCGGGTTCGCGATTCCGTCGGACACTGTGGCAGCAGTCGTGAGTGAACTGCAGGCACATGGCCGCGTCGACCGCGGTTATCTCGGAATCTCCGCCCAGGCATTGACTCCGGGGTTGGCCACGGCGCTCGGCCTGTCGGACCCGGTTGGTGCACTCATTACGGCGCTCGAACCGCACGGCCCGTCAGCAGGGATACTCGCGGTCGGCGACGTACTGCTCAGGATCGGCTCGACGCCTGTGACGTTTGTGGGTCTCGGAAAGGTAACGGCGCGTCTGCGACCGGATGCGATGGTGGATCTGACGGTTGTGCGCGGTGGTGTTCAGCACTCGTTCTCAGTGCGGGTCGGTCGGCTTCCGGACCCGCCATCCGATCCTGCGCTCACGGGCGCAACGGACACGTGGGTACGAAATCTTGCGCTCGGGCTGGCAAATACGACGCCCGAGATTCGAAAGGCGTTAAAGGCGGAAGACGAGCCTAGCGGGCTGATCGTGACTCAGCTGCGGCGAGCCGGGCCCGGAGCTTTGGCGGGACTTAGGATTGGTGATCTCATCACGCATGCCGGGACAATGAGACTGGACGACGTTACCGCTCTTGCGTCGGTCAGCACGCCGACGCCGCAGGTGCCCTTGCTGCTCCGTGTCATTCGTGACGGCTTCCCGCGCTTCATTGCGGTCACAGGTACCGACGAGCCGTGATCTAGTGTGCGTCCGCGGACGGTCGATTCCGACAGTGGCGCTGCGGCGCAACGCTGAATCCGTCATCCTCGGCAAGGACTGTGCGCGAAGGCCCGCTCAACAGCAGCTAGCCAAGCGACGGGAAAAAGCGAAGCGCCCGAAGGCAAGAAAATCAATGTCAACGACGCCGATCATGATCTCGTGCGCCTGGCAATGCCGCGACGTGTATACACTCAATCGCACGCCGACTATGTCGTCGAGGTGTTCCAGGGAATTGTTGGCATGCGGGAGCGCCTGAATGGGTGCGCACCGTATGGCAGCCTCGGCAGTTGCGTCATTTCACTGCCCGGTTCGCGCCTGCCGGTAATCCTTGGAAGCGGCACTGCCAACCTTCGATGTGCCACAGGCCGGCGAGTCTTCCTCTTGAACGTGCCGCTGGGGCGGTCGGCCGTGCCGTTCCCGGACCTCGGCGAAGCGGATCTAGTGGTGTCGGACGTCGTCGCGCGGCCGCTCGAAACCCGCTGAGTATCAATAGCTTAGATGTGCTCGGAGATCGTGATAACGTATTGCAAATTGTAGGCTGGAAGTACCGGATTGTCGGGTTGCGGACAAGCAAGTCATGCGCCGTCCATGCCGCATCCGAGTCACTGAGGAGCGTGAGATCTGCGAGCTGCGGGAGACGCTGAAGCATTTTCCAGCCGCAGCGCGAGCAATCTTCAGGACGTCAAGCCGGCTTCACCGCCCCGTGGCGTCGCTCTCGCCTCAGGAAGTCGAGGCCGCCCAGTAGACTCGTGCGTCCAACTCCTGTACCGCCATGCAGCCGATCATCCAAATTCAGAATCTCTCGAAGACGTACGCCGCGGGATTTGTGGCGCTCAAGAGCATCAACCTCGAGATCCGGCGCGGCGAAATCCTCGCGCTCCTCGGCCCGAACGGTGCCGGCAAGACGACGCTGATCAACATCGTCTGCGGCCTCGTCAACCCGACGGCCGGCACTGTGCGCGCCGACGGGCACGATGTCGTCCGCGACGCGCGGGCGGCCCGGGCCAAGATCGGCCTCGTGCCGCAGGAGCTCGTGTCCACCGGATTCGAGTCGGTGTGGGCAACGACGACATTCAGTCGCGGCCTGTTCGGCAAGCGCCCGAACTCGGATCACGTGACCCAGGTGCTCAAGAGCCTGTCGCTGTGGGATAAGAAGGACAGCAAGATCATGACGCTGTCTGGCGGAATGAAGCGCCGCGTCATGATCGCCAAGGCACTGTCCCACGAGCCGGAGATTCTGTTCCTGGACGAACCGACCGCGGGCGTCGACGTGGAGCTCCGCCTCGCGATGTGGGATGCCGTGCGTTCGCTGCGCGACAAGGGTGTCACGATCATCCTGACCACCCATTACATCGAGGAAGCCGAGGAAATGGCGGACCGAATCGGCGTGATCAATCACGGCGAGCTGATCCTGGTCGAGGAAAAACAGGCGCTGATCCGCAAGCTCGGCAGGAGGCAGCTGACGCTGCACCTGCAACATCCGTTAGAGTCCATCCCGGCCGCGCTCGCCGCGCTGCCGCTCGCGCTCGTCGCCAGCGGCCGCGAGCTCGTGTTCACCTACGACACGCAGTACGAGCGCACCGGCATCGCGAGCCTGCTCGAACAGCTGCACAGCGCGGGGATTCGGTTCAGGGATCTGCAGACCTCCGAGAGTTCGCTTGAAGACATATTCGTCAATCTCGTGAGGAAGCCGCAGTGAACCTCCCGGCGATCCGTGCGATCTACTCGTTCGAGATGGCGCGGACGCGACGCACGCTAGTGCAGAGCATCGTCACCCCGGTGATCTCGACGTCCCTGTACTTCGTGGTCTTCGGGGCGGCCATCGGCTCACGCATGACCAACGTCGGCGGCGTCCGCTACGGGGCATTCATCGTCCCGGGCCTGATCATGCTATCGGTCCTCACCGAGAGTATTTCGAACGCGTCCTTCGGCATTTACTTCCCGAAGTTTACCGGCACTATCTACGAGGTGCTGTCGGCCCCCGTGTCGTATATCGAAATCGTCATCAGCTATGTTGGAGCCGCGGCCAGCAAGTCGATGATTCTCGGCGTGCTGATCCTCGCGACAGCGCGCGTCTTCGTGCCCTTCGAAATCGCGCACCCGGTCGCGATGCTGCTGTTCCTCGCCCTGACGGCGACTACGTTCAGCCTGTTCGGCTTCATCCTCGGCATCTGGGCCGACAGCTTTGAGCAGCTTCAGTTCGTGCCCATGCTGGTCGTCATGCCGCTGACCTTTCTCGGCGGAAGCTTCTACACGATCTCGATGCTCCCGCCGTTCTGGCAAAAGGTTGCGCTGGTCAATCCTGTGGTGTACCTGATCAGCGGTTTTCGCTGGAGCTTCTTCGATATGACTGATGTGGACATCCGCCTCAGCCTCGCAATGATCAGCGTATTCCTTGGCGCCTGTCTCGCGACGACCGCGTGGATATTCCGAACGGGTTATCGTCTCCGGCCCTGAGGGAGCCTCGTGGGTAGTTTCGGATAGTGGGAGCGACGTGAGTTCCGCTTGTCGGTAACCCACAGAAATGGCACGACCAACCTTCAACTTGGCATAGACCGCGAAATACTGTCTCTTGAGTGTGTCACCGAGGCGGTCACCGAAGACGCTCCCGAACCTCGGCGGGACGGTTCCAGTGGTGCCGGACACGGTCGCGCACGACGCGAATGCGGTGACCCGGTGGACATCAGGTGACGAGCAAGCGGTATATTGACGGGCTCTGGAGATGCTGGACGTAAAACTATTGGCTGGAACGGACAGCGGAGACGTCAAATGCGCGCCGGCGCGCGACGGGCAACTATCTACCGATTGAAGCGGCCGGCTTCGATCAACCGGCGCCTGGGGCCGACGGAGCTTATCTACTGCCTGCTGGACAAGCTGTATTGCCTGAACTTCGTTGCAGTCGCCGAACTGGACGGGCGCCTTGACGCTGTAAGGCTCACCAATGCGCTGCGCGCCGTCCAGCAGGAGCAGCCTTTGTTGCGCGCGCGCGTCGCGCTGGTCGGTGGGCGCCACTGGTTCAAGCCGGTTCCGATCGAGAAGTGCGCGCTAAAGGTTGAGACGCACACGCTGCGCAACTGGCGCTCGACGTGTGCGGCTCAACTCGTCATGCCCTTCCCCGGTGACGCGCCGCTGGCACGCTTTCTTTGGTTCGCCGGCCATGGTCAACGCTCGGTAGCCGCAATGGTCTTCTATCACCCGATTGCGGATGGACGGTCCTGCCATCCCCTGCTGTTCGAGGTACTGCGACGCGCCGCCGGCGAGCACATTCCGTTGAGATTCCGGCGCGCACGCCCATCGGCGCAGGATCTCGACCTGATCGAAACCAAGGGGTTTATCCAACGTTCGATCCGGACCGCCGGGTACTGGTTGCAGCAAGGAAAGAACGCATTGATGCGAGCGCAGCAGCTGCCCGGCTATGACAGCGGCGTGCGGGCGGCCAGAGAAGTCAGGTTCATTCCCCTGCACTTCACCGAGCGGAAAAGCCGCGCTCTGCTCGCCGCGTGCCACGCGCACGCGACTACGGTTCAGGGAGCACTGGGCGCGGCGCAAGTCCTCGCGCTGAACCAGGAGTTTGATGCACCCGGATCGAGAACGATGGCACTCACGTCTCTCGCCGACTTGCGCGGTGCGCTCAGCGGCAACCTCACCGAACACGAACTCGGCTTGTACATTGCGACAGTGACGACAGTCCATGAGATAGCGGCCAAACCGGATTTCTGGCGACTGGCCTGTGAAATTCACGAACAGCTCAAGACCGTGTTGGACAGCGGCGATGCAAACCTGATTCACACGGTCTATCGCGACGAACCCGTTCTGGCGCCGCCCGAGGCCCGCGCCCGGATCGTTCAGCGCCTCGTGGCCCTCGCTCCGTCATCGTCGATGCTGACGAATGTTGGCAGGATCGAGCCCGTCACACTCAAGAATGGAGTGCGCGTGCGATCCTTGGAGTTCCTGCTGTCCCCGCCGGCACAGAACCCAATTTGCGTCACCGCGGCGAGCTACGGCGGTTGTCTGCATCTCAGTATGCTTTACGATGGACTTAAGATCGGGGACCGGCAGGCTCAGCGCATCTCAGAGTCGATGACTCGACTGATTGCCACCGCGACAAAGAATTAGCCAGCCGTCGGCAACCAATTGCGTTGAAACCACAGACATCTGATTTGCCATAGGCCGCCAAGCCCGCTTTTGAATGCGTCACCGGCGCAGTTCTGTTCTGAGCTCGCGGAGACCTCCGAAGCGGACCGTGCAGCCGGACCGCTCCTTGTCGGGAACCCATAGAAGTGGCATTGCCGGCCTTTACTTTGTCACAGGCCGGCAATTCCTCCTCTTAAATGCGTAACGGGGCGGTCATCCGAGCGGCTCCAGTCGTGTCGGACGTATCCGCGCGGCCGCGCCACACGCGCTGAATATCAATGGCTTAGACGCGCCCGGAGATCTTGACACCGTGCCGGCATCTGAAGGGTGGAAGTGCCAGATCTACCGGTGACCGGCATGGCTATATAGTGGACTGGCGCGATCGTCGGGAATCGACAATGCTTTTGAGGACTGTTGCCGCCACTCGGTATGTCACGCCGCTACGCGAAGGCGGCTCCCTACCCGCGATCGTCGAAGCCGATGACGATGGCATGTACGTCCTGAAATTCCGCGGAGCTGGGCAGGGGCCCAAGGCGCTGATCGCGGAGCTGTTAGCTGGCGAACTTGCTCGTGCCGCTGGACTGCCTGTTCCCGAGATCGTCTTTGTGGAACTCGACCCCGAACTCGCGCGGACTGAGCCCGACTCCGAGATTCAGAGTCTCATCGGCGCCAGCGCAGGCCTTAACCTTGCGTTGGACTATCTGCCGGGCGCCGTCACGTTTGATGCCCTGGCGGAGCAGCCTTCAGCAGACCTAGCTTCTGCCGTCGTCTGGTACGACGCATTTGTGACGAATGTCGACCGCACGCCGCGCAACACGAACATGCTGCTCTGGCACCGGCGTCTATGGCTGATCGATCACGGCGCCGCGCTGTACTTCCACTACAACTGGGACAGCTATCTAGAACAAAGCAAAACCCCCTTCCCCCGCATCAGGGATCACGCGCTGCTCGGCTTTGCAAGCAAACTGATGGATATTGATGCTGACTTGAGTCGTCGCCTCACGCCCACAATCATTGCGGCCATCGTGGCGTTGATCCCAGACGACTGGCTGCAAGGGGACGCCATGTTTGCGAACAGAAATGAACAGCGGATTGCTTACGAACGCTATCTGCTGGCGCGACTCGAACCGCCGCGCACGTTCGTCGAGGAGGCCATTCGTGCCCGATCTGCACACGTATGATTACGCCGTCGTCCGCGTCGTCCCACGCGTCGAGCGTGGCGAGTTCGTCAATGCAGGCATCATCCTCTATTGCCGCTCAGCAGACATCCTTAGCGCGCGAATCGAGCTGGACGAAAAGCGACTCCTAGCGCTCGAGCCGGTCCTCGACCTTGATGCCATTAATGTTGCCCTTGCGACGATTCCGGCAATTTGCGCTGGTGGTGCAAATGCAGGTGCAATCGGACTTCTGTCACCACGAGAGCGGTTCGACTGGCTCGTCGCGGAGCGCAGCGCGAGCATCCAGACGTCGCCGGTGCACTCCGGTCGTTGCTCCGATCCGGACGCGGCAATGGAGCACCTGCTCATACAAATGGTCCGGCGACCGGTCAACGGCATCGTTGGTGTCGAGGACCGTTAACAATGCCGAGGTAGGAGAGTCGATCAAAGGGCGCTGGCCCGTCCACCGGTCGGGAATCACGAGAGTAAGTCCGTGCTTCGGCAGCCCCCTGCTCTGCTCCGCGGTCCGGAGATGCCCACGACTCTTGGCGGGTCGTCCCGCTTCGGCGGGCCATTTCATTGATGCAGCAGAACCCGAATCCGTGACATTCCCGGACGCTGTTGCGTCGCTGTACGTGCCTGGCTGAACGCAAAATCGTGAGATCCTGTCGCAAGAAACCGGAACCCTTGGTCAACTGTCGCAAATACCGGTTCCGTACATCACAAATTTAGACGCGTATCGGGAGCGTGATAACGTAGAGCGAATTAAAGGGTGGCAGTGCCAGATCTACGAGTAACCGACGCGCACATGCCAGACTGGTCTCGCCGGACGTTCCTGCAGGCGATCGCCGCATCCACTGGGGTAGCCGTGGCGCAGGCGGCGCTACCGTCTGAACCCGGAAGCGACCAACGGCCCTGCCGGATTAGAACAATTACGGCGGGCGTTACGGTGCCGGACGTGCGCGATCTGCGGCCGCTCGAAGCCGCGCTCGCGATGCTGGTTCGCGGGCGGGCGGCCTTCACCGAGGCCGGATACGAAGTGCAGACCGTCCGAATAGCGCTGTCGCCGATCGTGGCGGCGCTGGATTCAAAAGGCCGGGAGCACGCGCTCGACTCGCTGCGTGCTCTGGACAGCTTGGTGCAGAGTTACGGTGCGATCGCGAGTGTCGGACCGTGTGCCAGCGACACGGCGTACGACGCGGATGTTCCGCCGTGGGTGGCAGAACTCATCCGAACAACCGCGCAGCTCCACTGCTCGATCCGGGTTGCGGCACCGGACTCGGGAATATCTGCTACCGGCGCACGCATGGCGGCCGAAGCGATCGCAGCAATTTCACGAGCGACACCTGCTGGCGCCGGGAATTTCCGCTTTGCGGCCGCGGCGTGCGTTCCTGCGGGTACCCCATTCTTTCCGGTAGCATTTCATGAAGGACCCAGCTCGATTTCGCTCGGCCTGGAGTCGGCCTCGCTCGTAGAGCAGAGCATCGGCGGAGCGCCAAGCAGTCAGTCAGCCACAAGCCGCCTGCGTGATACCTTGAATCACGCGCTCGCTCCGATCGAGCGCCTCGCCGTCACTTTTGCTGCGGCAGAACACTGCGCTTACCTCGGCATTGATCCCTCACCAGCGCCGGGGATTGACCGAAGCATCGGTGCCGCCCTGGAAGCTTTGATGCGCCAGCCGTTTGGCGCGAGCGGTACCTTAGACGCCTGTGCGGCTGTAACAGCCGCGCTCAGGAGCCTGGATGTGAAAACGTGCGGTTACACGGGGCTCATGCTCCCGGTGCTCGAGGATCCGGTCCTTGCCCGACGTGCGACGGAAGGCCGGTTCGGCCTCCACGATTTGTTGCTGTTCTCGAGCGTCTGTGGGACCGGCCTGGACGTCGTACCCATCCCCGGTGACACGCCCGTCGGCATTCTGGAACGAATCGTTCGGGACACGGCGGCCTTGGCAAGTCGCTGGGCAAAACCCCTCTCGGCGCGCCTCCTCCTCGTGCCTGGAAAGAAGGTCGGCGAGATGGCGTCGTTCGCCAACCCACTGCTGACAGACTGTCGCGTAATGGACGCCGGCTAGGGCCCCGAGGGTGCGCGTCGCGCGGTGATCGTGTCCTATCGCATCCGCGCGTGCCGGCTTGTCATAGCAGGTGAGCTTCATCAGATCGAAGGTCGTCGCGATCCCGTTCGCCACGGGGCAATAACCTCGAGAAGCTCTCGGACGAAGACTTTGTCTACTCCGACCCGTCAATCGACGACAACAAGGCGCTCGCGCCACACTGCGATGGCGTCTGTTCGGATCTCGAGCCGCAGGGATGACGGCAGTCTGTCGGGCGCGAACGAGACGCTTGTCCAACGGTGACACTATTACGCACTGGACTCGCGATGGAGCCACTTCAACCAGGAGGAATTTAGGATGACTGGTGGTGACGCCGAGCCGAGTCTGGCGCGCGATAGCTCGTAAGCTTAATTCTATCAACAAGTTAGGCGCGTCTTGAGTCCATGGTAGCGTAGCCGGAGATAAATGGTGGAAGTGCCAGATCTACGGGTTAGCGACACCGTCGCAGCGGCTGCATCGTCCGGTCGCCACGCTGGCGTTTCAGGACATTGGGGCGGGGTCCCAGAAGATTTCCGACGGCCAACCACACGTACTACGGCGGGAGATTCAACGCCGTGACCCACCTCGTCGGGGCCGCCATGGCACTCGCGGGTACCATCGTGCCCGTAGTCCTGGCGGCCCCGCTCCACGATCCGGCGAAGGTGGCCGGCATCTCGATCTACGGCGCAACACGCGTGCTGCTCTACAGCGCCTCTACGCTCTTCCACGGCCTGCGTGGTCGCGCGAAAGGCATACTGCGCGAGCTCGACCGCCACAGTCTCTATCTGCTCATCGCCGGCACTTACCCCCGTGTCGGGCGAAGTTGCTGGATCGTAGGGTTGACCTGTTTGCTTAGAATCGACTCCTATGCCATTAACAATATTCACGACCGGCGGCACGCTCGACAAGGTGTACTTCGACGCCAAGGGCGGCTACCAGGTCGGGGCACCGGTCGTGCGCGACATCCTCGAGCACGGGCGCGTCACTGATGCGGTGACGGTCGTGGAACTGTTACGCAACGACAGTCTCGAGATGACCGACGCCGACCGGGCGCTGATCCGAGAGGCGGTCGCCGCCTGCGCCACCGACGGCATCATCATCACCCACGGCACAGACACGATGGTCGAGACCGCCCGCGAGCTGGCAGCGGTCGGCGGCAAGACGATCGTGCTGACCGGCGCTCTGCAGCCGGGACGTTTCGCCGACAGCGACGGCCCTTTCAACCTCGGGATGGCGGTTGCCACGGCGCAAACCGCGGCGCCCGGCGTCTACATCGTTGCGAACGGCCGCGTATTCGACGCGCGGCGGGTTCGCAAGAACAGTTCGCTCAACCGCTTCGAATCCTCGGACGCGTAGTCGACCGCTGACCCACGCCGATGACCACACGCTTCCACCCGACGCTGCCGTGGCCTGCGCGGCTCGATACAGCGTTGCGGCTCGCCTGAATCTGGGCCACGGTGCCTCGATTGACGGCGCCGCCGGCGCCGAGGGGTGTGATCGGCGGTCGACCGCCTGCGCTCACCGTGCTCGGGATCGGCGACTCCATCATTGCGGGGATAGGCGTCGCAGCCCAGTCGGAGAGCCTTGTCGTCCAGGTGGCGGCGCAGCTGGCCCGCGGCGGTCGCGAGGTGCGCTGGGTGAGCGCTGGCGTCCCCGGCGCCACGGGCGCCGCGCTCGACGGGCTGCTCGAGATGGCCGTGCCGCACCCACCCGACGTCCTGCTGCTGTCCTGCGGCGTCAATGACGTCGTCCGCGGGCGCCCGGCGGCCGACTTCGGTGCCGTCCTGACTGGCTTTTACGGAAAGGCGCGGATGCGATGGCCCGAGATCCGCATGGTGCATGCGGGGATTCCGCCGCTCGAGTCGTTCCCGGCACTGGGCATACGCCTGGGCCGTCGGCTGGGCGCCCACGGCATCTGCTGCATCGCGGCGGCGCGCAGCGCGGCGGTCGCGGCCGGGGCACTCTATGCAGATTTCCCGCAGAACGTGAATGCCGCCCAGTTCGCTCGCGACGGCTTCCATCCCAACGCCGCGGGATGTGCAGCGTGGGCGATCGCGGTCGTACGGACGATCGACGAATCGGGAGCACTGCACACCGCTCATGCACCGGCCGCATCGGACTGACACCGGTCCGCGCGCGGGCTGTCGGGACATGTTACGAACCTGGGGGAAGGGCTGCGAAATCGGCATCCGATCCCGTGCGAGCTCATCCAGACGCAGGCGTAAGGTACCGAAGTATTTCGACATAGGCGTGACGGACGATTGCCGCGAATTCGTCGACACGCGGAATTTGGGCTACGCACGCCCGAGGTTCGTCACACGCCCCGACAACACCAGTTCCTGATGCTCTGGTGCGCTTGCCCCCCTAAACCGTGATAGCGATAATGGCCGCTCTTCGCGACGGCCGCATAGTGGACACTTTACCGACTGAAACCCCTTCACGTTCCATAGAGTATGAACTGCTGCGTTCGAAGTCCTACCCAAACATAAGGACATCACGACATGATGCGTAATCCAACATTTGTGGCGCACCTGTCCCTAGCAGGTCTTATCGCCGTCATCGCCACTACCGTACCTGCCTCCGCGCTGGCTGCAGATGCTGCCAAGGAGGCGGCCACCGGTGGAGTGCACGCGGGCCTGGCAGCCAAGGCGGCAACTATTGAACAGGTTCACATGCATCTGCACCATGCGGTCAATTGCTTGGTGGGCGCCAAGGGACAGGGATTCGATGCCAAAGAGGCAAATCCATGCCAGAGCCTCGGGGATGGGGCGATTCCCGACACAACCGACGCCGCGACAAAGACCAAACTGACCGCAGCACTCGCGCACGCGCAGGCCGGGCTGAAGTCCAACGACCTGGCCGTCGCGCAAAAAGCAGCCGCTGATACGGAAGCAGCTATCAAGTAGTCCTGGTTGATCGCGATTCGCCGAATCCGGGTCGGGGCCCGGACAGGCGAGAGATTGCGGTCGCGCGCGTGACCTGCCTTCGGTGCCTGTTCGACCAGCAGCGGGAACAGCCAAGCAGCCACCGGGGGCCGATCCATCCGCGCCCCGGCCGCCGGGGGCTGGCGCGCACCTTTGGATGAGAGGTGGCCGACATCACGACCGTAGTCGTGCGGGCTGCGCTGGACGTCATTCCGGCCGCCGGGCGCGCCGCAACCACCAGCGACCGGCAGAACCCGCGGCGCATTAGGATCACATTGATGGGACGCACCATGCCATCGCCCGCATCTGCCGCTTTGCGGGATCGCCGCAGGACCTTACGCCGGCTGATGGCTTGCCTCCTCGGCGGCACAGCGGGCTGGATCTCTGTTGGCCACGGAAAGGATAAAAAACGTTTGGTCTGCGCCGACCCCAGCGCCATGAGTCAGGCCGAGAATCGACAGCGCAAATTGGACAACTACACCGAGCGATCGCTGGATCCCGGTAAAACCTGTCGCGGGTGCGGGTTCTTCACTGCTGGAGCAACGGCGTCAGCGTGCGGCAAGTGCCAAATATTCAACGGCCCGGCTAACCCAAAGGGGAAGTGTGATGATTGGGTGGCCGTCGGCAATGAGTAGACACGGTACGGCCAATCGTCAGGTTGGCACCGACTGCTAAATCCTCCTTTTTGATCTGTGGCGAGGGTGGCGGCATGGCGAACGCTACGATTACCGAGGCGCTGCGCTGGCGCGGCCCAGCAGATGTGCGACCGCCAAAACACCCGGCCAGTGCTGATTAATCACCATCACCGGCCAGCCCCTGCGTGTACTAGAAACCGCATTAGCGCCGCGGCCGTAGATCCGTGGCCTCACTGCGGCGCCCTAAGCGGCTCTCGAACCGCCAGTTATGCCGCGAAAGCCCCAGATCTGCGGCTAACCGATAGAGCCTCACCTACCCGGGACGTGTGAGACTTCGGGACGACCATCGCAATACCTGGGAAGCCCATTGCTATGAAGACCTCGTCGCCATGAACCCGTTAGGCATCAGCTCGCTGATGGTGGTGGCCTTCGCAGCGTTCGCATGGTTGGCGGCCCGCAAGCTGCGCATCGTCGCAAGCCTCCAGCCGGACGTCCGCTGGGACCACGCTGGCGCCAGGATCCGGAGCGTGCTCGTCAACGGTCTGTTGCAGCAGCGGATGATCCGCGGCGAATGGAAGCCGGGGATCATGCACACGGTGATCTTCCTCGGCTTCGTGTCCCTGCTGCTGCGCAAGCTGCAGCTGCTGGCAATCGGCTACGACCAGACCTTTGCGGTCACCGGAGTCGTCGGCGGCGTGTTTGCCGCCGTAAAAGACCTTGTCGAGGTGGCGGTGCTGCTGGCCGTTGGCTATGGGCTCTATCGGCGCTTGCTGCTGCGCCCGCGACGGCTGGAGCGGAACCGCGAGGGGCTGCTGATCCTGTTCCTCATTAGCGCCATTATGCTGACCGACTTCGCCTTCGACGGCTTCCGTTTCGCCGTTCTGTCGGGCACCGTCTCCGGCATCGCACACGAACGTGCGTTCGCGCCGGTTGGCGGCGCGGTGGCATCGGTGCTCCAGCCGCTGTCCTCGACGGCACTCTCAGCAGGCTACCAATTGTCCTATTGGATCCAGATGCTGACGGTGTTTTCATTCTTGGTGCTGTTGCCGGTCGGCGAGCATTTCCATATCGTCACTGCGCTGCCGACGCTTTTCTTCCGCCGCGGCAGGCCGGCTAACGCCGTGCCGACCGTGGACATCGAGAAGCTGATGAGCGACGACGCCGATGCGGCGACGCTGAAGGTCGGTGCGCGCACGGCTGCCGACCTCAGCTGGAAGGACGGCCTCGACGCATTCACCTGCACCGAGTGTGGCCGCTGCAAGGACGCGTGCCCGACCTTTCTCACCGGCAAGCCGCTGTCGATGAAGTGGGTCAACGATAGCCTCAAGCACCACCTGTTCGAACACCGGGCCGCGATCGTTGCCGGCGGGGAGCAGGCCGAGGGGTTGCCCGCACTCGTACCCGGCGTCATCAGCGAGGATACCCTCTGGTCCTGCACCACCTGTGGCTACTGCGAGGCCGCCTGCCCGATAGAGCTCGAGCACCTGCCGCGCTTCTTCCGCATGCGCCAGCACCGGGTGATGATGGACGGCGAGTTTCCGCCTGAGTTAAAGGCAGTGTTCCACGGCTACGAAGTTCAGGGCAATCCCTGGGGGTTGCCCGCGGAAACCCGCGGCGACTGGGCACGCGAACTCAACGTGCCGGTCGCGCATAGCGCGGAAGAGGTGGCCGGGCTCGATTATCTGTTTTACGTCGGCTCGGCAGAATCGTTCGATCCGCGCGGCCAGAAGATCGCCAAGGCCTTTGCCTCGATCCTGCTGGCGGCGGGGGTCCGGTTCGCGATACTCGGGGCCGGCGAGCCCTCCACCGGCGAGTGCGTGCGACGTGCCGGCAACGAAATGCTGTTCCACGAACTGGCCAGGAAACTCGTTGAGACCCTGAACGGCCTGGGTGTCACCCGCATCGTCACCTGCGACCCGCACGCCTTCAACTCGCTGAAGAACGAATACCCGGCGTTCGGGGGCCACTGGCACGTCGTGCACCACTCGCAGCTGATCGCGGAATTCCTGCGTGAGGGTCGGATCCAGCTCGAGCAGCAGCTCGAGAGGATCATACTGCACGACCCGTGTTACCTCGGTCGCCACAATGGTGAGTTCGATGCGCCCCGCGCGGTAGTCGCGGCGCTTGTGAAGGATGCGCCCCTGGAGTTTCCACTCAACCGCGAGAAGGCCATGTGCTGCGGCGCAGGCGGCGGCCGCATGTGGATGGAGGAGACACTCGGCACGCGTATCAACGTGCTGCGGACTGAACAGGCGCTTGCGCTCGCGCCGCAGGTGATTGCCACGGCGTGCCCCTACTGCGCCGTGATGATCGGTGACGGACTCAAGACGCTGAACAAGGACGACACGGTCATCACGCAGGACATCGCCGAACTCGTCGCCGCTCGTATCCGACTGTGCCAGGCTAATGAGACCAGTTAGCAGGTCGAAGGGAGAAGCACCTGCGGTTCTGGCGGCCATGGAGGCTTCGAGGCGCCTGCTCCGACCGATCGATGGTAATTTCGTTTCACGACAATGAGGCAGGGCGAGCAGGAGTCACCCGGCTGCCGACCCGTGTGTCTCGCAACGTAGGGCCTACAAGCCGTTGGGTGGAGGCGTGAGTACGGTTGAGTAAACCGGCAACCGGGGGATGAACATTGCAAGGGTGACTGAAGTCCCGCACAGCGCAAAGGTACTACAGACGCTGGCAGTGGTTCGCGGGTTCCTGGGCGATGCGGAACTGGGCGCCCTCGAGCAATTGATGCTTCACGAGCTCGCCGATCCGCTACAGCTACACATCACTGGCGTGCACGCTGGGATCGCGCAGACATATTTCCCGGCACCCGCGGGCGCCACCACCATGCTGCAGCTGCAGCCGCTAGACACGCCGCAACAGCTGCAGGTGTTGGTTGACGTTGCTTCGAACTGAGCATCCGCGGGCGTTCTCGAGAGAAAACGGGCGCAAGCATTCGCGTTGCCGCGGCTATCGCTGAGCCTCATAGCAAGTGTTACGGGCGGTGGTGAAGCGGAAGCGCAGCTTTTCAGCCGATGTGTTCGGCCGTGCCGGATCCGCGACGGAACCACGAGCGCCTCCACCGGACGACGCGTCGCCATAGCCGCGCTCGACACAGGCATAACGGTCTACGTCGACGAGGAGAAACGTCGGCGACCAGGTGCGACACGTCGACGTTGCACGGACGGGCCCACCGCCGCAAGAATTTCGATGCCGGCCAGCGACTTAGGCGTGCATCGGGGGCTCGGCGAATACCGGGAATCAGAGGGCGAACGTACTGGATCTACGGGTAACCGACATCGCGGTTCGGGGCCGGCTACCTCCGCCACCGACCTCCGAGCACTCCCGAGGCCGCCCGCGCAGTTCCGGTTTTCTGCACTCAAACGTATCTTCTATAACAGGGTGATCCCTCCGGCGAGGTCACGGGCGAATGGCAGACACGGACGAGCAGCAGGCAGCGCCTTGCGACAAGGCCACCGCGCTGCTGGAATCGAGCACCGCCGCCGTATCGCAATTGTTTCGCGAGCACAATCGCGTGCTGGTGGGCTACCTGACGGTCCGCCTGCGGTCTGAGCACGAGGCGAAAGAAGTCGCCCAGGAAGCCTACGTCCGTTTATTGCAATTACAAAAGCCCGCGACGCCGAGCTTGTTGCGTGCCTATCTATTCAAGACAGCCACTAACCTCGCCATTGACCGCCTGAGGCATCGCAGTGTCAGGCACCGGGCCGAAGAACATGCGGAGTTATTCGCGGACCCGGCCGCCACCCGCAGTGAATTGGATGACCCCGCCAAGCAGTTACTGGTTCGCGAGCGAGCCGACCAGCTTCTCGGCTATCTCCAGGAACTACCGATCAAGTGTCAGCACGTGTTCAATCTCCATCGATTGGAAGGCGTCCCGCAACGCGAGGTGGCCAGGCGCTTGGATTTCTCTGAGCGCATGGTTCGACGTTACGTCACGTACGCAATGGTTTATTGCCATTTGCGATCGGATGGCATGCCGCCCAATCAAGTACGACAGAAGGTCTCCCTGTGAGCAAGCCAGACCCGACAGCATCCGATATCGCGCGACTGCGGGACGCCAGCGAATGGGTCCAGCGGCTGAACGAGTCAAATGACCAGGAGCTTGCGGACCAGTGGATGGAATGGTGCAGATCCGATCCATTGAATCTCGGGGTATTCGAGCATATGCAGCGCCTTTGGGACGCGTTTCCTGAAAAGAGGATCACGACGTTTTATTCGCACCGCATCGCAACGCGTCTCAAACATCGCAATAGCCTTATCAGGTTGGCGGCAAGTGTTGTGCTCGTTGCCGGTATCGTCGGATGGTTCGCCCTGCGTTATCCGCAACTTCAAGTGCTCGACACGGCGATCGGGGAGCAGCGTCGCGTCACCTTGGTCGACGGGTCACATCTCGATTTGGCGCCGGATTCTCGTGTCACGACTCGCTTCACGCTGGCTCGACGCGAGGTGCGGCTTGAACGCGGACAAGCGTTCTTTGCGGTCGCGCATGAGGCGATGCGGCCATTTATCGTTCATGTAAACGGCCTGACGGTGACAGCGGTAGGCACTGCCTTTGATGTACGGATTGGCCCAAGCAGCACAGTGGTGACGGTCAGCGAGGGCCGGGTCACGGTGGTGCCGGCTGCGAATGAGACGGGCGTTGGTCCGAACGTTGGTCCTGAGACCGTCCGCGCCGGGGTCGGCCAACGAGTGATATTGTCCAAGTCCGCGCACCGGCTGAGTGTGGCAACCGTTGATCCACAGGTAGCGGGATCATGGCGCGACGGGACACTGCGATTTGTGGGCGAGCCTTTGGAGGATGTTGTCGGTGAAGTCAATCGGTACAGTGCACGACAGATTGTCGTGGCGTCCGCATTTCAGCAGATTCGATTCACCGGTACGGTATCAACGACAAACGTCGGTGATTGGCTCAAGGCGTTGGAGCAGATATATGCCGTTGAGGTTGCGGAGGAAGGCACCAATGGAATACTCATTCAATCGCGTGCTGCCAGTAGCGTCCAGAAGTAAGCCTGCCGTCGCGTGGATCGTACTCACCGTCTTTACGGTGACAATTGCGTGGCTTGGAACGGCGCGCGCGGACGACATGCTCGACCGGGGCGTTCGCTTCAGTATTTCGCCCTCCCCGCTTGCCAGCGCACTGATTGAATTTTCAACCCAAAGCGGCGTACAGATCGCCGTCGCCGACGCCGACGTTGCGCATCTGCAATCGAACGGCGTGAACGGAACATTTCCAGTGCGCGCGGCATTGGGCATGTTACTTCATGGTACCGGCTTGGAATTCTCGCGCGTTGGTGCTGAAACAGTCGTAATTCGTACGGCGTCCGCCGGGCCGGCCATCGGCGCTATTACGCACGCTGGTGGCCCTGACGCTGTGGCGACGGTCCCGGCCGCAAAGCCGTCGCAGCCGGATGCGGGCGCGAACGTGGGCGCATCGCCAGAATTTCCCGGCGTAACTGTGATGGCTCCGCGGCCGCCCACCGAACAGGAGTTGGCGGGGGACAGCGTCTATCAATTCATAGTGCACCACGCCACCGCGCATTACGTGAATTTAGGCGTGAAAGGCAACCTTGCGCGATGGCGCGGTGGCAGGCCCGGGACCATCTGCCCGTCAACGCTTGGGCTCGACCCGGCATACAACGCGTTCATAACGGCGCGACTTCGCGCGGTCGCCGCGAACGTTGGTGCGCCCCTGCAGCCGGATCTGCAATGCAAAGACAACGTGCGGATTGTTTTCACGACCGAGCCCCAGAAACTGATGGATGGCGTCGTGAAGTGGGCATCCGCTTACTTCGGTGTCAGGTATCCGGCAATGAGGCCGCTGGTGATGTTTCGTGGTGACCACGCGATTCAGGGCTGGTACATCACAACGCGTGGCGGAGGCCGCGTGTTGAATGCTGACCCAGAGTTGCTCGCTAGTGATCTGTGGCCGGTTTGGCCGCAGGTCATCCAGTCGGCGCTTCATGGGGAGCGCAACGCGATGACTGGGATCGTCAG
>Ga0209415_10002133_pt1 | contig 37383 bp, 39 predicted proteins | sample PeaSoiSIISIP2007_FD_187696 | JGI IMG/M metagenome (GOLD analysis project Ga0209415, IMG submission 187696) | Peat soil microbial communities from Weissenstadt, Germany - SII-SIP-2007 (SPAdes) (version 2) | ecosystem: Environmental > Terrestrial > Soil > Wetlands > Peat | place: Germany... | reverse complement strand
AGTACCAGGAATGGCTGCTGGAGTTGCGTGGCATCTCCGTCGGAAGTTTGGACGCACCCCAGAAAGAAGGGGATTCCCGCACGCTGCTGCACTACATCGCGGACACGGAAGAAAACTCCCCGGCGCGCCTGCTGGAGCGGGCGGAGCTTGAAAAACTGATCCAGGAGGGCCTGAAAAAGATGCCGAAGATCGAGGGCCTGGTCCTGGATCTCTACTACCGGCAAGGCCAAAATATCCGTGAGATCGCTCCGGTGCTCGATTTACACATTACGCGCATTTCCCAGATTAAGGCACAAGCCATTCTGCGTCTCCGCAACTACATCGAGCGGCGATGGCCCGTCTCCAACGGAGTCTATTAGGATGCCCCAGATCAACTCCATTAAGATCAACGGATCGATAGCCAGCTTTCTGGACGCGCTTGCCGGCGAGTTAAAACGGTTGCTTTCGGCGGACCAGACGGAGCAAGTCACAGTTTCGTGGGATCAAGAGGTGCCGGAATCGGCCGGTTCGGATTCAGCCCGCACGGATCTCATTTGGTGGTCATGCGCTCTAAGCGTCGATCCAGCCTGCCGTATTGCGGCTGGAGCGGATCGAACGACTTGGGGTGAAATCTGTGGCGCAGACACGGATGCTGGTCTCGATAATCCCCAAGAAGCGTCCTTTGCGGTCCTGACTCAATCCATCGAACAGGCGGCTAAGGCCCGATTTGGGTCTCTGGTATCCTGTTCGGACCTCGAAATATCGGAGGACTCACCGGAAGCATGGACCAGAGTGCCCGTTACCATCGACCGGGGTGGGGTTGATCCGGCAACGATGTATTTGTCGCTGAGTCCGGATCTGGCAGCCGCGCTGGGAGGCGAGGACCTGGACAAGGGCGCTGAAACACCCGGGAGAAACTCGCGTGCCGCGACGAACCCGCTTGAAATCCTGAAGCATGTGGAGGTACCGGTGAGCGTCTCCTTCGGACGGACTCAGATGCTGCTAAAGGACCTGCTTCGCCTCTCCAATGGGTCGGTTGTGCCGTTGGATCGCGAACTGGGAGACGAGGTCGAAATTCGAGTGAACAACTGCGTCATCGCGCGCGGCGAAGTCGTGGCCGTGGATGGCAACTATGGAGTTCGAATCTTAGAAATCGCCTCGAGCCCGGGCGGCCAGGGCGTACGCGGCGCATTGCTCGCCAACTGACTTGAGAGGATGCTGGACCACGTTGATGAAGGCGTTGACAAAGATCGATTCTACAAAAGAGGCAATCCTGCGATAAATAAGAGGGTCAAATGAAAATCAACGAGAACAGCATCTTGCCTACTTCCAACCCGCAGTCCGGCCAAATCTACGAAACGCCCAGAGCAGACGGCGGTTCATCGAGTACAGTGGGGCCCGCGTCCGACAGCGGTGACAACATCGACCTTAGGAGCCAGGCGTCGCTCCTGTCGCAGTCGATGGCTGCCGGCGTATCCGAGCGCTCCGCCAATGTGCAACGGCTGCAAGCGCTGATTCAGTCCGGGCAGTACCAGGTGGATCCCGTAGCCTTGAGCAATTCGATCATCAACGCCAGTCTCGACGGATACTAAGGCCCAACGGATCATGCAACGGGAAGAAACAAACACGACTACCGGCGCATCCATCCCCGCCGCATCCATCGACGACGCGGTCAGCTACGCCGAAGCGAAACTCCGCGAGGTCCGACAGATGTTGCTGGACGCCCGGCCAGAGGTCGTCGACCGTTGTCAAAGTGAACTGCAACAGGTTGTCACAGCGCTCGAACGGCTGGTTTCCGAAGGGGCTTTGCAGTCCAATCCCGGCGTTTCATCGGCGCTTCTCAGAATCCGGCGGTCGGCGCACGCACTCAAGCTGCAGATCGAATATGCATCCAATCTCTGTTTCGGATGGATCCAACTTCGGTTAGGCGCCGGCTATACAGCGCAAGGTCTTCCGGTCCTTATGGCGAGGGAACCGGGAAGTTCCTTTGAAGGTTAGGCCGGGCGGGTATTGAAAGGAGGGAGAGACGATGGGAAGCCTTTTCGGCACGCTAAACAGCAGCCTGGATGCCATAGAGGCATTCCAGACGGCGCTGAACATCTCCCAGAACAACGTGAGCAATGCCTCCACTCCCGGGTATGCACGGCAGGTGGCGAATCTGGAAGCGCTCCCGTTCGACACCTCCACGGGATTAATCGGCGGCGTTCAGGCGGGTCCGACGCAGAGCACCCAAGACGAGTACGTAAATCAGGCGGTCAACAGCCAGTTTTCCCAACAAGGGAACTACACCGCGCAATCCAGCGCCTTGGCATCCATCCAGGGACTCTTCGACGTATCCGGACAAACCGGCGTGGTCGGCGAGCTCAACAATCTCTTCCAAAGCTTCTCCGCCTGGAGCGAAGACCCCGAAGCAACCTCCAATCAGCAGTCGGTTCTTACAGCAGCGCAGGAGTTGGCCAATAGCTTTCAGTCCACCGCCGCCAGCCTATCTCAGACCACCGTTCAACTGAATCAGCAAATCAGTTCCACGGTTCAACAAATCAATCAGATTGCGTCGCAGATTCAGGCTGACAACGTGGCCATCCTGCAAAACCCCGATCCTGCCGGCGGCGTTAACGCGGGACTGGATGCGCAACTGCACGCGTCAATCCAGTCGCTTTCACAGCTCGCAAACGTCTCCGTTACCTACGCGCCCGACGGAACCGCGACTGTTCTCCTAGGAGGGCAAACGGCGCTAGTGATCGGCACCCAGCAGAACTCCATTGGGACGAATTTCTCAGGTACGAGCGGAGCGACTTATCCGGGAGGTGTCCCCAACGTTCAAATTCTGGATGCGAATGGCGACGACATCACCAGCCAGATTTCCCAAGGTTCACTGGGTGGTCTGCTCAACGTACGCAACAATGTGCTTCCGGGGCTCCAAGGGAACGGCGACCAAGTGGGAGCCTTGAATCAGTTAGCGCAACAAGTTGCGGATCGGGTCAACGCGATTCTCACCGCCGGGACCACCCCGAGCGCGGCGCCGGGCAGTCCTCTTTTCGCCTATGACGCCGCCAGCCCAACGGATGTTGCCAGTACGCTGACGCTTGATCCCAACATCACGGCGAGCACCCTGGCTCCGGCGGACGCGAGTTCCAGCAACGGCGCGGCTCTGACGCTGGCCAACCTGGGTCAATCCACAGCGGCGGGCGACGAGATTTCCGGACAGACGATCCTACAGTTCCTCAGTTCGATGGCAACCCAGGTGGGGCAGCAAGCCGCGGACGCCCAGACGGGACAGAATGTGGCTGCCCAGTCGCTGGCCCAGGCACAGGCGGTGCAGACCCAAATTTCGGGTGTCTCACTCGATGCCGAAGCAATCAACGTGATGGAGCTGCAAAAGGGATACCAAGCAGCGGGACAAATGGTTACCGTGATCAATAGCCTCGCGGACGCACTGCTCAACATGATTCCCCAGACCGCATGATTCCGTAGGCGGAAAAAGGATTATCCCGATGATTCAGAATTCAGGTTCGGTGGGCCAGCAATTCTTGGCGAATCTTCAACTGCTCCAGGAGCAGATGGCCCAGACCCAGGCGCAGGTCTCTTCGGGCTACCGGATCAGCCAGCCTTCCGACGATCCGGCAGACCTCGGCGACGTCTTGCAATTGGAGTCGGACCTTGGCCAAGTTACGCAAGTCTCCAACAATCTGACCAGCGTCTCGGGCGAAGTCAACACCGCCGAATCGGCTCTCGAGAACGCCACCAATCTCTTGCAGCAGGCCGCTTCGTTCGCGGAGCAGGGCGTTAGCACAACCATAACAGCTTCTGAGCGGACGGCGCTTGCAGGACAAGTCTCCCAAGTCCTTTCCGAACTCGTCTCCGCCGCCAACACCAATACGAACGGCGAGTACATATTCAGCGGCGACGAAACCAGTTCTCCACCCTATCAAGTGGATCCTACGAGCCCGACCGGGGTCGATCAGTTGGTCACGTCACCGGCGCCGCGTTTGATCCAGGATGCAACCGGTGTCACCTTCGCCGTATCCTTGACGGCCCAACAGATTTTCGATAGTCGCGATCCCGTCACGGGGGCGCCGGATGCCAACAATATTTTCAACGCTGTCAATAGTCTGGCGACGGCGCTAGCGAACAACGATCAAACCGGAATTACGGCCGCGGTCGGCTCCATTCAGACCGCCCAGGACTATCTCTCACAGCAGCTTCAATTCTACGGCGGTGTTCAGGATCAGATCGCCAACGCCACGGATGTGGCTCAGAAGTTCCAGCTCCAGGATCAGACCTCGCTCAGCCAGATGCGTGACACTAATATGGCTTCCGCCAGCGTGGCTCTGACTCAGGAGCAAACCGACTATCAAGCAGCCGTGCAGGCCGAGGCAGCCTTGCCGAGGACCAGCCTCTTCAACTACCTGCAGAACGGAAGCTAGCCTTCAAATATGTTGGATGCGCTCAGCCTTTGCATGATTGTGAAGAACGAAGAGCGCGTTCTTCCACGTTGCCTCGATTCGGTTCGAGGTCTGGCCGGCGAGTGCATTGTCGTCGACACCGGTTCAACGGATGGAACGCCTCGCATCGCAGCCAGCTATGGGGCGCGAGTGATTCCGTTCGACTTCGACGTCGTCGATTTTGCTGCCGCCCGCAATCACGCCATCGCGCTCGCCAAGGGGCGGTGGATCCTGGTCCTCGACGCGGATGAGACCCTGGATCGAGCCAGCGCGCCGATGATCGAGAAACTCGTCGGTCTCGACGAAAATGCGGGATATTTTCTGGAGCGGCACAACCACTCCTCGGATTCCGCGAATCCGATAACGGATTATGTCGTACGGCTCTTTCCAAACCGGCCGAACCATCGATACCGTGGACGCGTTCATGAAACCGTCGACGCCTCGATCTTGTCCGGCGGCGGACGGCTACACAAAACCGGCATCCGCATCGATCACAGTTTTTCTTCGGATCGGGAGGCGCGGCGGCGCAAGAACCACTGGTACATTCAGATCCTGAAGGAAGAGATCGCCGCCGACCCGAGCGACTCCTCGCGGCTGGATTTTCTCGCCGCGGAATATCACCAGCTAGAGATGTTCGACGAGGCCACGGAAATCGCTGAACGTATCGTGCGTATTCGGCCGCGGGACGCCAGGGCTCACTTGTTTGTGGGCCTGTATCACCTGCTGCACAAGCCGGATCTGACGCGGGCGCGAGCCGATTTCAATCGGGCGTTGAAATTGCGGCCGGGTTACGGGGAAGCCGAATCGTTCCTACAACTCATCGACGAGCGGGAACGTGCGCGATGCGCTTGACCCGCAGGCCGGAGTCCTGCGCCACTCACCGGTCGGCATTCGCCCGCAACCAATTGGAGATGTAGGACTCTGCGGCGGTATCTTCCACCTCGCGGTCGCCCAGGTACGACCAAGTTTTATGCCGCTTTTCCTTCAACTGCTCCAGCACCCGATAGTCCTTCCGGGCTTTCAAGAGCCGTTTCCGCTGTTCCGCAATTTGTGCGTCGCACTGCGCTCGACTTGCTTTGAGCGCCGCACGCTCGCTTTTGATTCGCACCTGGAATCCAGCCAGCGCCCGTAGGTCGGAGCCTTGGATGGACGGCAACCCCAGCACTGTCGATTCAGACCTCGATTGCGCGGCTGCCAAAGCCTTCTCGCGATGAATCAGAGATGCCAGTTTCTGCTGAAGGCCGGCTAACTTCTCCTCCTCGGTCCGAAGCTGGAGGCCGCGCCAATCGAGAACTCGCTGCAGGGGAAATCGAAACGACTTCACGCCAGTTCCTTGGCCAAATCGAGCAATCGGGTCTGGGTTTCATTCAAGGAACAATGGACATCCGCTTCCTGGCGCAGGAAGTCCTGGATGCGCGGGCGCACTCGAATACTCAAGTCGAGCCTCGGGTTTGCGCCTTGTACGTGCGCGCCTAATTGAATCAGGTCGGCGGAGTTCTGGTAAAGTGCCAGTGCTTCACGCACTCGCTGCGCCGCCGACACCTCTTCTTTCGTTACTACCTTATTCGACAGCCGGCTCACCGAATTCAGGACATCGATAGCCGGATAGTGCCCAGCTGAAGCGAGTTCACGGGAAAGAACGAAATGACCGTCCAGGATGCCCCGGGCCGCATCGCAAATCGGCTCGTTGAAGTCATCGCCTTCCACCAAAACGGTGAAGAACCCGGTGATCGATCCGGTTTCAAAATTGCCGGCTCGCTCGAAAATCTTAGGCAGGAGCGCGAAGACGGAGGGCGTGTAGCCCTTCTGGCTGGGAGGTTCGCCCGCAGCCAACCCAATCTCTCGCTGCGCCATCGCGAGGCGCGTTACCGAATCCATGACCAGCAAGACATCCGCGCCCTGATCGCGAAAGTACTCGGCGGCGGCGAGGGCGACGAACGCCGCTCGAATCCGCAGAGGGGCGGGGCGATCGGAAGTCGCCACTACGACTACGGATCGCTTCATGCCCTCCGCACCCAATTCCTGTTCGATAAACGCCTTCACCTCGCGGTTGCGCTCGCCGATCAGGGCGATCACGCTCACTTGTGCCGAGTTCTTTCGCGACATGGCGCCGAGTAGCGTGCTCTTCCCCACGCCACTGCCGCCGAAGAGTCCGATTCGCTGACCCTTGCCGCAGGCGAGCAAGCTGTCAATCGGGCGAATTCCCGTTACCAGACGCTCAGTGATGTGACGCCGCTTCAGAGGATTCGGCGGTGCGGCATAGAGCGGATACGAACCCGCCGGATCGATAGGCGGCCCACCATCCATGGGCTGCCCAAATCCGTCCAGCACTCGTCCCAGCAAAGCCGGACCAACCGCGAGCCGGGCATCCTGCACTCTGGCGATCACGCGGCTCCCGAGTTGCAGGCCATCTGGCTCGTCTAGCGGCATGGCCAGTACGCGGCCGTTGCGGAAGCCGATCACCTGCGTGCGTATGCGGCCTCCATCAGCGGTAAATATTTCGCAGAAATCGCCGATTGCCACAGCCGGACCCTGGGATTCAATCAGCAGGCCGACCGTCGCTGTGACCTCGCCGCACCAAGGCAGCGGGTCGATCTGAGGCAGGTCCTGGAGATAGGGCGCGAGCGATACGGCGTCCTTCGGGTCGATCGACATTTGTGGGATCATCTCCCAAGCCGGTCGGCGAATCCGCGCTCGATTTCGCGAAGCTGCGCTTCAATGGAAGCATCGATGTTGCCATGCGCGGTTTCGAAGAGCACGTCGCCGCATTGCATGGAAGGATCCGGTATTAATTCCACCTTGTGCGAATTGGAAAAGCGCTCCATGGAGGCCCGGATGGCTGGCTCCTGGTCGGGATGCACGCGAACGCGGCACAGGTCGCGCGACTGAAGTTTTTCAAGTGCGATCCTGATCAGGCCCTCGATCGACTCAGGATCCAGGGTCAGCTCTCTATGGAGCACGCGGCGCGCGACGCTAATGGACAGCTTGAGCAGATCCCCTTCGGCGTCCTTACGAATCCGGGAGCGAAGGGAGGATAGCTCGGCGAGGGTTTGAGCGAGCCGGTCCAAGACTGGCTTAAGCTCGGCCGCTGCCTGTTCTCGTCCGACTCCTTTCCCCTCGTTGAAGCCCCGCTGGTAGGCTTCACGTTCAATTCTTTCGCGATCTGGATTCTGATCGCGCTCTGGGGCGTGAACTGCGCTCGGACCGGCCGCCTCCCGGCTTCGAACGCTGGGAACACCCGCCGCCGTATCGCGCCACCATACCGGAGTAACGACAGAATGCTCTTCCTCGCGAAGGATTCTAGAGGATGTACTGCTCATTCCCGCCGCCTCCCTTCAGAGTCACCACACCTTCGCTTTCCAGTTGCCTGACGACGGCGATTACTTGCTGCTGAGCGGCTTCGACGTCCTTGATCTTGACCGGGCCCAAAGCCTCCATATCCTCCAGCAGCATGGCCGAGCCGCGTTGCGACATACCCTTCAACAAATGTTGGCGAACTTCTTCGCTGGCTCCTTTGAGCGCGACGGTGAGCTGGCGCCGGTCCGCACGGGACAATAGCTCCTTCACTCCGTTTGCGTCAATGGACAAGAGGTCGTCGAAGACGAACATCTTATTGCGAATCTCTTCCATGAGGTCGGCATTCTCCTCGCCGATCAGAGTCAAAATCTCGTTGCTAAGGTTGGTGTCCAACTGGTTGAAAATTTCGGCGACGGCCCTCGGGCCACCGGACGATTCGCGTTTGATCTCACCGACCGATTTCAACTTCTGTCCGATTACGGTCGAAATCTTGCTGATGACCGCCGGCGAGATTTTCTCCAGTTTCGCGATACGGAGCGCAATGTCCGCTCGCACGGGCGACTCCATCGACGACAGGACGGCCGCCGACTGGCCCGGACTCAGGTGAGCCAAGATGAGCGCTACCGTCTGAGGATGTTCGCTGCGTACAAAGCGAGCCAGAAGCTGCGGCTCAACCCGCTGCAACTCACGGGAATGTGAACCCTTGCCCGATGCTTCGGGAAGGCGTTCCAGGTGCTTCTTGCTCCCCTCGGGACCGAATGCGTTCGTGAGCATGCGTTTCGCGTACGCGACGCCGCCATGTCCCACTTGAACCGCGTCCGCGGCGATAGAGCGAAATTCCTCGAGGACTGTTTCCGCGTGTTCCGCGGAGATCGTCGGCAGACTCGCGATGGCGTTGCTCACCAGCTGCACTTCCTCCTCGCTCAGGTGCTTCAGTAGCTCGGCGGAACCTTGATCACCGAGCGCGATGAGAAGGATCGCGGACTTTTGCACTCCTGTTAGCTGTGGCACTTGGGCGGAGGCAGCCATGGCCTAGGTGCGCTCCTCTTTGAGCCAGCCGCGTAGGACGCCGGCACAGATCTCGGCATCCTTTTGTGCCGTTTCCCGGAGATTCTTGGTCAAGACCTCGATCCGGGCGGGCGACAGAGCAGGAAGCGAGCTGCCGGAACTAGAAGGAGCCCAGCTATCGTGCTCGCCCATTCCATTCGAACGCGCTAACTGGGGTGCGCCTGCTTCACCAGAGGCTTGCTGCAAAACGGGTGTGGCGAAAACCTGGGTTGTATTTGAGCTCTTGAGCAAACGGCGGAATACAAAGAAGAGACCGCCAAGAATCACGGCGACGACTGCCCCGGCGCCGATTGCGATTTTCGGTTCGCTCTTGAATTGCTCCAGCAGAGTCGGCTTCTTGACCTCGGCCTGAGAAGCGGAATCCTGCGGTGCCGGCGGGTCCAAATTGAGAGTCGATTCGAAAGGAAGGCTCTCGACAATCAATTGGTCGCCGCGGTCTGTGTTTAGGCCGGTAGCGGCGGCGGCCAAGTCGTGAATCACCTTCAATCGCTCCGCAGAAGGGGGATCGAGAACGTGTTTGGCCTTGGCGCCCGTGCCTTCCCAATGACCTTCTTGGTCGATGAGCACGGAAACGGATAGCCGCTTAATGGCTCCCTGCGGCAGGACCGTCCGCTTCACGGTGCGGCTGGTTTCGTAATTGATGTTCTCGGTTTTCCGTGACGTTCCGGCCCCGCCAGGGCTGGGACGAGGAGCGCTCTCGGGGAGATTGGACGCAGTCCCAGGAACGCCCTCGGCTACGCGAGTCGTGGAAGAAGTGTCCTCGGTCTTTTGAGATGTGACCATGACCGAACGGTTTGGGTCGAAGCTTTCTTCGCTCTGCTCTCCGCTGGTTAGGTCGCACTCGGCGGAGACAGCGGCCCGGAACCTGCCAGCGCCCACCAGGGGCTCGAGTGTCGAATTCAGTTTGGCGGTAAGGTCCTGCTCCACTTTCTGACGGTATTCCAGCGCGGAGTCCGATACGTCGCCACCGCTGCCGTTGGCCCGCTTCGCGCGGCTCAGCAGATTGCCGCGCATGTCCAGGACGGAAACCGACTCGGGAGCCAGCCCTTCCACGGCACTCGATATCAGGTTGGTGATGGCGGGCACGGCCGAATCGGGCAACGCGTCGCCCGGACGAATCTTCACCAGAACGCTTGCCTTGGCGGGTTGCCGCGCTTCGGTAAAGACCGATTCCTGCGGAAAGGAAATGTGAACACGCGCCTGCTCAACCTGCGAGATCGACATTACCGACCTCTCCAATTCGCCTTCGAGAGCGCGGCGGTAGTTGATATGTTCGGCAAAGTCGGTCATGCCGAAATTGGTCTTGTCGAAAATCTCGAAGCCGATGCGGCCACTCTTGGGCACTCCGGCGCCGGCCATCTCCAACCGCAGTTCAGCCACTTTGTCCTCGGGCACCGAGATGGTGGAATTGTTACTCGACAACCGATACGGAGTGCCGCCCTCTTTCAGCTTCTGGACCACGGTCGCGGCATCTTCCGGGGCCAGGGAATTGTAAAGAGGACGAAAGCTGTTCTCCGTCTGCCAGTGGGCCAGTCCGTAAAAACCGGCCGCCGCCAGGACTCCGATGATAAGAATCGTCCAACGTTGCCGGATCGACAGCGCGGCGATTAAGCGTTTGATCTGTTCCATGAGTTTAGGGGGATAGGCTCGATCGCGCTACAGCTGCATTTTCATGACTTCCTGGTAGGCCGAAACTACTTTGTTGCGCACCTGCATGAACATCTGAAACTCCAGGTCCGCGCGCTGTGAAGCGAGGATTGTGGAGTGAAGATCGTCTCCTTCGCCCGACATAAATCGATTCACGCTCTCCGCGGCCGAAGCTCGGGAAGACTCAACTTCATTGATGGCGCCGCTCAGAACGTCTTTGAACGACGTTCCCGAACTGCCTGAGGCGGGAGCCGCTGCGCTCAGTGATGGTTCCGCCAGTTCCGGCGAGGCAGGAATCGGTGGCATGAGGCCTGAAATGTTCATGGACATGACAAGATTCTTTTAGCGGAAGAGTTCCAGCGACTTCTGGATCATATCCTTAACCGCGGAAATGGCGGAAACGTTGGCCTGGTAGCTGCGCGATGCGCCCAGCAGATCGACCATATCCTCGGATGGATTCATTTTCGGATAGGCGACGTAGCCGTCCTCGTCTGCATCGGGATGGCCGGGAAGGTAGCGCTTTTCGGGCTCGCTCATATCTGTGACTACCTGAGCCACACGCACCCCCACGCCTCCCGGATTCATTTCGGATTCGAATAGTGAGGAAAACTGCGTCGCGGAAGGATCGGAAGTGAAGACCACATCCTTGCGCCGGTAGGGGCCGCCTTCGGGCGTACGCGTGGTGTCGGAGTTGGCGAGGTTCTCGACCAGCAGCTCCGTGCGGGCCCTTTGGGCCGACATGCCGGAAGCGCTGACAGACAAAGCCGACAGAAGACTCATGAGTTCTTTCCTTCCTGAATCGCGGTTTTGAGCGTAGAGAGCTCCGATCTGGCAAAGTTCGAAGCGATGGAAAAGCGGAGCGCATTCTCAGCCAGTAGACGGGCTTCCCGGTCGAGATTGACATTGTTCCCGTCGGCTTTTGCTGGAAGGCCTTCGGGCTCGATCACCGCTGGGGATTGGCTCGCTGTTGCATTCTCGAACTCCGAACGAAAATCGATGTCCTGGGTGCGATAGCCGGGCGTGTCTGCGTTGGCAATGTTGGACGCAACCAGCTTTTGCCGCTCGCTCAACAGTGTCATGTATCGCTCGGGATCTAAGGCTACACCTTGGAACATGATACCGGGCGGATAGCAAGTCCCGTACCAAGCTCTAAGGTATTGATTTGATTCGGAAGGCGAACCTGCTAACCGTCGCAAACTGGACGGTGAGCGTCGGATCTCCGACGCTTCCGCTGCGCTTATCGCGAGTGTACCGCGTAGGCTTTCTTGCAGGTAAGATGGATGAGCTTGCGTTGCGCATGCGCGCGGCCCGCAAGGGTGGCGGTACGCGCCCACTCCAGCAGATCTCCTACTTCGGCAGCGACCGTGGCACGTTCCGCGGCGGAAGTGGCCGCCTGCCACCGAGCTTGCATTTCTTCGCGAAAATCTCCGAGCAGCCGTTCAGCTTCCGGATAAGCTCCGGAAGAAACGGCGCGGCGCAGCAGTTCAACCGTTCGCGATGGCGATCTGTTCATCTTGCTCAGCCTGGAAGTAATTTGTGAAGTAAGTGGCTTGCGATTGGAGTGAGGCGATCAGTGAATCCGCCGCCGACATCTGTGCCGTCATCTGGTTTTGCACCTGCGTGACCTGGGCCTGCACGGCCGTGATCTGCGAATTGTCGATGGTGATCTGCGACTGGACGGAGCTATCGGATGCCTCGAACACTCCACTGGTTGCATTCCCGAGGCCGTTCAGGATATTGGTTGCCGAGCCAAGAAAGCCTGTTCCGGACTCAGCTGACCCGAGAAACGCCGCCACATCGCTCGGATTGCTTGACGCCACGGCGGAGAACTGTGCTTGATCGAAGGTCAGTTGTCCGGTCTGGTTGAAGCCGATTCCAAGATCCGTCAAATTCTGCGCAGCGCCGGTCCCGCCTGAGAAGCCGGTTAAACCCTGCAGCGATTGCTGCAGCGCCAAGACAATGCTGTTGCCAGTGAGCGCGCCGCCCGCGGATCCAAAGTTGGTGTTCAGGTCGGAGACCGCCTGATTATAAGCCGCCACGAAGGAGGAAAGCGCATTGGCCGCGTTCGACGAGTTCGACGCCACGGTGATGGTGGTATCACCCGGCGCGAGCAGGTTGACCGTGAGACCGGGGGCTAAGGTGATGGTGTCGGTGTCCGATGAAATTGGCGGGTTCGGCGAGGCGGGCTGCCCATTCACCAGGTATTGCGCCGGTGCGCCGGTGGTAGAGGTAGTCAACAGATTCTGAGTCCCGTCGTTGAGTTGAATGTTCACGTCGCCGAGCGCCGTACTCTGGAGCGAAAGTCTATAGTCGGGGGAAGTAGGAGAGCCGATGTTGACGATGGTTGCGTTCACACCGGCGCCCGACGTGTTAATCGCTTGCGCGAGTGCGTCCAGGTTATTGGCCGACGGATTAATGGTGTAGGTCGAGGTGCCTACGGTGAGAGTGAAACTGGAAGATGAGCTGATCGAGGTAGAGGAGGGATCCGTAACGGTAAGGAGGTCCGAATTGCTTACCGTGGTCGTCGGGGAACCGGCGTTAATCACATCCAGGTCGTAGGTGCCGCCCGAAATAGCGGCCGTGGAATCGAGGGTTGCGGTGGCCACGTTACCGTCGGAGACCGAAGCCGTCAGGCTGCCACCATTGCTCGCCTGATCCAGACTCTGAACCGCGGTCAGAATCGATCCGAAATCGCCCTGAAGCGTAGTCAATTCGCCGCTTTGGCTTTGCAGCAAGCTGACATTCGAATTCAATTGGCTCAGCGGAGCGGAGGCCACCTTCACCGCCTGAGCGATCTCCTGATTAAGCTGGGCGGAGTAGCTGCTTGAACCGTTAAAGTAAGTCCCCGTCGTTCCCATCGGTGTCCTCTCTGAAAAAAGCTGGGCCGTTCCCGGTTAAGAATCGGCCCAGGCTTCCTTAAACCTTAGGACTCCCGTCTAACCTTGCAGGAGCTTCAGGAGCAATTGAGGGGCGGCATTGGCCTGCGCCAGCGCAGCCACGGAGGATTGCTCCAGCACTTGCGATTTGGTTAAATCCGCGGCTTGCTGCGCGATGTTGGCGTCTCGAATCTGGGATTCCGCAGCCGACTCGTTGGTGATCTGCGAATTCGCCAAGCCGATGGCATCGGACAGGACTTGCTCGCCCGATCCGACAGCGCCTTGGACCAGGCCAAGGTTCAGTACCGCGGTTTGCAGGAGTGCGAGAGCCTGCTGGGCGTTTCCAGTCGAGGAGGCGCCCGCGGCAGGACCAGTCACTGTCTGGGCACCCGTACCGGCGAAAAGACCGCCCGTTGTTGCGGCTGCCGTTTGATCGACGCTAAACGAGTTAGCGCTCTGGAAGTTGACATCGGTTCCATTGGCTCCGAGGACGGCGGTGATTCCCGACCCGACCAATGCGGTATTCAGCGCCTGGACCGCGGCCGCGGAGGAGGCGCCCGTTACGGTCGTTAGGCTGACGTTGTAGGACCCGCCGCTATTCTGGAGGGTGAGCGTTTCGGTTCCGGCCGTGACATCCGCGAAAGTCGAATTGAGGTGGTAGTTTCCAGTGTTGGTGGCGATGGTGGAGTTGGTGGTCACGATGGCATTGCCTCCGCCGGTCACCGCGCCAACCTGACCCAGGGAAAACGCCGTCGAACCCGAGAACTGAAGTTGACCGTTGGCGCCAATGGAGGCCGTAATCCCGCTGGCCTGCAACTGGTTGTTCAGAGAGGAGATCACCTGAGCTCCGCTGAGTCCGCCGCTGCCGCCGCTGACGACGGCTTGAACCGTGGCGGCCGCACCCGTCGCGCCAGCGATGTTGAACGTGAAGGTCTGCGAGCCGCCTGCCGCAAACAGCACGGCGGGATCGCTCAGATTGACCGTATTGCCAGTGAGGTACGTACCGCCGCCGGCGACGCTGGTTGTGCCCAAGCCCAGCGAACCCGCATCCACGGCGTTATTCGCGCCGCTGAGGTTGACGTTCACCTGAGCGTTCGCGGCCGTGCTCGCACCGCCGATGTACACGGAGATATTGGTGTTGTAAGTGCCGCCGTTGTTCAATCCGATGTTGGTCGCCTGGCGCGTGATTTCCGACAGCAGGGACTGATACTCATTGTTCACGGTGGCGCGGTTGCCGGTGAACGTCGAGCTCGCGGATTGAGTCGCCAGTGTCGTTAAAGTATCCAGAATGGTGGAAATGTTGTTCAAACCGCCGTCGATGGTCTGCAGCACAGCGGTTCCGTCGTTGGCGTTACCGACGCCTTCGGTGAGTTCCGCGATTTGACTGCGGAGCCCGTTTGCGACGGCGAGTCCCGCAGGATCGTCGCCGGAGTTGTTAATCCGGTAGCCGGAGGTCAATTGGGTGATGGCATTCGACTGGGATTGGCTGTTCACCAAAAGATTGTTCTCCGCCACGAGGGAAGTTACGTTTGTTTGAAATGAGAGACCGCCCATAGTTCACATCCTTTTTTGAAGTTTTCCGGCATTCCGCCGAACCCGCGTGACTTTTTCACCGGTGCTATCATTTCGATGACGCTCGCGCGGTTTTCAGTTTTTTTTGAATTTTTCCCAAAAAGGTACTCCGCGGACCAAAGTCCCATCCAGACTCTCCGAACTTTGTGCTAGACATACTTCCGTTTTCAGCGATATGTCCATGCATGACATACACGGACTCTCTTATCGGATCTGAACGCTTCGCGCAGTCCTTACTTGCGGCTTGGAATAGCGGTGACGTTCCTCGTTTGCGAAATGAACTGAGGGAAATCGCGGCCGCGGACTCCTCTAGCATGTCTGCGTTCGAGGGCGAGAAGATGGAGATCGTTCAGGGAATCGCACAGACCCTCCGCGTTTGGTTGGGCGGAGCCAGAGGAAAACACCCAGACCTGAACATCGCATTAGCCCTTCTCCGGCACGTGGCGATGCCCAAGGACGCCGCCGCTTAATAATGTTACGCCCTTAAGGGAGTTCTTCCACCTGGAAGGCCCGCTTTCGGCCCGCGCTGACGATGTGCCCCATGATCGCGACATCGCCATTCACCAGGCCGTGCAGCGATTTCTGCAGCGAATAGTCGAAAGTGACGACTTGTCCAGCCTGCAAGTCAAGGATTTCGTTGACGGCAAGCGTCGGCCCCTGTAACCGCACTTCGAACTCGACTTGGGCGTTCTCCAGAAGACCTAAATTGCGTTTGAAATCAGCCTGATCGGGCTCCGTTGAGGCTTCCTGCTGCTCGGCGGGTTCCCCAGCCGCGCCGAAGAAGGCTCGCGGAATTGCAAGCTTGAAGCTTCCGTTTTGCTGGCCCCATTCAAGGTGGAACTCGACTTGGAGCAGTTCAGGCGCCGGCTCCGGGTAGGTCAAAGCCGCGGGATCGCTGCCCAGCGACTCTACCTCAAATTCCACTGCAACAATAGGTTGCCATGCTGCTCCCAGAACCCGAACAAGCACGCGAACCACTTCTTCGAGTAGGCTCCATTCAATTTCCGTTAGCTCCCTGGGCGCGGTTGGCGGAGCGCTTCCTGTGCCTCCCAACAGCAATTCCAGAAGCCCCAGAGCGGTAGAGGAATCGAAGTGCAGGATCATCCGTTCCTGCCGTGGGAAGAGCTTGAGCGTGATGATGCAGCTTGGGGACGGAAGTGCATTCCGGAAATCGGCGGCTTCAAGGAAGCCGATCTCACCCAAGCCAGCCGTGATTTCGGACTGGAGATAGGTGGAGAGGCTGGTGCTGAGCTCGCGCGCAACCGCCTCGTGTACGTTCCGCAGCAGATTGAGATGGGGGCTGGCGGGATCTTGCCGCCCTAACGCGAGCGTTCTCGGTATGCTGTTCAATCCAAGGCCTTTCGCATAAGCAAACTGAAGCTGATCCTGTGGAGATAGATCGTCAGCCTTGGCGGATTGCTGTATACCGCGGCCAAAAGGGCATAAGCCTTCGGATTAATCCACATATGGATATACAATCCGCGTTTCTTATCGATATGCAATCTGCTCCAAACCGGGCTGGGGCTGAGGTGTTTCCTAATGATAAAAGTGACTAGGCTAAACCATTCCGCCCTGATCTTGAACTCGGACTTGATCGAGCATATCGAGATCACGCCCGACACGGTCATCACTCTGACCTCAGGCCAAAAATTCATGGTATTGGAGTCCGCTCAGGAGATCGTCGAAGAGGTGATCGCATTTCGAAAGTCTTTGTTTAGCAAAGAGTTATTCTGCCCCGTTGCCGCGTGCGATTCTGCACAAAGCTCGAACCGGCCCCGCCAATCTCTAACAGGAGAATCCACCTCTCATGGCGGATAGGAACGCATTCACCGCTTCGCAGGCCGGGGCTTCGAAGGCCACGGCGTCGAAGGTAAGATCGGTTCGACCGGACCTTGCCAGTATTGGAGGACTCATCATCGCGGCGGGGGGCATTATCGGCGGATTGGTGCTGGAGGGAGGCAAGGTGTCCGACGTCCGTCAAGTGACGGCCGCGATCATCGTCCTGGGCGGAACCTTGGGAGCGGTGATGGTTACCTCGCCCATTTCCTCCTTGATCAGAGCCGCAAAGGGACTGAAAAGCGTCTTCTTTGAAGAAGTCATCGACATGCAGGCGGCGGTGGAAGAGATTGTCGCCTATGCTTCCAAGGCGCGCAAGAGCAGCATCATTTCGCTGGAGGAGGATTTGGAAAGGATTGAAGATCCCTTTCTGAAGAAGGCTCTCTCTCTGGCGATCGACGGCACCGATCTCAAGGAACTTCGCAAGATGATGGACCTCGAGATTTTCCAGGCCGAGAAGCTCGGTGAGGCGGGAGCCAAGGTCTATGAGGCTGCCGGGGGCTATTCTCCAACCATCGGAATCATTGGCGCGGTCATGGGCTTGATCCAGGTGATGAAGCACTTGGAGGATATTGACGAAGTCGGACGCGGAATTGCGATTGCTTTCGTAGCAACGGTGTATGGAGTCGCGGTTGCGAACCTCTTTTTTCTGCCGGCAGCCAACAAACTGAAGGCTCGGATCCAAAATGACGTGCAGGTCAAGGAACTGCTCCTCGAAGGCGTTGGCAGCATCATCGAGGGAATGAATCCGAAGCTGATCCGTGTGAAGCTGGAGGCTTTTGTCGAACCCGGCGGGAAGAAGAAAGTGGCGGCGGGCAAGGAAGCGGTCGGCGCCGGCCAGCCCGCGCCGGCTAAAGGGTAGGCCGTGGAGAAAAGGAGAAAGCCAGCCGAGCACGAAAACCACGAGCGGTGGCTGGTCTCTTACGCCGACTTCATTACGCTGCTGTTTGCGTTCTTTGTCGTGATGTTCGCATCCTCGCAGACGGATAAGTCGAAGGCGAAGCAGATATCGGAAGCCGTGGAAAAAGCCCTTTCCCAGGGAAAGTCCGTCGGAGTGCCGCCGGCGGTCGCAAAGATCCTGGGCGGAACGATAGACGATAAGGGACAAGGCAATGCTCAGATGAAGGGCCCCGGGGGGGCGCAGCGGGCCGCGAAGGAAGCTCCCCCGGAGGATGTTCTCGAACTGGCGCCTTCGATGAAGAGTTTGTCGCATGAACTGGAAGAGGAGATCAAGGCCGGCAAGGTGGAAGTAAATCTGGAGCCGCGCGGCCTGGTCGTCAGCCTGAAGCAGGCGGCATTCTTCCCATCCGGCACCGATTCCATCGACCCCTCGACATTTCCCATCATCGCCAAGCTCGCTGCCGCCCTGAAGGAGCTCTCCAATCCGCTACAGGTGGAAGGCCATACGGATTCCGTTCCCATTCACACCGCTCAATTTCGCAGTAATTGGGAACTGTCAGCGGCCCGCAGCATTGCAATGATGGAGTTGCTGGCCACGCGCTACAGCATAGACCGCCAGCGGATGATCATTGTCGGTTTCGCCGATACGTCGCCGGAGACGACCAACGATACGCCAGAAGGCCGCGCCCAAAACCGTCGCGTCAATATCGTGATTCTGAATAAGTACGCACTAGGAAAGGTTCAGGCGTCGAAACCGAAATAGGCCGGGGCAGTCCATTCCCGCTACTCGCGTGATCGTGAGGCTGGGTAATCTCGGTATACGTCGATGTTCCTTACGAAGAGGGACGTCTCTCGCGCTTAAAGGTACTTCGCGGGTTGGGCGGTGATGGCCGGGGCCTCAATATGCCGAAGTTCGACGATTTTGCCGCGCTGGAGCGCCTCGGCGGGGACACTGGCTCATAGCACTGACCCGCCCCGTGTCGGGTCTGGCTCTTGAAATAGATGACGCTCGCAATTTCACGCAGCACAGGGCTCGCCAATCTTGTGGGATCGCGCTGGTGAGTCCGGGCTCTGTAAGCGCAATGAATCAGTGGATTGCGTCGACGCGGATGAAGGTGGCCGACCACCCGTACTAAGCTGAGTTTAGATGGAAGGCTCCGGCGAGCGTAGCGCGGGCGAACAGCGCCGCGCCTCGCGCTTTCGCTACATTGGCGTCATCTTCTTATCCTGGATCGAACCGGGCGGCGACAATCATGTCATGGGAAGGTGCCTTGATATCTCCGAAGGTGGCCTGGGCGTGGAAGTTGCCAGGCGCATTTTCGTAGGCACCGAAGTGAGAGTCCAGGCTGATTGGGTGATCCTGGACGGGGTCGCTACAGTACGTCACAGCCGAGAGCTAGGCGGTGTCTTTCACCTTGGTCTGCAATTGAAGCAGCCATTGCGCCCCGAGATTTTAGCGGAACTGGTTGCGTCGAGCTCCGAGGTGGGAGAATTATAGCCGCGAAGGTTGCCTTGAGCATCGTCCGCGCACAAGGCCGCTGACGATACGGCTCTTGTACAAGAAATGGCTAAGGTATCGGCCGTGGAGCCGTTCGTCCTGTATACCTCCGGCACACATGCATTACGCGGGCGAAGTATGGACCCGTTCACGCTTCACGTTCTGGCCGGGCACGCGGATATGAATACCACGAAGCGGTGCGTTGACCCGCCATGGCGGTGTCCTGCCTGTTTTCGCGGTGTAGCATAGCATCAGAGGAATGCAGCTCCCTGTTAACCCGCCCGTGTTGCCAATGCTCGCGAAGAGAGTCGGGGCACTGCCTGCGGGTGGTGCATGGATCTTTGAACCCAAGTGGGACGGCTTTCGGGCGCTGGTTTTTCGCGATGGAGAAGATCTTCTGATTCAGAGCCGGGACGCAAAATCGCTCAATCGCTATTTTCCGGAGGTGGTGGATGCGCTGCGGGCGCAGCTACCGCCGCGCTGCGTGCTGGATGGCGAAATCGTCATCGCAAATAGAGCTGGGCTGGATTTTGAGGCGCTCCAGCTTCGTCTGCACCCGGCCGCGTCGCGAGTGAAGCTTCTGTCGCACCAGACGCCGGCGTCCGTAGTGTTCTTCGATCTGCTATGTGACGGCGACCGCGACTTGACAGGCCAACCGTTCGACGATCGGCGCAAGCAGCTGGAGGCGCTTCTTTTGCCGGCTAGACCGCCGATTCATCTGACGCCGGCAACTCGCGACCGGGATGTGGCCGAAGATTGGTTCCGGCGTTTCGAAGGCGCGGGCCTGGATGGGGTGATGGCGAAGCCGGACTTGGGCGCGTATGAAGCCGACAAACGCGTGATGCTAAAAGTTAAGCATGAGCGCGATTGCGATTGCGTGGTGGCCGGGTTTCGATGGCATAAGAATGGCGAGGGAATCGCGGTCGGCTCTTTGCTGCTGGGGCTGTTCGACGACTCCGGCGCTCTGCAACACGTAGGTGTATGTGCGAGTTTCACACAACAAAAGCGAGTCGAGCTGGCGGAGTACTTGGCTCCCTATCGCGAGAAAGCGCTGGTGAATCATCCTTGGGGGAATTGGGCGGGGCATGAGCCTGCCGAAAGTAAGCCAGGACAACGCATGCCTGGAGGCCAGAGCCGCTGGAGCCAGGGCAAGGATCTTTCATGGGAGCCGCTGCGCCCCGAACTTGTGGTGGAGGTAGCGTATGAGCACATGCAGGGGCCTCGCTTCCGCCACATGTCGCAGTTCCGAAGATGGCGAACCGATAAGAATCCACGCGACTGTACCTATGCCCAGCTCGAAGTAGTTCCGCCGCAGGAGCTCATGGAGATTTTTGAAAGCGGCCGCTAATGGCGGCAGCCGAGCTTACTGCTTCTTTTTAGCCGCGCGTTGCGTGCGCCATTCCCGCGTCGGATCCTCATCGGGATCGGGAGTTGCCTGAGCAGGCTGGAGATCTTCGGGTACGTGGCGCAAGTTTACCCGGATGCGAGTCCAAGTGGATGACCTCCCTCGCATAGAGTCGATCAACACGTCATCCGCCGTCAGGAGTCCGGCAATCTCGATGTGGTTGGCTTTCCATCGCTCCAGGCCCTCGAGTGCGGCTTCCTGGCTAGGAGAATTCGCGATGACAATCACAGGCATCTTTTGCCGGGCGGCCTTCCGCGGCGAGTTTCCAGCGGCGGACCTCGCGCGCGATGGGGCGACTCGAGGAGCTTCGCCCTCGGTCTTGCGAAAGTGAGGGGGCCAAGGGGCGTCGCCCAATCCCTCGCGATCGTCCTTCGTGGCTAAATCCAAAAGTTTTTCTAAAGAGCCGGCCGCGGCATCGATCCCGGCGTGTGGATCGCCAATTTCGGCAAAGCGTGCTGGAAGCGTCAGCACAGTAAAATCGCCGGGCTCGCAGTCGGGCACTTCATGCCAATGGAGTGGAGTCGACACCCGCGCATCCGGCAGGGGGCGAACAGAATAGGCGGAGCATGTTGTACGATCCTTCGCGTTCTGGTTGTAATCCAGGAAAACGCCGTGACGCTCTTCTTTCCACCATTTTGAAGTGGCCAACGCCGGAGCTTGCCGCTCGATGGCGCGCGAAAGCGCCAAGGCTGCGCGGCGCACCTCCGTGAAGCTCCACTTCGGCTGGATGCGCACATTCACATGGATTCCCCGGGAGCCGCTCGTCTTCGGCCATCCTCGAAGGCCCATCTGCTCGAGAAACGACTTTACTTCGAGAGCCACCTTGCGCACATCGCCCCAACCGATGCCGGGGCGGGGATCAAGATCGACTCGCAATTCGTCCGGATGGTCCAGATCGCTGGAGCGTACGGGATGCGGGTGCAGCTCGATGCAACCCAAGTTGACAACCCATGCGAGGCCGGCGACATCGTCTACAATCACTTCCTCGGCAGTGCGCCCCGAGGGGAAGGAGAGCGTCACGGTTCGCAACCAGGCGGGCCGCTCCTGGGGCGCGCGCTTCTGATAAAACGCCTCGCCTTCGGCGCCGTTGACGAAGCGTTTTAGAACCAGGGGCCGATCCTGAATTCCAGCCAGAGCGCCCGGTGCGATCGAAAGATAGTAGCGCACGAGGTCGAGTTTAGAAAGCTTGGTTTGTTTTGAGAAATAGGGTTTGCTGGGGTGCGTCACGCGGACGTCGCGGCCCTCGAAGGAGAGCACCTCGGCGGCTTCTTCTTTGCGCACAACCACAAGGCTACACCGATCAACGGCCGATCCGCGACGGATCTTCGTGCAGCAAGATGATTGCACGGTAATCGTTACTATTTTGGGGGCCGCTCGTCCTGCCAAATCGACGTCAGATCAAAGACAGCGCTTCGCCGGGTTCCGGTGGCATAAATCGACTCCCGCAGCCACAGAGAGCGGACGAATTAGTTGACGGTGATGGTGACGGGCTGCGAGGTCTGTCCGCCGATTTCAAGAATCACGGTCTGGATTCCCGCTGAGATGCCGGTGGGCACCATAACGTTGATCTGATATTCGCCCGCGGACCCCGGAGCCAGACCGCTGAAGAGGACCTGAGCGTTCTGCGTGCCGATTCTGACCACGGGCTGCGAGGTGGTGGTGGAAGATACAGCGGGATCGCCGCTGGCAGGAGGGTTATTCACGGGCCCAAGGCCGTTGGCGTAAAACACCGCGACCGCACCGCGCGCCACCGGATTACTTGACGTGATCAAATTGCCGTTCTGATCGAACGCCGTCGCGACGCCCGGCGGATTTTGAAATAGCTGCGGCGCGTAGTCGCTCAAGGGAACCGTCACCACGTTTCCGAAGACGGTCTCATCCACGGTCACCTTTACCTGCGCCGAGGTTTGACCTTGAAGCTCCCGGGGCACCCAAACGGAAACCACGCCGGGGCTCACGAAGTACACGTAGCCGGGCACGCTGATTCCCGCCGAGGGCACGTCGAAAGTGACGGTGGTGAAATCCAAGGTCAACGGGAGGGCTCCGCTGGAAGGGGAATCCAATGAAGTGGCCGGATCTCCGTTGGGATTGTTGAGGTACGCGGAATCGACCAGATTCTGTCCGTAGATGTTGATGTAGGACCCCGGCGCGATGGGCTGCCGATACACCGCGGCATCTACCACGCCTGCCGCCGTAATAGCAGGCGACGCCATAATCTCGTAGTTGACCGGAATTTGCGTTCCCGATACCCCGGCCGAGATCACGGGTAGCGCCGATGGCGTCGACCCGAGGATCACTTCGGCATACGCGTTCCCGTAGTTGTCGGTGGGACAAGTGACTGTTGAAGTAGAATTGAACGGCGAACAAGCCGGATGCCCGGAAACGGTCTCGAGTGTGGCACTGCCGGAAGGGTTGACGGTGAACGGAATCGAGGCGTTGGGGATCGGGATGCCATACAGATCCGTGACCTGAATGATGACCGGGCCCATGTCCGTACCGGGGGCTCCGATGCCACCGCCGCCCAAGACTGCGGCATTCGGAACCGCACCGGTAGGAACCGCACCGGTCCCTACCACGTACATGTAAGGAATCTGGAGCGATACTCCAGAACCCTGCAAAGTCACGAATCCGGAATATTCCCCCGCTGCGGGAATAATGCCGGTCAATGCCACGGTCAGCGTCGCCTTGGCTCCGGCCAGCAGGGTCGTCGCCGACAGAGTCGCCGTCACGTTGGTCCCCGCCACCGGAGAGTTTTGAAGCACCGCCGCGGCTAAAGTGACGGAGCTTGTCCCTTTGTTGGTGACGGTAAGGGTCTTGGGGGTGGGCAAGCCGGCGGTGGTCAGGAAGCCAAAAGAGATGCTCGACGGCTCCGCCGTAACGGTCGCTTTCACTCCGGCTCCGGCGTCCAGCAAGCCCGCGCCAATGGACTGGACGTCCACGGGATCGCCGAAATCGTCGGTGATCACACTTTGCGCGGCTCCATTCACCAGCGCCGACTTGATTTGCGTGGGCGTAAAATTTGGATGAGCCTGCTTGACCAACGCCGCCGCTCCCGCGGTTAATGGGGCGGAATTGCTCGTGCCGTCGGCCGCGATGTAACCGTTGGTGGTGTAAACCTCACCGTTTGGATCGTATCTCTGGCCGACCGAATACATGCCGTTGGGAGCCGGCAAATAGACGTCGTTGAGATCGGGATACTCGGCGGCGTCGAAGCCTCCGGTCGCGACCAGGTCGGGCTTGATGGAGCCGTCGGGAGCCGGCCCCACCGAGGAATAACTCGCGAGCTGATTGGGCATCAGCGCGGGACTGAAATTCCATAGCTGGCTGAAGGCGGTCAGGTCCTGCTCCGAGCCGGCCTTGTCGATCGCAACCACTTGGCCGGGGTTCGAGTCGATGTAGCTCTTGAGCGCGACGCCGGCCTGATTGGAGATCATGACCACCGGGCCAAGGAAGTCTAGAAACTCGGGATTCACAGGCGGCTCCGAGGTCGCCATGTAAAAGACCACCCCAGTAGCGCCCGCCTCTTGCGCGTTTAGCGCCGCGATGTAAAAGTCGCAAGGGGGGGCTGCGGGATTGTTCTCGATCAGCGCAAAGGACCCATTCAGCGAGAAGGGGGGAAGGGCGGCGCAGGCAAACCCGGTATCTCCGAGCTGGGTCACATCCACCAAAGGAGCTTGATTTGTGCCGAAAATCGAAGGAAAGAAGAGGGAATCGCCCAGTTGGGCGGGGATCCCAACCAGACTAGCAGGCGCGTTTGCGCCAACGACGCTCACTCCGGGTTGCAGCACGTGAGAATTGATGGTGGCTCCGACCGCAATTACCGAGGGTGCCGTGGCGGGCGAGACGATGGAGTTGAACGCCGGATACATGAGGTCGGACGTACCGCTGTTTCCGGCCGCGGCCGCGATCACCATCCCGGCTTGCACCGCGGCCTCAAAGGCGGTTGCCAGGGGGTCGCAAGGGACCCCGGAAGCGAGTCCACAGGCAGCGCCGGTGTCGAGCGCGCCGGTCAGCGCCGACACGCCGTTGGAGAAGTTGGCCACGTCCATTCCGTCCTTGAGGGCATCCTCGACGGCCGCAATAAAAACGTCTTCAGAAGCGTAGTCATTGACCAACGGCGATCCATAAACCTTGTAATTGCCCAAATAGGCCTGGGGAGCCATGCCGGTGAAGCTGACGGTTCCCGTGTTCTGATTCGCCGCGGCCAATGCCGCCACGTTGCTGCCGTGTCCGTCGCGATCCCGCGGGCTGAAGTCGTCGGGCGTTGAATCGGCCGGCCCCGTGCCCTCCGCGAGCATGCGCACGTAGCTGCGGGCGACAATCACCTTGTTGTTGGTATACGCGCAGTCTTCCGGATGGCCAGCGGTACAGAGCGGAAAGCCGGCCGGCATGGACAGCGTGGGATCCTGAAACGCCGGGTGGGTCTGATCGATGCCTGTATCGATGATTGCGATCTTGATTCCGGCTCCCGCGTTCTGCTGGCCGCCTAGCGCGCTCCACGCCCCTGGAGCATCCACGAGTTGCGTCGCCCGGTTCGCCAATTTCTTGCCTCGGCGCAGCGGTTGTACTCCGGCTACTCCGGGGATGGTCCGCAACTCCGCCAGCCGCTCCGGTCCGGCGACCACGAATACTGCGTTGAGGAGCGTGGAAACGGAGCCTGCGACCTGAATGTTCCGGGATTCCAGATCCCGCTTGACCGCTTCCTGCGCGCTTTCGATTTGTTGCCTGTAGGCTACGCCCGCCGTCGTCCGCATCTCTTCACGAGTGGTAAATCGCGCTGAAACCGGAGGATCTTCAAGAAAAAGAGCATAACGATTGGGGGCGTATTGCGCCATCCCCGTAGCTGCAAATCCAACAACCAAAAGAACAACGTCGCGGAGCATTCCTCTCATTATCGTCCAGAAGGTCCCCCGGGCTTAGGCCGTTCTCTTTCGCTGGGGCGAGTACTATTTGCGGCTTGGTACGCTTCGCCCAATCCTTCGTGCTCAAGGGATCGGTACCAAGACTCCATAGCCGCGCTCTGGTTCTGGGACTTATTGTGTAGTTGACTGCATGACAACACAACCCAGTTACCAGTCGTTTAGAGCCGCGTCTGCACGTACCATCCCTACAATCCATGAGTTGCCGCCCGCGCGGGCGGGATGCACGCGCCGCTCCTGCGTTCCCCAACTGATATCGGTAGCCGCAGCGGAATCGCCCGAAGCGGTCGCTCTTTCTTTCGGCGGACGGAAACTGACCTACGAAGAACTGGAGGCCCGAGCTAGCCATTTGGGCGCGCATCTCCAATCCCTGGGAGCCGGCCCGGAGGCGCCGGTAGCCATTTGTCTGGAGCGGTCCTTCGATTACGTCATCGCCGCGCTGGCGGCGTGGAAAGCCGGAGCCGCGTACGTGCCTTTGGACCCGTCCTGGCCGGCTGAGCGCCGCAGGTTCGTGGCCAAGGATGCGAGGGCGCAGGTGCTGGTCACGCGAGTCCACGATGTTACGAGAGCCCAGGATGCATCGCAAAACAACCCGGCGGGCGCCCGCTTTGTGATGGATCCGGACCCCGGACCGGGCTGGATGTCCAGTACGCATCTCCCCGTTCATACAGTGGAAACGCGGCGCGACAATCTCGCTTATATTATCTACACCTCCGGTTCCACCGGGCAGCCCAAGGGAGTCGAGGTGACCCATGGAAACCTGCTGAACCTGGTGTTCTGGCACCGGCGAACCTTCGGCGTCACCGCGGCCGACCGCGCCAGCCACTTGGCCGGCGTGGCGTTCGACGCGGCCGTGTGGGAGCTGTGGCCGTATCTGACCTGTGGCGCCGGCGTCGCGCTTGTGGATGAATCCACGCGCACGTCTCCAGACCTGTTGCGGCAGTGGATCTGCGGCCAGAACATCACCCTATCCTTCGTGCCCACCACGCTGGCTGAGCCCATGCTTGGGGCGGAGTGGCCGGCCAAGACCAAGCTCCGCTATCTGTTCACGGGTGCGGATACGCTGCATCACCGCCCTTCCCCATCCCTCCCCTTTCCGGTGGTCAACAATTACGGACCCACGGAATGTACAGTGGTGGCCACCTCAGCGATCATTCCCTCGGAGCCCGAATCCGGCGGCCTTCCTCCCATCGGCCGGCCCATCTCCCACACGCAGATTTATCTCCTCGACCGAAAGCGGCAGCCCGTAGCCGCCGGTGAAATCGGCGAGATTTACATCGGAGGCACCAGCGTTGCCCGCGGCTATCGCAACCGGCCGGATCTTACTCGGGAGCGCTTTCTTCCCAATCCTTTCAGCCCCGTCCCCGGCGCCCGCATGTACCGTACCGGCGATCTTGGCTGCCTGCTCCCCGGCGGGCAGATTGCCTTCCGCGGCCGCGCCGACAACCAGGAAAAGATTCGCGGTCATCGCGTCGAACCGGACGAGGTTGCCTGCGTTCTGGCGCAACACCGGAGCGTCGCCAGTTGCGCGGTGGCGGTGAAGGGTGCGCCCGCGCGCGAAAACGATGCCCGAGATTCCCAGGGGACCGAGAAGCGCTTGGTTGCCTATATCGTGGCCCAGAATGGGATCTCCCCTTCGGCCTCCGAGCTTCGCGAGTTTTTGGCAGCGCGGCTCCCCGAATACATGATGCCCTCGGCGTTCTTAAGGCTGAACGCACTGCCATTGAACGCCAACGGCAAGCTGGACCGCGAAGCCTTGCCGGAACCCTCCGAGCCAAACCTGCCCGCCGCCGCTGCCCTTCGGGCCCCTGAATCCCCGGTGCAGATTCGCATGGCTGCAATCCTGGAGGATCTGTTGAACGTGAGCCGGATCGGGCTGGACGACAACTTCTTCCTGTTGGGCGGACATTCCCTGCTGGGCGCCCAGTTGATCGTGCGCATTCGCGAGCGCTTTGGCCTGGAGCTGACGCTTCGCCAGCTCTACGAGTCGCAGACATTGGCCAAGCTCGCGTCTCAGGTGGAGAATCTGTGGATCGCCAAGATCGAATGCATGTCCGAAGAAGAAGCCAAGCGGATGTTGGAAGAGAGCTAAACGGAGCAGGCCGACGGTGGCACTTCCAGTGCGTCGGCGGCTTCTAGCAGAGGATTGAATTTCGGATGGTCCGTGAACGCGTCACCTTCCGTACCGTTTGCTAAACCGCGGCAGGGGCACTGTGATCGCCAGGTTCAGTTTCTAGGATCGGGAGTACGCGCTCCAGGCTCGGTGCGCAGTCCACCAATAAGAGGATTTGTCTGAAGGCGCGATGGGCACCGTCGTGCACTAAAAGCATTCGCAACCACGATTTTCAAAGAGGAGTCCTTGTATGCCCAAAGATTCACACATATCTGCTGCGTACCACCATGAGAGAGCAGCCAAGAGTCACCGCGCCGCCGCGGAACAGAGCAACAAAGGCGCGCACGACGCTTGCGTCGAACACGCCGTGTCAGCTTGCGGCCACTCCGTCAAAGCCGACGAAGCCTCCAAGCTGGCGCATGAGAAGTCGGTACAACGCACCAAGTCGGTCGCCGTGGAAGCCCGGTAACTCCGTGCAAGCAAGCGCGGATCTTCAGAGTCTGGATGATTTGGTAGCACATCTTGGAGGCGCCGGGTTGGGCTCGCAGAGCGCGGGTCCCTGCGCGTTGCTGTTGGAACATCTCTGCGCCGCGCGCCGGGATCTTCTGGGCTCGATGCACGGCGAGTACCGCTCCAATCTGCGGTTCGCCAAGGAATCCGTTGCTTGCATTCCCGGCCAGAGCGCCCGCGCGGAAACCAAAAAGACTCTGCAAAGCCTGATCGATTCCGAAGCCGCCAAATGACCATATGCGGTCATCTGACCGAGGGCGGTCGGCGCCGAGAACTTTTACTCACCCATCTACTCAAAGAAAGAGGAACGTTACGATGACAATTCGTCCACTTTATGACCGCATCGTGGTCAAACGGATTGAAGATAAGAAACAGATGCAGGGAGGCTTACACATCCCGGATTCCGCCAAGGAGAAGCCCCAGGAAGCCGAAGTGACGGCTGTTGGAAAGGGCAAGCGTCTGGAAGACGGCACCATCGTGCCTCTAGACGTGAAGGTGGGGGACCGCGTCCTGCTGGGCAAGTACGCCGGCAGTGAGATCAAGGTGGATGGCCAGGAGTGTCTGATCATTCGCGAGGATGAAGTGCTCGGCGTCCTTCAAGCCCCGATGAAACTTTCGAAGGCGTCATAAGGTACCGACAGGCAGAAAGAAACTATGTCAGCAAAACAAATCATTTATAGCGATAATTCCCGGCAGGCAATTTTGCGCGGCGTCAACCAACTGGCGGACACGGTGAAGATCACCCTGGGCCCCAAGGGCCGCAACGTGGTGCTGGAGAAAAAATTCGGCGGGCCGACCATCACCAAAGACGGCGTGACCGTGGCCAAGGAGATCGAGCTCAAAGATCCGCTTGAGAACATGGGCGCCCAAATGGTGCGCGAGGTTGCGTCGAAGACCTCGGACATCGCCGGCGACGGCACCACCACGGCGACGATTCTGGCGCAGGCGATCTTTCGCGAAGGCGTGAAGAGCGTGACCGCGGGCGCGAATCCGATGGCGCTGAAGCGCGGCATTGAAGCGGCGGTCGCGAAGGTCGTCGAGGAAGTGAGGAAGCTTTCGAAGCCCGTGAGCGGCGACATGATCGCCCAAATCGGCGCGATCTCCGCCAACGGCGACGCGGCCATCGGAGACATCATCGCCGAGGCGATGAAGAAGGTCGGCAAGGACGGCGTCATCACGGTAGAAGAATCGAAGACCATGGTGACGGAGCTCGAAACCGTGGATGGGATGCAGTTCGACCGCGGCTACCTGTCGCCGTACTTCGTCAGCGATCCTGAGCGCATGGAGTGCGTGCTCGAAAATCCCTACATTCTGATCCATGAGAAGAAGATCGGAAATATGAAGGACTTGCTCCCCATCCTGGAGCTGGTGGTGCGCTCCGGCAAGCCGCTGCTGGTGGTCGCCGAGGAAGTGGAAGGCGAGGCTCTCGCAACCATGGTGGTGAACAAACTCCGCGGCACGTTGAACGCCTGCGCGGTGAAGGCGCCGGGGTTCGGCGATCGCCGCAAAGCGATGCTCGAAGACATCGGGGTTCTAACCGGCGGCAAAGCCATTTTTGAAGAGACCGGCATCAAGCTCGAAGGCGTCACGCTGGAGGATCTGGGCCGCGCCAAGCGGGTGACGGTGACCAAGGAAAACACCATCATCATCGACGGAGGCGGCAAGCAGAAGGACATCGAGGGCCGCATCAAGCAACTCCGCGCGCAGATTGACGAAACCACCTCCGATTACGACCGCGAGAAGCTCCAGGAGCGGCTGGCGAAGCTGGCCGGAGGGGTGGCGCTCATCAAAGTCGGCGCCGCGACCGAAACCGAAATGAAGGAGAAGAAGGCTCGCGTGGAAGACGCGCTGCATGCGACTCGCGCCGCGGTTGAGGAGGGCATCGTGCCGGGCGGCGGAATCGCGCTGCTGCGCGCGGCCACGGCACTCAACTCGCTCAAGCTGGAGGGTGACGAGCTCACCGGCGTGAAGATCATCAAGCGCGCCTGCGAAGAACCCATCCGTCAGATCACCGGCAATGCCGGCTATGAGGGTGCGATTCTCATCGAGAAGATCCTGCACAACAAGGACCGCAACTACGGCTTCAACGCCGCTACCGGCGAGTATGAGGACCTGGTGAAATCCGGCGTCATCGATCCGACCAAGGTGACGCTTTCGGCTCTTCAGAACGCCGCTTCGATCAGCGCCCTGATGCTGACCACCGAGGCCATGATCTGCGAGATTCCGGAGAAGTCCGCCGCGGGGGCTGGCGGCGGCGGCGGGCAGATGCCGGGGATGGATTACTAGAGCCGTGGGGCGGGTCCCCTGACCCGCGTGCGACCTTCTGGTCGCGCTTCGAGCTTTCTTGACAAGCCCGGCCGGAGGGCCGGGCTGCGGATGGGGGCGTGAACTCCGCATGCAAATCCAGGCTGGATACGAGATCATCTACCGTTGTGCGCAAGACACCCCGATGATCCTGATGGTGCATGTCCATTATTCGCGTGTTTCCGACATTGTCGTTCCCGATCAACTCACCACAGACCCTTTCGTACCGGTCACGGCTCACCGCGATGGCTTCGGAAACTGGTGCAGCCGAATCGTGGCGCCCATGGGCCAGATTCGATTGAGTTCCAACGTGGTGGTAGCAGACTCCGGCGAACCCGACGTGCTGGTTCCTAACGCCCAGCAGCATGAGGTCCGGGATCTGCCCGAGGAGACTCTGGTCTTCCTGCTGGGCAGCCGCTATTGCGAGACCGATCTCTTATCAAATGCGGCGTGGAATCTGTTCTCGAATACTCCACTCGGATGGCAGCGCGTCCAGGCGATTTGCGATTACGTCCATAACCACATCGTCTTCAACTACGGAGACGCCCGCCCTACCAGGACCGCCTGGGACGCTTTCAATGAGCGCAAGGGAGTCTGCCGCGACTTCGCCCATCTCGCCATCGCATTCTGCCGCTGCATGAATATTCCGGCGCGCTATTGCACGGGCTATCTGGGAGACATGGGAACGCCGCCGCCATACGGGGTGGGGGATTTTGCGGCGTGGATGGAAGTTTACCTCGGCGGCGCGTGGCGCACCTTCGATCCCCGCAACAATGTGCCGCGCATCGGACGGGTGCTGATGGCGCGAGGCCGCGACGCGGCGGACGTCTCTATCGCCACCACCTTCGGCCCGACCACGCTCGAAAGCTTCAAAGTCTGGACCGACGAATTGTAAGATGTCTCTCCTCACCGTGCGCCATCTCACGGTTTATCGCTATTCGGAGCCGGTAGGTCTGGGGGAACATCGCATGATGTTCCGGCCGCGGGAAAGTCACGATCTCAGGCTGCTCAAGTCGAGATTGGAGATCGCACCTGCGCCCGCGAGCCTTCGCTGGCTCCATGATGTGTTCGATAATTCCGTGGCGGTAGCCACCTTCGATAGCGACACCTCGGAGCTTCGCTTTGACAGCACCGTCACTCTGGAGCATGTGGAAACCGCTCTGCCGGACTATCCTCTCGAAGATTACGCCAAGACCTATCCGTTCCGCTATTCAGACGATGAGCTGCCGGACCTCGGTTGCGCTCTGGCGCATCGGTATCCCAGCGATGTCGTCAAGCGCTGGGTGAAGCAGTTTCTGGATCCATCCGGCACAACGGGGACCATGGACTTGTTGCGGTCCATCACGCTCGGCGTCAAGAGAGATTTCCTGTATACGCGCCGGAGTGAGAAGGGCGTGCAAAGCCCCAACGATACCCTGGAGAGCCGCCGCGGCAGTTGCCGGGATTTCGCCGTTCTGATGATGGAGGCCGCGCGTTCCTTGGGATTGGCCGCTCGCTTCGTCAGCGGGTACATATTCGTGCCAGGTTCCGATACGGGCCGCACGCTCGGCGGTGGAGCAACCCACGCGTGGATGCAGACGTACCTGCCGGGCGCCGGATGGGTCGACTTCGATCCCACCAACAGCATCGTCGGCAATCGTAATCTGATTCGCGTCGCGGTCGCCTGGGACCCCAAGCAGGTACTGCCGCTGTGGGGCACTTATGCGGGCCCTGCCTCGGCGTTTCTGGGCATGGACGTCACTGTGAGTGTGACCGAGACGCTTCCTGGATGATGTGGGGCGGGCGCACTCGTCCGCGGCCCGGCCTCTCCCGGTTGATAACGAAGCATATTGCGCGGCCATGGGGTCGCGCGCGGGTCAGGGGACCCACCCCACGCTACGGTTTAGAGCATACGCTCGGCGCGAACGATAAATCGATTCGGTGCGGAGCCGATAAAGTAGAACGGATAACACGTCACCAGCGTCAGGACCTCCGTTCCATCGGGATTCAGCACCGCGACGTCATGAGGGTCCACCACTTTTGTCGACACCACGCGGTAGCGGTATTCGCCGCGCAGCGTGGTAAGCGTGATGATGTCGTCGCGCTGGACATTGCGCAATGGGCGGAAAAACGTGTCGCGGTGGGCGGCGATTCCGATGTTGCCGGTTTGCCCCGGGAGCCCCGTGCCGGCGATATGCCCCGCCGCGCGCCGCAGCGCCGACACGCCCGTTCCTTCAACCACCAGGACCGACACGCCCAGACGCTGGATTTCAATGCGGCCGATCAGGCCGTTCGGGCCAATGGCCGGTGGCAGCGGAGCCGACACTTTCACTAGCACCGACGGTGAGGCAGTCGAAGTTGGCGACGCGGTTCTGAAGCTCTCCAGATTTTGCGCCGCGCGATGCTGGAACATCCAAGCGTCACCCAGAACGAACGCGCAATAGCCCAGCGTCAAGGCTGCCCCTATGAAAAGCACACGCTGAGTCCACTTCAGGGCCAACCTGAGCGATCTTTTTCTTACCAAGACCTTCATTCTAGCCCCGCGGCCGTCACGATGCCATGATCCGGCGATACTGCGGCGGCCACATCGCGTCTTCCACCTGTTGAACGATGTCCTCGAGTTTGACGCCGGCCAATCCCTCCGCGATCGCGGCCTCGGCAACGGCTACGGCAACCGTCACCGTGACGCTGCGCAAATCGTCGATATGTGGAAGCAGAGACGCGCCCGGCAGACGGACGGCAACCAGGCTAGACAGCGCATTGGCCGCGGCCGCGAGCATGCCGGCGCTGACCAGGCGCGCTCGCGACACAATCGTACCCAGGCCCAATCCCGGATACAGCATGGCGTTATTCGCCTGCCCGATCACATGCGTGATGCCCTTGTGAGTAACCGGCGTAAATGCGCTGCCAGTGGCGATCAGCGCGCGCCCCTCGGTCCAGGCGATCAGATCGGCCGGAGTCGCCTCGGCCAGCGAAGGCGGACTGGAGAGAGGGAAGATTATGGGCCGCTCGGTATTGCGGGCCATGTCTTTCACAATGGCCTCGGTAAAAGCCCCCGCGGCGCCAGACGCCCCAATCAGCATGGTGGGCCGCGCCCGGCGAATGACCTCGGCCAAACTGATGACGGCCGGTAGCGCCTTGGTGTCCAGGCCCCTCCAGCTTTTTACCTCGGCAGCGGGGCGGGCATAGGCCGCCTGATTATCGTGCAACCGGTCGCCCATATCGTTCGTCAGCAGCCCGTGGACGTCCACCAGCCAGAATCGCCGGGTTGCTTCCTCGATCGGCAAACCCTCTTCGACCATCACGTCGCGAATCAGGTCGGCGACACCGATGCCGGCGATGCCTGCACCAAAAATCACGATGCGTTGATTGCGCAGCAGCGTTCCACAGATGCGCATCGCGGAAACGGCGGCGGCCAGCGTGATTGCGCCGGTGCCCTGCTGATCGTCGCTGAACGTACGGATCTGGCCGCGATATTTTTCCAGGATGCGGCGTCCGTTGCCGGGTCCAAAATCCTCCCATTGCAGGAGTGCGTTGGGAAACAGCTTCGTCGCGGCCTTCACGTAAAGGTCGATGAAGGCGTCGTAGCGCTCTCCGCGGACCCTCGCATGGCGGTTGCCAGGATACATCGGGTCGGCCAGCAGACTTTCCCGGTTGGTGCCCACGTCCAGCATTACCGGAATCACGCGCGTGGGATCGATCCCGCCGGCCGCCGTGTAGATCGCCAGTTTGCCGATGGCGATCTCAATGCCGCCCACGCCCCAATCGCCGATGCCGAAGATCTTCTCGGCGTCGGTGGCCAGGATCAGGTCGATCTCGTCCGGGCCCGCCTTGAGGTTCTGAAACGCCTCTTCGATTGTGTCGGTATGATCGATCGAGAGGTACACGCCCCTGGGACGGCGGCATTCATGATGATACTGTTCCATTGCCAGGCCGACCGTTCGATCGTTGACAATCGGAATCATCTCACGCAGGTGCTCGGAGAGCAGACGGAAGAACAAGACCTCGTTACGGTCGTGCAGCGCGGTCAGGTAGATGTTCTTGCTCAACGCGTCCTGCAGGCGCTGGTATTGGGCGTAGGCGCAGGTGACCTGCGCCTCCAGCGTGCTGATAACCGGCGGCAGCAGGCCGGTGAGGCCGAGAGCTTCCCGCTCCTCCACGGTAAATGCCGTGCCCTTGTTCAATAGCGGAGTGGTGAGCACCGCCATGCCTCGCGCCTTGGTTTCATAAGTGCCCGCGGCTTCGGGACGGACCTTGCGCAGCGGCGGCGCCAATAAAGGCACGATTCTCGGACGCGTCATTGACATACTTTCTTTAGACTGGCTTTCTTTGGGAGTCTCCCCCATTTGGTTACTTCGTTACGAGAACAGGCTCCGGCTGGGATTGTTCCGCGTGCTTTAGCGGATGCATGTCCACCGAAGCCGGATGCGTGCTAATGAGAATTTCGCGAGCTCTGGTTGCTTCTTCCGCCGTCCCATGCACCAGCAGGAGGAATCGATCCGTCTTCAGCGCGACTTCGTAATTGAGAATGCTGTCCTTGGGCACACCGATACTGAATAAGCCCGCGCCGATGACGCCGACTCCGCCCACCACCACTGCGCCTTCCAGAGCTCCGACGATCCACGCCACCAGCGGGCCGGCAACCAGCACGGGTCCGATGCCTGGAACGGCGAAAAACGCGGCGCCAGAGAGCAGGCCCCAAATGCCACCCCAGAACGCGCCGGCGCCGGCTCCGGTTTTGCCCCACGCCTTGATGCGGTCGCCCGCGTTGTAGAACCCGACGACGTGCTCCTCCGCGTGCGGATTCTTGCCCACGATCGACAATTTCTTCATGTCGAAGCCGAAGGTCTGGAGTTCCCTGACGCCCCGCTCGGCTCCCGTGTGCGCGTCGTAGACCGCCACAACAATGTTGTTATCGGACATCACTTGGTCCCATCCTGTTTATCTTGTTTTCGGGTCTTCCCCGTCACACACCTGGGCGCGCCAGAATATGACGCGCCGGCTTACGAAATCGACTACTAGACATTCTTGCTAATGGACCGCAGGACGAACCCGCCACCCAGAGCAAGCAATCCGCACAGCCCGATCAGCGGAAATACGCTGGACGTACCCGGGAGCGTGTTGTCGGCGACCACGACGGGCGCAGGCGCTGCTGCGATTACCTCCGGCGGCACCACTTGGACCACCTGGGCGACTTCCACTACTTCGCCTGTCGGCTGGACGGCTCTGATTGGCAGCTGCTGCAACTGCGCAACGACTTCCGGCGCCTCGGGCTTCTCGACTTCTGTTTTCACGTCGGCCACGACTGCCAGCACGGGTTGCTTGACCACTTGGGCCAGTTCCACGGCTTTATCTTTCGGATAGACGAATTCCTCGCCCCAGTTTGCGCCGGGAAAGAACCACGCGCGGAGAGCTTCCGGTTTGCCTCTGATCCCCTCGTCAAACGTAATCACGGTTTTGCCCGTTGGCCTGAGTCGATAGTTAGCAATGGCCAGAATGGTCGCGTAGATCTTGGATTGGTCTTTGTTGAAAATCTGCACGATATGGCGGTCGTTACTCGAATTCACCAGCTTGAACACATACGTTCCGGCGGGCAAGATTCTCATTCCGGTGATGTAGACCGGTGGAATCTCCACGGGCGCGCTAAACGTTATGGTGGTCATGTGATCGTAGTCGTCTGCCTTGAGGCTGGGCGACAACGCCGCGCCCAGGATGGCCAGGCCAAGCAAGGCCGGTGCTGCTTTGAAAAGTCTCATTTTTTGTTCTCCTTTAATTGCACGAACGCCTGTTGTGGGTGCATGCAGAGGCCCATTGGCCGGTTTGCCGCTCTCGACGCGTCGTACGAGCTTCTTAAGCCACTGAATCGCGACGGAGGCGGCCATATCGCGTTCATCTCCTGACCGTGCAAGGTCAAACGACCGGATAAGGTCATTCGCCTCTAGCCGGGCTGGCCCACGGGGTGTTCGTGCAGCGGAAATAGAAGGGCCCGCAGCGTGCCAGCTTCACCATCCTAACGGTGTATTCATGCGAAACGGTGTATTCATGCGAACATTTCCTGTAATTCCTCTTCTTTTATGCGGAGTCGCTTTCGGCCAAACTTCCGAGGTTTCGCCTGAGGTATCGACTCACGATCGAGCCAGCGGTATTCTCGCCGACTCCTTGAAGGACAAGAATCCGGACACCCGGATGCACGCCGTGCAGGCGCTGGGGTTGGTCAGCCCGACTGAACCGTACCTTTCGCAGCTGGAGGCCATGCTCGACGACAAAGACATGCTGGTCAGATTGGCCACCATCACGAGCCTGGTGGACTTGAAGAATCAGCGCACGGTTCCCACGTTGCAAAAGGCGCTCGACAGCGATGTGCCGGAAGTGAGCTTTGCCGCTGCCAAGGCGCTCTGGGCGCTGAACGATCCGGCCGGTCACGAGGCGCTGGTTGGGGTGTTGAACCGCGACAGCAAGACTTCCTCCGGATTCATCACCAAGCAGAAGCGTGACGCGCTAAGGATGCTGCACACGCCGCAGACGCTGTTCCTTTTCGCGGTGAAGGAAGGCGCCAACTTCGCTCCGGTACCCGGCTTGGGCGCTGGGGTTTCCTCGTTGGAGGGATTGCTCTCCGATCCCGGCGTCTCCGGGCGCGCGGCGACGGCGCTCCTGTTGAGTCTGGACCAAAGTCCCGAAGTTTTACATGCGCTTCAGGGTGCGCTTGCCGATTCGGACTGGTCCGTGCGGGCAGCCGCGGTTCACGCGATCGCCCTGCGCAACGATTACGCCTTGGTGGAGGATCTGGTTCCCTTGCTCGACGACAAAAAGGAAGCCGTGCGCGACCGGGCCGCCGCGGGATATCTGCGGTTGGAAGCGATCCGGACCGCAGCACAGGAGAAGTAGCGCACGCACTCGTGCGTGCCGCGTCGCCACTCCTGGCGACGCCCGGCCTCTAGAACCCAGTCAGGTGTCGAGAAGAGTCTCGACACGGCACGCACGAGTGCGCAATGCCACTTAGTTTTGCGAAGCGGAGGTCCAATCAAAACATTCCAT
>Ga0209415_10002132_pt1 | contig 37397 bp, 43 predicted proteins | sample PeaSoiSIISIP2007_FD_187696 | JGI IMG/M metagenome (GOLD analysis project Ga0209415, IMG submission 187696) | Peat soil microbial communities from Weissenstadt, Germany - SII-SIP-2007 (SPAdes) (version 2) | ecosystem: Environmental > Terrestrial > Soil > Wetlands > Peat | place: Germany... | reverse complement strand
GCCGTTCGATCTGCACACCTTCGCCGAATACGGCAAGCGCGGAGTGCTGCTGCTGATGTCGGACTCGACCAATGTCGATCGGCCGGGATACACCGAAAGCGAGCGCGCCGTGCGTCCGCGCCTGGACGAAATCTTTTATCGGGCCGAGCGGCGTCTGGTGATCTCGTGCTTCAGCTCCTCCATCCATCGCCTCCAACAAATCCTGGATGTGGCTGCCGAGTATGACCGCAAGGTGGCGTTTCTCGGGCGCAGCATGAACAACGTCACCGAAATCGCGCATTCGCTCGGCTTGTTGCATTTGCCGGATGGAATTTTGTTGCGCCCGCAAGACATCATGCAGTCTGCTCCCGATAAAGTCGTGGTGGTTGCTTCCGGCACCCAAGGCGAGCCAATGTCGGCTCTGTCGCGGATCGCCGTGGACAATCACAAAAACCTGTCGGTGGAGCGCGGAGACACGGTGGTGCTGAGTTCGCGCATCATTCCCGGCAACGAAAAAGGAATCTATCGGATGATCAACCATTTCGCCAAGCGCGGGGCGGACGTCATCTACGGCAGCATGAATCCACCGGTGCATGTGTCGGGGCACGGCAGTGTCGAAGAGCTGCGTTTGGTGTTGAATCTGCTGCGACCGCGCTATTTTCTTCCGATCCACGGCGAGTACCGGCAGATGGCCAAGCATGCAGCACTCGCGTCGCACTTGCGCGGCGCGGGTTTGGAAGAAACCTTCACGCTCGAAACCGGCGAGACGCTGGAGATCGATCGCGCGGGCGCGCGCCGGGGCGAAAAAGTCGCGGTGGGCCGCATCTGCATCGACTCGGGAACCATCGACGAAGTGGTGGAGGACATCGTGATTCGCGACCGCCGCCATCTTTCCGAAGACGGCTTCGTGCTGCCGATCATCGCCATCAGCAAGAACTCGGGGAGGAATGAAACGCTGCCTGAAATCGTGAGCCGCGGTTTCATGTCGTTTGAGGATGGGTCGGATTTGCTGCAAAAGGCCAGGCAAGTAGTCGCGCGGACGCTGGAATCATCGAGCGAGGAAGAGCGGACCGACTGGGGCGTGATGCAGGAGAAGATTCGCGCGGACTTGAAACGGTTCTTGAGTAAAGAAACACAGCGCAGGCCCTTGATCATGCCGGTGATCTTGGAGGTTTAGAAGTCAGACGTCCGAATTCAGAATTCAGAAGTCAGAATGGTCGAGATCGAGGATGCGTCAGGGTTTCGGGGTGAAGCGCAGCGAGTCGTAGCTCCAGCTTCGGAGACCGAGCTGCTCGGCCTGATGGCGGCTGGTGTTCCAAGCACGATTCTTGGAGCCGGTACCGGATTGACTGGCGGAAGCGTTCCCCAGGGCGGTTGGGCGATTTCGCTCGAGAAGTTCCAGCGTTTGGAGGTCTTTCCAGGCCGGGCGATTGTTGGCGCGGGCGTATCGCTCGAAGCAGTGCAAGCGGCAGCCTCCCGCACGGGGCAATTCTACGCTCCCGATCCTACCGAGACCACTGCCAGCATCGGCGGGACCATCGCAACCAACGCCAGCGGCTCGCGCAGCTTCCGTTACGGCAGCACACGGCGGCATATTCTTCGGCTGCGCGTGGCGTTGATGGATGGCCGCGTTCTCAACATTCATCGAGGCGACAAAATCGATTTCGAAGTACCCGCGCTTCCGCTGCCGAACACCACCAAGAATACGGCGGGCTATCCACTCGCGCCGGGGATGGACTGGATCGATCTGTTCACGGGCAGCGAAGGGACGCTCGGTATCGTGGTCGAGGCTGAGCTACAATTGCTCCCCGCGCCCACCGATGTGCTGGCCGGCATCGTATTCCTGATCAGCGATGGCGCCGCTTTGGACGTTGTCGATGCCTGGCGCGGTATCCCCGGTCTTCGCATGATCGAGTACTTCGATGCTCACTCGCTCGATTTTCTGCGGCCTCACTACCCGGAAATCCCTGGCCGCGCCGAGGCGGCGTTGCTCATCGAGCAGGAAAATGGCGATGTCGATTTCTGGGCCGACCACGCGCCCGAGGACAGTTGGTTTGCCGTGAGCGATCAGGACCGCGAGCGCTTCCGCCGCTTCCGCCACGCGCTGCCTGAGTTGGTGAACGATACCATGCGGCGCCGCGGATTCCTGAAACTTGGATCCGATTACGCCGTCCCGATCGCGGGCAATCGCGAGATGCTCGCGTTCTATCACGCGGAGTTGATGCAGCACGCGCTGGAGTACGTCATCTTCGGACACATCGGCGATGCGCACGTCCACGTCAACATCCTGCCAAAGTCGCAAGCCGAATTTGAAGCCGGTCAGCGGCTCATGCTCGATTTCGCTCGCTACGCGGTGGCGCTGGGCGGCACGGTTTCGGCCGAGCATGGCCTTGGCAAACGGAAGGCGCATCTGCTGGAATTGCAATATACGTCGGAACAGATCGAAGCTATGAGAGCGGTGAAGCGCCATCTGGACCCGCAGTGGCTGCTCAACCGAGGCAACCTCTTTGCGGTCCCGTCCTAACCTGCTATACTGGCTCTTCATGCATTCCGCCCATCACCACCATCATCGGTACCACTGGCGATCGGCGGCCTTCTAACGATTTTCTGAAGTGAACTTGCTGCCCGCCGACAACTTGGCGGGCTTTTTTATTGGTATGAACACATGAATCTCGATTTCAGTAAACTCAACGGTCTGATCACGGCCGTCATCCAGGATCACGCCACGGGCCGCGTCCTGATGGTCGGCTTCATGAACGAAGAGGCCTTCCGCAAGACCGTGGAAACCGGCTACGCCACCTTCTTCAGCCGCTCGCGCAACAAGCTCTGGCTCAAAGGCGAATCGTCCGGGCACAAGCTGGTAGTGAAGAATATCGCGACCGACTGCGATCTCGACGCCCTGCTCATCCAAGTGGAAGCGCTCGGGCCGGGCGTGTGCCACGAAGGCTATCAGAGCTGTTTCTTTCGCAAGCTCGAGGGCGGCGAATGGAAGGAATCCGAGCCGCGCGTCTATGATCCGGCCGCCGTGTACGGAGGCAAACCGTGAAACTCAAGCTCGGCATTCCCAAGGGCAGCCTCGAAAACGCGACTATCGATTTGTTCCGCCGCGCAGGGTTTAACATCACCACCAGTTCGCGGTCGTATTTCCCGGCCATCGATGACCCGGAAATCGAATGCATGATGATCCGCGCACAAGAAATGGCCCGCTACGTCGAGGATGGCGTGTTGGACGCAGGACTCACCGGTCGCGACTGGATCGAAGAAAGCGAAGCCAACGTCCACGCCGTCGCCGACTTGATCTACGCCAAGCAGAGCTTCGGCAAAGTGCGCTGGGTGCTGGCAGTGCCCGAGGCGTCGCCGTTCCAGAGCGTGAAAGATCTGGAGGGCAAGATTATCGCGACGGAGCTGGTCGCCACTACGCGTCGATATTTAGCCAGGAACGGCGTGACGGCCAAGGTCGAATTTAGTTGGGGCGCCACGGAAGTGAAGCCACCGGTGCTGGCCGATGCCATTGTGGAAGTGACCGAGACCGGGTCATCGCTGCGCGCCAACAAGCTGCGCATTGTTGAGACGGTGCTTGAATCGAACACGCAGCTCATCGCCAACCTCGGCTCGTGGAAAGATGCCGACAAGCGCCGCAAGATGGAAGATATTCGCCTGCTGCTGGACGGCGCCATCAATGCGCTGGGCCGCGTGGGCCTGATGCTGAACGTGCGTAAGGAGTGCCTGCCGGCGATCCTGGGAATTCTTCCGGCGCTGAAGAAGCCGACCATATCGAATCTGAGCGACGACGAATGGGTGGCGGTCCACACCATTCTCGAAGAGATTACGGTGCGCAATATCATTCCGCGGCTGAAGGAAGCCGGAGCGCAGGGAATCGTCGAGTATCCGTTGAACAAGATTGTCATGTAGCTATGCTGCGAATCCTGGCATTAAAAGACGCGCAAAACTTCATCACTCGGAAAGCCGTCCGGCTGGCCGAGGCCGAGGAAGTGGTCGCGCCAATTTTGGAAGCCGTGCGCAAGCGCGGTGACGAGGCGGTGCTCGAATACGCGCGCAAGTTCGACAAGCTGGACGGCAACGGCTTGACCGTTTCGGCTTCCGAATGGCGCGGGGCCGGCTCACGCATATCACTTGAGTTTCATGCGGCGGTCGAGGTCGCGGCGAAGAACATCCGCGAATATGCCGAACTGCAGCTTCCGCGCGAAACATGGGTTGAGTTTCCAGACGGCCGGCGGCTGGGCAGCGTGGTGCGTCCGCTGGAGTCGATGGGCGCCTATATTCCGGCGGGCCGTTATCCCTTGCCATCGACTTTGTTGATGACCGTGATTCCCGCGCAGGTTGCGGGCGTCCGGACCATTTGCGTTGCCTCGCCGCACCCTAGCGCCGAGATTTTCGCCGTGGCGCAGTTCCTGGGGATCGAGAAGATCTTCCGCATCGGCGGCGCGCAAGCCATCGCGGCCTTGGCGTTCGGCACGGCGACCGTCCCCAAAGTAGATCGCATCGTCGGCCCGGGCAACATTTATGTCGCTGCCGCCAAGAAGCTGCTGGCGGGCGAAGTCGGCATCGACTTTGTCGCCGGACCCACCGAGATCGTGATCATCGCCGACGACGCCGATCCGCGCTGCATCGCCGCGGACATGCTGGCGCAGGCCGAGCACGACGTGGAAGCTTCCGCGATTCTGCTGACGACCTCGCGAAGCTTGGCCGAGCGCGTGGCGCTTGAAGTATCGCGCCAGCTTGAGACGCTACCCACCGCCGGGGTGGCTTGCGAGGCCATTCGCAATAACAGCGCTGCGATACTGTGCCCGTCGATGGACGCGGCCGTTGAAGCATCGAACCAGCTGGCGCCCGAGCATCTCGCGATTCATGACGCGGGTCTGCTGCCGAAAATCCAGCACGCCGGCAGCGTCTTTATTGGCCCTAGCAGTCCGGAGGCCGCGGGCGATTACGCCACCGGTCCCAATCATGTGCTTCCCACTTCCGGCGCGGCGCGAATGCGCGGGGGCCTTTCGTCCGCCGATTTCGTGAAGGTGATTTCCGTACAAGAGCTGACCTCTTCGGGGCTGCGCCAGCTTGCGCCCTCGATCACGGCACTGGCTCGGGCCGAAGGGCTGGAAGCGCACGCGCGTTCCGTAGAGTTGCGTCTGGGTGCCGAGGTGCGTCTTGGCGAATAAGAGAATCGACCTGCCGCCGGGCGTGTTGCAGCCGCGCGAGGCGGTGCTCAGAATGGCGCCATATTCACCGCCTACTGGTGGCCGCGCCGGCAAACTGCGCTTGGATTTCAACGAGAATACAGTGGGCGCGTCTCCCAAGGTGGTCGAGTATCTTCGCGAGCATCTGAGCGAGACCGGACTCGCCGTCTATCCCGAGTATGGCGAGATCAAGCAGGAGCTGGGCGAATTCTTCGGTGTCGAGCCGGACGATTTCGTCCTCACCAATGGAACCGACGAAGCGATCCAGGTACTCATCAACACGTATGTCGATGATGGCGGCGAGGTGCTTCTCCTGCAGCCATCCTACGCCATGTACCGCTTTTATTCCGAAGTCGCGGGCGCGAGTATCCGGGACATTTCGTACCGCGCGCAGAAGCTGGCCTTCCCACTGGAAGAGCTGCTGGACGCGATCCGGCCGTCCACGCGCGCCATCCTGATTGCGAATCCAAACAATCCAACGGGCACCGGAACGTCGCGCGCGGGCATTGAGCGAATTCTCGAAAAAGCCACCAATGCGGCCGTTTTGATTGATGAAGCGTACTACGAGTTCTCCGGTGTCACTGTGCTGCCGCTGCTGAATGACTATCCCAACCTGTTTGTGAGCCGCACCTTTTCGAAAGTCTATGGCATGGCGGCCATGCGGCTTGGCTGCTTGTTCTCGCAATCCGGCAACGTGGAGTTTCTGCACAAGGCTCAGTCACCGTACAGCGTAAACACGCTCGCGACGCTGGCGGCGCACGCCGCCATCAAAGACAAGAGCTACATCGAAAAATACGTCACCGAAGTGCTGGCCGCGCGCGAGCTGTTGTACGTGGGCCTGGAAAAGCTCGGCATCCCGTATTACGAGAGCAAAGCGAACTTCGTGCTGTTCGAGGCCGGCAAGCGGGCGATCCCGGTGCGTGACGAGCTTCGCCGCCGCGGCGTGCTGGTGCGCGATCGGAGTTACGAGATCGCTGGCTGCGTCCGAGTCACGGTCGGCACACGCGAACAGATCCGGCGTTTCCTGGCTGAATTGGAGCAAGTCTGGTGAGCGTTTTGTCACAAATGCTTGTCTTCGACATGGACGGCGTGCTGGTGGACGTCACCGAATCGTATCGCGAGACGATCGTGAAAACCGTGGAACATTTCACGGGAAGGATCATCTCAAGCGATTCAATCCAGGACTACAAGAACCAGGGCGGCTGGAATAACGACTGGCTGTTGTCGCGGAAGATCTGCCACGACTTCGGCGTCGAGATCCCCTACGCGACCATTGTCGAATACTTCAACTACCTGTTTCTGGATCAAGGGATGATCCATCGCGAGCGCTGGCTGCCGCGCGACGGACTTCTCGAGCGCTTGGCCGAAAAGTTCGACTTCGCCATTTTCACCGGGCGCACCACCGAAGAGGCCGAGATCACTTTGAAGCGCGAAGGTGTGCGCGAGCGATTCCTGCTGGTGTCGGCCAACGATGTTGAGTGTGAGAAACCCGCGCCCGATGGCCTGCTGAAGATCGCGGCGCTGCATCCCGCCAAGAAGCTGCTCTACATCGGCGATACGGTAGACGACGCGCGGTGCGCCAAAGCCGCGTGCGTTCCATTCATCGGGATCGCGGCGAAGAATAGTCCACGCCGCGAGGAACTGGTGGACTTGTTGCGGCTGGAAGGCGCGATTCAGGTGATCGAGGACATCAATGAGATCGGCTAGGGTCCGGAGAGATACCAAGGAGACGCAGATCCGCGGCTCGTTTAAGATCGAAGGCCTCGGCCGTTATGAGATCTCCACGGGTATCCGCTTCTTCGATCACATGCTGGAGCTCTTTACCAAGCATGGCGGCTTTGATCTCAAATTGCATGCCACCGGCGATCTGGACGTCGATCAGCACCACACGGTGGAAGACGTTGGCATCGTCGTCGGGCAACTGGTTTCAAAAGCCCTCGGCGATCGCAAAGGCATCAACCGCGCTGGTTACTTCGTGATGACGATGGATGAGACTTTAGCCGTGGTCGCGCTCGATCTTGGCGGCCGTCCGGCGCTGGTGTACGACGACAAGGTGAAGGTGCGCCTGGTAGGCGACCTGCAAACCGAACTTGTCGAAGATTTCTTTGGAGGCTTTGTCAATCACGCGGGTGCGAATCTCCACGTGAAGGTTTTATACGGCCGGTCGAATCATCACAAGATCGAAGCGATCTTCAAGTGCTTCGCGCGAGCGCTACGCTACGCCTGCTCGAAAGATGCGCGTCTGAAGGAGCAATTGCCTTCGACCAAAGGGTTGTTATGATCACGATTCTCGACTACGGGGCAGGGAATCTTCGTTCCGTTCAGAATACGCTGAGCGAGATCGGCCCAGAGTATGAACTAGTTCGCGACGCCCCAGCGCTGAGCCGCGCGACGAAAATCATTCTCCCCGGCGTCGGCCATTTTGGCCAGATGATGCGCGCGCTCGATCAAATGCAAGTTCGCGATGCGCTGCTCGAACGCATCCGCTCCGGTATTCCGTTTCTGGGAATTTGCCTCGGACTGCAAGCTCTGTTCGAATCCAGCGAAGAAGCGCCGCAAGAACGCGGCCTGGGCGTGTTCAAAGGACAGATCCAGCGCTTTTCGGCCAGCGCGCGTGTCCCGCATATGGGTTGGAACGAAATTGAACCGGACACTTTGAGGCAACCAGGTGCGAAACTGCTCGCCAATCTCGCGCGACATCCGTACCTCTATTTCGCACACAGCTATTACGCGCCGCTGAACGATGCCACGGCTGCGACGTGCAGCTACACGGTTCCTTACACCGCCGTGCTCGAAACCAAGAACATCTTCGGCGTGCAATTTCATCCCGAGAAGTCGGGGCCGCTGGGTTTGCAGATAGTGCGCAATTTCGTGGATCTTTAGCGATGCTCGCCAAACGCATTATTCCGTGTCTGGATGTTACCGGCGGCCGCGTGGTCAAAGGCGTGAACTTTGTCGGACTGCGTGACGCCGGCGATCCCGTGGAACTGGCCGAGCGCTACAACGGCCAGGGCGCCGACGAACTGGTGTTCCTCGATATCACCGCGTCCAGTGACGCTCGCGAAATCATGGCCGACGTGGTCGCGCGCACTGCGCGGAAGGTTTTCATCCCTCTTACCGTCGGAGGCGGCATCCGATCCATCGCCGATGCGCGCAAGATCCTGATGTCGGGTGCAGACAAAGTCAGCGTGAATACCGCGGCCGTGCGCCGCCCCACGCTGATCACCGAATTGAGCGAAGAGTTCGGCGCGCAGGCAGTCGTATTGGCGATCGACGCTCGCCGGAACAGGAACAATGGCTGGAATGTTTTCACCCGCGGCGGCCGCGATGATGAGGGAATGGACGCCGTCGAATGGGCGCTCGAGGGCGAGCTGCTGGGCGCGGGCGAAATCCTGCTCACGTCCATGGATACCGACGGCGTCCAGACCGGCTTTGATTGCCCGCTGACGCACGAGGTGTCGCGAATCACGCACGTTCCCGTGATCGCGTCGGGTGGGGCGGGGAAGCCGGAGGATTTCGAGCGCGTGCTCACCGAAGGCTGCGCCGATGCTGCTCTCGCGGCCTCCATCTTCCACTACGGAACGTACACGGTGAAAGATCTGAAGGACTTCCTGCAGCTCCACAATGTCCCGGTGAGGCCGGCGCCGTGATCATCCCTTGCATCGATCTGATGGATGGCAAGGTCGTGCAATTGGTGCAAGGGCGTGAGAAGGCACTCGAAGGCGGCTCGCCGCTTGAAATGCTGGCGAAGTTCCGCGCGTTCCCGCAAATTCAAGTCATCGATCTCGACGCGGCCATGAGCAAGGGTTCCAATGACGCCTTAGTTGAAGTGCTTGCTTCGCGCGCCCTTGTGCGAGTTGGCGGCGGTGTCCGAACTCCCGAGCGCGCACAGGCGCTGATCCAGCAAGGGGCATATCGCGTGATCGTCGGCACCGCGGCCTTCGATCGGGAGAAGCTCACCGAAATTGCCGACGCGGCCACCCCCGGACGCCTGATCATCGCGCTCGATTCCAAGGCCGGCAAGGTCGTCACACACGGCTGGACCGAAGCCACCAGCGTCACGGCCGAAGAAATGATTCCGCACCTGGAGCCCTTCTGTTCCGGATTTCTCTGCACCTACGTCGACAAAGAAGGAATGATGCAAGGCACCGATCTGGATTGGTTTCGCCGTCTCCGGGCGGCGACGCAGCACGAACTCACGGCCGCCGGCGGCATCACCACCATCGATGAAATCCGGGAGCTGCACAAGCTCGGCATCCACGCCGCGCTCGGCATGGCCATTTACACCGGCCGCTTGAATCTGGATGAGCTAGCCCTTCTAAATTCGTAGCTCGCTTGGATGATCCACCCAATAGTCGGGCTCCCAGCGAGCCATATCCTCTCGGCGTCCATAGCCCCACAACACCGCGCAGGTTTTGACGCCCGCGCGACGTCCGGCTTCCATGTCGGTTGGTGAATCGCCCACGAACAGGCAATCCCGCGGCGCCGCGCCAAAGATCTTGAGGGACGCCAGGATCACGTCCGGCTCAGGCTTGGCGGGGAATCCGTCGGTGCCTTGGACGTGGTGAAAGTAGGGAAGCAGCTCAAACATTTCCAGTACCGCGCGTGTGGTGGGTGTTCCCTTGGTGGTGGCGGTGGATTTCCGGCCGGGCAAAGCAGCCAGCGCTTCGGCGACTCCAGGATACGGACGCGTGGACGAGTGCTTTCGCGCCAGGTACAGCGTCCGATAGTCCGCGATCATCTCGTCCATTTGCGCGCGCGTTCGCCCTGGAAAGAGATCCTGGAACAGATCGTAGAGATGGCGCCCGATGTATGTTCGCAGGAACTCGTCGCTAACGTTCGACTGCGAAGTGCCCGCGAGAACGCCTTGGATCGCGCCGCAAATATCGCCCGCGGAGTCCACAAGTGTCCCGTCCACGTCAAAGAGGTAGACGGGGAACTCGGGAATCAACTTATGCGGGTTGCGGCCGCTCGCCGCCCAACAATCCGGTCACCGGAGGCTTGCCGCCTTCGGGACGAATCACCTGCTGTGTTTCTCCGCCGCTGGGAGGCATTACCTTCGGGCGCGCGGGAGTCGGAAGCGTTTCGCCGTCGATCAGCAACCTCACTTCGGCGCCGTCCAACACTTCGCGTTCGAGCAGGGCTTCAGCGATACGCGCCAGTCCATCGGACCGTTCTTCGATAATCTTGCGCGCGCGATCGTAGCCGTTATCCACCATTTTGCGAACTTGCTCATCGATTAAAATCGCGGTGGCTTCGCTGTAATCGCGATGCTGGGCAATTTCGCGGCCCAGGAAGATCTGCTCTTCCTTCTTGCCGAAGCTCATTGGCCCCAGATCGCTCATACCCCATTCGCAGACCATTTTGCGAGCCAAGTCGGTGGCGCGTTCGATATCGTTGCCGGCGCCGGTGGTGATGTGATGCATGAAGATCTCTTCGGCGATACGGCCAGCCATCAAGATCGTGATTTGCGCCTCGAGATAGCCCTTGTTGTAGGAGTGCTTGTCATCCAGCGGCAGCTGCATGGTGAGACCCAACGCCATCCCACGGGGGATGATGGTTACCTTATGCAGTGGGTCGGCCTCGGGAAGCATGGCCGCCACCAGCGCGTGCCCGGCTTCGTGATACGCCGTGTTGCGCTTTTCCTCGTCGCTAATGATGAGCGACTTGCGTTCCACGCCCATCATGACCTTGTCCTTGGCCAGCTCGAAATCGAACTGCGTAACGACCTTGCGATTCTGACGGGCCGCCACCAGCGCGGCTTCATTCACCAGGTTCGCCAGATCCGCGCCCGCGAAACCAGGGGTGCCGCGCGCGACCACCGAAAGATCCACATCGTCGGCCAGCGGCGACTTCTTGGTATGGACGCGCAGAATCATCTCGCGGCCTCTGACGTCGGGACGGCCCACCACCACGCGCCGATCGAAACGGCCCGGCCGCAGTAGAGCGGGATCCAAGACATCCGGGCGATTGGTGGCCGCCACCAGGATCACACCTTCGTTCGATTCAAATCCGTCCATCTCCACCAGCAATTGATTGAGGGTCTGCTCGCGTTCATCATGACCGCCGCCGAGACCCGCGCCGCGATGCCGTCCCACGGCGTCGATTTCATCGATAAAGACGATGCACGGAGCGTTCTTCTTGCCCTGTTCGAACAGGTCGCGCACGCGGCTCGCGCCCACGCCCACGAACATCTCAACGAAATCGGAACCCGAGATGGAGAAGAACGGAACGTTCGCCTCGCCCGCGATGGCGCGCGCCAGCAGCGTCTTGCCGGTTCCCGGAGGACCAATCAGCAGCACGCCCTTGGGAATGCGTCCGCCCAGCTTCTGAAACTTCTGCGGCTCGCGCAGGAACTCGATGATCTCCTGCAGCTCTTCCTTGGCTTCTTCCACGCCCGCCACGTCCTTGAACGTGACCTTCTTCTGTTGGGAGGAGTGCAATCGCGCGCGGCTCTTGCCGAAACTCAGCGCCTTGTTGCCGCCGCTCTGCATCTGGCGCATCATGAAGATCCAGAAGGCCAGCAAGAGAACGAACGGAATCGCGTTGATCAATATCGAAACCCATCCCCCGCCGGCTTCCTTGTTGTAGTGAATGTCCACGCCCTTGGCCAGCATGGCGTCATCCAGGTTCTGGTGGACGTTGGGGATTACCGCGTGCAGTTCCTGGTTGTCATCTTTGTACACGCCATGCAGATCGTTGCCGCTGATGCTCACCGACTTGATCTTGCTCGCGTTCACGTCGTTCATCAACTGCGTGTATGACAGCTGGGCATCCGGGCGGGACTTGGTGCTGTGGACTACCGTCCAAAACAACACCACCACCATGATGATGACCACCCAAAATACCGCGGTCTTAATATTGGAATTATTCATGCCTTCTCCCTACACGTGGGGCTATAACGCGCTCACTCACTATATTGGACGTTACGGCGGCTTCCATCGATTCCAAGTTTACGATCCGGTTTCCGCCACCTGGAGAACGGAACGGGTATCCGGGCCGGTCGCGAACTCGGCGGCGGCTCCAAAACGCCTGGCCCACACAATCTTCCCATGATAGGTAATAATCGGCCAATCGCGGCGTTCCCACAAGGGTATTCGAGCTTGCTGGAAGAAAAACTTGACCTTTTCGGGTTTGGTTTGCCCCACTCTTCGGTACTGGTCACCAGGTCTCCAGTTACGCAACTCCAGGCCGGACGCGCCTTTGCCCCTGCGCAAACGCTGCCAGTCCAGTTCATTCACCACTGTAGCATAAGGCTGCGTGCAGGCATCTTTCTCTAGCACCTGCAATACAATACGAGCGCTTGAGCCCGGCAGTTCCACCGATCCTGGAATCTGGAGTGGAAGCGAAAAGTCCCCAGGGTCTGCTCCTTGGGAGCCCGGCGCGATCCGGATCCAATCAAACGACCGGCAAACGTCCAAACCGGGCGCCTGCATGCGGTCGTGCCCTTCGGACGAGCGCGCCATCGTCAGAATCCGCTCCACGTGGGCGAAATCGATCCCGCGAAGATCCCCGTTGACGATTTCCACAGCCCGGCGGACCAGGCGGCGGGCGAGCGCCGGGGGCGCTTCAGCCAATTTGGAAACGGGGAGAACCAGGGGTTGGTTGTTAGTTGTTGGTTGCTGGAGCAAGCTGGCGACCTCCGCTTCCCAGTAGTCTTCTTCATCGCGTGCGAGCGTGGCCAGGTGCCCCAGCGCCTGGTCGAGCTGCGGATTGAAACCATCGCGCAAGAGCGGGAGAATTTCGTGGCGAAGCCGGTTACGGGCGTAGGTCCGATCGCGATTGGTCTCATCTTCGCGCCAGGCGATCCCGCGCTCTCGAAGCCAGGCTTCGATCTCGCTTCGGTCAATTTCGAGCAGCGGCCGAACGAGTCCCTCGCGCGTGACTGGAAGAATCCCCGAAAGACCTGCGAGCCCCGACCCGCGCAGGATGCGGTACAAGACTGTTTCGGCCTGATCGGTGCGGGTGTGACCCGTGGCCACGCGGTCGACTGCTCCCGCTGCAATCAGATCCGCATAAAATGCTAGCCGGACCTCGCGAGCGGCCTGTTCCAGATTGCCCTCAATGGCTGGAACATCGGCGTGATGAATATGGAACGCGAGCCCGAGATCTCGAGCCAGGTTAGCGACGAACTCGGCATCCGCCGCCGACGCAGCGCCGCGCATGCCATGCTCGATATGGATCACGCTGAGCTTAAAACCAATCTCCCGTAAGGCATGTAGCAGGAACGCCGAATCCGCGCCGCCCGACACCGCCACCCCTACGCCCTGCCCGGGTTCGAGCATGCGATGTCGCGCGATGAATTCGGCTACGCGGTCCAGCATTCGTCCGCATGATACCGCGCCCTGTCCCGTTTTGCGCGCATCAGAAGGAGTGAGCGAGAATCAAAGCATGGCACACGCGATTATTCGGGATCCCGAGATCATGCACGGCACGCCAGTTTTCCGGGGTACTCGTGTGCCAGTTCAAACGCTCTTCGACTATCTGGAAGGCGGCGATAGGCTCGAAGACTTTTTGGAAGGCTTTCCAACTGTCTCCCGCGCCCTAGCCCTTGAGGCGCTGGAGGAAGCCAAACAACTGCTACTTGCACATTCCTGATGCGGCTCTTGATTGACGAGTGCCTTGACGAGCGACTCCGGAATCTGTTCGTAGGTCATGAGTGCGTGACGGCCCGTTACGCAAAGCTCGCCGGACTTTCAAACGGAGAACTGCTGTCAGCGGCCGAACGAGCCGGTTTTGACGCGCTGGTCACTGTCGACCAGAACATACCCAGTCAGCAGAACCTGAGCGGCAGAAAGATTGCCGTGTTGATCCTATGTGCTCCCAGCAATCGACTGCGTGACTTGGCCCCGCTGATTCCCGCAGCGCTGATGGCCCTAGCGTCGGTCCAACCGAGTCAAGTCCTGCGGGTTACTTGGCCTGACGCTCCAGTTTAGCGGTCCAGCCAGCGATCACGGCGCTTCGCGCATTCGATGTCTCGCGATGACCTCGGCGAGGGGTCAACCATTTCCGTCCGCAAACACACCGAGCTGGGAGGGATGGAATAGAGTCATTTGAAACTGAGCGAAAGCCAAATGATGGCCCACTAGTCTGGCATGGAAGGTCTTGTTCGATGGATGGGCGCGGTGCTCTCCTGGCTACAGACTGGAATTACCATCACACTGGCCGTTTGGATTCTCGTGGTACCTCCAATGCTCCTATTCCGCAAGTTAAGGCAAGCCGCTGCGGTCATCTTGATGTGCTCCTCATACTACACGGGCTTTGTGTGTTGGTGGTGGTCGATTATCGTGTGCTATACGGCATTCGGAGGTGCCTTTCTTTCGGTGGGCTTGCTGTTAGGGGGAATAGGCGTTATCCCGCTCGCCGTCTTCGGCACGGCCACACACGGTATCTGGCCTGTCTTTTGGGACCTCATCCTAGGCGTTGCGTTTATGATCGGTCCCCGAATTCTGTCGGTTTTCATCATGTATCGCTGCGTTGGGAGAGAGGAAGCTAAGGCGTAAGTAGCTACACAAACCTATTTGCCTTTCGCCCGGCGATTGCCATTTATCACGCGATGAGCGAAGACTCTTCGGGACCGCATCCCGACCTATGGCCGCGTCGACTTTGACGCTAGTTGCACCGTGCGGTGGAGAATCGTTTTGTTTCCTCGGCCGCGCCCGGCCGGTTCTATGCGCCACTCTTCGCCGCGCTGCTATCCGCCGCTGCCCGGCGCCGGCGTCCACTCAGCAAATAGACCGCGGCACGCAACTCCAGCAACGGATCATCCGAGGGATCGATTCCGTCCACTCGCGGGATGGGATCGAAGATGGTCCATTGCTGTTCGTGCGCGTTGTCTGCGACCGGCGCAGTCAAGGCAACCGTACCGAGCTCCAGCAGAGTCCGATCCGCCGGCCATTGCTCGGTCGCGTCATTCACGATATCGCCGTCGTTTTCAAGTTGAGCGACAACGCGGAACTTGATCGGGCCTCTTGCCACCCTCTCGGCGAGTTCGTCGAAAAGAAAATTCGCGCCCTTGGCGGCCACGGCGCCGTCGGTCAAATGCTCGACGCCCGCGTCCGGGACGATCCGGTAGCGTCCATAGCGGCTTTGGCCGTCCTTGTTCGTGAAGCGCATCGCTGTAATGCCGAAATACTGTTCTCGAGCGAAACTGGATGGCGCGGGCTTCGGCGTCTGGACGAATGCAAGCGCTTTGGGATGGCTGCCGAGAAAAGCTTCAAGCGGAGATCCCGCCAACTTGGACAAGTCGGTGGAAGCGACCGCGCGCAAAAAGTCCAAGAACTCCTGCCCGGTGTGGGTCGGAAATCCATCCGTCGAATGACCAATAATATCGGTGTGAACGCGTTCGGCCAGGTGGAAACGAATCGCACATCCATGCGGATGGGCATTGGGATCGTTATCGGGGATCATCGGAACGCCCGTGGAGTCGGAAAAGCGAACCGTGACCGGTGTGGACGGCTGATTCATATGGGGCGCGCGCGTGAGGGAAGGCGCGCTGGACGAGGGTGTGAATGTTCCCGTAAGCATCGTGCCTTTGGCATGGGCTGGCCGAAAGCCGGGGTGTTGTCCGAAGATGGTGTCGAACTGCTGAATCAGATCCTGACTCAGAGCGATAAGCTTTTCGTCCGTGGGGAGGGGCATGATCCTCCTATTGTCCCACTCAACTTATGGAAGGCTCTATCATGTGCGCATGGTCGTTCTGTTAGAGACTCCTCGCCTCGAACTGCGCCCGCTCGAGATCGCCGACGCCGAGCAGACGCAGAGGCTCTTTCCACACTGGGAGATCGTGAAGTTTCTCGCGACTCGTGTTCCGTGGCCCTATCCGGATGACGGCGCTTTGACCTACTACCGTGACGACGCGCTTCCGGCCATGGCGCGTGGTGACGAGTGGCATTGGTCGCTGCGATTGAAGAGCGACCCTGCTCAACATATTGGCGTCATTTCACTGTCCAGATTAGAGAACAGCAATCGTGGATTTTGGCTCGGACTACCTTGGCAGCGGCAAGGCCTGATGACCGAAGCGGTTGACGCCGTCACCGACTATTGGTTCGGCGAACTGGGCTTTCCCGTGCTGCGCGTACCGAAAGCGGTGACGAATATCGCTTCCCGCAGAATCTCAGAAAAGCAGGGCATGCGGGTCGTGGCTGTGGAGGAACGCGATTACGTCAGCGGGCGGTTCCTGACCGAAGTGTGGGAGATCACCGCGGAAGAATGGAGCTCCCGCCGCGGCTACTCGTAACGCAGCGCCACCGTCGAATCCAGGCGCTGGATGCGCTCCTTGCAAGCTGCGCGTACGCTTGAATCTGCAAGAGTACTCGTTAGTTGTTATTTTGACTCAGGAAGCGAATGCGATTCTGGATCACCAAGAACAGTGAACTGCCGGTTCGCGAGCAACTGGTGCGCCAGGTTTTGCTCGGCATCTTGAGCGAGGATCTGCCGGCCGGCCACAAGCTGCCCAGCGTTCGCGCCGTCGCGCGCCGCCACCAGATCCACTCCAATACCGTAAGTGCCGCCTATCATGATCTGCTGGAACAAGGCTGGCTGGAGTTGCGCCGCGGCAGCGGTCTCTACGTCCGGAGCATGCAGCCTGACGGAGATGGACAACTCGATCGGCTCCTCACCGCTTTACTGCAGGCTGCCCGGCGCCAGAATTACGAGCCCGAAGAGGTGCTCCACCGGCTGGAACATATGGTCCATCCGGTGCCCTACGAGCGGATTCTGATCGCGGAGCCCGAGCCGGCCATGCGCGAAATTCTCCACGCCGAGCTCACCGCATCGCTGACCGTCCCTATCGAGTTTCATTCCCCCGATCTCGAGCACCCGCCCCGCGCGCTGGTGGTGGCCCTCCCCACGCGGGCCGCAAAAATTCGCCGGCAATTGCGGCGCGGCATCCCATGCATTACCCTCCGTCTGCGTTCCGTGACGGCGTCCATCGAAGGCCAGACCAAGCCGCCGCCGGACACGGTCGTCTCCATTGTTTCGCGCTCCGCCGAAATTCGTTTTTGGTCGCGAGCCATGCTGATCGCCGTGGGGCTCGATCCCGATTCCCTGTCCGAGGTGGATGCCACCATCCAAGGCTGGCAGAATCGCCTGTGCCGAGGGACGCTGGTGGTGGCCGACATAGTCGCCGCTCGTGAAGTGCCCGCCGGCGCCGAGGCCCGCGTTTTTCGCGTGATCGCCGATACGTCTATCGCCGAGTTGAAACAGTATTGTTCCTGATGTGACGCTCGCGAAAGTGCCACAAGCGTGGCTCTACGCTGATCCTTCCAGCTTTACTCTGGGCTCACTATGAAAAACACAATCTTCCTTGGCATTCGCCTTGCGATGTTTTGGGCGGTACTGGCCTGGACGCTCCCAGCCCATGCCGCCGACGATCTACACGCTCGCTGGAACGACCTGTGCCACGTCGCAGGCGGCCACCAGCTCAACGTCACCACTACTGACGGCGCCACCGTCAGTGGCTCCTGCACCTCGACCGACGCCGAGGGGCTTTCTCTCACCGCCAATCAGCGCGTCGTAAAAATCGCGCGCGCCACTCTCACTCGCATCCAGATGTACCAGCCCGGCAACGGTCATCATCTGGCCGATCTGGGCAACAACATGTCCAAGAATTTCAGCCGGGGTTTCGGCTGGCTGTTTTCGCCTGCCGCTCCTCTTGGATTGGTCGCCATCCCCGCCACCGTCGCCTGGGGAGCGGTCGCCGCACCCTTCTGTCTGCTCGGGGACCTGGGGGACAACGGTCCCACCACGCAAGAGATCAAGGTAAGCGACTGAAGCTTGACTCCGAACCACCGGGGACCTCCGGCCGGGTTCCGAACCGTTGTGATAGCATCTCAGTTCGAACCCAAAACCGGAGGTTTCCATGCGTCTCATTGCGATCAGTTTGGTTTTGACAATCGTTGCCGCTGCGGCCTGGGCTCAGCAACCGGCCCCGCCCACCAAGACTTTCTCCTCTGCCGCCGACGTTGCCGCGCTCATTGCCAAGGCCAAGGCCGAGCACAAAGACGGCCAGCCCATCGTGGCGGAAAACATTTTGCGGCTCGCCCCGTACAGCGCGAATCTGGAGTATCGATCGTCAGTCGGTCCGGCCGCCGTGCACGAGCGCGAAGCCGAACTGTTTTACGTCTTGGATGGCTCCGCCACGCTGATCACCGGCGGCAAGCTGGCGAACGAAAAGCGAACCAACGCCGAAAACCTGACGGGCACGGGCATTGAAGGCGGAAACACCCAGGCCGTCGCCAAGGGTGATGTGGTCATCGTTCCCGAAAATACGCCGCACTGGTTCAGCGCGATCAATGGCACCATCGTCCTGATGTCCCTGCACGTGCCCAGAAACTCGGCCGCCGGAACCCACTGATCGCGTGCTCCACCACCTGCGCCCGTACCTTCTCTTGTTCGGGGCGCTCATCGTTATTTATCACGCGAATCTGCGGCCTGTGGATTCTTCCGACACGCTGCCGGGTTCTCTTGTTCCGCTCGCGATCGTTCTCGATCACACTGTCACCCTCGATCGATTCGTCCCCTGGCTCCGGCAGCGCGTCCCTTATACCCGCGCCGTTATTGTGACATCGCACGGCCATTACTACAGCCAATATCCGATTGGAGGCGCGGTCTTCGCCTCGCCGCTGTACTTGCCGCTCGCCTTCGTGGGAAATCTGCGCGCCTGGGATCCGGGATCGCTGGTAATGTTCGCCCGCATCGCCGAGAAATTCGCGGCCACCTTCATCGCCGCCCTGTCGGCGACCCTTTTGTTATTCCTGCTGAAGAGACTGGTCACGAACTTTTGGGCCTGGTGCTTCACGCTAATCTACGCGCTTGGAACCGAAACCTGGTCCATATCCAGCCAGGCGCTGTGGCAACATGGCCCTGGCGAGTTGGCCATCGTCGGAGCGCTGCTTGGCCTGGCCTATTGGTTGAAGCATCGAACTTCCGCCGCGGCGCTTTGGATGTGCGGCGCATCCGCCGCGTGTGGCCTCATTTTCCGCCAGACCAACATTCTGTTGCTCCCCGCGCTTCTGGTTGCTCTGCTGCTGTCGAAGGCCACCGTCGCCGAACACCTTCGGCTCTGGAGCTTGCCGCTGCTCGGGGGATTGATGATCGCGAGCTACAACCTGTACGTGTTGCGCCATATATCCGGCGGCCACACCGTCAACGGATTGAACGGCTCGTTGCTGGGCGGATTCGCGGGGATCCTCTTCAGCCCTGGCCGTGGCTTGTTCATCTACACGCCGGTCGCGATCTTTGCGGTTTGCGCGCTTTTACCCAGGGCCGCCGCAGCGCGCGCCAAACACGCTCCGTTGTTGGCCGCGTGCGTGGTGTTCGTAGTTCTTGATTCCATCGTCGTTGCCAAATGGGGTGTCTGGTGGGGCGGCTATTGCTGGGGCCCGCGCCTGCTCACCGAACTTGCTCCACCGCTCACCGTGCTGATGGCGATTGGCGTGAGCGCGATCGATAGGCCTTGGCCGCGCCGCGCGTTTGCCGTGCTGGCTTTGTATTCTATTTCCATCCAAGCCATCGGGGCGTTCTTTTACCCAAAAGGGCACTGGGATACCCAGCCCAAGAACGTGAACGAGGCTTCCGCCCGCCTCTGGGATTGGCGCGATAATCCCATCGCTCGAACTGTTGGCGCCGGTCCGGCCTGGGAATCCTATGCCGTGATCGGTACCGTGATCGCCAGTGGCCTCCCCGCGGCGCAACGCCGCATGCGCGAGCTCAATGCCAATCCCTACGACGAATCCCCGCCCGAGGGGGTACCATGAAGAACATGTCTGACGTGACCCAGATCGCAGCCGGCATTCGAATGTTTCTAATGGATGTCGACGGCGTCCTCACGGATGGTAGAGTGTTCGGCGTGCCCGACGCGTCGGGCGCCATCGTCGAAACCAAAGGCTTCGACACTCAGGATGGCATCGCGCTCCAATGGCTCTCCTGGAAGGGTTTGGTCACCGGCGTCATCAGCGGCCGCGTTTCTCCGGCCACCGAAGCCCGCGCCAAGCAGTGCAACATGACCTACGTCTATCAGGGCCACATCGAAAAGATTCCGATCGTTGAGGAGATACTGAAGAAATCAGGCATCGCCGCTTCGCAGGTGGCCTACATGGGCGATGATCTCACCGACGTCGTGGTGATGAACCGCGTGGGCCTGAGCATCGCGCCTGCCAACGCGCGCCCCGAGGTCAAGCGTTCGGTCCAGCACGTAACCGAAAGCGCCGGCGGCCAAGGCGCGGTCCGCGAAGTGTGCGAACTGCTGCTCAAGGCGCAAGGCCACTGGGACGATCTCTTGCAAAAATACGAAGTGCGGAAATGAGCGAACCAATTGGAATTGTGGTGGTGGCCCGCTCGGGCCCCGGAGTGCTTCACGAACTCACCGGCGTGATCGCGCGTCACAACGGAGACATTGGCTCGGTCTCCATCATCGAGGAGCAGCCCGAGTCGCGCATCTTTTTCGAGATCAATCTGCCGAAAGAGCCCGAGATCCTGCAAGCCGATCTGCAGACGCTGCCCATCGTACGCACTGTCAGCATCGTAAAAACGCTGCAGAAGGTCTATGGCAAGCGAATCATCATTGTCGGCGGCGGCGCGCAAGTGGGCCAGGTCGCGATTGGCGCCATCTCGGAAGCCGACCGCCACAACATTCGCGGCGAGCACATTTCCGTCGACACCATTCCGTTGGTAGGCGAACAAGTGCTGGCCGACGCCGTCCGCGCCGTCGGACGATTGTCGCGCGCCCGCGCCTTGGTCTTGGCGGGTGCGCTGATGGGCGGCGACATTGAGAAGGCCGTTCGCGAAGTGCGCGCGCAAGGCTTGCTGGTCATCAGCCTGAACATGGCCGGCAGTGTTCCCGACGCCGCCGACCTGGTGGTCTCAGATCCGGTGCAAGCGGGAGTGATGGCCGTCATGGCGATCGCCGACACCGCCAAGTTCACCATCGCGCGCCTGCACCGCCGAGTTTTCTAAAGTAAACGCGCAAAACGGAGCCCGTCCGCCGGGCCCTTTGCGCTCGGATCGTGAATTGCCACGGATCATTGCCACGGAACAATGACGCATGAGCGAAACGGCCAGCCTCTACTTTCAAACCGTCGTCGTGACGGGGATTTTCCTGCTCCTGAACGGTCTACCAAAGTTCGCAACCAACGATCTCGGGAGGTTCCTTGTCTACCTCTCGCTGGGCATGCTGTGCGCCGTGGCGAGCGGAATTGCGTTTGCGTACGATCCGCCCCACTTCCTCCTGTCGCACGGGTTGGCGAGCGTGCCGTTGATGCTGCTATTCGCCGCTGTGATCTTTTGGATCGTAAACGCTGGATTGGTCGGCGGCCTGGCGTCCCTGGTATCGAATGACCCTTTTCCGGGAGTGTGGCGAATCTTGAACCAGCATTTGCTCGGGTTCTACATCGCGGACTCTCGTGATTCTGGTAGACCGATTGTGGCGGTGGCAGTGGGGCGCGCTGGTGATTCCGATACTATATTTCGCCAGCCATCGCTACCGCGTCGCTATCGAGGCCGAAATCTAGACCGCCGGTCCGCAATTTGGCTGCCGCGCTCTTGATCATGCCGACGTATTCATCCGCTCGGGCCAGGCGATCCTGGCAGGTGGCGCAGATCAGCAGGTGTTCTTCCCAGAAAGCGCAATCCTGCTCGGAAAGCATCTCCATGACGAACTCGTCCAGAAGCTCTTCCGGAATATGACAATTAAAGCTAGCGCTCACCCGCTACCTCCTCTTTGCTCTTGGGCTGTAGTGCGGCTAGCGCGCGGAAACTCTCGAAAAATATGGAACCAACGGTTTTTGCTGGAGCCGCCGCTTTCCCAACTCTCCAAAACGGGCCTTGGCTCGCGACTTCAGCAAGCGGAACTGCGTCTCGGTCAGGTTCATCTCTCCGCAAATCTCTTCCTGAGTCTCTTCATGAAGATAGAAGCGCGTCAAGACCTCGCGATCGCGCTCCGAGAGCTGCCGCAGGATCTCCAGCATGAAGTCGTTTTTCTGTTGATACGCCATGTTCTGTTCTGGATCCCGTTGCCGGTCAGCTATCCGTACTCCCAGATCCAGATGCATCTCGTCGCGCCTGCTATGGACCACTTGGTCAATGTGCGCCGCCACCTGACGCCGCACCACAGTTCGCACGAATCCCATCAGCCGATCAGGCTCGCGCAGATCGCCGCGCCGGATGGCCTGCACGACGATTAGGAACGTATCGTGAACTTTGTCGTCCAGTTCCTGCATTCCCAACTGCCGGCACAAGTAGAAGCGAATCCCGCGCGCAAACAGCCGGTACAGTTCCTCCATCCCCGCGTCATCACCTCGCTGGATCCGCGCCACCAACTCCGTCCAATCCACTGCGTTGTCCGTGGACTCCGGCGGCGCAGCCGTCTCCAATTCGTCGTCCTCAACCGGGTTTGTAAGCGCCGCTGCCTCCGCGTCTTCATTTGGCGCCGGGGGACTTTGTTCGATTGTTCGCGGAGAGCTAGCCATAGCGTGCTGGTCCTTTCGAGACTGGAGCTGGAGGCTATCTCAGGATTGAAGCGATGTTGCGCGTCGTCCGCCGCGTTCGCTCGAAGAGTGCGCCGATGATCCCAATCGGTGCTAAATCCTGGAGGTAGTGCTTTGCCATGTAGCACACGTAGGACCAAACGCTAACAGCCTATTCTGGCCTAGTCCTGAACTTCGAGTGTCAAATTGTATTAGCAGTCTAAGTCATGGGGACAGAAGGTAAGTCTGCACTGGTTGAAATTGAACCCTGAGGTTTAGGTTTCTTGCGTCAGGAATGCGTTGGGTGGTTTCCGGTCGCGGGTTTCTCACTCACCTGCGCGTGGTTCTCCCCCACTGCCCGTGAGAGTTGCCATGAACCCGGTGTTGATGTACGCTCGTACCTAAGCATTTTCGGGACGACCCGACACCGCCCCCGTTTGGCCGTGAGCTTGGGCCAGGACGACCTGGCAACCACTACACCGGGGCGAGCTTGCCACGAACACACTCCATCGCGTCTTCCGCCATCCTTCTGTTCGCCCTGTTCGCTCAACTCTGCTCAGCCCAGCCGGTGTGCTCGCAGCCTCAAAGCAAGGCGTTTTCGCATTACAAGAAGCTGAACGTCTCCGATGGATGGTTCGACGTCTACCAGTTGCCCGGGAACGTCTATGCGTTCTATGAACCGCGCCAGGAGCAAGAAGTGTTGTCCTACCTGATCGTGGGCGGCAAGCGCGCGCTGCTGTTTGATTCCGGTTTGGGAATGGGCAAGATCGGCGCAATCGTCCGGCGGCTCACCACATTACCTGTCATCGTGCTCAATTCACATACTCACTTCGATCACGTGGGAGGAAACTCGGAGTTCTCGGACATCTATGCGGTTGATTCCGCCTTTACCCGAAAGAGTGCCGAGGGGCATCCCAATGCGTACATGCTGAAGAACGCTGGTCCCGCCTCAGCGTGCCCGCCGCTGCCCGCGGGGTTCGATTTCGCCAAGTACACGATCAAACCGTTCCACATCACCCACACCATCCACGATGGCGAGATCATCGATCTCGGCGACCGCCCGTTGGAGGTGCTCCTCACTCCCGGCCACACCCCCGACGCTCTTTGCCTGCTCGATCGCAAGCGGAAAGAACTGTACACCGGCGACACATTTTATCCCGACGAGATCTGGCTTTGGTGGCCGGAGACCGATCTCGACGCTTACCAAAAGTCCATCGAACGCATAGCGGCCTTGGCGCCTTCGCTTCAGGTGTTGCGTCCGGCGCACTCCGCGCCCGAGGCCGATCCCGCGCTATTGGCGAAAGTGGCGCTGGCATTGCCCCAGGCTCGTGGCGGCAAAATGCAATATAAGGTGGAAGAAGGCCGGCGAGCGTACCAATTCTCCGGCTTTTCTATTGCTTTGAGCAATGCCAAGTGACTCTCAATCAGATGTAGAATGGAGTATAATCGGAGTGTGTTGGGATTCGGACAATGGCTCTAAAGATCAGAAAAAAGCGAATCGAGGCGCCAGCGGCCAGCCGGCCGCGCAAGGCCAAGTTCCAGGCGGATCTGGCTCCAGCGGAGGATCGCACTGTGCGTTCGCTCAAAGAAGAATTGCAGCTCGCGAGCAACTCCGACTTCTTGTCCGATGCCGTGGCTCTGTTTCGTTGGGCCGTGTCGGAGCGGAAGCTGGGGCACCGGATTATCAGCGAGAGCGCGAGCGGGGAACGCCAGGTGCTGTTGTTTCCGCGGCTGGAACGGGTGGCGCCGGACTCTTCCCTACCGCGAGTCGAGATTAAATGGACCGAACGCCAACTGGAGAGTCTGGCTAAACTCGCGTCCGCAGAGGATGCGAATCACCCCACCGATGCCCTGATTCGGGCGATGCGTGAGTGAATGGCCATTGTCATTCGCCGCCTCAAAGAATCCGACGAGGTGGAGAATTTCGATTGTGCCGACGACGCACTCGACAATTATCTAAAACGCCACGCCTGGAGCAATCAGGCCAAGAGCTCAATCGGAGTCAGCTATGTGGCTGTCGACGAGGGCGCTCCCCGAACCGTGCTCGGCTACTTTACTTTGGCGATGGCCGGCGTGCCTCGCGATGCGTTTCCGAAGAAATTTGTCCGCGGCCTGCCCTCATACGATTTGCCATTGATTTTGCTGGCACGGCTAGCCGTGGATCGCCGGTTCGCCGGGCGGGGCCTTGGACACGCGCTCATATCGGAAGGGCTCCGCATCAGCCTGCGCGTTGCCGATGAAGTGGGCTGCCGCTGCGTCATCACGGACGCGTACCGGGATCGGGTCGCCTGGTATGCACGCTATGGTTTTGTACCCATCGAGGGGGGCGTGGAGACCGCGCCGCAAAGGATGTTTCTAGACATGCGAACGATTCGGGCAGCCTTTCGGAGTTAAGGCTGTCGAACTGACGCCGCCTAAACCACGCCCGAGTGCCGCTTCAATATCTGCGGCAGGTTCTGCGAGAACGCCGACCGCGCCATCACAATGTTGGCGCCAGCTTCCTGGGCTTGCTGTTTCAGTTCACCCTGCACATGAGATAAATACCCGATCACGCTGATTTGCTTCATCGCTCCGTCGCTCTTCATCTTCGAAATCAGCTTCAGCGGCTCCACCGCGCTGAAGTTCAGATCCAGAATGATCAGCAGCGGTTTCTCGTGCGTCGCTTTCTCGATCACGTCGTGCTCCGACTTCACGAATTCCACGTCCAGACCAGCGCGCTTAGCCGCGTCGGCGATCTTTACCGTGAACATCAGGTCTTCCACCACCGCCAGGATCTTTTTCTTGCCTTGCTTATGCATGGAAACTCTACACGACCGCCTTGTCGCCTGCTCCTTCTAGATGTGCTTTTACTACAACCTGGAAACTGCAAGTTGTGTGGAAGGTAAGAAGTATTTTAGCATGACATAGTGTGCGCTCCTCCCCCCGCCGCGCAGGAATCGGGAGGATCTCGGGATGACCGCACAGTCCTTTATCTATGAAAGCGCCGATGCAGCTTCCGAAGCTTGCGCGCGCAAAGTCCTCGAATTGCTTGGGCGCGCCCTTTCCACTGAGCCTCGTGCTACGCTAGCCGTCTCGGGTGGCACGACACCCAAGCGCATGTTCGCCGACATGGCACGAGCCGATTTCGATTGGACCCATGTCCACCTATTCTGGGTGGACGAGCGTTGCGTCCCACCCACCGACTCGCAGAGTAATTACAAACTAGCTAAGGAGCACTTCATCGATCCTGCCCGGTTTCCTGAAGCCAACGTCCACCGCGTGCAGGGCGAACTCGTGCCCAACGATGCCGCCAACCTCTATTCTGCTGATATCCGATCGTTCTTCGGGCTTCCTAGTACTGGCGGTTCGATGCCTCATTTCGACGTCGTTCATCGCGGACTCGGCTCGGATGCCCATACCGCCAGCCTTTTCCCCGGCGAGCCCCTGATCGACGATCATAAAAATCTGACCGGCGCAGTATACGTCGAGAAATTTCATCAATGGCGAGTCACTCTATTGCCGGGCGTTCTTGAAGCCGCGCGCAATACACTGATGCTGGCTGCCGGCGCCGACAAGGCTGAGCCGCTCCATTCGATTCTGCATGCTCCCTACGATCCGAAGCGGTATCCTGCTCAAATCACCACTTACGATGGCATTGGGGTCCTCTGGTTCCTCGACAAAGCCGCAGCCGGCACGGGATCAGGGAGCTAACGAATGAAAACCGGACGCCGTTCATTCCTCCTGCTCCCGGCGCTGGGACTCCTTGCGCGGCGCTGCTCAAATTCCGCGGATGCCGTGCCGGAGCGCTCCACGCGCATCCTTTGCGGTGGCGATGTCATGCTGTCCCGCTATGTTGGCGCTCACGCCCGCCGCCAGTCCGATCCGGCTGGGCCGCTCCGCGATCTCGCGCCACTGTTCTCCTCCGCCGACATCGCCTTCGTCAATCTGGAAGCGCCCTTCTCCGACCAGGGCCGTTTCGTCGAGCAGGGCATGATCTTTAAAGCCGAGCCGCAGATGATCGAGGCGCTGCGTGTCGCCGGAATCGATGTCGTGTCCACCGCCAACAACCATGCGCGCGATTGCGGCCGTTACGGCGTCGCCTTCACGCTCGACTGGCTCGGCAATAACGGCATCGCCGCCGTTGGCACCGGCTACACGGCCGAAGAGGCGCACCAGGGCGCGGTCATTCTGCGTAATGGCCATCGTTACGGATTTCTGGCCTATACCTACGACCAATCCAACGGCAACCACGCCGATCGTGACGATCGCATTGCGATGCTCAATCCCGAACACATGGCCGCCGACGTCGCCAGCTTGCGCTCTCGTGCCGACGCCGTGATTGTTTCCATGCACGCCGGCGTCGAGTATCAGAAACAGCCCAACGCCGAGCAGCGCCGCTTCGCCCACGCGGCCATCGACGCGGGCGCCAGTGTGGTCATCGGCGCGCACCCCCACGTCACGCAGCCGGTGGAAGACTATCGCGACGGCGTCATCTTCTATTCGCTCGGAAACCTGGTCTTCGACCAATTCCAGCGCCAGGAAACCCAGCACGGCTTGATCGCCGACCTTCATTTCGTCGGCGGCAAACTCGTTGCTTATAGCACCATTGCAGTCGACATCGTCAGTACTGTCCCACGCATCGCGTCTTCCGTCGCTTCTGGATGACCGCTCTGGTTTTATCCGCGGGCGGCATGTATGGCGCGTATCAAGCGGGGGCCTGGAAAGCGATCGCTGACGTATGCCGGCCGGACCTCGTTGTCGGCGCTTCCATCGGCGCGATGAACGGATGGGCCATCGCGGGCGGTTGCGATCCCGATGATCTGATCCACCGCTGGTTGAATCTCGACGACGCCGCCCATTTTCGCGGGAAGTTTCCGCGCTCTCCCTTGCACGGCTTGTTCGACACCGCGCTGCTGCAGGCCGTGGTCCGAGATGTTTACGAATCCTTTCAGCCCCGCACTCATTTCGCGATGGTGCTTACCGATCTGATGAAACTGCGCCCGGTGGTTCTGCGCGGCAATGAAGTCAGCTGGCAGCACCTGGTGGCCGGTACCGCGATCGTCGGCCTCTTCGACCAGGTGCGTCTCGGCGGACGCATCTATTCCGACGGCGGACTGCTCTCCGCCGTGCCGCTGTGGGCCGCCGCTGAAATGGGCGCCACGCGAGCCCTGGTTATCGATGTCCTACCCGCGCCGCCCGGCGTCATCGCCCGCACATTCGTGGGCGCCATGCGAATGCTCTCGCCGTTTCGCGCGCATGTACCGTCCGGCATGGAAGTAATCCGCCTGGCCCCGCCCGCGCTGCTTGGCAAGCCGCTGGAAGCCATCTACTGGACCCGCCCCAACGCCGAAGCCTGGATTCGCGCCGGCCAGGAACAGGCCACCGCGATAAAACATTCCATTGCGAATTGTTTTGAGAGAGAATAGATGCTGATATGCCGCTCTACCAGATCCACCGTTTGAAGGAAGCCCCGCGCCTTCAGTTCCGCTGGGCGCCGCACACTCCGGGCATCACCATCGTCAAGTTGAAGGACTACGAGCCCGGACCCGCCATCGAAGCCGCCAGCCCCTACGCGCTCTGGCTGGCAGTGCGCGAAACCGAGCAAGCCATCGCCGTTGGCGATCTCATCGAACACGACGGCGGCCAGCTTCGCATTTTCAAATACATAGGTTTTGAAGAGGCGCAATGGTACGTACCGGAACCGGTGCCGCGCGCCACCGAGGTTCCAGTGGAGGTAACATAGGATTAACTGAGTATGTATAGCGATCCCGCCACGTGGGATCGGATCAACTCCTTCGCGGTGGTCAGCTACATCCCAGAACCCTTGGCGGGCTTCTTGGATAAACTGCGCCAGGAGTTAGTTCCGAACTGTTTCTTGCGTGCCCACGTGACCATCCTTCCGCCCCGTCCCATTTGCGCCTCGCCGGAGGCCGTCTGGGAAACTGTCCGTACTCTCGCGCCTCTCTGCCCGCCCTTCGAAGTCGAGATGACTCAGGTGGAAGTGTTTCCTGTCTCGGACGTCATTTATGTCGGCATCGGCGGCGGCCGCGAAGAGCTGCGCAACATGCACGCCGCCTTCAACGTCGAAGGCTTCCTCTGTCACGAGCCGTATCCCTATGATCCGCACATCACGCTCGCACAGGATTTGAAGGGTGACGAAGTGGACGAGCTCGCCCGTGTCGCCCGCATCCGCTGGGCCGAATGCACGCTCCCGAAAACCTTCCGCGTCGACCAAGTGGTCTTCGTCCAAAGCACCCGCCGCAATCAATGGCTGGACCTGGGTGAGAGCGCCCTTGGGCATCCAGATTCCAGATTGGTGGGCGAGCTGGTGGATCTGATGGCGGGTTAAGCCTGTGAAATCGGTACTCACGATCACGCTGTGCGCCCTCGCCTTGGCCACTCTCGCCCTCGGCCAGACGCGCCGCACGACCCTAGTCAAAGGCTCTCCCGCCAATTACGGAACCAACGGCTTCGACATCAGCTGGGTCGACAACAACACGCAAAAATACTACCTGGCCGACCGTACCAACAACGCGATCGATCTCGTGGACGCAGCCACCGACACGTTTCTCGGATTCATCGGGCAAGGCCAGTACACCGGTAGCCGTCCTTGTTCCGCGCCGTCTGCTGCACAGGCGAGAGACTTGCGCCATTGCTCCGGTCCCAACGGAGTTACTACCGACGATCTCGGTCACGTGTGGGCCGGCGACGGGGACGGCAACGTAATCGAAGCCAGCGCCACGCAGCCGGGCCGCGCTATCATCCGGAGAATTCCAACCGGCGGCACATTTCGCGTGGACGAAGTAGCGTACGATCCCGTGGACCGGATCCTGATGGCCTCAAGCGACGGAGATTCACCGCCCTTTGTCACCTTCATTTCCGTCATGGATGGATCTGTGCTGGGTCACTACAAGTATCCGGCTGAACAAGATGGCCTGGAACAACCGGCCTGGGTTCGCGAGACTGAGTGGTTCTACCAGAATGTTCCTGGTCCTAAGAATCGCATCGACGTTTTTGATCCTCACAAACTGCCCAATCCGGCACGGAGCTTCCCCGTGGAATGCAAAGGCGGTCTCCTCGGCTTGACTCTGAGCGGCCTGGTTGCCGGACCCAACGGCCGTCTGATGACCGTGTGTGGCACGGTGGGCGGCAAATCGCTCGATCCGCGCAACGGGCAGGTTCATAAAACCATTCCTCAAGTGGGAGACGCGGATGAGGTATGGTACGACCCTGGATCGAATTCCTACTACTTCGCGCACAGCACGCAAGGTGCGACCGAGGCTGCTGGTGCTCGCGCGGGAGCCGTCGGAGTGGTCAACGCCGCGACCGAAGAATTCATCGAAGACATTCCCATCCAGGGCTCGGGCGTGCACTCGGTAGCCGTCAATGCGCGCAACCACCACATCTTTGTTCCCGTGAACGGCAAAGGGATCCTGGTGCTTGCTCCAGGGAAGTGAACCAGCCGGTTGCCCGCCGCGAGCCGGAACATCCGGATTCGCAATTGGTCGGCGAACTCATGGATCTACTCGCGCGCTGAAGCACCCAGGAGCGATGCTACTCGCTGCGCGGTTCGCAATACGCGTGCATCTTGACCGTTGGCCGCAGTGAGTTGAAGCCCCAGCGGCAAGCCGCCACGAACCGGCATCGGTATCGATATTGCAGGCGTCCCCAAAGCTGTCCATGGGCCATTCATTCGTCCATCGCCAGTTGAGGACAACCCCTTGGGAGCCGGTCCAGTCGCGGCTGGGACCAGAATCACGGGCGTGGTTTTGTAGCTCTCGGCCATCTCCTGCTTACTTTGCGCGATGAACGTCAGAGCAGCTTGATAGCGCTGGTCAGAGATTTGCAACCCCTCGCGAACCAGGTCTGCGATGTCCAGGAGACGATCGCCGTACTGCTTGAAGCGCGGCTCGTGAAAACGCGCGCCCTCGTAGAAGAGTAGAACACGGTTTTCGGCGGCCAGTTGGTCCAGCATCGGTGTGATCGGGACCGGCTGAATGACCAGCCCGCGACTACGCAGGAGCGAAACTGTCTCTCGAAACGCGCTCGCCATTTCGGGATCCACCTCGGGCAGGGGCTCCGGTGCGCCAAGTGCAAATTCCTCTTCACCGCCGACAGTATTCCCCAAAGCTTGCCATAGCAGGAGCATCCCGGTCGGCGTATGCGTGAAAAACCCGAGCGTGTCCAAGCTGTGCGCCAAGGGCAGCACGCCCTCCATCGGCAACAGACCATAGGTCGGTTTAAACCCCGTGACACCGCAATACGACGCAGGTCGCAAGACTGAACCGACGGTCTGGGTACCAATCGCGAGTGGAACCATGTTAGCGGCGACAGCGGCGGCGGACCCGCTCGAACTGCCGCCCGGGGTGTGCTCTAGATCCCTCGGATTACGGGTCGGCGCGGGGGTCTTATATGCGAACGCTGCAGCCTGCGTCTTCCCCACGACTATTCCACCCAGACTCTCCAGCTTCTGGACAATTGCAGCATCAGCGGCACCATGCCTGCCCTTATAAATCGGCGAGCCATATTCCGTAACTAACTTCTGAGTTTCGATGACGTCCTTTACTCCAAAAGGAATGCCTGAGAGCGGGCCGTCTCCTGTTTGTCGCTGAGGATGCACTTGGACCCACGCGTGAATATCGGGATCCATGCGCCGAATGCGCTCCAGGCTGAGTTCCAGCGCTTTTTGTCGATCAGCGTGGCTGGCGCGCCACCAATCTTCCAGCCGATCCAGAGTCTCGGTCTTGGCGCTCATGCGGCTTGCACCGGCAGTGAGGGCAATACTGGAAAGCAATTTGCGCCGGCTAACATCCAGTGGCATGGATTCATTCTACTCGCAGACTCCTTAATCCTGGACCGTGTAAATCCGCACCTCTGCCGGTTGCCCGCCACGCGCCGGAACAGCCAGATAAAAGCGGTCGAACCCTTTCCCCTGTTTGCCGTAATACCCCGCCGTCTTTGCGCCGATCGCCGTCGGAATTTTCGCCAGCAGCTGGTAGTGGTCCGGATCGGTCATTTGAAACACGTCGATCGCGCCCTCGCCGCCCGGCATGTAAACGCGTTTGCGCTCCGCGTCGAAATAGAGATCGTCACTGTCCTGAACGCTCGGGAGCGCAGCCACCAGGCGGCCCGAGTTGGTGTCAATAACAGCCAGGCGCGGTGGAACGTGCACGCCGACAAACAATCGATGATCGGCCTCATCCAGCGCCATGGGAAAATTGCTCGCCACGCCTTTCAAGGGCCAATGCGTGATCTGCTTGGTGGCGCGATTCACCACGACAATCTCTTTGAGATCGGGCACGTTGACGTAAATGTTCGGGCCGGATTTCTCCAACTGGAACGATTCCGGCTCGCCACCGAGCTTGTACTCTTCATCCAGACGCCGGTTGGTATTAGCGTCGATCATCGCGATCGCCCCGTTCTTCTCGTCATCGCCGCAGCCGACATAAACCCGCTTGCTCGCAGCGTCGTATCGCAGGTTGTCGGCGCCACCGTCGAAATCGATGGCCGTGATCGGCTCGTAGGTCTTGCCATCGTAAATGTAGACTTTGCCGCGGCCGCTGGCCACAAACAATTTGTTCGTCTCGGGAGAGAACGCCACGCCCTGCGGATCGGGCACGCCCGTGATGGTATGGTCCACAACTCGCCCGCCAATATTGATCGCCTCGACGGCGTTGCTGCCCAGAGCGGAAACGAACAGCACGCCTCGCCCCAAAGCGAAATGATCAAAACGCCCCTTGGCATCGTCGAGCGGAATGGCCTCGGTGAACACCAGCGGTTTGTCGCGTCTCGTCGCTTGTTGAGAGCCGCCCAGAAATACGAGCGCGAAAAAAAGGCTACTAACTCTTCGCATGCTCCTCCTCGACTCGATGCAATAAGCATCGACCGACTATTCTATAGTGGATGCCCGCTCCATCCTCGCTCACGCGACGTGACCTGCTGGCGAAAACCGCCGCAGCCGCACTCGTGTCAGGTGCATCTCGCGCACAAGCCCAGGCCCCCCCAACGAAACCAAACATCGTCTACATCATGGCCGACGATCTCGGCTACGCCGATCTTTCATGCTACGGCCGGCGCGAGTACAAGACCGAGAATATCGATTCCATCGCGCCCGGGGCGCGCGACTCACCCAGGCCTACGCCAACTCGGCCGTATGCTCCGCCACCCGCACCGCGCTCATCACTGGCCGCTATCAGTACCGCCTCCGTGTCGGACTCGAAGAGCCCGTTCGCAACGGTACTGAGATCGGCTTGCCGCCCGAGCATCCCACGCTTCCGTCATTGCTCAAGAAGGCCGGCTACGGCACCACCCTCATTGGCAAATGGCACCTCGGCCGCCTGCCCAAATTTGGTCCGCTCAAGAGCGGCTACGATCATTTCTGGGGTTTTCGCGGTGGCGCGCTCGACTATTACACGCACAAATACGACATCGCCAGCACCGACACCGAAGACCTCTGGGACGGTGACGCGCCCATTCATCAGGCCGGCTATCTCACCGATCTGCTGGGCGATCGCGCGGTGAAGGTGATCGGTGACTATGCCGCCGCCAGGCAGCCCTTCTTCGTGAGCTTGCACTTCAACGCGCCACACTGGCCGTGGGAGGCGCCCGGCGACGAGGCCGAATCGCAACGCATCCAGTCTCTGGTGGACCGCGATGGCGGCTCCATGAAAACGTACGCGCGCATGGTTCTCGAAATGGATGCCCAAGTCGGCCGCGTTCTCAAAGCACTCGAGTCGGCTGGCATCGCGAACAACACCATCGTCATCTTCACCAGCGACAACGGCGGCGAGCGTTTCGCCGATACCTGGCCGTTCACCGGCAAGAAGACCGAACTCTTGGAAGGCGGCTTGCGAATTCCAGCCCTGATACGCTGGCCGGGTCACATTCCCGCGGGCCGTTCTAACGATCAAGTCGCCATCAGCATGGATTGGGTCCCCACACTTCTCGCCGCAGCCGGCACTCAGCCCGATCCAGGATATCCTCTCGATGGTGTGAACCTACTGCCGCAACTCACCGCCAACGCGCCGCCGGTTCCGCGCAAGCTCTTCTGGCGTTACCACTACAACGCGCAGCGGGCGGCTCGCGATGGCGACATGAAATATCTCCGGATCGCCGGCAATGATTTTCTATTCAACGTCGTCGACGATCCACTCGAACGCGCGAACCTGAAGCAGAGGAAGCCCGACGTCTACCGCCGTCTGGTTGCCGATTATGAAGCGTGGAATGCCACCATGCTCCCTGACAGCCCCGATATCAGCACCGGCCCCTTGGGCTATTCAGACGAGCTGGCCGATCACTTTGGGGTGGAACGAAAGTAGAATCCAGGGAACTAATAACACCTCCGTGGTGTCCGAACAAGAGCGAAGTTCTTCTCGCCTGCGCGTTCTTGAAATCAAGGCCGCTTCTTCGAGGAACCAATGCTGGTGTGTGGGATTTCGCCACGCTAGGTGGGCTCGGACATGTCTGGCGTAATGAATGAGAACGACTTGCCAGGCGACCAATCGTCTTTCTTCCCGGCCATTTTGTTCAAGAAAGGCCCTCCCACAATGCGAACGAACGGCCCATCCCGGCCCGTCCAGTTCTGCCCGAATCGCCGAGGTGCGTAACCAGCCACATTGCCTACCATGAGCAACGTACCATCCTCAAGCACGTCGCCCACCCCGATGTCGACGCAGGGATAGATATGCTCTTCATTCACGAATACTCGTTTAACGATGTGTTCGACGATGTTCTCGCTCACGACTGGGTGTGAGCCCAGCCATTGAAAAGAGATTTTGCGAGACAACGCCTTGCCACATTTCTCCTCAGCTAGTTGAATAACATCGTCGACTGTTCTCGCTACAAAAGCTGCGAAAGCTTCACGATTCATAGATCCTTACCGGTCACAGCACCTCAGCTATACATGTTATGACGGCCACTCAGAAGAAGGCCAATCACGTCTCTTCCTCCAACTTTTCCCCCACCTCCTCAACCACTTCACTCACCCATCCCCCACCCAGTCCCCAATCCCTGGGGCTATTCTCGAATCGACTGTATGCCTAAGCGCCTCCAGCAAGCCGATCAGGCCATCGCGCTCCTCTATCACGCCCGCAATGCGACGCCGTTCTTCTCTCGCGACGGCCAGCCTTGCGCCAGCATTCCCGCCGAGTTCGATTCGCGCCGCATCCTCCCACTCCGCTCCGCCGACTTCCGCGATTGGCTCACCGCCAACTATTACTCCGAGTTTGAAAGCGCTCCGTCTAACCTCGCTCTCCGCGTCGCCCTTCGCACCCTTGAGGCTCGCGCGCAATACGGCGACACGCCCGCCCAGAAAATCGATCGCCGCCTCGGCTTTGAAGGCGACCCCTTCGCGCCCTCCAAAATCTTTCTCGACCTGGCGAACGCCGCCGGCGAGATCCTGGAAATCACCTCCCAGGGCTGGAACATCGTCGACAACCTGCAAAGCTCCTTCCGCCAATCTTCGTCGACCCTGCCCCTCCCGAATCCTGCCAATCCCCAATCCCTAATCCCCAATCCCTTGGAGCAGTTCACCGAACTGTTCCATCTCCCCGCCACCGCCCGCACCCGTATCTTTACCTGGCTCGCTGCGGCCCTGCGCCCCATCGGACCCTACCCCATCCTGGTTCTCCGCGGTCCCGCGTCCTGCGGCAAATCGTTACTCGCCCGCGCTCTTCGCGTTTTAATCGACCCATCCACCGCGCCGCTTCGCCGCCTCCCCGTACGCGACCGCGATGTGCTCCAACTCGCGCTGCAAAATTGGGTTCTCGTCTTCGATCAGATCCACCGCATCCCGCTCAAAATATCCGAAGCTCTTTGCGCCATCTCTTCCGGCGACGCGCTCGAGGTTGCCCAGCCCGATGCCCGCGACGCTGCTCTATTCGAAATCGCGCGGCCCATCATCCTGATTGCTCCACTCGACGAAGCCCAGTCTCCTTGGAATCCGCCGCGCTCGCTCGCCAACCGCAGCCTGACCGTCGATCTTCCACCCATCGCCGCCCCCGTACTTGGACTCGACCCCGGCGCCATCACTGAAGCCGTCGCTGATCCAAATTCCGTGTGGATCGGCTCCGATCCACTGCGCGATACGCTTTATGCTCTTTTGCGTTCTCACCCCGCGTGGTCCGGCGACGCGACCGCGCTACTAAGTCAACTCCGCGCTCTGGCGCCACTTGCCACTTTGCCCAGCAGTCCCCGGGGAATCTCCCTGGCCCTTACCCGCATCCCCGGCATCAGTGTTTCCCAAAGCAAAGGCGCACAAGGCCAGCGCACGCTTTCGATTCTCGACCTAAATCAAAAAGGAGAAGTAAATCATGGTACCTCAAGGATTCGCAGCGCCTAACGCGACGCTAAACTCATCCATCAATCGCGGGAACGCGCTCTCGAAAAAGCTCGCGCTCCTCGGGATCATCGTCACCAGCATGGAAATCAATCCAGTTGGAATGAATATGCCCTTCGTAAGCCTCCCCAACGCCGAAGCGCTGGGCGTCAGTCCGGACGATCTCGTGCATTTGCTGTTTCAGTGCGTCGGTGGCGGCGACAATCTGCCGGAGGTCGCGGTGATCGAGCAATTGATCGCGCCGGGCACCGTTAGCGCCTTAATTGGGCTGTTCGGCGGCCTCTTCCCCGCCATGTCCGCTGTTCAGACCGAGGGCCGGGCGCTGACAGCCCTGGCCAATCTTCCCGCCGTGTCGACGGCACTGAAGGCGGCTTTAGGCTAGCCCGCCCGCGCGCGACGCCGTAAAATAGAACTACATCGTGCGTGTCTGTATCCTACTCGCGCTCGCCCTCACCCTTGGCGCGCAACCCGCGGCGCCGCCAGACACCACCGCCCGCCGCCTCAATCGCTACGAATACAGCGCCACCGTGCGCGATCTCCTCGCCACCCCCTTTGAGGCCGCCGCCGATTTTCCGGTTGACGATTCCGGCTATGGCTTCGACAACATTGCCAGCGTCCTCTCCGTCTCGCCCGCGCTCATGGAGAAGTACCTCGCCGCAGCCGAAAAAATCGCTCGAGCCGCTGTCGTCCCGCCCACGCCTCCCCAGCCCTCCGTCCAGCGCTACGCCGCTCGCGAATTCGGTCTCAAGGTCGACTTTGAGGGCGACTACGATATCCTGATCGCCGTCCACGGCAGTGGTGACCCGCCCCAGGCCACATTGCTGATCGATGGTGTCCCCGCCGAAACCAGCTCCCTGCAGTTTCGCCTGCACCTCGGCCGAGGAAATCCCTACCTTTCCGTCGAACTGCTTCCCGATATCGCCGCGCTCAGCTTCGTCGAAATTCGCGGCCCTTACAACGCCGTCCCGCCGCCGCTGCCTGAAAGCTACCGCCGCGTGTTTCGTTGCGGTCATGCGCCGGGGCATCACACGCTCGTCTGCGCCCGCGCCAATCTAGCCGACCTTGCTCGCCGGGCGTACCGCCGGCCCATTACCGACGACGAAGTCGACGGACTCCTCCGCTTTGTCAACAACGCCCAGCAACACGGCGACTCAATCGACTCTGGGATGCAGCTTGCCCTCCAAGCCATTCTCGTTTCGCCCCGCTTCCTGTTCCGAATCGAGCCCGCGGGTCATCTGGACGACTTCCAATTCGCCGCGCGCCTCTCCTATTTCCTCTGGAGCAGCATGCCCGACGAAGAGCTGTTCCAACTCGCGCTCGCGCACCGCCTCCGCGATCCCGAAGTGCTGCATGGCCAGATCCATCGCATGTTGCTCGACCCCAAATCGCGCGCGCTGGTTGAAAACTTCGCCGGTCAATGGCTCCAAATCCGCAACCTCGATA